>Ga0208898_1001577_pt1 | contig 14823 bp, 10 predicted proteins | sample VirMetDEL_Mar_4_FD_184513 | JGI IMG/M metagenome (GOLD analysis project Ga0208898, IMG submission 184513) | Aqueous microbial communities from the Delaware River and Bay under freshwater to marine salinity gradient to study organic matter... | ecosystem: Environmental > Aquatic > Marine >...
CCTCTAGTAAAGGTTGAGAGTCTGCCTAGGACGCACCGCGCAAGGCGGTTTGACCCCAGGTTGATTAAATCGAGTCGTATATATGTAAATAGAGTCACCTAAAATATTTCTGTTATATCCCCCTAGTATCTATATAAATCGGACATATAGGAGCCCAAAGGGCGACTTTTTAAGAATCTTTGAGGAAAACTGTTCGGTTTTCCGATTTGAACAGGTTATCTTATATGTATAGATATTTATATATCTATACGGAGCGTCGCTCCGCCTCTTGCGGGCTACGCGACGTAATATAATATATAAATAAATATAATATATATATCAGGTGCCCATATTCTGACCGTTTATAGGTGGGTGTTTATTGTAAGTTTTAACGGGGGTATCTGATGGGGCGAAAAGCAGGCAAGGTCGACATACCAAAGCACGAGGCGCAGCAGAGGGTTCTTAACCAACTGAGCCAAGGTAGCACCATTAAGGCGGCTATGGAGTCGGTTAACCGCAATGAGGTGACCTTCCGCCAATGGACGATGAATGACCCTGACTTCAAGGATAGAGCCGACAAGGCTCGCCTAGAGGGCAAAGGGGTCAAGGCTGACCTAAAGAACCTAAAAGAGATTTCCTTTGAAGAATTCTCTGAACAGTTTTTAGATACGAAGATTTTTCCACATCAGAAGACCTGGATAGATTTACTTGAGGGACAAGAGCCCTCTTGGGTCCACCCGTCTATGATTTTCGAGCCAGGGGCTCATAACCGAGTTCTGATTAACGTACCCCCTGAGCACGCCAAGAGCACGGTACTGACCATCAACTACGTCACCTACCGAATTGCCACCAACCCCAATATCCGAATCATCTTGGTCTCCAAGACCCAGGGTATGGCACGTAAGTTCCTTTCAGCAATTAAGACCAGATTAAGCCATCCGTCCTGGATTAAACTCCAGATGGCTTTTGGTCCTAATGGCGGATACAAGGCGGACTCTCCTACGTGGTCCGCCGATATGATTTACCTAGGCACAGGTCGAGACTCTGGAGAAAAAGACCCTACGGTGCAAGCCCTAGGCTTTGGTTCTCAGATTTACGGTGCACGTGCTGACCTGATTATCCTAGATGATGTCGTGATGAACTCCAATGCCCACGAGTGGGAGAAGCAAATTGAATGGCTTCAGAAAGAAGTTATCACGCGTTTGGGTCGACACGGGAAACTGCTTATTGTAGGAACCCGTGTTGCACCCGTCGATTTATACAAACAAATACGGGACGGCTCTAACTGGACTGGTGGTAAATCGCCATTTACTTATATGGCTATGCCAGCGGTCCTTGAGTTTGATGAGAAGCCTGCCAACTGGAAAACGTTGTGGGCAAAGACAGACCGCCCTGAGGGCGAGAATGATGAACCAGATGCTGACGGACTTTATCCGAAATGGGATGGACCCGCGCTCTTTACTCGGCGTAGTGAAGTCGCTCCGAGCGTCTGGGCTATGGTCTACCAACAAGAAGATGTCGTCGAAGACGCTATATTCGCGCCAGCAGCAGTTGCAGGATGTGTCAACGGTATGCGAAAGCGCGGACCGCTTAAACCAGGTGCTGCAGGTCATCCACGACAAATCGAGGGCTATACCGTTATAGGACTTGACCCAGCGATGACAGGTAACACCGCTGCGGTAATTGCGACTTACAACAAAGTCGATTCGATGATTTATGTTTTAGATGCGGTCAATATGACCGACCCAACGCCTATGAAGATTCGTGCCTTGATTGAAGATTGGGTACAAAGATACAAACCACAGGAATTACGAATTGAAATCAACGCACACCAGAAAGCCTACGCGCTCGATGACGACTTGCGAAACTGGTTGTCGGCGTTCGGGTGTCAACTTAATTCTCACTTCACTGGCAAGAACAAGTGGGATACTAATTTTGGTGTGGCTTCTATGGCAAGTCTTTTCGGCTCTCTCAGAGATGGAAGATTCCAGGATAATAATTTAATAGAACTACCAAGCAATGAAGGTAGCGAAGGTCTTAAGGCGCTAGTACAGCAGTTGATTACCTGGAAGCCTGACACTCGCAATCCAACCGACTGCGTGATGGCTCTCTGGTTTGCCGTAATCCGCTTGCGCGAGATGATGCAACACGGAACTCAACAACAGCGTTGGGTACAGAATCGTTGGGCAACTAGAGCGCAAACACAGCGCAGATACTCAATTAACTTAGATGAGGCTATTGCAGAGCAATGGCAAGAAACATACGGATAGGAAACTATGGCACTTTCAATGGAGCAGATTGCTGCACGAGTTGAGTCGCTGCGCTATCGCGCTGCTGACCGCGAGGCTCGCAATCAGGACGTACTTGCTGTCCGTAAAGGTCATATTGCTTCCGTATATCCTGATTTTTTTCCAGATGGCGTAGATGCTAATGTCGTTGCGAATTTTGTTGATATTGTTGCAAGAGACCTGTCAGAGGTTATGGCACCACTACCAGCGGTTAACTGCTCTGCAGCGAATCAAGTTTCTGACCGTGCTCGTAAGTTCGCAGATACCCGCACTCGTATTGCTTCTAACTACCTTGCTCACTCGGACCTTGCGGTTCAGATGTACTCGGGGGCGGACTGGTACATAACCTATGGATTCCTCCCGTTCATAATTGAACTGGATGATGAAGCAAAACTGCCACGCATACGCCTAGAAAACCCAATAGGTGCTTACCCTGAGTTTGACCGCTATGGACGTTGTGTAGCATATGCTAAAAGATATATGATGACCCTTGGTGAAGTCATCGCCCAATTCCCTGAGTTTGAATCTCAGTTGCTGGGTAAGGATGGCTACGACCAAGATTTGACAGCACAGATTGAAATTATTCGTTACTACGATAAGGAACAATCTGTAGTTTACGTACCTTCTCGTGGCGACTTGCTATTGTCTAAAGCAAAAAATCCAATCAACAAGATGATGGTTATTATTGCTAAGAAACCATCAATTGATGGCGAGATGCGTGGTCAATTTGATGACATCATTGGTATACAGTTGCTCCGCAACCGTTTTGCACTTCTTGCAATGGAAGCGGCAGAGAAATCTGTACAGGCTCCTATCGTGCTGCCTTCGGATGTTCAAGAACTTATGCTTGGCGGAGATGCGGTTATCCGTACAAACAATCCAGCCGGTGTACGTCGTGTCGAACTAAGTCTTCCAGCGGGCGCATTTACCGAGCAGACGCTGCTTAATCAAGAATTGCGTGTAGGTGCTCGTTATCCAGAAGGACGTACTGGAAACATTGATGCCTCTATTGTTACTGGTCAAGGCGTACAAGCGCTTATGGGCGCATTCGATACGCAAGTTAAGAGCGCTCAGGCTATCTTTGCTAGCGCCTTGCGTGATGTAATTCAAATATGTTTTGAGATAGATGAGAATTTTTTCCCACAAGAAAAGACAATTCGTGGTGTTGATTCAGGCTCTCCTTATGAAATTACATACAATCCTAAAAAGGACATTAAAGGTGATTATTCAGCAGATGTCCGTTACGGAATGCTTGCAGGTCTTAACCCAGCACAAGGTCTTATCTTTATGCTTCAAGCCCTTGGCGGTGGATTGATTTCTAAAGACCTTGCTATGCGTGAACTTCCATTTACAGTTAATGTAAGCCAAGAACTTGAAAAGATTGAGATTGAAAGTATGCGTACCGCTCTTCTTGGTTCGCTTACCGCTTACACTCAAGCAATTCCTGCAATGGCTACACAAGGCGGAAACGCCTCTGAAGTTGTACAAAAAATTGCTGCAGTTATCAAGGCTCGCCAAAAAGGACAGGCACTTGAGGATGCGATTGAAGAAGTCTTCGCTCCTGCAGAACAGGTTCCTCCTGCTGGGGCTGCTGAACAAATGGTTGAGCAACCGTCCCCTGCTCCCGCTGGCGCTCCAGTAGGAGGCGCTCTTGAAACACCCGCAGAGCAACAAGGTGGAGCACCTGACATATTAAGTCTTCTATCAAGCATATCTGGTTCAGGAGAGCCTTCGGCAAGCGTAAGAACTATTCGACGACGATAATCTAGGAGGGGACTGTGACAACGATTATCGGGATTGAATACCCAGACCGCGCTTTAATAGTAGCCGACAGCAGAGTGACTGATGACGGTGGGCGCATATATGCTCACAAAGTTATGAAGAAGTTTTCATCACGCGGTGCGTTATTAGTTGCAGGAGCAGGAGAAGTTGCTCCTTGTGACATAGCCCAGAATATTTGGGTGCCACCGCAGTTTACAGCGAAAGACAAGAAAGACGTTTATCGCTTTATGATTACAAAGGTTATGCCTTCGCTTCGCAAATGTTTAACTAACAATGGTTACAACTTTGATGAAGATAAGAAAGATGGAATGAGGTTCCAGTTTCTTATAGCAGTCGGTGGAGAAATATTTGATATCGACGAAGACCTTTCAGTTATGAAGAATGAAGACAATATCTACGCAATCGGTAGTGGTGGTTCATTTGCTCTGGGCGCTTTATACGCAGGAGCCGAGCCATATCAGGCTATGGAGATTGCTTGCAAGATTAGCGCTTACTCGGCACCTCCTTTTCACGAAGGAGTCCAATACAAGTGAGCAAGTTTACCGAAGCAATAGATGCAGCAATGAGACTTGCAGCAGAAGAATTAGAGAACTCAGAAAGTCAGATTTGTACTGGTTGGGTTCTAGTAAGTGAGTGGTCAGATTTTGAGGGCACTCGATATTTAATGACAGATGTAAGCGAGAATATGAATCCTTGGTTAGCCAAGGGAATGATATTAAGCGCTGAAGAATATTCATATACACCAGAGGAGAAGTGATGGTAAGCGGAGGAGAAAGACCAACTGCATCTCAAAATAATTTAATGAGCGTTTCTGCTACTGGTGGTAATGGTCAATCGGGAAAGTTTGTAGCCGAAAAGGCTGCTAAAGCAAGCCAACTTCGCCCTAGCGGTGGAGGGAAACCAGGCGCTACAGCAGCGTTAACTGATGCAATAAGACAAGGTGGCAACGTGGCGACTACAGCATCTGCGGCAAATCCAGCAAAAAATGTCTCAATGCCAAGTTTATTCAGTATGCTTGGTGACGTTCAGACCCTTGATTCCGAGCCAAGTGAATTTAGACCAATTGCCGATGGCGTTGACTTAGAAGGAAGTGCAGGGCGAGGAAGCGAAGCGTTGCCTGCAATGTTTCGTCAGCCTCAAGAGCAAGTTCAAAATACTGAAATGATTCGTCGTTATCTTCCAGATTTAATAAACGCTACTCGTATTCCTGGAGTTCCTGACTCCTATCGTCGATTTGTGAATTACTTAAAAGAGATTATTTAATGGCTTGGTTAGAGAATAGTTTTTTTGACCATCTCGATAAGTTTGCAAATTCTCTTGGATTTGAAAATTATGAGATTGCTATACCACTGGCTATGGTCCCTTGGGCTTCTCCAGAAGAGCGTGACTCTTTTATTATTACTATTACTGGTGAAGAAGTTAAGGGCGGGGAACCCTCAACATTTAATTTTGGAAAGGCGGATTAATGTCACTTTGGTCTGACTTTCTTGATAATCTAAAGGGAATAACTTCTGCTATAGGTGGGGCTGTAACTTCTCCATTGCTTAAAGCGGGAACACAAATTGGCGCAGGTACAGTATCTAAAGGATATGACCCAACCACTCAGGCTATTGCTGGCGTTGCTGCTGCTAAAGGAGCAAAGAAATCTTTAGAAAAGGCTGGTGTTCAATTTCAGGATGCTGGTCCACTCAAGCCTATTGACCCAGTATTACAAGTAGCAAGCGCTGCAGAAAAGCACGTCTTTTCTCCTTACATAAAACGTCCACTATCAACAGGACTTCTTCTTACTGACCCAAACAGCCGTCTATACAAATCTAAAAAACTTGGAAAAGGCTTTCAGTTATCAGATATTCCTAAAGCATATGAGCGTTCTGCTGACGTTTCGCTAGGCGTAGCCTTCACAAAGTCTTGGGTTGCAGGTATGAGCCCAATCGGGCAGTTTGAGAAGTCGGCTCTTAGTGGTTTCGGTGGTATAGACCTTGAGAATGTAGACCTTTGGAACGACAAAGATGTGCAGAAAAACTTTGTAGATAATCCAGTTGGTCGTTTTATTTCTGGTACTAATGATTTTATTATTGGTGAGACTGCAATTAACTTTGCTTTTCTTGGCGCTGGCGCAATTACTAAGGCTGCAGCAAAAGCAGCGGGACTTTCTACTCGTTTTCGTGTAGGTGATTTTGATGCAGTTAAAGAATTTAATAACAGAATAGACGAATTCCTTAAATACCGTCGTAGTGGTGGACAAGAAGGTACTTACTATAACGTCGGTGAAGATATTCAAAAGATGGCTGATTCTGATAACTTTATTGAAATAAATACAAAAGCCAAAAAATATACATATAATCGTGAGGCTATTGATTTAATAGTAGAAACTAAAAACCCTGAATTAGTCCGTGACTATTTACTTATGGATAAGGGCGATTTTGGCGCATACCAACGCCTTGTAAATAGTGGAAATGCCGATGATGTTTGGGCTATATCTAAGGCTAGAAACGAAATCATTAATGATTATATGACTAATGGGGCAGTTCGCACTTATACTCCCGAACAACGCGCTCGCTGGATGCAGGCTCACGATGATGCAATCAAAAAAGACCCATATCTTGAAAGAGTATTCAACGCATTTTTTGATAGAACTACTGATGATTTAGGAAATATAAGTCAAGTAAATCCTAAGTTTCTTTCTACCAACTATAAGCCAGCAGAACCTATAATTGGTCGTGAGTTTTTGGGTGCGATTCGTTCAAAGAAAGACGCAGCCAAGGCTGCCGCTATTCAGCGCGATTTTTCCAACTATGGCGGTATTGCCAAAACAGTTTTAGCCTCTAAGGCTGGTGGTCCTATAACAGTCCTTATGCGTACTGTTGGAACCCAGATGCCGAATGGTTTTGTTAGCCATTCCACCTTACGCCCACGTCAGGCTATAGACGAATTAATATCTGTATTTGATGACATTCCTCTATTCTCAAAAGGCGATACTGTCATAACTACAAAGTCTATGGAAAAGATGACAGTTTCTGAGTATCGTAATAATATACTTAGAGAGTTTGTTGGTCTTAAGAATGATGGACAACGTGAATTATTTGTTAAAAATCTTAATAAAGAATTAACTTATACGATTGCTCATACTCGCAATTTCTTTGATACTGAAATAATTGATGATTTTATTAAATCATTAGAGAATGATATATATTCAGTACACAAAGACTTGGCTTCTACTGGTTATGCTATGAGCCCAAACGGTGTTCGCATTGCGACTGATGCTAAAACAATGCAGATGCTTTCAAACTCTACCGCTATGCTTCCTTTTGGAAGGTTGGATTCTATGCTAGCCCGCGCTGCAAGAAAAGAAAAATCTTTGTTTTTAGGTAGGGGGCAACAAACTCTTGGCTTAGCCGGACAAGGCATTCGTAATATATTTGAATTAGGTAATAAGGCATTTTCTGTTGCTCAGTTATATCGTTTTTCCTATATTCCTAAGAACTCAATATTTGAACCAATGCTTTCTGGATTTCTTGCTGAAGGAACAGAATTTGCCGTAAAAGCAAGCACAACTTTGGCTGGTCGTTCAGTCGCAACATTTACCAATTCTCTAGGTAAGTCTTTTGCTAAAGTTAAAACTACTCTTCCTGGCAATGCAATTCGTGAAGTCAATAAGGAAATTAGTGCTCTTAACAAACAACTCTCTCAAGCAGTTGCCTATCGTGACCAACGTTATTCCGAGTACCATAAATATTTTGTCAATAAAGATGGCGTATCTCAAAAAACAAAAGGAAGATACGCAGATGAAATTCGTCAAGAATTAAAAGAAGCCGAAGATATTATAGACCAGTTAGAGTCTCAACTGAATGTTTATACTGTTGAAACCTATAGCAAAAATATCAAAGGTCTTTTAGAAATACCATCAATATATACTCTTCGTCGCCGTATTGATACCTTGAAGAAAACAGATAGTGTGCGTTATGGTAGCGAAATCCGTGCTGCTGAAATTGCCTTAGGTAAAGCAGTAGGCGAAATGAATACCCTGGCTCCTGACTTGCTTCGTATCGATAAAGAAATTGCAAACTCTTATGCGACTATTGGAAAGATTCTTGATGACATAAAGCCTGGTCTTAAGAAAGAAGCAGAATTGCTTTCCATATCTGAGGGCAAGTATATAAAAGAACCTTCGGTGCCAAAGATGAAAACCTTTAGAACCGCAGACGGTAAACTTATTGAGTTCCCCGCATTCGGGGACCGTAACTATTTTGGCGAAGGTTATCTATCTGAGATTGCTAACACTAGCGATAGAACTATTGAAATTCTTGGAAATAAGTTATCCGTAGGACGGCTTCGTGGTGCAATTCGCAACAACTCAGACAAAATAACTAAGCCAACGGAACCAACCTATTTTGCGGAACTAGAATTTATTGTTAATAATCGTATGCGTGGCGATGAAATTGTAGATAAGATTCTTGCTGGCGCAGACAGAGCAACTCTTATTGCTTGGAGCAAAACTTCCGCTGGGCGCAAGTATGTAATCGCTCGTGGCTTTGAACCAGATGATGCTATAGATATGATTGATGATTCTATTCGCTATGTAAACTCTATGCTGCCTACTGATGCAGTAAAGGCTTTGGCTCTTAAAGCGCCAGTTAAACAATTAGATTTACAAAAAGAATTAGCAGATAAATTAGACCAACTATTGCCAATTCAACCACTAGAGATTCCTTATGAGAAACCAAATATTATAGCAGGAGTTGGACAAAAGATTGATGCTGCTTTAGCCCGTCCTTGGAGATGGTTACTTAAGCCTGAAAACATAATGCGTAGTGTTTATGGTGATGTTAAGCACGCCCGAATTGTAATCGAGAAGGCTCGTGCTCTAGAGGCATCAGGTCAGCAAGTAACATTTGAAACCTTAATGTCTTTACGTCAGTCATCTGCTATTGAGTTAGTAGATGGTTTACGTAAAACATTTTATACAATTCCACGTCAGCATAGAGCGCTTTATATGTCGCGTCTTGTGACAGTATTCCCTAACGCTACTATGAGTGGTTTCTACCGCTATACAGGTTTTGCATTACGTCAACCTCGTCGTACTGCTGGATTCTTAAATGCTTACTATAGCCTCTATAATAGTTATAGTGTTGACAAGTATGGCAATCCAGTAGAAGACCCACTAGAGGCAGAGTACTTATTGGTACCAGGTACAAAAGAACTTGGCTTTAATGAGGGTAGAGGAATTATCCTTTCAACTAGGGCTACTAACTTTTTGGCTAACCTACCAGGCGCTAACTGGCTTGTTCCAATTCCAATGGCAGTTGTTTATGCAAATAAACCTGATGCTTCGGATACGGTCCGTAAGGTAGTTGACAAGTATCTAGGGAAAATACCTGGATTTTCATATGATGATTTGTTCCCATTTGGCATTCAACCGCCTATTAATCAGATTACATCGGCTATGACTCCAAGTTGGGCTAGAGACTTGTATACGGCATTTAAGGCTGATGATGACAATTTAGCCTGGAGAAACTCTTTAGAGAATGAAGCACAGCGTCTAAATATTCTTGCGGATATGGGATTACGAGAATACCCTACACGCAAAGAAATTATTGATGGTGCTAAGTCATTATATTATCGTAAAGCATTTAATAAGTTTTTTTCTATCTTTGGTTCGCCTCAGGTACTAGGTCAGTTTGGTGTAGGTTTATATGAAGACTACTACCAGATGTTGATTGAAATAAATAGGGCTAAGGCTGAGGCTATTGAAGACCCGCAAGAAAGAACAAAGGCTCTCAATAAAGTAATTGAAAAGTCAGAGAAACAATTCCAGGCTCAAATGAGAGTGTCTGATACTGTAGACTTTAAGATGGACCGCTTGTTTGTTTCGGTCCGCGAGAAGGCTGCTTACTTCCAACCAAGTACGGCTGCCTACAATAGAATCTACAAAGAATTTTCTGGTCTTGCTTCCTACCTTGAGAACAACATTGCCCCCGATACGGTAGCATTGCTAACTGCCGACCTTCCATATGAGTATAATCCTCAGGTTGCAAAGTTCTTGAATGACCCAAACCGTCGTCTTCCAGGCGGAGATATACTGAATAAGGAAATCAAAGACAGAACAGATATAGAAAACGGTATAGAAATATCTAGATTCTGGAATGCCTATACAGCAAAGATTAAAGAAATTAATGAGGCTGCTCGCCAAGCAGGCTACACATCTTATCGAAGCATTGAAGAGGCTGTAGCAGATAAAGATAAGTTTGTAGAAGACCTTGCTAGCCAGAGTCCACTTTGGTATAATGAATATAAAAAGAATGCAAGTTCTGGAAATAAGGCTTATACTTGGGCAAAGGCTATCAGGACAATTATAGAACCAAAGAAAGATGGCAGTCCTAATCGCTTTATGAAGAAATATGGTAACTCATATTTCTGGAGTCAGGCAAAGGATTTCTCAGAGGTTCGTGATTTCTATGTAAAGATGTATAAAGATGCGCCGACTGGGTATAAAACTCAAGTTCAAGAAATCTGGCAGAGACGCTTAGATGAAACCCTTGACTTATGGGACCCAGCATTACAAAAAATAATTACACGATATTTCTTAAACGATACCCTGGAGGCTACGGATAAATGACCCGCTATCGCAAAACTAAAAAGAGTGATTCTGCGAAGTCTCCAATGACTGTTTCTGAAGAATCAAGTGTAAGTTATGCACCGAAACAAGAGAAAACTATCAACTATATCTGGATGCCAGATAAAAATGGAAACCTTGTAAAGAAAGATGCTGCTTTTGTAAAGAGGTCTTTTGCTAGTTTGCCTAAGGCAGCCCAGGCAGTTTTGGCTGATTATGTCATAAGCGTCCAGAACCGTCAGCCTACCGATGCTGCTCGAAAGACTGCCTTTAACACTATCATTGATGCCGCAATCGATGCCTTCAACGAAGGTAAGAAGCAAAGCCCCTGGGATATTCTTGATATACAAATCAACAATGCACCTAAAATATCTGGTCCTACTGTTACATATGAAGTCTATGACAAGATTACTACTGACGCCATCCTTCGTAAGGCTGCAAGGGCAATAGGTTTTTCAGAGGGCGGGTTTGGTCAATTTGGAGAACAAGACCTTGTTGACTTCTTTGAAAAGGTTCAGACAGCATCTCGTGAAGGAGCAAAGAAAACACAGGAAATCATCCGTCCTGATGGCACAAAAGAGATAGTCACCATTCCCGCTGCCTTTGATGCTGATGCTTTTGCTCAAAACTATATCTGGTCAAAGGTCAATATTGCTGACCCAAAGACTCTACCAACTAGTGTCTTAAGTCAAGTAGATGTTTTAAGGAAAATTCTTAGGGCTAATGGTCTTAGTTACTTAAGTAATAAAGAAATTTCAAATTATGCTCTTCAATTAACAAAAAAAGAAATTCAGGTAACTGACCTACAAAGACAGTTTAATGAGAAGGCTGCAGAGATTTACCCTCTTTTTGGTGACAGACTTAAGGCTAATCCTAGTTTAACTGTTATGGATTTAGCAGAGCCATATATAAATCTTATGGCAAAGTGGTGGGAAATTGATGCCTCTACTATTGATTTAGATAATCCTGATTTGGATAAGTTCTTAAGACCAGATGGAACAGCAGGTAAGGTCCCAATGGGAAGTATCTCAGATTGGATTAATTATCTAAAGACACACCCCAACGCAGAAAAAACAAGTTGGGCAAATGAAGCCGCTGGTTCATTAGCAACTGCTTTTGCTCGTATGTCAGGATTTGGAGTATAAATGGCACTTACACCCGAACAACGCGCTGCAAGGCTTGAGGAACTTCGTAAGGCTCGTGAAGAGAAGGCAGCCCAGATGGCAGCCGAGCGCCTTACTACCCGTGCTGCTGCTATTGAAAAAACCGCAGCCGAGTACTATGGCGTAACTCCGGTTAAGGTAGGTGCAACTACTGAAGAGCGAGTAGAAGCCTTAAAAGATATTAGGGCTGCGGAAAATTTAGCAACATACTCTACTGCTTCTGAATTCACGCCTATTCCTTATGCCAAGTTAGACCCAAAAATAAAAGGTGTGATGGCTGCCAATGCTGCTTCTTTAGGAATTACACCAGAAGAATATTATTCTTCTCGTGGTGGCGTTAACGCATCTGGATATTATGGTGATTCTTATACGCCTGGACTGACCTTAACTGAACGCGAATATCAGATAGCAAGATTAGAAGGCGGAATAGGCACAACTGGCGCAGGCGCGGCTATTAATGCTGCTAGCCAAAAGAAAACTTACGACTATTACATATCTCAAGGTGATAATCCAGCACAGGCTTCAATTCGCTCTGGATATGCTGGAACATCCGTGCAGGTTAAAACAGGAGCAGGACCACTCGGCGGTAATCTTTATTTTTCTGATGGCAAGTATTATGATGACGCAGGTAACGAAATTGATACAAACACAGGTCAATCTGCTTGGAATTCGTCCACAAGTGCAGTAAGCACTATAAATGCTGGAACAACTCAATTATCAACAATCTCAACAATACCAACCGCAGCATTTGTAGGAAATACAGATTTTTCTACAACCTCAAGTACTTCTGGTCCGACTCTTGCTAGAGATACATTTAAGAATACATTGGCGCTTTTCTATGGAGCAGCAGAAGTATCTAAGCCTTGGGTAAATGCTCTATATGATGTAGTAAATAAATACTATCGAACTGGTTCTTCTGCGGATGAATCATTTAATTTAGCCCTACAAGATGCTAGAAATAACCCATTGCTAAAACCATATACTGACCGTTTCAAAGGTATCTATGCCTTACAAGATATGCGTCAGGCTGGAAAGCCAGTGCTTGTACCAACTATTAAAGATTATGTTGCATCTCAGGCAAAAATAGGAGACTTGTTAACTCAGGTTGGTATGGGCAACCTTGCTACTGAAGAATTTACAGGTGACTTGATTGGCAAGGGTAACTCAGTTACTACCATAGCCAACAAGATAAGTCAGGTATTTACTCGTATTGACCTAGCCCCTAAAGCAATCAAAGATACCTTAAGTCGTTACTTTCCAACTGTTGACAGAACAACTCTTGCCAGAACGCTCCTACTTGGAGAAAAGGGTACTCAACAACTTGTTGACGAATTGGCTCAGTACGAAGTATTGGCTGCAGCAGAACAACAGAATCTTGGAGCAACACAAAGAACTGGTGGTTTAACTGTAGAGCGAGCAGCCGAATATGCTAGACTAGGCGAAACGTTTGAAACTATCACACCTAAGTTTTCTCAAGTTGCCCTTGCAACACCAAGAGTATCTCAACTTGCTGGTTTCTCAGGAGTTCAAGATATTGGACAGGAAGGCGTAGAAAAAGCAGTCATCTCCCGTTCGGCAAAAGAACTAAAGCAACTTGAAGAATTGACAAAACAAGAAGAAGGAAGATTTGCTGGTAGAGCAGGTCGCTTCGCTTCCCGCGATAGAGCAGCCGGAATAATATAAAAGAATCCTGAACGGACCGACCAGCCCCGTCAGTGTATAAGACTGGTAGCAAGAGCCAGCCCACTACCCCTGGTGGCAACTGTGGCTTGCGACAACAACGACAGAAAGGGTGGTTGCTATGAGCAACAACTACTGGGATGAAGAAGACGAAGACCAAGATACCGAAGTAAATCTAACCGATAGTGACTTAGTGAAGAAACTTCGCAAAGCAAAGCGGGCAGATGAAAAGCGTATTAAGGAACTCACAGAGCAACTTGAGACTTTTTCCAAGGCGCAGCGTGAGAGAACCGTCAAAGAAGTCCTAGAAAAGAAGGGCATAAACGCTAAAGCAGCACGGCTTATCCTTAAAGACTTAGATGATGTCACAGAGGAATCTCTGGATGGATGGCTCCAGGAAAATGGAGACCTGATTGGTTATCAAGAAGAAGTCAAGGATGAAGCAAAACAACAGAATCTTGCAGCATTACGCCAGCAAGATGTGCTTGCTCAAGGCGGTGTATCGCCCGAGAGAGCAGATGAGTTAGAAATGAAACTGGACAACGCGCAAAGTGCAGATGAATTGCTAGCCTTCCTACGCTCTCAGTCCTAATTCCGTTCATAGTCTAGGAGACTAAAACAAATGGCAAACGTCTTTACCAGTACTACCACTCCTGGTGGTACCGCAGGTGGAGCAGGTCTTGTCCAGAAGGCGTATGACCGTCTTCTTGAGTTCGCTCTCCGCTCAGAACCACTAATCCGTTCTGTCGCAGATAAGCGTCCTGCTCGCCAAGCAATCCCAGGCTCAACTGTAGTGCTACAGCGCTATGTTGACCTAACCGCAGCAACAACTGCACTCACCGAAGATACTGACCCAGATGCAGTTGGAATTTCAACTCCGACATCTGTGACCATTACTCTTGCTGAGTACGGTAATGCTGTTCTCGTAACTCGTGCGTTGGAACTCTTCAGCCTTGCTGATGTAGACCCAGCGATTGCGAACATCATTGCTTACAACCTTGCTGATTCTATTGACAAGGTTGCAATGACAACACTTCGTGGCGGAACCAACGTTATCTACGCAGGTTCAACCGCAACATCAACAGCAACAATCACCGCTGCTGCTACCCTCGCTTCTGCAAACATCCGTAAGGCTGTTGCTAAGTTGCGTGCAGGAAATGCAAAGGGTCGCAAGGGCAACCTTTACTGGGTTGGTCTTCACCCAGAAGTTTCACACGACCTTCGTGCTGAGACAGGTTCTGCTGGTTGGTTGATTCCTCACCAATACGGTGCAAACCAGAATGAAATCTGGGCAGGCGAAATCGGCACATATGAAGGT
>Ga0208898_1001580_pt1 | contig 14792 bp, 15 predicted proteins | sample VirMetDEL_Mar_4_FD_184513 | JGI IMG/M metagenome (GOLD analysis project Ga0208898, IMG submission 184513) | Aqueous microbial communities from the Delaware River and Bay under freshwater to marine salinity gradient to study organic matter... | ecosystem: Environmental > Aquatic > Marine >...
CGGGGTGTTCCACAAAGACCTCGAAAGCTGGGAGATTCTTTTGAACCTCGCCGTGTCAGACTACCACCTACGCGAAACCCTCCGAAACGTACTCAATGCAGCCGACCAATATCTCAACGAACAAGCTCAAGACGAATCCGAATAACCCTCGGGCCATTCGCAAAGATCAACTCGACAAGCTCGTCAAGAGCCTCCGGGAGTTTCCCGAGATGCTCGAAGCACGTCCCATTGTGGTAGACCCTGACTTCGTAGTCTTGGGGGGAAACATGAGACTGAAGGCCGCCCAGCTTGCCGGGCTTACCGAGGTGCCCGTCTACGTCGCCTCGTGGGAGGAAGCCAAGGCAAAGGAGTTCATCATCAAGGACAACCTCGCCTTTGGGGAGTGGGATTGGGATATGCTCGCCAACGAATGGGAAGCAGAGCAGCTGGACGACTGGGGCTTGGACGTACCCATCGAAGAAGAACCGACCGAGGGACTCACCGACCCCGACGACGTACCCGAGGTGCCGGAGGAGCCCACCACGAAACCCGGCGACCTTTGGCTCTTGGGTGAGCATCGTCTGCTCTGCGGGGACTCCACGAAAGCGGAGGACGTGGAACGGCTTATGAATGGAGAAAAGGCGGACATGGTTTTTACTGACCCGCCTTATGGAGTTTCTTTCCGGGGAGTCAAGGGAAGCTTTTATAGCGGGGGCAAGAAGTCCGGAGTCGATTCTGCTGAACAGATTAAGGGCGACAATCTTCGCGGCGACGGTCTGACCGCGCTATTTCGCGACTCGCTTGCTCTTGCCGTCGCTTACTCGAAAAGTTCAGCTGCTCTGTATATCTTTTTCGCTATCAATCGAAGCGAGGAGACACTTCCCGCCGTTTCGGATTGTGGATTAACCGTCCGAAACTGGCTTATATGGGACAAGGGAAATGTCGGGTTTCACGCGATGGGAGCGCAATACAAACCTAATTTCGAGGCGTTTCTCTACGCCGTCAAGGGGGAGCCGCCGGAGTGGAAAGGTAATCACACGCAGCAGACAATCTGGCGGCACAATGTCGAGCGTCTTGGGCTACACTCGACCATGAAGCCTGTTTCGTTGGTCTTACAGGCGGTCATGAATCACTCTGCTGGTTCAGTTCTCGACCTCTTTCTTGGTTCAGGTACTACCCTCATAGCCGCAGAGAAGACCGGGCGCAAATGTTACGGAATGGAACTCGACCCCAAATACTGCGACGTCATCGTAAAGCGATGGGAGGACTTCACAGGTAAAAAGGCAGAGCTATGGAAGCAATAAAACAGAACAAGACGAACACCAAAAAAGAGGCCATGCTCGAAGCCCTGGAACGTTCCTTGGGCATCGTCACAACGGCTTGCAATGCGGTAGGCATCGGGAGGACAACCCACTACCAATGGATGAAGGATGACCCCGAATACAAGCAGGCCGTCAAGGACATCGACAACCGCACCCTCGACTTCGCAGAGAGCCACCTTCATAAGCTCATCAAAGAGGGCAACCCAGCCGCGACCATCTTCTTCCTCAAGACCAAGGGCAAGGGCAGGGGATATATCGAGCGACAAGAGATTGAGGTGGCCGAGAAGAAGCCGCTTTCTTGGTTCGTGTCTGACGACTCGAATGTGAGTTGAGGCAGCCCGCCACATACTACCACGTCAAGAACTCGCCCGCCAAGATTCAAGTTCACCAAGGCGGCACGCGATCGGGGAAGACATACTCTATCCTCACCGCCCTCGTCGAGCTATGCCACCGCAACGAGAACAGTGGGGCCGTTATCACCATCGCCCGCAAAACCTTTCCCGCGATCAGGGCATCTGTCATGCGCGACTTCTTCGAGATACTCGAAAGGGAGGACATCTACAACGTAGACAGGCACAACAAGAGCGAAGCTACATACGTCCTATTTGGGAACCTCGTGGAGTTCATCTCAGTAGACCAACCGCAGAAGGTTAGAGGACGAAAGCGAGATATCCTCTTTGTGAACGAGGCCAACGAGCTCACCTTGGAGGACTGGCGGCAGCTTATGCTCCGCACCACCGGGAGGGCCATCATCGACTACAACCCCTCCGACGAGTTTCACTGGATATACGACCACGTGCTCACGCGCCCCGACCATGAGTTCTTCAAAACCACCTACAGGGACAACCCCTTCCTCCCCGCCTCCACCGTTCAAGAGATTGAGCGACTCAAAGAAGCCGACCACGACTACTGGAGGGTGTACGGACTGGGCGAGCGCGGAGTCTCACGCGCCACTATTCTCACGCATTGGAAGACAGTACCCCAAGTCCCCGACGGGTGGAAGCTCCTTTCCCTCGGCCTCGACTTCGGATACACCAACGACCCCACCGCTATAGTCAAGGTCTATACCGACGGCCACGGCTTCTGCCTCGACGAGGTATGCTACGCGACGGGACTCACCAATGCAGCCATAGCCCAAACCCTTCGAGACGCAGATATCGGAAAGGCCATGATCGTGGCTGACTCAGCTGAACCTAAGAGCATCGACGAAATCCACGGGCACGGGTTCAACGTACACCCAGCCCGCAAAGGTCCGGACTCCGTTCGTTCGGGCATCGACTTCCTCCGCTCCCGTCCGCTCCTCATCACAGAGCGAAGCGTGAACGGCATCAAAGAGCTGAGGAACTACAAGTACAAGGAGGACAAGAACGGACGCCAACTCAACGAGCCTGTGGACGCCTTCAACCACTTCGTAGATGCGAGCCGCTACGCCGTCACATGGAACCAGACGAACCCGAACTTCGGGCAGTATGCCCTCGGATAACCTGAGGAAATCACCCTTTTAATCTTATACAAGTATGGAGCTCCGCCTTCCCGCCAACTACTCCGACCTCACCCTCCGACACCTTCAGGTTCTGGAGACGACAGAAGACCCCATCAAGAGGGTGCAAGCCGTCACGGGCCATTCCTTTGCCGAGCTGCGTAAGATGCCGCAGGCACTTGTGGCCGAAGCCTCCGCGCACATCGACTCCCTCCTCGCCCGCGAGGTGTCCAAGCACCAACCTATCCTTACCCTCGACGGGGTAGAGTACGGCTTCATTCCCGATTGGGAGAAGTTCAGCGCAGGTGAATGGATTGATATGGAGACCTACACCAAGGACTTTTGGAAGACGGCCCATAAGGCTATGGCTATCCTGTACCGACCCATCACCCGCAAGCTAGGAGACAAGTACAGCGTGGCTGAATACACCGCCCAAGAGGACGCGACGCCCTTCCTCGATATGCCCGCCCCTGCGGTGAGCGGTGCCCTGCTTTTTTTTTGGAGTACCGAACGCGAACTGCTGAACACTTTGCAGTCCTCTTTGACAGCCAAAGCGATTCAAGCGATCCATTCTATGCCAAGTGGGGATGGTACCCCGCGCTCTTCTCACTGGCTGGGGAGGACGTTCTCAAAATTGATGCAGTCACTCGCCTCACGGTGGGCCACGTATTCACGCACCTCGCATTCTTGAAAGACCTCGACTACAAACGAAGAACCGAAGCCAAGCAATGATCACCTTCAACAACATCGTATCCAAGTTCGAGGAGTTCGTAGAGAACCACTACTTTCTGAAGACGTTCTCGTATGGCTCCCCGGCTGACGTAGACCTCGACAAGTTCGAGCAGTACCCGCTCCTGCACCTCGTCTATACGGGTGGCGACTTCAACTCACCCAAGGCCAAGACGTACAACCTCGAGGTGTATATCCTCACCCTCCCCCCTTCGGATGCCGATAAGGTGGAGTATCAAAAGGAGAGCATCAGCAACGCCGAACAGGTAGCAGAGGACATCCTCGCTGACATCCAGAACGGAGGCAACATCTTCCAGTTTGGGTACAAGTACGATCTAGTCAACGCCTCGGTGACGCCTCTCGAAGAGGAGAAGAGCAACGCCCTTGCCGGGTGTCTCCTCGATATCGCTATCAGCGTCCCCTACACCTACGACTCATGCAACGCCCCTCTGACGGGGGTAGAGCCTGAAGGCAGCACGACACCCTCGTACAAGGCTCGCGGCCTGCTGCGTATGCGAGAGCTTGACGGAAGCCCTGACGTACTCTCGGTGGCTACCATCAACGTGCCTAACGGCTCGCTCGTAGACGATGGCGACGGGGAGGTGACGTTGACTTTTGGAGCGGGTGGAGCTGTCGACAGCGTGACGGGTGGCACGGGTCTCACCGCAACCCCGACAACCGGAGACGTCGTAGTGAGCCTCGATGATACCGCAGTAACGCCAGGAAGCTACACTACCGCAGACATCACAGTTGATGCCCAAGGTAGAATCACAGCCGCTACAAGCGGCAGCGGTGGCGACACAGCAGAGAAAGTACACTTTCCGGTGCGTAACGACGAAGGGGTCACCATCGCAGCAGGCACCCCCTTGTATTCGCGTGGTGAGATTGGAGGAAGCGAACGCATCTTGGTTGGCATCGCCGATGCAAGCGACCCGGCCAAGATGCCCGCAATCGGCATCGCCGAAACCGAGCTCACTACAACCGGAAGCGGCAAGGACGGGTTTGCAATCGTGGCCGGAACGTACAACACCAATATCTCCGGGTTCACAGGACTCCAAGATAACGATGTCTTGTACGTAGACGCTGGGGGTGGATTGACAAAGGACAAGCCCACCGGCACGAACCTTATTCAAAACGTTGGCGTGGTGCTCAAGACAAACGGCACCATTTGCCAAGGTCTCAAGGTGTCGTGTATTGGGCGCACCAACGACGTACCGAATATCCCCGAGGGGTATGGATGGCTCGGTAACGCGTCGGGGGTGGCTACACCTACCCTATTCAACTTCTACCTCAACAGGTTCGACGCTACCGCCTCCACGATGGCCTCGACCCTCGACGCAGGGACGGCCACCATCGAACGTATCGACACGGCGCGGTGGACAGGCACAGGGGTGTACCTCAGTCAGCAGAGCGACACGCCAAGCGCGGGCAACGTAATCCAGAGGAAGGTCTACTACAAGGATGAGTTTGGAAGCACCGACGCCTTCGGTACGTGGACGCTCATTCACGAGTTCGCAGACGACACCTCATACGCTGACGCCCTTACGTACATCAACGACACAATTATCGCAGGACAAACCAATGGCACAGCCCCGGCCTCGTTGGTTATGACGTGGAGAGATACGGCAGGTTTTACGGGTCTGCTTAACGATTACCCCGGAGCCGCCGCCGCGTACTCTTTGCGCTTGCTTGACGGAACCTATACAGGTTCAGCGATTCGTGTGCGCAGGGCAGATAACAATGCAGAGCAGGACATCGGGTTTTACAACAACCAACTCGACACTTCAGCTCTGGCTACCTTCTGCTCAGGTACGGACGGGTTTGTAAGGACTTGGTATGACCAAGCAGGCTCAAACGACGCGACGCAGACGACAACCACAATGCAGCCCAAGATTTACGACAGCTCGACGGGCGTGTTGACGGAGAACGGGAAGCCTATTGTCGAGGGGGTAAGCAACGCAGGTTTGGACGTGTCACTGTCGGTTACTCAACCCTTTACTATTGAAGCTGTCAGCGGCTCATCGCATGCAACGGTTGGCGTTGTTTGCGGTGACGGCGCTAGGATTTATCAGGGTTTAACGTCCTATCTATTTGCAGGTTCGTTTTTAAACGCTGGTATAAATACTGACCAGGTCCAGTCTGCTTTTTTTGCCGAATACAACAGCGCGTCTTCAAAAATATCTGTTCACACGGCATCCAATTCCAATTTGGTGTCGGGAGATGCGGGCACCAGTACGTCAATTACCTGTTTGCTTAACCGAACTACATCAAGAGCAAATCAAACGTCATTGCATGAATTTGTTTTGTGGGACACAGGGCAAGACACAGCCGGCAACCGCTTAGGCATCGAGACCAACATCAACGACTTCTACTCTATCTACCCATGAGTCAGTATATCATCGTTCTCCCCGAAGGTTTCCTGACAAGTGAAGTCAGAGCCAAGAGCATCACCCGCGAGCTCTACAACATCACCGTGCCCCTTGCCATCCAAGAGGACTACCAAAAGGACGCCACGGTCTTCGGTGTCATCGTACACCCCGACGGCATCCAGCACGCCCTCCAAGTAGACACCGACTACGTCATCCCGGTAAGCCCACAGGCCACCATCGAGAAGCTCGTCTCCCTCTTCCCGGAACTCAACGAGCAGGAGCGTTTCAACCTCTCCTCCTACGTGCTCAACAACCAAGAGTTCCCGTTCGGAAATATCGTGCCCTCCACCACCACCATCAGAGACTACGACTATATGGTCGAGAACGGATGGTTCCCAGAAGAGCCCGTATGAGATACCTCCTCATCCTTCCTCTCGTAGCTGCGGGCCTGTGCCTCTTTCTTGTCGGGCCTGTCTTCGGTATCCTCTACCGCATCGGCACGGGTGACGCTCGCCCGTGGCCGTGGGTGTACGACATCTTCCGCGACCTCTCCTTCATGGCTTCTATCATGGCCGCCTCGTTACTCGACAACACGCTGACCAAGCCGGGAGGCTATTCGTTCGGCAGTCAGACTATCTCTGCCGTCGTGGGAGCCAACATGGTGGGTGGCACCCTCTCGCCTTTGGGTAAGAAGCTGCAAGAGCTCCTCGACTACATCGACCCCGACCACTGTCTTAAAGCATACAACAACATCCAAACCCCATAACTCATGGAATTCTTCACAACGAACTGGGCGGAAATCGCCCTCGCTGTCATCACCGCCGCAGGCACGATCACGGCACTTACCGAAACCGAGAAAGACGACAACATCGTTGACCTGCTCAAGCGCATCATCAACGCCGTAGTTCTCGGACGTAGCAAGAAATGAACCTCGCAGACTTCGAGAAGGTACTGGGGCGGTTTGCGGAAGACGTAAACAACGCCGCCAAGCGTGAGCTAGGCTCCCGTAGGATAGGCAAAAACCGCTCCTATGGCGTAGCCTCGCGCTCCCTTCAGAAGTCTTTGAAGTATCAGATTAAGGGGGGGAGGGTCTCTTTCGGCTCTCCCCTGCCTTATGCCGCCTTCCTCCATTGGGGCGTCAACGGCACACGCAAGAATCAGAACGCGCCCTACTCCTTCCGCTCCAAGCAGCCACCCTCCGGGCCTATCATCGAATGGATGCGGGCCAAGCCCGTACGCCTACGCGACAAGGATGGCAAGTTCATTAAGCAGACCGAGAGCAGGCTCAAGAGTGCCGCCTTCCTCATCGCCCGATCTATCAAGCGCAAGGGTATAGTAGGGCTGCGCTACTACTCGGTGGCCCTGGAAAGCATCGTTCCCCAATACCGCGACGAGCTCGGCGAAGCCCTCGCCCAAGACCTGCTCAAGTCCTTGTCCTTCACCTCTGGCAACATCACCGTAAGACCAAAATAATGGCTTTTGTAATTAGTACCACCATCACGGCATCTACCGAAGCACCCTACGAAGAGAGGCAGGTAGCCCCGCTCTATTGGTCAGATAATGCCGTGACCATCGACACGTGGCTCGTAGAGGTGTATCCCCTTAATATGGACGGCACTCTGGGAGCCAAAATCGCGCAGGCTTACGTCAATATTCTGAACTCATCGACCAATGCAGGACGTATTGATATGAACGAGTGGGTGCAGTCTTTTACTATTGAGACGTTTGCGCCGTATCAGAAAGTCGGGGGAGGTGTGCAGCCTGCCGCCGAAGACATCAACTATATGTTTGGGGCTTTAGACGGCTTTCAGTTTCAAATTTATTCCGTGACGGGAGGCACAAAGAGCGCGGTGCAAGGGACGTACAACTACATCCCGGTGCGTATGGGTAAGAGAGAGAACTGGGCGTGGAACGACTGGGACTTCTCCGACTACTTTCCCGACGCCGCTACCAAGAAAGGGTGGATGACGGAGCGGGAGGTGGGTTCCTTGTCAAAAGTAAACTATGACTTCGCTGACGAGGACGAAGCTATCGCATCTCTTCTTCAGATGCAGAACGCCGACTACGTCTATAACGGAACCAACAACCTCAACGAGTCGGACTGGGTGAAGGTTACCTATTCCCTCTATTATGGGGGAGGATTGAAGGACACCCTCACCCTCAACTTGACGGTTCCTACAAATTGGAATGCCGCGCAGAGGAGCGTACCTATCGGCCCGGCTAATATCAAAGACAACGCGAACTGGGCGTTGGTCTACGACTGGGACGACGGGTGGGACTACTACGACGTGCAGCCTCTCGACTCGTCAAACCTAACCGTCGGACGCGCGATCAGGGTCTACAAAGATTGTCGGCCTATCAAGCACGCCCCCGCCCAGCTTTATTGGATAGGTGCCCGCGGAGGTGCCGAGTTCTTACGTTTCGACGGCAGGGTGAAGGACGTATACGACGTGTCGGGGCGCGACACTTACAAGATAAACAGGAACCTTGAGTCGCAAGTGAGCTATTCAACGCAGGGCAGTCAATTGTACTTACCTCAATATGTTTCTATGCCTTCGGTAGGTAAGCGGTCTTTCGTCTTGTCGGAAGACTTCTTCACCGATGCCGAGAGGGAGCTCTTCAAGTCGGCTGTTACGGCTCAATATATGATGGTGCGCTTTAAGGGACAATGGTACCCTTGCCGTATGAGGACGACAAGCTATACCCACGAGCAGGCGTCCTCGCGCCTTTTGCCTATCACGTGCGAGGTTGAGGTTACAATGGACCTGCTATGCTGAGGATATCTCTACAAAATACGGGGGGTACATATGTTACCGTCGCCACCTACGGCAACGAGCCGCTCAATTACGCGCTTCAATTTTCGGACATCGAAAATATCCAGACCAGCGTGGGTTCGTTTTCGCAGTCTTTTAAGCTGCCCCTCGACGATGAACTCAAGCAGCGGCTCGGCTTGGTCGATAAACCCGGATATATCGCTCAGGGGACGGACATCAGAGAGAACTCCACCCTCTTTTGGAAGAAGCGATACCCCGCAGCTTTGACATGGAGAAACATCCCCGTGGTGCACGGATATATCCAGTTTAAGGGGGTCACTACCACAGATACCCGCGTCGACGTAGAGGGCGTGTTCTTTGCCGAGCAGCTCAATATCGCCAAGCAGGTGGGAGACAAGATGCTCACCGACCTCGACCTGTCCGCCTACGATCACGAGCTCAATATCTCCAATATCCAGAACTCATGGCTGGGGTCTTTGTTCTCGGGCGACGTAAGGTACGGGTTAATCGACAAGGGCTTCAACTGGTCGCTGCCCGACAACCCCCCGTGGACAGATACCGACGGGATACAGCAGGGCGACTTGACCCCCTTCGTTCGGGCTCGGTCTTTGGTAGACCAGATATTCACGGACGCCGGACTCACCTACATCTCGGACTTTTTCGATACTACCGACTTTGGAAATATCTACCTCCCCGCCTATAACGGGACAGCGGCTATCAATACCGAAGACCTCGAAGACCAGACGGCTGCGGTAGGAGTAGACGGTGACCTTTCGGGGCCGTATGCGCTGAACGTGCTTTTGATGGTCGACACCATCGCAGGAGCGGTAGACGCTGCCGACAACTGGACCAACGCAGGAGGATACAAGTACACCTGTCCCTATACGGGATATTATGATATGCGCTTCTCGTGCAAGTGGGAGAAGAGCGACCCCGCCCACTTCGTAAAAATCTACCTCTACAAGAACGGCAGCTCTATCGCCACCCTCGTAGATACCACGCAGACGTCGGCCACGTACTCGGGCTTCCCCCGCTACCAGAGTTCGGGGGAGTTTGTATGGGACGCCGGGATATGGAGCGCGGGGGCTTCGGGAGGTGCTCTCAATAACACCTATGTCTTCGGGCAAGGCTTCCTCTTTGAGGCTGGCGACGAGATACAAATCTACCGACAGACAAGCGGCATCACTGCCAAAATCTACGGAGGCGGTGTCTATACCCCCTCGGTAGGTAACCCCTTTACGACGTCGCTGACTTTCGCCAACGTGAGCTCTCCGCTTTCTGGTAGCGACGTCAACCTCTCCGACAATATGCCGGAGCTGAAGCAGATAGACCTACTGCTCTCGCTTCAAAAGATGTTCAACCTCGTATTCATCCCGTCGGGTATCCCCGACCAACTCATCATCGAGCCGTGGGACGACTACTTCGCTACGGGCGACGAGGTAGACTGGACGGACAAGGTACACCGCGACAAGACTATCAGCCTCACCCCTACCACCGACCTACAAGCGCGGCAGTACCAGTGGACGTACCGCGAGGGGTTGGACTTCATTTCGGATGCGGTAGAGTCCTCACTCAACCGGGTCTATGGCGCACACCGCGTCCTTGATCCCGACAACGACTTCGCCACGGGAGAACAAAAGTTAGAAACCAAGCTCGGCAACTACATCGTTTCCCTCATCCCGGGCTCTTCCTTTCCTATCCACCGCAGCCTTCAGCAGGACGGGTCAGCTATAAACAACCCTCTTGCTATGCTCGCCTACTGGGGTGGCACGGTGACGACATTCGGGGAGTGGTATATGCGCAATGATTTGGGAGCTACCGTGGGGCCGTCTTCGCTGTTTCCTCTCTTCTCGCCCTACTCTTCCGACTACCCCACCCTCACGGATAACGACCTCAACTTTGGTATGGAGGCGAGCTTCATCCCGCAGGAGTGCAACCCTCTCAATACGCTTTATTACAAATACTGGAAGACATACGTCCGGGAGCTGTATTCCGAGGAGGCGCGTATTATGGAGTGTACGATAAATTTCTACCTCATCGACTTCCAGACGTTCAAGTGGAACACCAAGGTCTTCATCGACGACACGTGGTGGAGGGTCTTGAGCATCAACACCGACCTCAACGGAAACGGCACCGCCAAGGCCAGGCTCATGAAGGTGCTGCCCTCAAGTGCCGACTGCGCCGATACGCCTACCAGCTACGACGCCAAGCCCAACGTTATCTTCTTTAACGGGTCTACTATCGCCTCGCCCGACTTTGGATCGGAGGAGTGCTGCACCCGATACGGATATCGGTGGGTCGCTAATTCGGTAGCTATCGGAGGCGTCACGCCTTTGAACGTTTGCAAACCCAAAAACCAAGCAACCCAACCTCAATGAAAGACCCCCAGCATATTATGAGAGGCATCGACCTCTTACAGGCTTACAAGGTCAAAGCCCCGCTTCCGTGGTGGCTTGTGCCTTTGGACTACACCCTCGCGCTGGGATACCTCGCGGCCTTCTTTGGGGTCTGTGTCTTTCTCCTTAAAACCGTGCTCTCATGGCTGTGAATCAAGAGGTAGTTATCACTTTCAACGCCAACACCTCGGGCGTAGAAAAGAGCATCGGCAACGTAGAAAAGGGCGTACAGGATACGTCCAAAGCCACAGCGGGCCTGACAACTCAGCTTGACAAGATGACGGGTGGAGCCGTCACGGGTCTCAAGAATTTCGGCAAAGGACTGAAGAGCGGTATTTCTGGTCTCAAGTCTTTCAAGGTGGCACTCGCGGCAACCGGTATTGGTCTTCTCATCGTAGCGGTGGGCACTTTGATTTCGTACTTCACAAGCACCAAGAAAGGAGCAGAACAACTGAAAGTGGCAACGGCGGCTCTCGGTGCGGCTTTCGATGTTCTGAAAGACCGGGTGAGCCAAATTGGTGGTGCGTTGGTGAAGTTTTTCACGGGAGATTTCTCTGGTGCTCTCGAAGACGTGAAAGGAGCGTTCACAGGTATAACGGACGAAATTATTCGCGAGGCTTCAGCCGCTCGCAATCTTCAGCGAGATATGAACGCGCTCAAGGATGCAGAACGCGATTTCATTAAGGTACGAGCAGAGACGAACAAGGCTATTGCAGAGACTCGGCTGCGTGTCGAAGACGAGACATTGTCCTATGACCAACGTGTCGAGGCATTAGAGAAAGCTATCGCTCTTGAGCAGGAGACCGCCGCTGAAGAACTGCGGATGGCTGAAGAGAGAGCTCGTATTGTCCGGGAACGGATTGCGCTTGGGGAGAGCCTTGAGGATGACCTCGACTCCCTCGCTGAAGCTGAGGCTCGTGTGATTGACATGGAGACGGCATCCCTGCGGATGCAGAAACGTCTCGAAGGTGAGCGGCAGTCTTTGATGCTTCAGGCTCAAGCGCAGAGGCAAAAAGAAAAGGATGCAAGAGAGAAGGAGGCGGAAGAAAAAAGCAAAGCGGCAGAGAAGGAAGCAGAAGAACGAGAGAAGGCATATCAAGCCGAATTGTCAGCACGTCAAAAACTTGAGGACGAGCTCTACGCTTTGACCCTCTCGGCAAGAGAGCGTGAAGAGTTGGCTCTCATGCAAAAGTACGATGATCGTGTGGCCATCGCAGGCGACGACGAAGGGCTGCTAAAAGCGGCCACGGAGCAACTCAACGCCGACCTCGCAGCCATCGAGCAGAAATACATCGACCAAAAAGCCAAGGCCGAGGAGGACGCGCGAAAGAAAGAAAAGGAGGAAAAGGACAAGGCCGCCGCTGAGGACTTAGCACGCGCCGAAAGATTGGCCGAGCAAGAGAAACGAATTGAACAGGCGAAGAAAGACGTCCGAGACCAAACTCTTAACGCTTTGGCGGCTCTCAACCAAGCCTTCACGGGTGAGTCGGAAGAGCAGCAGAAGAAAGGCTTTGAAAGGTCTAAAAAGATACAGACGGCACAAGCCCTCATCTCCACCTACGAGAGTGCGGTGCAGGCGTTTAAATCACTTGCAGGTATCCCCGTGGTGGGGCCAGGCCTCGGTGCCGCTGCTGCTGCCGCTGCTACCGCTGCGGGTCTGGCTAACGTAAAGCAGATTCAAAGCCAACAATACCAAAGCGCAAGCGCAGGGGGTGGTGGTGCAGGCTATTCTTCGGCGGGTTCTGCCGCTGCTGCGGTTCAGCAGGCACCGACGGCACCCACCCTCGACCTAGGATTCTTGGGCGAAGGTTCACAACAGCAGGTTATCGAGACCTACGTCATCAGCGAAAACGTAACCAACGCCCAGCAAGCGAACAAAAAAATCCAAGACCAAGCAACACTATGAGAATTGTAGAACTAATCATCGACGAGGAGGCCGAGATGTACGGCATCGACGCCATCTCCCTTGTAGATCGTCCAGCCATCGAGCTCGACTTTATCGCCCTAAAGGAGGCGCGTGTGCAATTTGCTGAGGCCGACGCAGACAAGCGTATCCTTATCGGCCCCGCCCTTGTACCTGACAAGCCTATCTACCGCAAGAACGGAGAGGACGAGTTCTACGTCTACTTTTCGAAGAGCACGGTACGTCGTGCGGCGGAGCTATACCTCAAGCACGGCAACCAAGCCAACCACACCCTCGAACACGAGCACACCATCAACGGGCTTACCGTGGTAGAGTCGTGGATGGTAGAGGACAAGCAGAAGGATAAGTCCGCCGTGTACGGGTTGGACGTCCCTGTAGGTACGTGGATGGTAGCTGTCAAGGTAGACAACGAAGCTATCTGGCAGGAGTGGGTCAAGGAAGGCAAGGTCAAGGGCTTCTCCATCGAGGGATACTTCGCCGACAAGCTCAAAAAGAACCAAGACGACGAGATGCTCGCCGAGCTTACGCGTGCCATTGTCAAAGCTGACGGACGTACGAAGAGCGGAAAGCGGGTTGTCATGGAGTCTTACTCCGACTATCCCGAAGCCGTCAAGAATAACGCGCAGAAAGGTATCGACCTGAACGAGAAGAACGGGAACAAGTGCGCTACCCAGACGGGCAAGGTGAGAGCTCAACAGCTTGCACAAGGCGAACCCGTCTCTCTTGAGACTGTGAAGCGCATGGCCTCCTATCTCTCACGAGCTGAAGAATACTACGACGAATCAGATATGAATGCTTGCGGCACTATCTCCTATCTGCTATGGGGTGGCAAGGCTGGCTTGCGGTGGGCAGAGTCCAAGATCAAGGAGGAATTGTGGTCAGCAATAAAAAAAGAACTGGACTCACCTGAGGATTGACCCCTTGAGTTTCTTATACAAAAAAACCACTTCATGAACATTCAAGAAAGGGTGCAGGAAGTCTTCAATCGTTTCAACGTCAAGCTGACGGTGAGCGAGCAGAAGGGCACCGAACTCGCAGAGGCCGCCCTCGAAAACGGCACGGTCATCTACACGGACGCTGAGGCGTTTGCTGAAGGCGCAGAAGCGTACATCATCAACGACGAAGGTGAGAGCATCCCATTGCCTCCCGGCGATTACCCTCTCGCTGACGGCGGCACCATCGTCGTGGGCGAAGGTGGCGTCATCACTTCAGTAGGCGAAGCCGAAGAGGTGGTGGAGGAAGTCCAAGAGGTGGAAGCCTCAGAGGAAATTACCGAAGAGCTCGAAGTCGAAGTCGAGGTGGAAGCCGAAGACGAGCCCCAGTACATGACCAAAGCAGAAGTCGAAGAGATGATCGCGGCAGCTTTGGAGTCTATGAACAAGGACAAAGAAGAGATGTCAGCCGTCAACCCTGAAGCCCCCAAAGCCGCGAAGGTGGAAGAGGTGAAAGAGGAAAAAGAAGACGAGGCAGCCGTCGAGCTGGCCGCCGTCAAAGCTGAACTCGAAGCTATCAAGAAGCAGGCCGCCGACGCGGGCCTCAAGCATCAGGCCCCCACGCAGAAGCGTGAGCCTATCAACCTCAAGAATCTATCAACTCAGGAGCGCGTGTCTGCTCTCCTTAATCAATTCTCAAAGTAATGAGCCTTTACAAGTTTGGCGAAAACGCCACTGTAGGAGTCGGTACTTACACGGGAGAAGCGGCACGTCCTTACGTGGCTGCTGCTGTCCTGTCAGCCGACACCATCGCCAACGGTTACATCACCGTCCGCGAAAATGTCCACTCTAAAGCAGTCCTCCGGAAGTTCTCCGGCGTCGCTATC
>Ga0208898_1001581_pt1 | contig 14791 bp, 17 predicted proteins | sample VirMetDEL_Mar_4_FD_184513 | JGI IMG/M metagenome (GOLD analysis project Ga0208898, IMG submission 184513) | Aqueous microbial communities from the Delaware River and Bay under freshwater to marine salinity gradient to study organic matter... | ecosystem: Environmental > Aquatic > Marine >...
GTGTTCGTCGGGCACTCCAAGAATCCCTCGAGGAGGGTCGTCGCTTTGTGTGGGTTGTTTGGCCGGCGGTCTTTGTTTGGCTCTTTGTTTGGCGCTCTTTGCCATGCCGGCGTTTCTGGCCTTTGTGGCTGCTGCCCGTTTATGGTTGCCGTAGGTGGCGCCTCTGCTCGAGTTACAGCTGCGGCAGGCTGGGACCATGTTGTCGAGTGTGTGAGGTGAGCCTGGGAGGTTCTCTGTGTTCCATCTGTCGAGCTCTACGATGTGGTCGACTGTGTTTGCTGGCCGGCTGCAGTAGTGGCAGGCCGGCTGTGTTGCGAGGAGCTGTTTCCGGTTGCGGATGTATTGTGAGTCGTTCCTCGTGTATTTCTTCACGTTCGCCTCCGTTGTATCCGGTAGGCGAGGGTTCGTTTAGTTGGTTCGATTCCGTCGCCGTTGCATCGCCAGCAGGTCTCTAGTGAGTCTGTGATGGCTGTTCCGTTGCAGCTGTGGCATAGGGTTACGCCTTCGCCACAAGGGCTCGGCGTCTCGATCTTTCGTAACTGTTCGAGGTGTATTTCCTGCAGGATCTTCCTCGGAGTGCAGTTGCGTAAGTTGTGGGAGTCTAGTGAGGCTGGGAAACCTAATCGGCTAGCGGCTTTCATGTCAAGGCTCGAGGGTCATTTGCATTTGCAACTACATCTTAGGGAGCAGTTGGAGCTCGTCGATCTTCTCTCGACATCTGTCGAAGTCACCAGCGCAGCGGGCTATCTCTGGGCCGTCTAGAGGGTTGCCTCGCTCTATGTTGAGACGCTCGAGGAAGGCCATCATCTTCTCTGTTGGTGTGGTGCGGCGTCCTCCAGGCTGTACGGGTTCCTCGACGAGCCTGTCGATAGCTTCGTCACGTTCTGCAGCTGTTCTCGCTCGTGAGCCGGCTGGTGTGCGCTGTTTGTGGTCTGTGCGGACGATCTCGAGGTCTGGGTCTGTGGTGCGTGCCATGATCTCGTCGACTGATGCGATACCTCTGTCGATACCGAATCCGAGATAGCCCAGGGCTCGACCTAGTGCCGAAGTCATACCTACTGGCAGCTCTGAGTCACGGGTGAAGCCGGTCTTGCCTGGGAACGGCTCGAGGACTGAGCCTCTGATGGGTCGAGGATCGTCTGGCGTGGTGAATACCCAGACGACACACTCGAGGAAGTTCTGGCCGGCGATGTCGACGTGGCGCCATCCTTCCTCTTGGACTTTGAGCTCTGGATATTTCTGGAGTGCCATTCTGAGGCGTGCATCTACTGGGACGTAGCCGTCGAGGTTCATTTCTGGAGTGCTTTCGTGAACTCGAGATAGTAATCGGTCATGAGCATGCGTTGGGGCTGTGTCTTGAGTAGTGCAATGGATTCTTCCATGCTGCAGAATGTGCATCCGTCGAGGTCGAGCTGGTCTGCGAGGACGTGGTCAACTTTGTGCCGGTCGTAGAGTTTGATCAGCTGCAGAGTTGCTCTGCGGGCGTGTTCGTCATATTTCATGTTGGGGTGCTTTCTGGTAGTTCGAGGTGTTTCTGGCAGATTCGTAGATAGGTGGCGTGCTGTTTGCAGTCTGGACATGGCCGCTGGTAGTAGTCGAGGACTGGTGCCATGCCGTAGAGGTCGACTTGGGCGCCTCTGACGTGGCCTGCCATGACATACAGCGGCGGTCCGTTGTGCTGTTTGCGGTAGAGGGCGTCGTCTATGTCTTTCTGGTGGATTGGCGGTCCGCTGTCGGTCGATAGGACGTGCTTGCATTCGAGCCAGTCTCCGACGTCTGCGTCGAACCGGTAGCGCTTGTTTCGGTCGAGGATGCCGCCGTGACCATGCCAGTAGAGGCCGAGGAGCTTTGCGGAGGCAATTTCGACTAGTGCGCCGTTCACGTTCGCTGTTTCTTTGTCGACGAAGTCGTGCGGGCGTGACTCGAGGGCCAGTTGGTAGTCCTCTCTGTGGCCGTTCTGGCCGAATCTGTGCGCCCGTTCCAGGCCGATGAGGCGTGCTCGCTCGAACTCGTACGGCTCGAGCGTTACTGTGCGCATCGTCTCACCTGGCTCGAGTCCCACGGCTGACACCATCTCCAGCCGGCGTCGGTTGCTTTGGCGGCGATCTGTGCGCCTATCCAGAGGTTGACTTCTGGGATGTAGAGGTCGTCTCGGGTGAATCCGAAGCTTTCGACGTATTCGCTCCAGGTGCTCCAGTTGATTTGGAGGAGGCCGTGGTCTGCGCCGTTGGTGGCGTCTGTTTGGCAGCGTGATTCGTCCCAGATGATGTCGTCGAGGAGTAGCTCGAGGCGCTCTTCGGGCCAGCCGGCTTTGAGTGCTACAGCTGCCCAGTTCCCGCAGCGGACTCCGTGCATGAACACATTCTCTGGAGCCGTGGAAGTAGTTGGATAACTCGCTACGGGTTCTGGGTGCTGTGCGATAGCAGTCGAGTGAGTGGTAGAAGACTCGTCTCGTTGTTTAGTTTGTTCGAGTTCGACTGCTGTCGTCTCTGGAGTGTAGCTGGAGCCTGTGACACTTATCGAAGCGGAGCGCATCTCCTGGTCGAGCTCGTAATCGGACGGTAGAAATGAGAGGATCCAGCCGCAGACGAAGAATATGGCGAGGCCTAATAGCTTCATGATGGCCGCCTTGCTCGTGAACCTGCGTCGATGAGATCCCAGATGATCCAGCGGGCGTACATACGTTGTATGCCAGCTCGACGAAGTACCCGGTAACGGTTTCGGAGTGTCGCCATGTCTGTCGGCGTCATTCGTCGGTTCGGATCCCATATGAATCTCTGTTGCTGTGGATGAGTCCGTCTAGTGACGGCGATATCCGATAGATAGAGCTGCATCTGCTTCTCCTATGTTGGGGCTGTTGGGGTTGCCGACTAGGTCGACATCTCCACAGTAGACGAAGGATGTAGCAGATATGTGTCTATCCGAAGAGCGCCGCCCAGGTCTGAGGGCCGACGATGCCGTCGACTGTAAGTCCTCGAGCCTCTTGGAATGCTTTCACAGCTGCATCCGTGGCCGCTCCGAAGTCGCCATCTACAACGAGCGGGCCGCTGTTACGGCTGTTGCGAGCTCCATGCTCGACGAGTTTCTCTTGAATCTGACGGATTCGAGCTGTAGCTCTCGAGCCACGCTTGGTCGAGGTGCCTGGATAGGAGCTGTCCTCTGCTGGTGCAGCTGCGGGAGCGCTCGAGGACAGCGGGAACGATGCCATGACAGCGTCGATCCAGTCAGTCGAGTCGGCCTTCTCTGGACATATCTCGACGTGAATCCAGTCTCCAGAGCCGCCTCCAGCGATAATTCCTGGCCGGTAGACGTTCCAGTCGTCACGGTCACAGCGCCATCCTCTGCCGCCGTTGCCGTATTCGTAGTCTGCGAGATACTCGAGGCCGATGTCCTCGGCGTGCTCGACGAGCCAGTCGCAGACCTTCTCGAGGTTCTGGCGGCTTGTGCCTGGATGCCTTCCGTATTTACGGCGAGAAATGTCACTACAGCGGCCGGTGGCGTGGACGCTGAGCGAGCTCTTGCCACGCTTCGAGCGGATCCCATAGGTTCCGTTATTCCACATCTGTCCGCCGGAACGCTCCTGGATAGCTGCGACGAACGCCTCGAGGCCTGGACGCTTTCCTCGAGCTGCGCCGTCTGTGGTGCCGGTGTATGGTCTCATGCTTCTACTTTAGGCTTTGATAGGCGCTGCTTTGTGGCAGCTTTCACTACTGCGAGGCCTGCGCCGATTCCAGCTGCTCCTGCAGCTTTCCAGCCTGCTCCCACCATGTAGGAAGCGATTCCTGCCTGTACGGCGGTCGCTAGAGCTCTTTCGGCGTAGTCTCTTATCTGTTCATTCGTCATCTTTGCGCTTTCCTTTCATACCGTTAGAGGCGAGAACGCCGGAGAGCGCTCCCGTCAGAAATAGGACCATCGGATTGAGAACGGACCATGCTGCAGCATCGTTGGGTGATTGGTACTCGATCGGCTGTGTTACGAAGAGCAGTCCGTAGAGGATGACGGACATAGCGAGCACGAATGAGAAGGCGAGAGCGCATCCGACGACAAAGACGAGTCGTGCTTTGAGCTCTTCTGCTTCGTATCGGTTCGCTGGTCTAAACATTTCGACACTTGCTTCCTAATCTTGTACCGCATGAATGTACGAGCATCTCTGGGCAGGTTCCCCAGACGCTGCAATTAGGCGGCATACAGTCGTCTTTGTACCAATTATCCGGATCCTGGCAGGGGTAACGGTAGCCGCCGTCGTAGCCACAGCCGGAAGCAACGACGATAGCAATAACACCCAAGACATATCTCACTCTTGCAGTCCCTTAGTTAGATAGGCCGATCACGCCGATGATGCAGAGGCCGGCGAGCATGAGGCAGAGGATTCCGAAGCGGATCATTCTGTCTCTGGTTTCTGTGTTCCGACGAGTTGTTCTAGCCATGCGTTCCATTCGGTTTCGTCGAGTGGTTCGATTTGGTGGTTGATTTGTCGGGTGACGGTTCCGAGAGGGTAGGTGGTTTCTAGTTCTGTTCGTGTCCAGTTAGCCATGAGAGTATCCGTAGACGTTGGTGGTGTGTGAGAAGTTGCCGGAGCATTCCAGAGTGAATCCGTCAAAGATAGATTCGACCCCGTGAAAGCCGCCCATTGTCCACGAGATGTAGTTTCCGCCCGAATTGTACGACTGCGAGTTGCCGGTGATCGTGGTGTATTCGTTATTCGCTGGATAGTAAATGTCGATTGCGAACGAGTTCCGAGCATCTGAGGCGCCGATATTCCGCTCGATAACCTTGAAGCCGATAGTAATGCCTGCGCCGTCGAAGGTGTAGGTAGTGCCTGCGGAAGATCTGCCAATGGCTCCGTAATTGTAGGACGTTGAGCTATCGCTGCTGCTCGCCCTCATCAGTAGATGTAGGTCATTATCGAGAGTCCTAGTACCGCAGATGATCCTATAGTAGGAGAAGGTGCTGGTAAATATGTCGTCAACTGATAACGACGAGACGGATGTCCCTGTGTAGGAGCCGAGCAGGATCATTCCGGTCTTGGCGTCGACTTGTGTGGCGATGTTCTCCATCGCTGTAGCGCCGTCTGCTACATAGTCGGACGATTCCGGATACGGTATCGACATGTTCGAGGTGGTTCCCATTGTGTTCTCCTAGAGTTCGATGAGGCGGGAGCCCGTCCAAGTCAGTGTAGGCGGTACAGTCGCCCACGTCCGGCTAGCCGACACCTGCTCCCATTTCTGGGCTCCACGAGAATAGCCGGCGGTCGTTACGTACAGCTGGGCCACGATGTCGTGTTGTGAGAGCTCGAAGGTGATGCCTTCGACAAAGAATCTTGTAGGGGCGCCGCCGAATATGGCAGGCGTTTCGATGAAGGTGTCGGGGTTGAGGTTGGTGAGGACGGCGTAAAGGCGGGCGTCGCTCATGTTGCCGAGGAGGACTGAGAGCTGGTCGATTATCCATCCGTTGGTGTAGTAGCGGTCGAGCTTGTCGTTGGCGAGGTTCGTGGCGTCTGCTTCGTAACGAATGCGTGTAACGATGTCGAGCTCGTTTAGCCCGTAGGTGTCTATTGAGTCGGTGAAGTCCTCGACGACGTAGCCGTCTGGGAAGTCTGTGGCGTTCTCGGTTCCGTACACTTGGACTCTGTTCACGAAGTCCTCGACGTGGCGTGAGAATTGCCAGGAGTCGATGATCTCGTCGCCGGTAAATGTGATGTCTGGGGTGAGCTGTGAGCGGTTCGCTACTGTCCGGTTAATGACGTGCGGGCCTGTGGTGTAGCCGGACACGGTTGGTCCCCAGGGCATTGACTGGGTGAGGTATCCGCCGATTTCTGAGGCTGAGACTTCTCGCATGACTCCGAGGAGGTTCTCGGTGTCGAAGGTTGGGACTCGTACAGCTGTTGTGCCTTGTGTGCTGCCGAGTCTTGGGTCTTGTGAGCCGAGGGCGTACAGCGTCGAGAGGGCGTTGGCGACTGTGTTCTCGATCTGTGAGCCGAGTGTCACGGTCTGTCGGCCTATTTCTGCTAAGGCTCGGTTGACACAGATGACAGAGAGGACGGTATCGACGACGAGGACGTCTGTGACTGCGCCGTCGAAGAGGCATAGCGGGATAGTTGGGTAGGCGTCGATTGAGAGCCATACCTGGATGCGTCGACCGATGACAAAGTCCTCGAGGTCTGGTGCTCCAGTAGCGTCCCAGATAAAGCTGAGCGTCGAGTTGGATGCTTCGACGTCCTCTGAGAGTGTGCGCCGTCCGTGGTTTACTATGAGCTGGTTGAGTGTCCAGTCCTCGAGCTGTGTGCCGGCGCCGATGGAGCCGTCGGTCGAGTCGACTACTACGAGCAGGTTCCAGCTCATACCACCGAGAGCCGTCCCTGGCGGCGTGCGTCCTGGTCGAGTATCTGACGGATCTGGCGTGCTGTGGAGACGGGATCTACTGCGCCGTTCACGGTGATGTTGTAGACTGCGCCGCCTCCCATCGAGTGATTCGGGATGATGGTGCCGGAGGCGCCTGGTAGGAAGAGCTCTGGGCCTTTCTCACCGACGAGGTATGGTGTGCCGCCTCTGACTGGTCCGCCGCTGGCTCTTCCGGTAATTCCTCGAGCCCAGTTGAAGAGTCCGGCTGCCTGTTGTGGTGCGTTGAGTCCTGTTAGTGATGTGGCGAGTTTCTTGGCGAGTCCGCCGTCTCCTCCTGTGAATGCGCCGACGAAGTCGTCTGCGAGGTTTCGGCCTGCTTGCTCGAGGGCGCCTTTGAGGCCGAGTCCGATTGCTTGGACTATTTGGGCGTTGAGTTTGAGGAGTCCTGGAACAAATTTGGTGACGAGTGCTTCTCCGAAGTTGTTGACTGCGGATTCTGCTGCGGCGTCTGTTTCTTGGTCGAAGCGTGAGCCGTCTACCCAACTCCAGATGTAGTCGACGAGGCGTGCTGCGTGTCGCTCGAGGATTGGTCCGGCTTCGTTAGCGAACCAGTCTCCGAGGCTGGACATCCATTTCCCTAGAGCTGCGATGGTGGCGGCTCCGTCGGTTGCTACCCAATTGAAGAGCGCTGTAGCGAGCCGGTTTATCTTCGTTTGCAGCCACGGAAGCGCTGTCTCGGTGAACCAGGTGCCGAGAGTGTTGAGCCATTCCCAGAGTTGTCCGATGGCTTTCTCTGCTTTGGGTGCTATCCAGCTGTAGAGCGCTACTGCGAGGTTGGCGGTCTTTGTGGCGAGCCATGGGAGCGCTGTATTGGCGAGCCAGCCTCCGAGGGTTTCGAGCCAGCTCCACAGTGTGCGGATGGTGTCGAGTCCGTCTGTCGAAACCCAGCTCCAGAGCGCTCGTCCCCATACTAGAACCTTCTCGGCCAGATATGGGTAGGCGACGTCTGTGATCCATTCTCCGATGGCGGACAGCCATTCTCCGAGTCTGGCGATGGCTGGTCCGGCGTTCTCTGCGATCCAGCTGACGGTAGCGCCTGCGATCTCGAGGAATTTCTGGCCGATCTTTGGTGCGTATTCTTTAACGAATCCCCATACAGACTGAAGGACGCCGAGGAGGCCTTTCTCTGCGAATGTGTCTGCGAGGCTTTCTACAGCTGGAATGAAAGTGTCTGAGAAGAATCCTGCGACCTTGAGTGCTATCGGTAGGAGCTGGACGCCGAGCTGGGCGGTGACGTTGTCGAGGCGTGCTCTGAGGATGCGTTGCTGGTTAGCGAGGCCGCCGCTGGTCCTAGCGAAGTCGCCTTGTGCGTCTGCTGTCTGCTTGAAGATTGCGGACTCTGCAGCGAGTATCTTCTGCTGCTGTGTTAATGCGCCGTTGCCGTCGTAGATTCCGAGCTCGAGTGCTTCTGCTTTGAGTGTGGCGTCGTCGAGGAGGACGCCGAAGCGGCGGAGAGGCTCGGATTCGCCTCTGAGTGCCGCTCCAATGGCTTCGATGGTTTCCTCTGGGGTGGCGTTACGGAATGAGGCAATATCGGAGGCGAGACCTAGGAGGCCGTTGGTGAAGTCAGAGAGGTCGTCTCCTGCGAGTCCTGCAGCTTTGCCGAATGTGCCGAAGACGAGTGCGCCGTCTAGTGCTTCCTGTTTGGATTGGCCGAAGGCGAGTGCGGCGTCGTCTGCGAATTTGAGGACAGCGTCGGAGGCGTCTCCGAATATCTGGCGGGTGGCGGAGATGCTTTCGTCGAGGTCTGATGCAGCTGAGATTGCTTTGAGGGAGGCAGCGCCCAGGGCGATACCGATTCCGGTAGCTGCGACGGCGACATTCTTGAGCTGTCGTCCTACGGTGCGGGAGAAGTTCCCAAACGATGTCGAGGCTCGCTGGACGCCTTTCTTGTCGAATGTGCTAACGATAGGTGCGATGATTGCCACAGCTACCTCCTTTCAAGTTGTCTGTTTACGATCTTCTCATATCTGCGGAAACTGTCACGGATACCTCGCTCGATGTCGTCGGTATGTTTCTCGACTATCGGCCAGATGAAGCGGTCTGTCTTGCCTCGCTCGTTGAGTTTGGCTACGAGTGCCTTGCCGGAATTGGTGTGGCCTTTGCTAGCTGTTGAGGCGATGATAAGCGCCAGGTGACGAGAACGGACTCGCAGAATCGGCCAGACGTCGCCAGGTTTCACGGTGAACCTTCTTCCGTTAGGTGTCACAAATGTGCCTGCTCGAGGAGGACGTCCTCGAAATTGGAGCGTGGTCTTGAAACGTGCCGAGCTGTAGCGGTAGCCGGTGCGCCCTTTACGAGACCAGCCGGACGTCATCTGCTTCGGCATCCCGGCCTTTATTTCTGCGAGCATCGGCTGGGCGTAGCTCTTGATCTCGTTAGGGACTCGACGGCGCAGCTCTGGGTCGATCTGGCGAAGAGCTCGGAGCGTCGAGTCGACGTTCTGGATCTTCATTCCGAATCTGAGCCCAGGGGCTGCCATTAGCGTCTCCGTTCTGCTTCTCGTGCTCGATCAGTCAATACCTCGACAATGGTCGAGAACATGGCCGAATCTTGTAGGAGCTCACCAGGAGCGATTCCGGTCGTAGCGGCGACCTCTGCGACTAATCGTCCGAGGGTGCCGCTTCGGTAGGGTCCGGTGAGATGTCCTCGACTTCTGAGACGTCGACAACTCGAGCGAGCCAGTCGTCGAACTGTGCTGGGACTGGCATCCCTGCAGCTCGTGTCGCCTCGTATGCCAGAGCGAAGATGTCCTCGGCTGCGACGTTGCCAGCTGCGAGCTGGCTGATCGCTTTCTTCTGTCGACGTTCCCATCTGACAATGGCGAGCGGTTTCGCTGTGACGTTGTACGTCTCTGATTCTGTTTGGACCTTTAGCTCGAGTTCCACGGTGAGCTCCTACTTCCTTACGCTTTCGTTACTGATCCGTTGACCTCGAAAGTGTATGAAACCTCGAGGGCGCTGTCTGCTGGTCCGCCTGCCGTTGGGTAGACGGGAATGATGTCGCCGGAGAGTGTGCCGGATCCGTCGAGGCCGAGTGAGAAGCTCACTGCGGTACCTGCTGCAGCTGCGGTCCACATAGCGTCGCAGAATGATCCGACGGCGCCCCAGTCTTGGAAGGCTCGGACGTTGAGTGTCCAGGTCGTCGGCTGGCGTACTGCGGTCGTGTCGGTAAGTGTGACGTATTGGTCAACGGTCTCATTAGGCACAAGCGTGACTTCTGCGACTTGTGCTGAGTAGTCGACGGAGTCGATTGTGACGTCGAGCGTCCGTCCGGTTTGGATAGTTGCCATTTGGCTAGTCCCTTCGGTAAGTGATGGTTGCGGTTATTTGGTAGGACGGTAAGTCCTGGTTGCCTACAGAGTAGACGCCTGGAGTGGCGATGATCTGGGAGGCTGGTGTGAGGTTCTCGAGGACGGTGTCGACGGCGTCGAGGGTTGCTTTGAGTGCTCTCCAGTCTCCTGGAGGTGCAGCTACTAGGTGAATGGGATAGTCGACCTCGACGATCTGTGGCGAGATAGAGCGGAATGTCGGCGGGTCTATGAGAACGCCAGGAGGGCGTAACTCATTGACATTGGCGAACACTCTGAGCCCATAGCCGGACAGAGTCGAGATGAGCGCCTCATATTCGGTGACAAGCATCTCATCCAATCCTTGCTCGACCTATGCCGAGAAGGCGCATGATCTCACCCATAGAGCCAACTGGTGCCGGTGTTGGCATCGCCTCGAAGCTTTGGAAGTTGTCGAGGCTGCCTTTCTGACGGAACAGACTGCCAGCGTAGAGAACTGTCCCCTGCTTGGCGGCTGCTCCTGGCGCTACTGTCGGGTTGTCGCTGTAGCCAGCTGCTTCCCTCCGATGGTACGCCCAGTCGTTAGCGGCGTCGGTGCAGAGCTCGAGGTAGTCCGCTTCATCTGTTGCTGCTTCGACTTGGCCGACGAACAACTCGACGTCCTCTGTGGTAATCCAGGTGACTTGGCCGACTAGTACGCCGTTGTCTGGCGTGTAAGCGGCGATGTCGTCCTGGTTGTTCACAGAGTATTGGACGTCGAGTCCGTCGACTCCCGTGAGGTTGTGGTGGCCGTCGAGCTTGTTGTAGCCGGTCCCGTAGACGTGGACGTGCTCACCTACGGCCAGACCGGTGGCATCGTCGAGCGTGAGCGTGACGACGTCGCTGGTGCAGGATGCTGAGGTGATTGTTGCCATAGGTGAGCGGTCCAGTCAATATCAGAGAGCTAGGCAGCCGTTCGAGATGTCGTAGTTTGCAGCTGCCACATAGCCTCGGAATGCGAGACGGGTGGACAGCGTTGCTGGCTGCTCGACTCGGAGTGCTCCTCGAAGGTCCTCGAAGATGTTGAGGCATGATGCCGAGAGCATGAGTGCCTTACGGTCGCCTGGTGTGAGACCGAAGTCGTCGGAAACGATCAGAGACAGTCCGAGCGGGTTGCCGGTGAGTGAGCCGACGCCGTTCAAGGTGCCTGCAGCGTTGCTAGGTCCCAAGTAAGGAAAGATTCGGTTGCCGCCGGAGTCTTTCGCTGCGCCGATTGAGGCCCAGACGTCTGAGCGGATGATGAGGTGAGTTGGCATCCGTCCAAAGTTCTCTTTGATTTCTGCCGCTGCGGCGTAGAGGTCAGTAATGACTTCGTCGCCGTCGGTCCAGTCGGTGACTGTTGCGCTAGCCAGTGAGGAGTTCGAGTAGAGAATGGTGTCTCCTACCCATTGCTCGGTTGCTTCGGCGTAGGTCTTTGCCATGTCCTCGATGACGAGCTGGACGACGTTCTCGTCTGCGTAAAGGATCTCTTGCTCTGAGAGGTCGAGGTAGCCGCCGAGGGTGACCTTGTCGACTTGTACCTTCGCCACTTGGTAGGCCTGGGTTGAAAGGGCATCATGCTCTGCGGCCTGGATCCCGACTGCTGAATGTTGCTGGACCTTTCGAGCATAGAACGGGTCGCCCGCTGGCATGGCTCGAGGTCCGATAGCGGAGAAGATTGGGCGCTCCGTGGTCATCGTGTCGAACACTTCGCCAACGAGTGGCGATGGGATGACGCCTGGGACGTCTGAGGTGTCTGAGGTTGCAGCTGCGACTCGCATAGGTTCGCCTCGGAGCTGTGCTGCTACATAGGCGCCGACGCTTGGCAGCTTGGGGCTGGCAGCGACGACGACTGGTGCTGTAGGGATCTGTGCCGGAGCTTCTGCGGCTTCGACGTTGGTTTCTTCGGTCATTGTGTCCTCCTCGGACTCTTGTGGGGTTGGTTCTGGGGTTGGTTCTGGGGCTGCTTCGATGTCGTCTGAGGCGGCGACGTCGAGGACTCGTGCGGTGTCGAAGGCTCCGAACGGTACTAGCGAGAGCTCTCGCCATTTACCGGATTCGACGACTAGGACGCCGTTCTCGTAGTGAAACTCTTCGACCTCGACTCCAACGGATACAGCGTCGAGGACGCCGTCGGATGCCAGGACGAGAGCCTCTTCTCCAGCTGAGGTCGCTGAGATTCTGGCCTCGAAGAGCATCGCCTCGTCTGTTGAGACTCGAGCTGTCACGATGCCGATGGGCTGTGAGAGGTCGTGGTCTCTGATGAGTTTCGGGGCGGCTCCGTCGGTGGGGAGGCTACCGGCGAGGAAGCGGACGGGACCGGTCGAGGCGTTAGCATCGACGTTGTAGGGGACTGCGATTCCGGTGAGTGTGCGCCGTGGCGGTTCGCCTTCTGCAGCTGCTACGTCGAGTTCGATGGGTTGTGCGAGTTCGATCTTCATGAGAGACCTCCTCCTGCTTGGTTGATAATTCGTCGAGCTTCGTCTCGTGTTATGACGTCGTTAACGACACCGAGATATATCTTCTGGATGATCTCTGCGAGTTCTCGAGCTTGGTTGATTTCTGGGTCTGATTCTGTTGTTTCGTCGAAGATGGAACGGTCGAAGCGGACGATCTGTCCTGGCGGTAGTACCTGGTCAGATGACAGCGTCCCTTCAATGGTTGCCATGATTGGGAGGGCGTCTCGGCGGAGCTGTCGGACCATTTCCTGGGCATTGTTGTATGTCATGCCGCTCGAGCCTGGAGCTCCGACCAGGAATGGTGAGATATTGGCGACTCGTGCCAGCTCGAGGGCTTGGTGCTGACGTGAGTCAAGCTGTTGGAGTCGGCTCGGATCCATCTGGCTCTCGTTCCATGTGACCTCGGATGACAGAGCTGCGACTGCTGTTCCGTTGTCGCCTGCCCGCATTTCTGCCCAGGTTTCGGCGAGTTCTGATAGTTCGTCGCCGGATAATGGTTCGCCGCTTTCGACTTTGAGCCAGCCGAAGGCTGTCGGGCTCGAGGCGAAGCGCTGTGCTGCTTTCTCGAGGAGCTCTGCGGTCTGGATTGCTCGAGCTCCAGCGTCGAGTAGTGGGGCGTTAGGCGAGTAGAAGATGACGAAGTCTTCTATCGGATACGGCTGGCCGTTTACGGTGATTTGGTCGATTCCGCCTATTGGGAAGTTGCCTTCGGTGCTTGGTGTGACGAGGTTGACGAGCTCGGCTGGCATCCAGGACATTGAGGACGGATAGCCGGATGGGTAGCGGGCGTCGACGTGGAGGTAGGCCTTGCCGTAGAAGAGCATGTCGTCGAATAGCCACGAGAGGGTATGGGTGAGTGTGGTGCGGCGGTCTGGGCGCAGCATCCAGGGTTCTGGCGGTAGTGGACGCTCGATGAGCTCTGTGCCGTTCCATTCTTGCGAGTAGTGCAGGATCGGAGTGGAGGAGATGATTGAGGCCAGGAGGTCTCGAGCTCTGGAGATTGTTGGGATCCGCATCGCCCGCTCTCTGCCCGCCCCAACGCTTGCAGAGAGCAGGGCGAGGGTCGCCGTAGAGACAGTCGCCGTGGTCGACGCCTCCACACGAGCAGGCGCCTTCTTCTGTGTCCTAGTGAAGAGAGGCATAGCGTAAGTCTGCCAGATATTGGAGCTGTATTCGAGGATTATTTGGAGAGAGAGGGCGAGCCATTTCTAGCGTTTCCGTGCTCCACCAATGGCTGGTTTCCCTGCGTATTTCGCTTTCGAGCAGAGCGCCACAGTCCAGACGAGGCAGCGGGCTAGTTCGATTGGGCCTGGGCTCTTCTCTGAGCTGAGTCCCATTCCTGCTCGAGACTGATATGAGACTGCTCGACCAACGTGCTCGGAGAGTGTTGTCTGGCCGTAGTGTGCGACTTTCTGCTCTCGTATCATTCCTCGGACGATGCCGGTCCAGCGGACGAGTTCGCCGTGGCCTACCGTTGTCTTGCGTTTGTCGTATTCGGGTGGTGCATGAATGTCGAGCGACGGAGTGATAGCGAGCAGTCCTGCAGCTGGAAGGATCTCTCGAACCTGCTGCCATGCTTCGGTCTCTGAGTGTGTCACGAACGCTGTCGTAATGTGAACGACGCCGCTCTCGTCGATACCGCCCAGGAGACCTACGAAGCGGGAGCCGTCGTGGCTCGAGTCGACAGTCAACACAGTCCAGGCAGGCGGCGGTCCGTCTGTCTTGAGTTTCTCCCATTCTCCAGGTTCTAGCCAGCTTTGATCGGACGCTACCCAGAGGTTGAGGCCGGCTCGGAGAAATGCGGAGTGGTTTGGCCCTTGTGCTTCGTCCTCGAGGTCTTGGAGTGTGAGGTGGCCGTAGCCTATTGAAGGGTTGCCCATAATCCAGTAGCGGCGGTCTGATAGGTCGACGTTCGGCGGGGGTGACCATTCGGCCATGAAGAGGCGGCCTGGTTCGCCTTTGTCAATGAGGTCGAGGCCGGCTTCTCGCCATCGGAGGAAGGCGTGGCTCTTCTCGGTGCCGGCTGTGGAGAAGAATGCGGCGAGAGGGTTGGGTCGTGCTCGCTGTGTTGGGAGCAGTCCGTTGTGGAGGACGTCGGAGTCTACATCCCACAGCTCGTCGACGATGAGTAAATCGTTGGATTGTCCGTGGCCGGCCGCTGGTGTTGCTGATGCGATTCTCCAGATTGTGCCGTCGTCCCATCTGACCTCTTTGCGTCCGAATGATGCATAGCTCTTTGCTGCTCCGAATCGTTCCTCGAGGATGGGTGCCAGGACGTAGTGGATCTCTTCTGCGGCTCGAAGCTCGTGAGCGACAGAGAGGACGGACTGAGGTTCGCCTCTGATGATCTTGCCCTCTGTGAGCCACCATCCGATAAGGCTCTGGAGTGCGAGTGTCTTGCCGGCTTGTCGAGCTGTAGAGGTGAGTGCGTGTCGGTGTCGGAGTTTGCCGTCGGCGTCGTGCTCGAGGATGCCATGCAGGACTTCGATCTGCCACGGATACAGCGTGCGTCCGAGAATGCGGTCCGCCCAGTCGACAACTAGCTGCCCGTAGCTGTCCCCTCCGTGGCTCGGAGTCTTGAGTCGAGGCGGCGTTGGCTCTTTATTCTCAGAGAGAGGGAAGAG
>Ga0208898_1001582_pt1 | contig 14786 bp, 18 predicted proteins | sample VirMetDEL_Mar_4_FD_184513 | JGI IMG/M metagenome (GOLD analysis project Ga0208898, IMG submission 184513) | Aqueous microbial communities from the Delaware River and Bay under freshwater to marine salinity gradient to study organic matter... | ecosystem: Environmental > Aquatic > Marine >...
ATACGCCATAGCACGGGCAAGAGCCTTGGTGTATCGGCTGGAGAGCGAGTCATAGAGGTTGTCCTCAACTGCTTCTTCAGTGATAGAGAATCCAAGAGCAATCGTCTCGTGTGTATAGCGAGCCGTGAAAGCTTCCTGTGCGTTGTCATAAGCGATGGAAGAACCCTCGTTTTTGACAGGAGCGGTACCAAATCCAGAAAGCTTGGTTTCCTCTTCAAATGAACGCTCAGAAGTTTCGGTTTCAAAAATCTCCTTATGCTCCTCGCCATAGCGAGCATACTCAAGACCAAATAAAGCATTCAGCCCAGGAAGGAGTTCCTTAAGTAGTTGTGCGCGTGAAATAGCCATTTGTTATCTCCTTACAGGCCGACGTTATTCAAGTACGAATGCGCACTTGGGTTGAACTTCACAAATACGTCAGTGTAAGCGTCGCCCGGTGTAGAAGCGAAACCAACAATGCGAAATGCGGCGGCAGTAGTCTGAACAGTCGCATCCAAGGCACTTGTCGAGTTTCCAGTCGTGGTAGAACCCGTGCTGGTGGACTGAGCGGCAGCAAAGAAGGTGTTAGTACCCAGAACAGTCTGAGCGCCAGAACCATCAAGCTGAGCTTGGAATATGACATTAGGATCAGTAACTACGAGGGCTTCTGGAGTACCAGTCTGCCCAGAGGGGTAGTATTGTGACCAAATACGCTGTCCTTGAGCATTTGTATAGTTACATCCAACAAACACCCCAATAGCGCCAACGCCATTACCACCAAGGTTATTGGTAGTAACGTCAGCACCAGTAGCGGTAGACAGAGCAAGGTAGCCATCTGATCCAATGATTACGACTTGACCATAAAACAGGTTGGTAGCTTCCCCAGCAGGGTCGATCAGAAAAGTTTCCGTCGCACCGGCATAGGGCATACCATCAACCCTTTTAACGGGCTTTAGCCCGTAGGGGGTAGCAGTAGTTGCCATCTTAAATTACCTCATTAAGAAATTATTGACCACGACCGAACGATGTTGTGGTGCGCCTTTCTTTAAAGAGAGGCATCCTTGGATCGTTCTCTCGCATATAGTTATTATCCACAGACTCCATTTGAGCATTGTTCTTGCGCTGAAAGTACTCACTACGCTGTTCAACAAACTCTTCTGGAGTTTTGCAGAGTAATAACCCCTGAACCTCAATGTTGTCTTTGAATCGACTGCTTGGATCAACCAAAAATTTAAACTGTGGCTGTTCCTCAATCCTTACCGGTTCCCAACCTTCACGAAACTTAGCAGAAACATTTCGTGCGTCAGCTTGCCCCAGCGTCGAAACTCTGATCCAGCGATACGCATATCCTGGTTCTTTGTTCGGGGGCGGCAAAGATGAAGCGGGTTGCCACTGCTTTGGCCTTTCGGTCTTAGCTCTTGATTCAAGTTCACGTGCAATTCTGTTCTCAGCCATGATTAAGCTCCCATCGTTTTCGCGTATTCCTTCGCATATTGCTCAGGAGTGAGTCCAAGTTTTTTAGCAAGCGCTATCTGCGACTGTTTTAACACCACTTTTTTGGGGGCGGTGCTGCGAGACGCTGGTGCTACAACCGTTGCCGGCTTTTCTGTGCGTTGAGGTTTGGCCTCTACCGCTTCGTCGTCTTCCCCAAAATAATCAGGGAATCGTCTTTTCATGGTCTTATCGACCGTACTCCAGTATTCGTCAGTACCAATGTAGTTAGAACCGTACTGTTTTTCTAATTTCTGATGCAACCCCAACGCCGCCGCTGTCATCTCTTCGTCCTGCCCAAACCACGTATTTTGTCTACGCCATTTAGCAGTTTTCTGATCTAACTGGGGTGCTTGAGGCTGCACTTGTTGATTTTGTACACCATTATCTTCTTGTTGTAAAGGGGGTTTATATCCTTTCAACCTCTGAAGACGATAACCAGCATTATTCAGCTTTTCTTGAGCTTCCACGATTTTATCCGTGTCGCCCGAGTCATAAGCTTCTTTATAAGCCCGTTTAGCCATTTCCATCTCTAATTCAGCGGCACTTGTAGCCGTAGAAATCAGAGATTTCTCACCCTCGGATAGCCGCCCTTTGAGCTTTTTATTCTCATCCATCAGCTTCTGGGTTAACGAAATGGCCTCCTGCTGCTCACGCAAGGCTGATTCTTTAGCCCTACGCTCGTCATGCCAGACCTTTTTCATCTGCTTAAGGCGGGTTTTTACCTTTTCGGAATAGTCTTCAAGCTCATCTTCCTCAAGCTCTTTGACCATTTCCTCGGGTAATGGTTGACGCCCCCTATCCTGCTCCGGGGTATCGTCTTCTATCTCAAGCTCAATATCCTTTTCCTGAGACTCAAGATCAACTTCCTGTTCTTGATCCTGAACTTCTTTTTCTTCAGCCATGACTTACTCCTTATGCGCGACTAATGCCTCGGGGATCTTCTACAACCCCCTCAACAGCGTCATCGTTGATAATGCGGAACTCCCGCCCGTGAATCTTTACCCGTGTCCCTGCGTGCGGGCGAACTAAAATGAAGTCTCCCTCTTTGCACCAAGGGCCAGAAGGGAACCGAGACTCGTCTTTGTAACAATCTGGACCCATCTTCATGACAAAAAGCACAGTGGTTAGTAGTTCCTCATGCCGCATTGTTAAATCGGCTTTTACCAAACCATTGTCATATTCGTCCTTAATTTCAGGAATCCCGCAAAGAATGCGATAACCAGACGGATCTGGAAGCTGTTTTGCTTTCTGTTCGGGCGTTTCAGGTAATACCGTTGCTTCGTTTGGATCGCTTGTAGACCCAATAAGGATTTCACTCATCGGCTTTTTCCAACCTTTCTGAAAGTTCAAGAATCAAGCTATTAGCTATTAATAGCCCTCGCACAACACCACAGTAGTACTTATATTCACTGTGATCCTTTGCCATACCATCAGCCAAGTCATCCGCCATACGTTTGCGTTCTTCTTGAATTTGGTTTGACAAAAACTTTAATGCATCCATTTACTCTCCTTTAGGTTGTTGGGGAGGCTGCATTACCTCACCCATTTTTAAGCCTAATTCCACCCCTTTAATTTGCTCATCTGCGGCTTGAGCTGCTGCGTCAAACTCTTGTTGTGTACGATCACGAGCAATCTGGGCGCCAAGTCTGGCTCCTTCAATCTCAGCCTGAGATGCGATTCTTTGCTGCTCGATCTGCTGTTGTTGCATCTTGAGCTGTGCGTCAGTTTGATCTTTCTGGGCTTTACGCTGTAGCTCAGCGGCCTTAAGTTGAAGCTCTTGTTGCTGCATCTGCACAATCGGATCTTGTGCTGCTTGCTGGGCTTTCTGTTGAGCGATCATCGCTTGGTTAGCTTGGAGGAGCTTCTGTGATGCGGCAGCGGCAAGCCTTGAAATCTCAACTTCCATTTCCTCAGGCATCTCTTCATTAGGCGCTGGGTATGGAACGCCAAGTTTCTCTTCAATGTTCTTGCGGTACTGGAAGCCAAAATGTTCCATGATGTGCGCCATGAAAGCCGCTCCAATCATCTGTGCTTTTGGATTCTGCTGGAGAATCTGCATCGTCACAGGGTCTTGGAGCATACTCATGTGAACCGTAATATGCGCTGCATGATCTTGATAAATGAACGCTTTGAGGGGCTTCTCATTGAGGGCGTCCATATTCTCTGATACCGGATCTTTTGGTTTAAGGTCATCTTCGATAGGTACTAATTTAGAGGCGTTACGAATCCCCAAGACCTCTAACATCTGGCGGTGCAGAAGCGGAAGATCATAAAGTTGGGGAGCGGATTGAGCTAGTTGGAGAGCTGCTTGGTACTGGACAACCTTCTGAGACATAGTTGCCGAGTTAGGGTCCGATACCGGCATGACCTCAACCATGTCGTAGTCGGATCTCTTTGCACGAGGCGGCCCCTCAACCGGATCATAGTCGTAGTCTTCGGGCGTGTAGTCACGGATGATGTTCTTTAATAGCTTGAACTCTTGCTTCATGGCGTAGTGAATACGGGCTTGAACCGCACTCATCACCTTCAGAGTTCTTTCTAATATGGCAAGAGTCGTCCCTACGGGGGACTGCGCCGACATGTCGCTGACCTTGAGGTCAGCCGCAGAAGCAAAGCGTCGGCCTTCCTCAACGATTGTGCCAAGCAATGAATAGAGAACTTGGCTAGGCTCCTTGTACGGGAGCGTCATGATGTTGTCTTTGATGGTGCCTGAGGCCACATCTACGTCACGGAACTCGGCTGGTGCAATCGGCGTATCGTCGCCCTTTACCCTAAGGCCCTTAGTTTTAAAGCCACCAGGAAGATTAGACAGAACACCAGCATCAACAAGCTGACGAAGTATCGACGTTCCGGATTTAGCAAAAGCGCCGATGAGATGAATAAGGCCAAAACAATAGAAGCCAAATCCAGGTACATAGCCATAGTGTACAAAGTGGTCCCTCTTCTGCTTGTTAGGATCATCCGGGTGGTAATTGCGTCGGATAGACAGGACAGTTTCAGTACCTTTTTCGATTGTCACAACATACGGCAGGGCAATTCCAGTCTTCTTGCCCTTCTCATCCTTATCTTCGTAACCTTCTAAATCTAAATAGACATGCATCTCAAGGATTTTGTACCGATCATCCTGAGTTGCCTTAAAGCCCATCTGCTCAGCGATCTTTTTCTCAATTTCGTCCAGCGTGTCGGTGGGGTCGTCCAGCTCAACATCTCTGTAAAAGCCCATGACTTGCAGCTTGCGCAGCTCGTTCTTGGTTTTACGCATCACGTGGGTTACACGCTCAGAAGTCTCCAGGCTTGACGCGCCGTAAGGCACAACGATGTCTTCAGCCGGTACAAAGAGGGACACCTGACGAGTCAGATTAGGGTCGAAATACACTTTTTTGAACGCATTACCCGACAGGCCAAGACCCCACAACATCCGCTCATGCTCAGGCCGGTACTCGACCATAACTTCTGTGAGCTGGTAGTTCATGTCCTCTTTTACCCGCTGAGCCGCCTCGATTCTGTCCTGGGTTTCTTGCCCAAGGATCTGGGTTTTTACAGGACCGGCTGCGGGGAACGTCTCCATGATTGTCTCGGACTGGAACTTCACTAGCGCCTCAGACAACAGCGGGTGGTAGACACCACAAGCACCAGGCCAAGGCTCGGTGCGTTCTTCAATCTTCAGTCCAAGCAGTTCCAAGCCATCAACGTAGGTCTGCACCCAGTCTTTACGGGAATCTAAGTCCGACTGAAACTCGCCTAACAAGTCCTCAGCTATGCTAACTAAAGTGTCTTCATCCAGTTTCTCAGCCAAGTTCTCATTGAACTCGTCGTCCATGTCTTCCTTCTCAATCTCGATCTCCAGTCCACCAGCCTTAATGCTGATGCTTTCTGGATCTTCAATCTCGATCTCAAGGGCAGGCTCTACCTGATCAACCATGTCTTCAATGCCCGTGGGAGCTGCGTAAAGTGCTTTTTCGATTGCCATAATCTGTCCTAGTAGTATCCCGCATGTCGGCGGCTTTTAAAGTATTGAATCTCGTCATCCTCATCGAGGAGCGTGCGAATAAATCCTCCCTTACGGAACCGCATCATCGCAAGGGAAACAGAGTCAACATAGTCATCATGGTCGCCAGCAGGAAAACTTGCAACCTCTTCAATTACTTCCTCCGCCCACTGGGTGTTAGGAACCCACACTTTACCACTGGCAAATATGTCAGATACAGCATTGAGTCTGGAGATCTTGTCGTTACCCTTTGACGGTGTAAATTCCTGTACAGGAACACCCATCGCCCGCATCTCGTAGATTAGCGGAGCGCCCGAAGCCTTCTTCTCGATAATGATTGAGTCCGGTGCCCAGTCCTGATACTGCTCAAGAGCCACCTGCTTTAACTCTGGGAACTCCATACGCTTACGGAAAGCGTTGAGCAAGATGATATTGGCCTGCGGTGTCCCTGTATCGTCGTCTTTGTAAAAGACTCCCCAGTACGTACACGCCGAATAGTCTGCCCGGTTGTGCTTTTCAAACGCCGTATCCCATGCCATCAGGGTGAAGTCGCAATATGGAGCCTCATCATTCTCCCACACGTTCCACCATTCCCGTTTGATGATGGCAGAAGTCTCCGATGTGGGGTTCTGCTGGTACTGAGCCATCCACTTTGAGTGGGGCAGCTCGTTACGCAGGGCCAAAAGCTCTTCGTAAGGCCAAAACTGGGGCCAAAGCGGCTTGTCGCTTGGCAAAATTGCAGGAAACTCGATAACTTCCCACTCTTCGCCCGATCTTTGGGCGCTTGCCTTCAATACTTGCCCGGTTAGGTCCCGTTTAGACCACCGAGTCATCACGATTATGATTGATCCCCCCGGCTGGAGTCGCTGCCGTGGCCCTGATGTGTACCACTCGTAGGTCTTGTCGTAAATTTCCGGGTTAGTTTCCGCTTGAGCAGCCTCTTGTTCGCTATGAGGGTCGTCAATAATGAGAATATCCGCTCCTTTACCGGTGACAGCACCGCCCACACCGATAGCAAAGTACTCTCCACCCTTGTTAGTCGCCCATCGCCCAGCAGCTTTAGAGTCAGCTTGAAGTCCCACGCCCGGAAAAATGTCTTTATACGTGTCCTGATCAACAAGATTTCGCACCTTTCGTCCAAAACCCACAGCGAGTTCTGCCGTGTGGGAGGTCTGGATGACCTTTTTATTGGGGTACTTACCCAGGAACCAAGCCGGTAGAATATATGAGGCAAACTCCGACTTCGTATGCCGTGGTGGCATATTAATAATGAGTCGTTTTACTTTGCCCGCTGCCACCCGCTCAAACGCTTCTGCCATCTTTTTGTGGTGTGCGCCGTGGATGAAGGAAGGCCAAACCCTGTTTACAAAATCCATGAACGAGTTCTGGGACCGTAGTGAAGACTTACGTTCTTCAAGCTCTTCCATAAGCTCAAAGACACGCATCTTCACTTCCTTGGGAAGCGATGCTAAAAGATTAGGGTTTTCCCTAATCTTCTCTAACAGACTCTGCGGGCTGTTCGTCATCATCCTTAAGACCTAGTTCTGCATCCAGGTCAATCTCTAATGGGCTGAGCGGTTTGTCTTCTACTTCTGTTGCCTCAACAGGTATGGCCTCACCAACATAACGCTCTAAGAGCCTAGCCAACTCAGCCTCGATTTCCTCGGCTGGCTTCTGTTTGACAGTGACTTCCATTCGGTCGGAGAACATTCCGACCTTCTTGCCCAGTAACTCAAGTGCCTTAAGTCGCTTTCCGGCGTCTTCGTTCTCAGTCTCTTCCATCAACCTGTTGGTCACAAAGTTTGTGATCCGTCTCTGGGCATCCAGAAACTCATGGTCGTATGTGGAGAGAAGGGCTTCTAATTTGAGAATAACGGCGGGTGGTGTTTTCGCAACACTAATAGGCTTTTCAGCCGCAAACAGTTTGTGTGCTTCTTCGGATGTCTTGTCGTCCATATCAGGCATTTTTGCCCCGGACTCGATCAGCTCAAGGATCGTTTGACATGCTGCTTTCGCACGCTCACGGAACGTCACAACCTCTTCTGGCGTAACGTCGAAGGGCAGTGGTATTCCTAATTCAGGTGTAATAACTAATGGCATCGGAGGAAACGGGACTCCAAAAAATTAATGGGGGGTGCGTTTCAATAGGACAAACCTAACAGATGCCTACAAGTATTGCAAGGGGGGTGGGGGTCGATTGTCTTTGCTTCTAGTTACGAGGATACAGGCTATTTAACGTCGCCGAGCCGACGCGACCCCCAGGAAAAAATATATACCAAAAGGAGACGGGACTCCAGATTTAGGTAAGGGGGGGTTTTCCCTATATGGATTATTTGACAATGTATAGACAAATCATTTGGATGGGATTGAATGTGCAAAACACACACGTAGTCAGCCGGCGGGTCCCATCTACACAATTTGGGGGGTGGGGTCACTGGCATCAGCCCCTAGCAGAAAACTTCACACTGTGTGAGATTTGCGCCGCGCGAAAATATCATTTGACAATCTACTAAACTTATGAGATACTTTAATCACTGGGTCGCATGGTGTGACTCAGGTTAACTAACTGGAGATTTAAAAATGACTACACGTAAAGTAAACCGCAAACCCGCCGCTAAGCCCGCCGCTAAGCCCTTTGACGTTATCGCCGCCGCTAAAATCATAGGCGACAATATCGGGCAAGCTAAAGCCGCCGCTGATGTTTTGGTTTCCGCTACCGCGAAAATCAATGAGCAAGTAAAGGCCATGCGCGGCGCTAAGGTTAAGATCGGCGCTTCGCGTCGTACATGCCCCAATGCGGCGGCGGTATACGATGCACTCCCCACGCATTTAAACGCTAACACTAAAGCCAACTACCTTAGCGCGATCCGCGCGGCGGTTAACGGGAAAGCCGATTTTCAGTTTCCTAACGGCTCTGCCAAGGCCAAGGCCGCTAAGGGTAAGAAAAAAGGTGCCAAGGCTACCGGCGGTACGATCATGATCGCAATTGGATCGGGTGCTACCGATAAAGACGCCGCCGCTAAGCTTCGGGCCGGCTTCAATAAAATGAAGGCCGCTAACGATAATCTCGCTAAACTCGCGGCTTTCCTGATCGACGCGCTAGACGACGCCGGCTACGCAGACGAAGCCGAGTAACTCCCCCAACCCTTCAGGCCCCGCTTCGGCGGGGCTTTTTTTTTGCCCTAAATTTTTAGGGAACTGGTGTCAGATTGGTAGGTGAGGGTTGGCGGGCGCGGGGCTTGCACTCGCGTCATGCAAAGTTGATGAGCGTCGCGTGGCAACGTGTTGGGGAGGAGTGGCGAGGAGGGTGCGAAACCAGTGCCTATATAGTTTGTGGGCAAGACCAGTTCCCTATTGTCAAACTTCACACTGTGTGAAGTTTTATGTTCTCTCGAAGGAACATACGCAAGTCATTGATTTATAAGCATAACCGATTGTAAATGTTCTTAATTGTTCTGACATTAGGTACAGAGCATAAGTTGTTGATTTTGCACAAGTTCTTGTTCCCAAAATACCCTTAAATTAATAAATGTTCTAAAAAAATATATATACCCACCTACTAAAAAACATGAACATTTGACTTTTACAGTTCTCTTAGTTTTACAAAGGGAGAGAAAGTTACTTTCCGCAGGTGTGTGTATTTCACAGAACATTTAGAACAATTGACAAAATCAAGCCTAACATCATGATCCCGAAACACTTTCCCCCGTTCTCTCAGCCCGAACATTCCAGAACAAATCCCCCAAAGTAAAGAACAAAGCGCATCAGAACTTCACACTGTGTGAAGTTACACTGTCAAAACACCCTGCTGTAAGTCATTGAAAACACTTGACAATGTAATAGAACTATGAGATAATGGAATCTCAGTTGGAGCTTTGCTTCAACTCGCTCTTTAACAATTCGGTCGAATGCCACGGGGTGCGACACAAACCTCCAAACTTCACACTGTGTGAGGTTTCCCCAAGTCCCGTGGTGCAGAGTAGGCGTAGGGACTCATCAAGTTATTCGCACGAGTTCAAGTCTTTATGTAGGTCATGGTCCAGTAGACGCATGGTCTGTATGTCGTTGGGTTCACCGTAACCCTTAGACCCTATCTATCCAATCGAGGGCAAACATACAGAATGGCATGAGACAGCGAACTTCGATCCCCTTGAGTGACAACCCCGAGCAGTATCTCTGCGGGTAGCAAAAGCCTGACAACCTTTTGACTATCCCTCCCCGAACACCACACAGGACTGCAAAACGAGCAGAGGGGAAAGCCACGGGCGTGGCGAGAAGTGCGTTCATTGGGAGCGTGCTTCTTTACATGCCTGTAAACATCTTTAGGAGAGTGACATGAAAATCAATCACACAATGCAGGACCAGCTTGCCGCGATCAAGGGCAAAGTCAAAGTACACAACCCACAAACCGTTGAGGTGCGTAGGCCCAAGACATGGCGTAAGCGTGATGAAGGGTTGACCAGTAGTTATATCGACTGGGACACACAGTACGTGAAACCACATTGGGAGTGCCTGACCAAAAGCGAAAAGGCACATTACTTTGCTTTGTTTAACTAGGAGGGTGAGATGAATGAGTACGTGTTTGATCCGCAAACCTCACACAGTGTGAAGTTTGGTTTCGTTAAACCGAGAAGCTTGGAGCGGTCGAGGCAGATATTGGAGGGCAAAGTTGATCTTTACCCAAACTTGTTGTGCCAAGACATGGAGAAGAAGCTGGCCGTCTGGTTTGAAAGTAAGCCAGACGCAAGGGAAGTGTTTAGGCGTGGAGGTTCTTTATATAAGGGAGGTGACGATGAGTGACGAGGACCGAGTTTATTTGTGTACTGCGTGCCACTGGGAGAAAGTGCCGTATCGCAGGTGGAAGTTAGGTTTATTTACTTGTTTACCTTGCGGGGAGGAACAGGCACGGGCGGTGAAGCACACCGTAGTCCCAATGCATAAGAGCAACTATGTGCCTATGTTTAACCGGCAAGATCTCAAAGGTATCAACAACAAAGGAGGGTTTTACAGATGAAAAACAAGACTTACGAGTTGTGCGTGGTGACTAAAGAGTACCGCTACATAACAGTCGAAGCGGCAAGTGAGGAAGACGCTATCGACATGGGTTGGGACAAGGTAGCGGCTGGAGACTTATTTGAAGATGAAGCTGAAGATAACGACACAGATATTTATTTAGAAGGCGAGGTAACGCCAGCCAAAGGAGGTGTGAAATGAAGTGGCTTCTTGATTTCTTTTACTGTCGTAGCTGGCGTGAGTTCTTTGCGCTGGTTGCGCTTGCCGCAGTAGCTTTTGTTGTAGTTTGGGCGTTGTTGTTTTTGACAATAGCCTTGTTTGGGTAGTACTGGAACTTCACACAGTGTGAAGTTTTACTTTTACATTAACTAGGAGTGACACCATGAGCGTTATCAATTTCGGTAGTTCTATTTCCCTCAACCAATTCGCCAATGCCATCGCAACATCAGGCACTGACGTAACCATCATCGGATGCGGTGAACCCGGCATCGGTAAGTCTGCAACCCTCAAGTTGTTGGAGAAAAGATTCCCCGACTACGAAGTGGCGTACATCGACTGCACCCTGCTGGATCTCGGTGACTTTGCCCTGCCTTATACAGTGGATGCGGGTGAGATCCGTGTAACCGAGTTCGCACCAAACGCACGGTTCAAGCTACACAGTGGCAAGCCCGTCATCATCATGCTCGACGAGCTGGGTAAAGCGATCAAGTCCGTCAAGAACGTACTGCTGACCCTGATCAACGAACACCGTGTTGGTGACAAGAAGTTGCCAGATGGTTCGATTGTGTTCGCCACTACCAACCTATCAAGCGATGGGGTGGGCGATACGCTGGAAGCGCACATGATCAACCGTGGCACAGTCGTTGACATTCGCAAGCCACATGCAGGGTTCAATGCTGACGGCACGATTGACGATGACTCATGGGGCAAGTGGGCGTTAGCCAATGACATTGACCCGACGGTTATCGCTTGGGTTCGACAGTATCCACATGCTTTGGGTTCGTACACTGACCCAGCCCAGCGTGACAATGCCTATATCTATATGCCGGGGAAATTGCAGAAGGCATTTGTTACCCCAAGATCTTTGGAGAAGGCATCTCACATTGCTAAACAAAGAGCTGAGCTTGGTGACGAGTTAACCATCAGCTTGTTGTCAGGGACCATCGGTGAAAGTGCGGCACGTGACATGCAAGCTTTCTTTACAGTGGCAGACAAACTACCCACGTGGGACGCGATCATCAATGACCCCAAGGGCACGAAGTTACCTGATGACGTAGTGGCTCGGTGTTTGACAGTGTTCTCTGCGATTACCCGCATCAAAGAATCCTCGGTTGTTGACAAGTTCTTGGACTATCTCGGACGCATGGAGAAGGAATGGCAGGCTCTGTTCGCTCGGTCAATCATGAAGTCTGACAAGCAAGCAGTGGCTATTCGTTCGGACAAGTTCAAGAAGTGGGCTACCGACAACCAATGGATGTTTTCTTAATTAACCAAACTTCACACAGTGTGAACTTTTAAGGAGAGTGATTATGTTTAACCAATCCGCAGTTCTTGTTCGTCTCAACATCTCTACGTGGACCGGTCGCAAGCTGGACAAGCGTGTGTCTGACGAGATTGACCAGTCGAAGAACACCAAGACCCGAGCAGGGAACTACAACAAGCACCTGCTTGCTGGATCGAAAGAGCTTGAGCAGATCCAGAAGGTTGCTACTGCTGTGCGTACTTGGAACTATGAGCAGACCCTACCGTGGTCCAATGGTGGTGATCGCTTGTTGCCATTCAAGAACTTCTTTGAGTATAAGCAGACGTTGGCTATGTTCGAGAAGCAGTTTGAGAGTGCGGTCGAAGCGTTCCTTGTGAACTACGACACCTTGGTGTCTGCCTCTGCGTTCCAGTTGGGTGATCTCTTTGATCGTGACGAGTATCCCCGAGCGTCTGAGTTGCGTAACAAGTTTCGGTTCAGTTACGACTTTGATCCCCTGCCTGTCAAGGGTGACTTCCGCATTGATGCATCCGAGGAGGTTAGGCGTGAGCTTGAGGAGCAGTATGAAACCTCATTCAACAACCGACTCAACGATGCGATGAAGGACATGTGGGACAGACTCCACAGTACGTTGACACACATGAGTGAGAAGCTGGCGGATAAGGAACGCACACTGAAGAACGGTGAGGTGACGAACACCCAGATCTTTCGGGATTCACTGATCAACAATGCCGTCGAGTTGTGTGGCTTGCTGACCAAGTTGAACGTGACCGATGACCCCAAGCTTGAGCAAGCACGACAGAAGCTTGAGAGTGCGATTGTCAATGTCAATGCAGACACTGTGCGTGACAGCGATGAAGTACGTCACAACGTCAAGGCACGTGTGGACGAGATCCTCAGTGCTTTCGACTTTTAATTTTTTACAACCAAGGAGAGTGATATGACTATGCAAAAACTTACTGCTGAACAGCGTGTCCAGAAAGCCCACGTGTGGCTCATGGCGCAACCCAAGTATTGCCTGTATTCGGGGATCTTCATGCTTGGCAAAACAAGTATTGAGGACAACGTGCCGACTGCTTGTACCAATGGGCGTGACGCAATGTATGGGCGTGCTTTCGTTGACAAGATCAAGGACGAGGAACTGCGTGGCTTGATACTGCACGAGAACTTGCACAAAGCGTTTCGACATCTGACCACGTGGAAAGATCTTAACGAGAAGAACGGCAAGCTTGCGAACATGGCCTGTGACTACGTGATCAATTTAATGATCTATGACTCTGACCCTGAAGAGAAAGATGTTGCTCTTCCTGATGGTGGGTTACTCGATGAGCGATTCCGTGGGATGGATGCGGGTGAAGTATTTCGAATCCTTGAGCAAGAGTGCAAGGGTAAAACCAAAGGTAAAAGTGAAGAGGGAGAATGTGATGATTCCAAAGACGATGGTAGTGAAGATCCAAACGCGCAAGAGGGATTCGATTCGCACGATTGGGATGGTGCAAAGGAAATGTCCGAGCAAGCCCAGAAAGAACTTGAGCGGGACATTGATCAGGCACTGCGACAGGGCGCATTACTAGCCGGCAAGATGAAGGGTGGCGTGCCCCAAGAGATCAAAGACATGATGGAGTCTAAGATCGACTGGCGTGATGCCCTGCGTGAGTTCATCAATTCATTCTGTATGGACAAAGATGTTTCCACGTGGCGTAGACCTAACCGACGCTGGGTGGATCAGGGCGTGTATCTTCCATCGACTGTGGGTGAAACGGTTGGACGCATCGTCATTGCCGCAGACATGTCTGGTTCGATGTATCACTTGCTTGGCAAGGTGTTGGGTGAGATCAAGAAGATCGCTGAGTCTGTACGACCCGAGGGTATCGACCTGCTGTACTGGGATGCACACGTGTGTGCCGTCGAGAAGTACGACTTTGAAGATCTCGACGCGATGATGACAACGACGAAGCCAATCGGTGGTGGTGGCACTGACCCACAATGCGTTGCTGATTACATTCGTGACAACAAACTCAAGCCCGAGTGCGTGGTGATGCTGACCGATGGATACGTAAACAGTTGGGGTACTGGCTGGAACGTACCCGTGCTGTGGGGTATCACGAGCAAAGGCATTGTCGCCGACAACGGTATTTCTATTCACATTGGAGATTGATATGGCAAACCCCAAAAGCTACAAAGCGTTACTCATTAGGAAAGACGCACGTGATGAGATTGATCGTGTAAAGAAGTTGTACGAAGAGAATCTGGGTTTGGATGTGAATTACACCCAGTTCATTTTAATTATGTGCAAGCAGTTTGAAACTTCACACTGTGTGAAGTTTGATCAACGAGGAGAGTGACATGTACGGATACTCAAACGCAAGATACGATGCCGCGCCTGTTCATTGTTACAGGCAAGCGAAGCAACGGTACGAAGAAGTCAAACCTATTCGTGGGCGTAGTGGTGATATTCGTCCATTGGGTAAGCGTAGGCGTGACTGGGAGCGCATCGTTAAAGTAAGCGAGAGCGCGTATGCCATCAGGTTTTACAGCACAGATGTTGTGACGTACTACGAAGATGGTGCGATTGAACTACGCACAGGTGGGTGGCCCTCTGTATCGACCTCAGAGATGATCGGGTATCACAGCCCGTTCCAGTCAGTTAAACGTAATGGTCAGGTGTGGGTGTGGCACTCTGACGAACATAAATATGTTTTACCTGCGAGAACAGGCGAGGGCTTGCGTATGGTACAGGTAGACGGGGTATACCAGCCTGAGACACCACAAGTCTTGAAGCAACGGGTGGTGGACAGAACTGGCATCAAAGAGTTGCGAGAGAAAATT
>Ga0208898_1001583_pt1 | contig 14778 bp, 18 predicted proteins | sample VirMetDEL_Mar_4_FD_184513 | JGI IMG/M metagenome (GOLD analysis project Ga0208898, IMG submission 184513) | Aqueous microbial communities from the Delaware River and Bay under freshwater to marine salinity gradient to study organic matter... | ecosystem: Environmental > Aquatic > Marine >...
GCTGTTTTTTGTCGCAAAGTTTATTTCTTTATGAGTGGAGGAGGCACAGATGAGCACAAAACAGAAGGATATCGTCCTGAGCATCATCCGCCACGGGCTGACGCTCGGGGCTGGTGCTCTGATCGCGTCCGGCAAGTTGGACGAAGCCGGAGCCAATGAGCTGGTGGCGGCTCTGATGGCAGTCATTGGAATTGCCTGGGGCATTAACGACAAAGTCAAAAGGGTGGACCAATGAGCGAAACAACTTACAACCAGCAGGCAGCGGAGCGAGTGGCGAAGCGGATTCCAGACGGTTTCGGCATTGACCCGCTGACAATCCTTGCCCTGCTCCAGACAGTCATCCCGGCGTTTCTGGATTGCCTCAACCGCAATGATGACACAGACCCGGACACCGTGTTTGCGCGGGTCAAGACGCTGTACGACCGGAATCCCGAACGGCTCCTGCGGCGAACAACCCGCAACTGCCGAGCACGGGCAAGGCGTGAGGGGACGCGGCTGAGCTACGCACAAGCTGAGGACATGGCCAGAGCCATCATTCTGGAAGCGATCGGGACGGAGCCAGTGTTCGGGGCTGCTTTGGCTCGTGAGGTGGAGGAAATCGACTGATGCTGACTCTACTCCTTGCGCTGAATCTCCTGCTGGATGAGGGGGCTTCACCCTTCCCCATGACAGCAGTCCCAGATGTCACCCCACAGCCGACACCAGTGGCCGATGGACCTCACCCCATCGGGACGGTCCAGCGCGAGGAGTTTTACATCCTGCAATCAGAGGCTCCCCTGCTTGTGGTGGCAAGCCCTCCGGGGCTGGTGGAGATCACACACGAGCAGGGACCTCTGATGGCTCGGGGCCAGTTTGCCGGTGGCGACGGCAAGACCGAGACGCGGATGCTCCTCGGGAATCATCTGTACTTCGTAGACGCCATGAAGTCCGGGGCCGTGGAGCTGATCGTCATCCCGGTGGGAGCCACGGAGGCCGAGCAGATCCAGCGGCAGCTGGTGGAGGTGCAGGCAGGGCCACGGCCACCACCACAGCCAGACACAGACACAGAACCAGAACCGGAGCCAGACGGGATTCCGGTGGACGATACTGGCGGGTTTCGTGTCCTGCTCCTGCTGGATGAGTCAGCAGATCCGGACACGTTGACGGCGGTGGACAGCCTGCAGACGGTCAAGTGGCTGGACGAAAACACAGACGACTGGCGACGGTGGGACAGATCCACAGCGGAGACCGATGGCGAGCTGGACAAGGAAGAGCCAGTCTGGAGGAGGATCTGGCAAGCGGCGAGGCCAGCACTCCCGGAAGGCCCGCAGCTGCTAATCATCCAAGGAAAGACGATCACGGTCAGGCCATTGACGAGCCAGGTGGTGCAGGAGTTGGAGGTGGCACGATGACCAGCAGCCGAGTGAGCCAATACGAGCTAATCCTAGACGATGAGACAGCCACGCCGGTGGATGGGTCAGTCGGTCTAGATCTGTCCGAGCGACTCCCAGACGGTGACGGCTATGCTTACGGGCAGTTTGCCGGGCGATTCTCTGAGAAACTGTATATCCCGGAGACGTCCTGGCAGGGCATTATCGAGGAACGAGAGGAGAAGCAGGGCCAGCTGAGCGACCGTATCCGATACGAGCAGCTGCCCCCGCTCAACCAAGGAAACACAAACTACTGTTGGGCCAATGCTCCAGTTCACTGCCTGGAGCTGACCCGGATGAAGCAGAACCAGCCACTAGTCCGGCTCAGCCCTGCATCTGTGGCGGCACCAATCAAGCGGTTCGCGAATCGTGGCGGCTGGGGACGCGATGCCATCCGATGGCTGGCAGACCGGGGAGCGGTTCCGGTCGGCAGCTGGCCAGCGAACAGCAGGGAACAGAAATACTACAACGACAGCAACCGGGAGCTGGCCAAGAATTACATGGTGCGTGAGTGGGTCGAATGCCAGCCACGCAATCTGTCCCAGATGGTGAGTCTCCTGTTGCGAGGGATTCCCCTTGCAGCGGGTTACAACTGGTGGGGGCATGAAGTCACACTGACCGAGGCCATCTGGCTGGACGGTGAAGTGGCCATCCGGTTCCGCAATTCGTGGGGCAACTGGGGAGACTACGGATTCGGGATCGTGCGCGGGTCAAAGATGCTGGCGGATGACCTCGTGGGGCCATTGAGCGGGAGTATGACATGATCTGGAAAGTCTGGGCACTGGTGACAGCCATCACGCTGACGCAGCTGGCAACCGATGAGTTTACGGTCATTGTCATTGACCCACCGAAAGCGGCGAAGGCGGAACCAGAATGGCGGCTTGTGATGTTCACGGCGGACTGGTGTGGTCCCTGCAGAGCATGGAAGCGGGACCATCTGCCAAAGGTCCGGGAGGAGATCCCAGTGGAGCTGGTGGACATCGACAAGGCCCCAGAGACACGACGGGCCAGAGTGATCGAGGGCCAGCGAGTGGAGGCCATCAGCCGGGTCCCAACGTTCTGGCTCATTAAGAGGGGCCAGAAGAAACCAGCCAAGGTCTGGGTCGGTGGCCGGACACTGCAGCAAGTCCAGCAGGTGGTGGACAGTCTGGAGGACTGAATGCCAACGAAAACAGACTACACTTCCGAAGCCTATGAAGCCCACAAGGCGAGGGCGAAGGCACGCAGTGCGGCACAGGCGGCAGCCGGGCGAGAGATCGGGGAAATCCCTAGCGTGGCCGATCCCGAGCTTCGGCAGCAGTGCGAGGACGATCTGCGGACGTTCCTTGAAGAGTGCTTCCCGCAGGCCTTTCGTTTGGGCTGGTCTGACGACCATCTGACGCTAATCGCAGAGCTGGAAAAGGTGATCACAACCGGGGGCTTCCGCGCGGTCGGGATGCCACGCGGGACGGGCAAGTCCACGATCATCATGAGGGCGATGATTTGGGCGATCTGCACGCGGCGGCATCCATTCGCCATGATCGCAGCGGCAAACGCTGGCAAGGCGGAAAAGCTGCTCCGAGACATCGTCGTGGAGGTTTCCCACAACCAGATTCTGTTCGAATTGTTCCCCGAAGTCTGCTATCCCTTCCGCAAGCTCGAAGGAGTCAGTAACCGGGCACGGGGCCAGTTGTACAACGGCGTCACCACCAACATTATGACATCGGCGAAGACCATCTGTTTCGCAACGCTGGACGGTTATCCGGGGACGGGTGCCATCGTGTCAGCTGCGGGACTGATGGAGGCGGTTCGCGGTGCTCTGCACACTTTGCCAGACGGGCGGGTGATCAGGCCCAGCATGCTGCTCTGTGACGACTTCCAGACGAGGGAGTCGGCCATGTCTCCGATGCAATGCTACAGCAGGACTGAGGTGATCCAGAATGATCTGGTGGGCATGGCTGGCCCAGATTCGACGTTCTGCGCGCTGGTGACTTGCACGGTGATCCGGGCAGATGATGCGGCTGACCGATTGCTGAACACGGAGATCCATCCGGACTGGTGCGGCATCCGCAGGAGTTTTCTTTACAGCCTGCCAGATGACGGGGCCATGCGCTACTGGGCCGAGTACGCGGAACTGAGGGCGAACAGCCTGCGGGCACATGGTGACATCCGGGAGGCGACAGCCTACTACGAGGCCAACCGGGCCGCGATGGACAGCGGGGCCAAAGCTGGATGGGAGGCCAGATTCTCCGCAGACCGTGGCGAGGTCTCAGCCATCCAGCACGCGATGGAATGGTATTACCGCAGCCGGACAGGCTTCTGGAGCGAGCTGCAGAACGAGCCTCAGCAGGACCACAACGAAAGCCGGGCATGGCTGAACGCTCAGGATCTGGCGGTCGGGCGGAACGTAAAGATAAAACGGGGATTGATTCCCCGAGATTACCACAAACTTGTCTGCTCGATCGACGTCCAGCAGAGTCTGCTCTACTACTCGGTCATGGCCCTGAAGGATGACGGCAGCGGGCATCTTGTGCGTTACGGGACGTGGCCGGAGCAGGAGGAAAGCTATTTCACTTTGCGGGAGGCGAGAAAAAAGCTCCGCAACAAATACCGCAACCGATCTGACATGGCAGCGCTCAGCGAGGGCATCACCGATCTGGCGGACTGGCTCTTCAGCCGGGAGTGGCTGACCGAAGACGGCGGCAGCATCCCGATGGAAGCGGTGGGATGTGACGCACGCTGGAAGGGCGAGATCGTCAAGCAGGCTCTGGCACGGTCTGGCCATGCCAATCGGCTGTATGCTTATCTGGGCCACAGTTACCGGGCAGCAGACAAGCCGATCGCCGAGCGAAAGTATGACCACGGGAGCAGGGTCGGGCTCGGCTGGGTGATCAAGAAACGCAAGAGCAAGGCCGACGTGAAATCAGTGACGGTGGACGTCAATTTTTGGAAGACATGCCTACAAGACCAGCTGGCGGCACGGGTGGGAAGTCCGGGAGCTGTGACGATGTATGACGGGAAGCATCGTATGCTGGCCGAACACATTACCAGCGAATTCGGGACACCGACAGAGGGACGCGGGAGAACGGTGATCGAGTGGAGACTGAAGCCGGGGCATGATAACCACTGGCTGGATACCACGGTGGGCTGTCTGGTGCTGGGTTCGGTTTCGGGGTGTAATGTTCCAGAGTATTCGGACGCGGTGGAGCGCAAACGGAAGCGACGAGTCCGCAGAAAAACGGAGGTCAGGACATAATGGCAAAGAAGCAAGCAGGGCGGCCAGTCGGCAGCAAGACTAAGGATCGGCCAGTGGCAGATGAGCAGGTGGCCCAGTGTCCACACTGCGGCAGTCGCAATCGGGGCCAGTTTAAGTCCTTGCAAACGGTCAGCGGCAGCGGATCGGCGAATGGCCGAGACTATGAGGGCGTAGAACTGCGGAACTGCTCCTGCAACGATTGCGGCGGGGCCATGATCGTCCGGCGATATCTCTGGATCTGAGCTGAAAAACGGGTCCCCTATTAAGGCACTGGTAGACCGGGCCAGCATCCTCCACGATGCTGACCATGAGCGAAACTAGGCGACAAAAAATCGACCGACTCCGGGCACTGCTGGAGTCTGGCGTCTCCTCTGACAGCACGGACGGGGCTTCCACCACGTTTGATCTGGGCTCAGTCCGAAAGGAACTGGCCAGACTCGAACGTGAAGCAGGAATCCGCAAACGGCGGACGCGCGTCATCACTCCCAACATGACGAGGAGGTGACGCGATGAGTCTGCAAGGTTCCGACACATACCAAGCGATCAACCCAAAGCATCGCAGACGCTCCACGCGGCTCCGGCCACGGTCGGAGAATTTCCTGCTGACCGACAACAGACGCAAAGCCCTTCAGGCAAATGCTCTGGACGTTCACCGGAACATGGGCCTTCTGGCGTGGGCAATTCGCCGAACGCTGGATTACTGCTGCCTGTTCGATTTCCAGCCCCGAACGAATGACCGTGGGCTTAATGTCGCACTCCGGGAGCTGATGGAGCGAGACACGCAGGCCGAGTCGATCGACTACTATGGCCGAATGGACTGGGACGATATGCGGCGGATCGCACAGGCCCAGCAACTGCTGGCCGGTGATGCGTTTTTTATCCGCGTGAATGGATCTCTCCAGATGGTGGAGGGGGCGTTCTGCCAGAACCCAACAGGCCGCAGAGATAAGGGTCAGTGGGTCGGCGGGGCCAAGCTGGTGGGCGGTCGGGTTCGGGCGTGGAATTTTGCCGAAGAAGACCCCCGAACCGGACAGGCTCAGGACAGGATCATCAAAGCTGGCAGCGTGTGGCAATACTGCCAACATGAAGCGAGGCCGAATCAGATCCGGCCTGTGGCTCCGATTGTGGCAGCGCTCAACGAGTTCAGAGATCTGGACGAGACATTTGATCACATGAGGGCCAAGGTCAAATTGGACCAGCTTTTCGGGATCGCATTCGCCAGAAAAGAAGACTCCGAAGCCTTCGACGAGGACGACGATGAGGCATCATCAGCCCAAGAGGGGGCGTCTCGTGTAGTGGACTTCGGTGATGGTCCTGCGGTCTTCGATCTCGATGAGGGTGAGTCAGTCGAGACGATCCAGAGCCAGACACCAGCAACCAGCACGCAGGATTTTCTCCAGCTCTGCACGCAGATCGCGCTCAAGTCTCTGGACCTGTCCTACTCGATGTTCAGTGAAAATTTCACGAACTACAGCGGGAGCAGAATGGCGTGGATCGGCTTTGAGCGGGCTTGCCACACACGCAGAAAAACGCAGCGAATCCTCCACGATAAGATGGCACGCTGGCGGCTTTATCGGTGGTTTTTGCGTCCAGAATTCGGGGGCACTGGTGAGCTCAATCTACCCAGTGGCATGACTCCCGAAGACGTCAAATTCAGGTGGGTTCCCCGTGGGGTCGCATGGTGGAAACCGCAGGAAGAACTGGACACAGCCCTCCGCAGCGTGGCGGCTGGGCTCAAGTCCATGCAGGATGTTTGTGATGAGTTCGGGCTGGGTGATTATCTGGACAATGTCGCAGAGATCGCCAAAGAACGTGAGGAGCTGGAGCAGTTCGGATTCCTGCAGAAGTGGTCAGACGCGGCCATGGTCAGGCTGACAGACGGCTCAGACAGTGCAGACAGTGAGGTGACAGCATGAGCCCCAGCAGACTCTGGCAGATTGACCAGCGATTCCTCCAAGCGTTTCAAGCGAGAGCAGCCCGCAAAGCTGGATTGGACCCAGAAACGCTCGACGACGTTTTCACCGAATATCTGGCGGACGCTCTCGGCGTGGATTCCAAGCCCTACGAGATGACCGAAGACGGGATCGCGATCGTCTCTGTGATCGGGCCATTGTACAAGCGGAAAAGCCCGTTCGTCTCAAACTACAAAGCCATCGGCGAGGCCCTGACGGCGATCAGCCAGATGGAGCAGCTACCGCCAATCGTGCTGAAGATCGACAGCCCTGGCGGCATGGTGGCCGGTCTTGATCCGGTGCTGGATCAGATCCGCGAGCTGGCAGAGCAGACGCTGGTGGTGGCAAGCATCAACGGCATGGGGGCCAGCGCAGCCTATCGGATCGCATCACAGGCCGGATCGGTGTTTGCCAGCCGGGATTCCGAGGTCGGCAGCATTGGGACTTACTGGCAACTGCTGGACTACTCGGAAGCGTACAAGAAAGCCGGGGTCGAAAGCATCCTGCTGACCACTGGCCCCTATAAGGGACTCGGCACACCGGGCGAGCCACTGACACGACAGCAGCGGGAATTCCTCCAGCAGACGGTGGAGGAGAGCAACGAGGCATTCCTGCGGGACATCATGGCCGGGCGGGAGATGTCTGAGGAGGCAGTAGACGCCGTGGCTGATGGCCGGTGGTGGTCAGCCAGCAAGGCGGAGACATTTGGACTCATTGACGGGATCGGCAGTCTGGCGGACGTTCTCCAGATGATCCGGGACCAAGGCTTTTTGAAGGAGCCAGCGATGGCAAAGCCGAAACTGCAGCCGGGGCAGGCTGTGACGGATGCAGAGGAGGCGGCACCGGTCGCAGAATCTGCTCCTGAAGAGACTCAGCCGGTGGCTGAGACGATCGACGACGAAACCGGTGAAGAGGTTGAGCCGGTGGCAGAAGAGGACGTGGAGGAAGTGGAGGAGCCAGTGGCCGAGCCGGTCGCAGCTGTCCACGATCTCGGCGCGTATATGTCAGCCTTCGGGGACGCTGCAGGGGCTGCAATGTTTCGCGATGGTGTCAGCTGGCAGGACGCACAGCAGGCCCACGTTGACCGATTGGCCGGTGAACTGCAGGACTTGAAGGCCGAGATGGCACAGCTCCGAGAGCAGGCCGCAGCAGCTGCTCAAGTCTCACCAGATGAGGCCGAAGGCGTCAACGTGGCAGCTGACAAAGGTTATGTCTCGTGGGCCGACGCTTGCCGAGGCAGAAAGAACTGAATTGATCCGCGGCAGGGGCTGCGGACTGAATACACACACTTGATCTAAGGAGATCACGACAATGGCGGACACGCTTACCACTTTGGCCGAACTGGTCAAGTTTAACTCTCTGGATGTCAATCCAGAAGAGATCTCGGACATTCTCAACGGGGCTCCCGTGCTGTCTCAGCTCAACGCGATGATGAGCAGCAACGGCACCACCCACAAATTCAACAAAGAGACGACGGCTCCCACCATCGGCTTCCGTGCGGTCAACGCAGGTGCCGATTACACAGCCGGTTCCAGCACTCAGGTCAGCGTGGATCTGAAGTACATCGACGCCACGATCCGAGAAGACATTGCCCTGTGTCGTGCATTCCGCGGCGGCTCCGAGGCGTGGCTTGATCGGATCACACGGAAGCAGCTCCGGCAGGCTCTCAGCGTGTTGGAGAAGCAGGTCTTCAACGGCACGACCGAGGGAGACGCGAGCGGGTTCAGCGGTCTGTCCGATGACTCGAACTACCAGGCCGGTGGTTCTCTTCTGGTTGACGCTGGCGGGACCACTGCCGGGACGGCTTCCAGCGTCTGGTTCCTCCGATCGACTCCAGACGATGCAGCCATGAGCGTGGTTGGTGCTGGTGATGAGGATCTGGCGATGGATAACATCAATTTCATCGTCGGCGAGACTTTCCAGTCTGAAGTGGCCGGCAGTAACAGCAAGCTGATGACCGCTCTCTGTCGGCACATTGGCGGCCATCTGGGTATCCAGATCGGCAGCAAGTACGCGGCAGCCCGCATCGGAAACCTGACAGCCGACAGCGGCAAGGGTCTGACCGATCTGCTGCTGAGCCAGTGTCTGGAGTTGTTCCCATCCGCAGATCCTCCGACTCACATCGTGATGAATCGGCGGTCTGGTGGCCAGCTGCAACGCAGCCGGACCACTTACTCACCAGTCGGGGCTCCTGCTCCTCTGGTGCGTGAGTACGAGGGGATTCCGATCGTCTACACCGATTCGATCCTCAACACCGAGACGCTTCTGTGATGATCGTCTGAGTCAGCCCGCGCGGGTTCCCGTCGTCAGCCTCCACCCTGACGGCGGGGCTTTTTGAGAGCATCCCATGCCATCCCCAGTCGCAACAGCAGCAGCAGCAGCCAGAGAGGCATCACGGCGCGTTCGTGGCGAGACCGTCACGTTCACCCGCGGGGCTTACTCGGTTTCTCTGCTGGCTGTGCGCGGGTCAACGGCATGGGATCGGACGGCACCGTTCAACGGTGTCAGGGTGGGCGACAGGTCCACAGATTGGCTGATCAAGCAAGCTGATCTGGTGGACTCTGGAGCCGCTGAGATCCAGCCACAACGCGGCGATGAGATCAGCGTGGATGGTGTCACTTTCAGGGTCATGCCATACGGGCCAGATAATCAACTCTGGATGTACCACGATCGGGATAGAAAATATCTCCGGGTGCACACGAAGGAGCGAGTCTGATGGCCAGCAGGTCCGCAACGCTTGCCAACGCTTTGGTGACTGCCATCTCCGGCTGGGCGTCTCTGCCCTCCGGCGTGACAGTGGCTCGGGTGCGGTCTGTCACCCATTTGCTGGTGGACATGCCAACGGCAGCAGTGGGCCGGGTGGCTGTGATCGTCAGCAGCGTGGAGGATCAGAGCAGCCGGGGAGATGTCGCCGAGGACGTGACCATCGGGATCGCCATCATCGGCAACTGTGATTCCGAAGCGGTGGCACAGTCTGACAGCTGGGACGAATTCACGGAGAGCCTTCGGGATTGGCTCCGGACGGACTCACAATTCCGAAACATGGATCTGGGGAGCGGATTGGCGGCGCAACGGCGGTCAGTCTCGACGGTGACTGTGGCAGATGCTGACATGCTGGACGAGAACGAGATTTTCGTCAGTGCCACAGAGGCGGTCTGGTTTATGTCGGTGGGGGCGGTGGCATGATCGGAAACTTTACCGGGTTTGTCGGGCTGGGCGGCAGCAAGGCCAACATGGTCAAGATGACATCGAGGTTCTTTCTCGATGAAAAGGGAGCCGTGCGAAAGGTTGCCAGCCATCTGAGCCCGAAGATGCTCCGATTTCTCAACAGGGCCGGGGCGGCCATCAGGCTGACAGGACGGCGAAAACTGAAGCCAGCAAAGCGGATGAAGCTGGCGGAAGCGAGAGCATTGGCGTCTCGTCTGCATTCAATTCAGCGAGCAAAACAAAACAAGCGAATCCGGCAGTACGAGCAGGATCTGGCAGCGTACCGAAGAGGGCGACGCGCTGAGCTGCGGTCTGTTCGCAGCGGGCGGTGGCAGGCGAACACATTCCAGAAGCCAGAGCTACCATTCCGGTCTGCCGACAAGGGGAAGCCCCCACTGCTCCATGCGGAATGGGACAACGGAACCAGCCCGCTGAAAAATCGGCTCTACTACGCTCTGAAAAGTGCAGACGCTGCACACAAGCGGATGTTCGTCGATGAGGTGGTAATCGGTCCCGAAATCATGAAAGCAAAGACGTCCCCAGTGTTGGAAGCGACAGGGAAGGGGATGCGGAATCTGAGACAGCTGGAAGACGAGCATCCGTTTATGGTGCCAGCTTACGAAACGATTGAGCCACGTTTACCCGGATATCTCCGGCAAGCCACAAGATAGGAGAATGAAATGACAGACGCAGCTGCTGGGAGTGTCCTCGGCGACGATTGCAAGCTCTACTATTCCGCGACACTCGGCGGAGACGGAACACTCACAGAGGTTCCGGTGATCATTGACGACACGCTGAACAGTGAGCGCCGGGCAGTCGAGAGCAACTGCCGGGGAGATGCTGAGGTTGGCGAACTGATCGGCAAGCCGAAGCACACCATCACGGGGACAATTCTGCTGAAGCGGGACAGCTCTGGCGTGGGGGCCACATTCGTGGCACTGCGAGACGCTTACACAGCGGGCACTGTCCTCCACTTTGCGATGGCCACGGGAGATATCACGTACATCGGGCAATATGTCTTCCGGATGGAGGGACGGCTGAAGCGATGGGAGCAGAGCCAGCCAGACAACGACACAGTAAAGGTCTCGTTTGAGATCACGAAAGCTGGCGACAATACCTACGCCAGCAACTTTTCAACCGTCACATCGTAAGGAGCGGGGCTAATGCGAGTTGATGAGGTCAAGGTGGAGACATTGGCGGGCGAGACGGTAACGGTGAAGCTGCAGGTGGTGGGGGTCGCAAAGACCAGCCAGCCAGCAGCTGCACCAGAGCCGGAACCAGCTCCGGTGGTCGAACCTGAAGAATAGAGAGGGCGGTGCAATGGTGGAGCAGGCGGCGTCTTATGTGGATCTGGGCGGCGGCCATCATGGTCTGAAGATCACGATGGCCGTGGCTCGGAAGCTGCGCGAAAAGCTAGGGATTGATTTGCTGAAGGCGACGACAGAGCCGGACGTCCTCAAGCAGATCATTGACAAGATTTCAGCCGACGATGCGTTCGTGTTTGAGTTCCTTGCGATCGTTGAAGGAGAAGACGCTGCAGATCTGGAAGCTGCGGCGGACGGAACCGTCCTTGAGTCTGCGTCAACGGCGATGGTGGAGGCCATTATTGATTTTTTCCCCGACTCCAGCCCGATCAAGAAACCGATCCGCCAACTGATGGCAGCGGTGGAAGTGAATCGAACGGCATCAGTGGCGATGATCGAGCTGGAATTGCAGGAGGCAATCAGTCAGGCATTCCACTCGGAGGGCTCAGGCATGAGCCAGAAGAGTGGATCTGGCGAGCAGCCGGAATAATGGGCGTGGCGAGCGCGTATGCGTTCGACAATCTCACATTCCGGGAACTGTGGTTGATGATCCAGGGGCGACTCTATCACGATCTAATGGTGGCCAGCCATGTCACAGCGGGCGTCTGGAATGCTCAACGGACAAAGGCCAGTGATCGGGTTTGGTGGTTTGGCGACTTCCATCCGGATCACATCCAGAAGAAACGGCGAACAGGCCGAGCGGTGATGCGGTCGGTTTTGAATTGGTTTGCTCCGGGTGATCTGGAGTGGGCCGAAGGGCACAGCCCGGAGGACATCTGAATGGCATCATCCAGAGGCATTGAAGCGGCTCGGGCATTTGTTCGGATCTACGCCGAAGACCAGCAGCTGAAGAAAAGTCTGCAAACGATCGGCGGGCAGTTCAAACAGCTGGACAAGATGCTAAGCGGACGGGCGTTCATGGCGTCCATGGCGGCACTGGGAGCGGCTGGCGGTGGCGTCCTCAAGGTAGCCATGGACGCTGAGCGCGTGGCAACATCATTTGAGGTGATGATCGGATCAGCTCAGCGGGCTCAGGCAGTGCTGGCACAGATTGACGAACTGGCGAGAACCAGCCCGTTTGGTGTCACAAACTTCCAGCAGGCCGGGCAGGTGTTGCTGAATTTTGGCATGGAGGCACAGCAACTTCTGCCGACGCTTTCCATGCTCGGAGACATTGCGGCGGGAGACTCTGAGAAGCTGCAACGGATGACGCTGGTCTTCGGCCAGATGACAGCAGCGGGGCGACTGATGGGGCAGGACTTGCTCCAGATGATCAACGCAGGATTCAACCCTCTGCAGCAAATCAGCGAGCAGACCGGGGAATCCATGGCCGAGCTGAAGAAACGGATGGAGCAGGGGGCCATCAGCTCCGCAGAGGTCACGCAAGCCTTCCGGGCTGCGACCAGTGAGGGCGGCAGATTCTTCAACATGACTGAGAGGCTGGCAAAGACGACAGGCGGAGTCTACACGACCATGAGAGGGGAGATCAGCCTGCTGGCCAGAGAGATGGGGAACGTCCTGCTCCCAGCGGCGACCATGGCTCTGAATGTGATGCGTGGCATGGTGGCGGCGATGAAAGCCACCCCGAGATTGTTCGTCTATGCGGGCGTGGCTGTGGTCAGTTTTGTATCGGCGATCAAGGCGGCCACAATCGCATTCATGGCCTACAGCAAGGCGGCAGCAGTGGCTCAGGCACTGACAGGGCCGAAGGGCTGGGCAGCGGTTGCCACGGGCGTGATTGCGGCAACGGCAGCAGTGGCGGCGCTCAGCTCTGTACAGCGGGATCTGGCACAGAGTGCGGGCGAGGTCCACGAACAACTGAACACGATGCCGGGGCTGATGCGAGATGTGGCCGGAGGCGGGGCGCAGGCTGCCCAAGCAGCTGGACAGATGGGTCGCAGTCTATACGACCTGAAGAGGCAGGCCACAGCGGCGCGTGATCCCATCGCAGGCATTCGCGGCGAGGTTGAGGAGTTCCGCCGGGAGCTAGAGGCAGAGCTCGGGCCAAGCTGGCTGGAGTCCGGTGTGGCGGACAGTTTTGTGGGGGCAATTCTTGAGCAGAAGACCGGATTCGCCGACATGTTCCGGGACATGACTGATCAAGTGGCAATCCTCGGCGGACAGGCCACGGAGACCAGTCTGGCACTCAACAAGATGGCAGAGGCGGGCGTCAGCCCTGAGCGGCTGCAAGAGCTGCGAGAGTTGATAGCAGAGCGGGACAAGCTGCAGAAACAGCAAGAGGGGCGGGAGTTCTGGGAGCGTCAAAAAGAAGAGATGACCAGATCGGCACAGGATGTACAGCGGGCCGTGGAGTCTGTCCAGGTGTCGTTCCGCCGTGAGCAGTCACGGCTTCAGAGTCTTGTCAATCAGGGCTTACTGAGTCAGTCAGACGCAGACGCATTCCTCCGGCAGAATCCGGATTTTGCTCGGCTGATGAGCGGGCAAGCTCTGGCAGACTCTTTGCAGAGCCAGACACAAGCTCAGGATCTGCGGACAGTCAGCGGGGCGGCACAACTCACCAACATCATCAACCGACAGGGCGAGGTGGAGGAGCGACAGTTGACGGTGCTGCAGCAAGTTCGAGATGTCCAGAAGCGACTGGTGACAGTGACAGAAAAGGGCTTTGTGGCCTGGGAGGTCTGACGAATGGCAACGGCGAAACTGTACAGACGCGGCGAGTGGCAACAGGCCGAGGACGGATCAGAGTCTGTGGTGGACATTTACGAACTGCTGGCCAGTTCCGAGACGGAAACCATCACCAGCATCCTGTCAGCTTCAGGGCTTCCGGCCAAGGGCGACAGCCATCCGGAGAAGTCTGCAGCGATTGTGGTTAGTCAATCACTGTCACAGGATGAAACAGTCCTGACGGTTTGGCGTTTGGAGGTCCGCTATTCAACGGCCATTGAAACACGGGAAGACGACACGTATTCCAGCCAGCGGACTAAGGGCGGGATGAGATCCAGCCGGGTGGAGGTGCCAGCTTTTTTTGATTCCCGTGGTTACCCTTTAGTAAACACAGCCGGGGATTTGTACGAAGGGCTTTCGCGTCCGGTCAGGACTCGGACTGTACCCGTGACGCATAACGCCACGAGTGTCCCGAACTATATTTTCGAGCTGGCGGACACGTTGAACGCTGCGGCGGTGACAATCCTTGGCACCAGTTACGCGCCGCTGACCTGCAAGCTGACAGATGTTGACATGCCTGATGAGCCATCACGGGACAAGGCTGGAAGCCTTTACTACCCGGTAACGTATGACGTGGAGATCAATCCATACGGCTGGCATATCCTGCTCCCGAACAAAGGCCCGAACCAGCTGATTTATCAGACGCGGACAAGCTCAACGGCAAAATGGGAAGACGACACGAAGGCAAATTACGACAGCAAGACACCGACCACAGACCGGCGAATCATCAAGCGACCGATTGAGTCTGAAGAGCAGCAGAATCTGGGCGGAGAGATCTGGCTGGACGAAAACGGACAGGCCACGCCGGTGGTCAGTCTGACAGGGACGAGCATCGGGACGGCCAACATGACAGCAGGCTCCGGGGCCATTACGATGGTCAGCGGGACACTGCCGGAGACGGTCGGGGCACTGGTCAGGGTTGAGGGCGCTGGGCTGAAGGGTGCAGTCCTCACCAGTAACATCTTGAGCGTGGCCAGTGGTGGCGG
>Ga0208898_1001584_pt1 | contig 14773 bp, 19 predicted proteins | sample VirMetDEL_Mar_4_FD_184513 | JGI IMG/M metagenome (GOLD analysis project Ga0208898, IMG submission 184513) | Aqueous microbial communities from the Delaware River and Bay under freshwater to marine salinity gradient to study organic matter... | ecosystem: Environmental > Aquatic > Marine >...
TTGTACTTAAATCTGCAATATCTTGTAAGTAATCATTTTGTGCTTGAACATTTGTACCTACAACAAGACCTAAGTCAGTTCTTACACCAGCAGCACTTATACCTTGTATAGTATTAGCATCTGTAAATCGTGCATATTCACTAGCTATTGGAGTACCGCTTGTATCTACTGTACCAGTACCAACTGGAACCATAGTGTTGCTAGCACCATCGTGTATATATAGAATATCAGCTGTATAATCGTATGCTAATTCGTATGCTTCTGTATTACTTGTAGAAGGTGTACCAGACCCTCGTTTAATTTTAATTACGTTAGCCATAAATTATTAAAATGTTCCACCATCAATATGCGCACCATCTAAATTACCAGCAGAATTGTTTAATACTAATGTACCAAACTCTACATCACCTAATGTTCCGCTAAATACTTCAGAAGTGTTTGTTGCATCGCTAATATATGTAAATTTTTGATTATCTTCATTAAATCCAAAAAATCCAACTTTAGCGCTTGTACCATTATTCCATTTAAATTCGATACCTCTATCTTTACTATCGTCAATACCATTTCCATCTCCACCAAGAGTAAAAATAGGGTCGTCAATAGTTACTACAGTACTATTTACAGTTGTTGTAGTCCCATCTACTTGTAAATCACCTTTAATAGTAACTTTTTTATCCCAACCAATTCTCATAGACTCATCAGCTACTCCACTTTCTGCAGTATAAAATATAATATCAGTTTTATTTGTAGAAGCATCAAAAGCTGATTGCGCTACTGCTGCTATAGAAGCTCCTAATTGTACTGAATCAGAACCACTAGCTTCACTTGGTGCTGAAAAATTAATTCTACCAAGTACATCATTTGCTGTTATAACTGTATCGCTACTATCTAAACGTAATATAGCTCCAGTTGCAGTTGTTACGGTTAAATTATTGTCAAGCGATAATGCTGCATTAAAGGTTACGCCACCTGATGCTCCTATACTAAATGCTTCTGGTCCAGCAGAATATGTATCAGTTCCAGCATCATAACTTCTATAATGATAACTATTAGCTACTACATCATCTGCCATCATATCTCCAGTAGCTAATAATAGGTCTCCATCTAAATTTAAAGTATTTGCTATAGTAGTTTCACCAGTTCCTGAGTCTACCCTAAAAGCCTCTACTCCAGAAGAATCGTCTACAATAAAATCTATATTAGAAGTACCTTGAGATATAGTTACAGATGTATCTCCAATTTCTATTGCTTTTTGACTTCCATTGTTCATCCAAAAATTAATAGTATTTGCTGTTGAAAAATCTATGTAATTATCGCCTTCAGCATTACCAATCTCTAAATTAGGATTGTAAATACTAGTTATACCTGTTTGAGCAGGAGTAACAGAAACTGTACCAGAATTATCTCCTAATCCACTTGATACTTGATAAGTAATACCAGTTCCACCACTTAAATCTTTTAATGTACTTAAGTGAAATACATCAGTATGTGTACCAGCTACAGGATTGCTACTTGCACTTGTTTGTTTTCCTATAAATATTTTTTCTCCACCATTATTAAAAGCTAATTCACCATAGTCTAATGATGAAGGATTCCCCGTTGAAGAATAACTGCCTGAGTCAGTTCTTAATATTTTTAATTTATTTGCCATTTTTCCCCCTTATATAAATGTGCCACCGTCTACTGTATCGTTATTTTGCAACACTTCATCGTTTATGTTTAGTGTTACTTCATCGTTAGAAACAATAGACGTAATACCTGTTCCTCCCGTGAATCTCAAAGTTTCATTATTTGTAATTATACTTGAACCAGAATCTCCAGCTGCAGTAAAAGAGCTAAATTGTGCAGCAGTAGTGTTTTTATTTACAGTTACTGTACTTGTTTTTTTAGTTACTCTAATATCATTGTCAGTTTTTCTAATCGTAACAGCCATTAGTATGTCACCCTTTCAATTACTTGTATTTGACCTTCTAAATCTTTTGTAACATTTCCAAGTTCATCTGTTCTAAAAATGTCGTATATTAAATTATCTCCTGGTAAAGCAGCAGTTTCAGCAGCAGTTAATGAAAATGTTACTTCTCCTGAAGCATTTTGACCGCTTGCAGTAAAATCTATAGCTGACCCTGAAAGTTGTATAGCATCTGTTTCAGGACTTCTTCTAATTTTTGATGAAAACGTATCGTCTGATACATCGATTGCTACACCAGAAGAATCTGTTAAGGTAACTTCTAATGAAAAGTCTACGCCTTGCTCTATTACTAAATTATGTTTTGCTGCTGCCATCTATCCCCCTAATAACTATGTTGGTTAATTGCATAATTAGAATCATCTTTACCACGATTCTTATATTTTTTTGCCATCATTACACACTCTTTGTATTCTGTTTTATAATACATAGCTTGTTGTATATTCCCTCTCGATGCGTGTAATTGTTCTAATACTCTGTATAATGGAGCTTCATGAAACTCTGCTGGAAACTCAGGAGTATCTGTTAAATCTGTTGTAAATCTTGTACCTTTTTTAGCATAGTGTATTCTAATGGTATCACCAGCAGATAGTTCAGTACTATCTAATGAAGTTAACTTATCTTTTACATAATCCCATTTAGCTATAATCAACTTGTAATCTCTTAAAGCATACACTAAATCATTAGTAGGCCAATCAAAATTTTTTGCTAAATCGGTCATGTTATATCAGTCTCCTCAATGTTTCCAGTAAATCTTTTTACTTGTATATTGTTATAATCTACTCTATCTACACTTAATACGTCGTCATTGCTTGTTATACCAGTAAAATCAGTAAATGCGTACCTTCTTTTATCATCTTCTGTTACAGATACAGTAGCAGTTCCTCTTAATAGTTCTACTTCACTTTCAAACTTATCTAATGCTCTATTTAACATTAGTCGTAATTGTGTTTCCCCTATTTCAGGGAAGTCTTGTTGTATAGTTTCAATCATTTCTTGTTGTGTCATTGTTCTTCCCTTTGTTGTGAAGGTCTACTATATGATGCTACAAATGTAGCCAAAGCTCCTTCATACTCTCGTTGCAATAATTGTAAATCTGCCATTTTTAAGTTATGTTCTTCTGTATCATCTTGAAACTCATTCAATTCTGATAATCTAGCTTTAATAGCAGTTTTCATAATAATTAAATGCTCTATTTCGTCTGGTGCACCTACAAAATCTGATAAATCATTATCAAATGTAATTGAAGGGTAGTTCACATGTTCTACTTTAGCATCAGAGCTAGCATTAGGTATAACATATACTTTTCCACCTTGTTTGTAATATACTGGACTATTATTAGTTGCTTTATAAATTGAACCAGATTCAGTATATCTTGTTCTATCTGAATAAGGTATTTCTCTTGCTGTTTTACCAACTCTAGATACACTTAGTACTCTAGCTGAAGTAACAGATGCACCTGCACCGCTTACATCTTCTGTAGTAGTGCTCATACTCCATAGCATCTCTAATGGTAATACATTAATAATTTCTTTTGCAGCATCAGTTGCAAACTGCCCTATTGCAGTATTATCAACTACTACATCTGCTAATAAGTCTAATATTCTACTTTTTACGCTTGTTGCACCCATAATATTCCTTTTAAATTCTTTGGGGGTGAACTTAATCACCCCCTTGTTTATTTAACTATTAGTTAAATTTAAGTACAGCATGAGTTTCTGGAAGAGAAATTTCAAGACCTGATTCTGTAAGAATCATATCTTTTCTTCCGTCAATATCATTGTCTTGTACGTTAGTGATAATTTGTGTGTCTCTTGACTCACCATTACCAGCTAATGGTCTGTAAGCTACATTTGATAAATCAATCGCAACAGCATGGTCAGCCCATGGTCCTCTTAAAAGAGGTTCCATTACGAAGTTTAATGTACCGTACATAGTGTCTACTGTAGTAACAGGAACGCCATTAAACATACCAGCATTCTTATCTAAGTTACTTCTGTAACCATCGTTAAGAGCCATTGTATTTCCTAAGAAAGATTGGCCACCTAACTTGTTAAGCCAGTTCATAACACTTCTAGAAGCAAGAACAAGTTTATTACCACCTGCTGCTGATTCTGGGTCGAAGATGTCTGACATAGCATCAACAAAAGTATCATACCCTGAACTTGCGTATGTAAATTGTTTTACATTACCATAAATTTCAGTGTAAGGTAAAATACCCCATGTTTTACGTACTGGACCAGCTGCGGCACTTTCGTCTGCAGAACCATAACCAAATAGTAATGCATTTTCAATGTCCATCTTGTGTTCCATTAGTTTTTCTTGATACACTCTCATGTATTCATTAGCGTCACCTCTGTAACGAGTAGCTAAAGTTGAACCAGAAAATAGAGGTACTGAAGTTTTAAAGATTTGGGTATAACCCTCTCTTGAATAAAACTCGTCTCTCCATCCGTCTGGAGCATCGCTACCTTCAGCGTGTGCTGAGCCAATGATTTGTGCAGGTGCATTATCAACTAATGTAATAGTGTCTGCTTCACCAATATCTGATAAAGTTACAGCTCCTGCTGTTTGTGTTTCAACTACAGCAGAATTTCCATCAGCTTGTGTAGCAGTAGCTACATAAAGCATTTTTAAAAATGTTGCTGTAATAGCAGTGTCATTACTTCCTTGTGTAACACCGCTTGCATTTATACGATAATAAAGCAATACATCTTTATCTGTACCACCATCGTTAAATACACCTTTAACTACAAATGTTTGAAGTGGTGTAGCAAATTCCACTTTAGCTGCAACTCCAGTTTTTCTTCCTGTCACATCATAGTCAACATCAAAGTTTTGTGCAGATAAATCTAAATCAGAATCTGCAGAATAAGCTGTTGAGCTGTTAATCAAAGTTACATCTGAACCATTACCGTCAACAAAGAAGTTTCTTCTTTGCCATTGATGTCTTTTTTCTAAAAATTTAAAAACAGGGTCATCAGTTGGTTTTTTTGCAACTTTAGATAGATATGCGAAGAAAGGAGAAGCAGCTGGATTTAACTCGGCAACTCTTTCGCCAAAGTTAAACACTCTTCTAATATCATTAATACTTTCTCCTACTGGAGTAGCACTAATGCTTTTTGAATATATGTTCGCCATAATAATCTCCTAATTGTTAAAAGATGTTACGCTTGTTCCAATCGGTAAGCATAGCATCCATCATTTTGTCTTCTACGTTTTTACTTGGCGACTGTACACTCTGACCTTGCTGCACCCCTATCGGTTTTGGGATGGAGAGCTTTTCTTGTCTTTGATTCATTAGTTGTTGTTTCTGTTGAGCTTCTGGACTGACTTGTTCAGTTATTTGTGGGCCATTGCCCTGGTTCAACTGGTGTAGCTTTACTAAATTGTCTAAAGACAATGATTCAGGTGAACTCATAGTTTTTACAAAGTCATTAGCTTGTTCAGGAGTATAGTTATACTTCATCTGCAATTCACTCAAGGTTTCTTGATGTTGCTGACGAGCTAACTGCTCTTGTTGTGCTTGTGTCATTTGTGCTTCTCTAAGTTCATCTTTTTTTAATACATAATCACTCATCTGTTCCAGATAGTCCTCTTTAGATGCTAAATACTTAGCACTAGCACTTTCTGGGTCAGCTAAGGCCTCAGAATAATCATAGTCTACTGGTTTCACGGGCTTAGAAGGTTTAACTAACTTAGGTTCACTAGTCTCCTCCTTAGGTTGAGCAGCTTGAGACTTTAATGCTTCCATTTCAGCTTTTAACGCTTCCATCTCTGCTTTTGTCTTATCTGCTTGTGACTGCCAGTAATTAAATTGACTATCATCTTCTTTCGCTTTTATAGTATCAAAAGTACTTACAGGTTCACTTTCTGTAACAGGTGCTTCTTCCTGCTGAATTACCTCTTCTGAGCTAGCTTCTGCTGCAAAAGGGTCTTGTCCAGACGGGTTAAACACTTGTTCAAAAATGTCTGCTTGAATATCACTTGACTCTACAGTCTGGTCTTGTGCATTCTCTTGTACTATATTGCTTTCTACTTGTTCCATATTACCTTTTCCTTACGTTAACTCTCGTCTTCTTCAAATAAACTTTCTGGTTGTTCTATTTCATTTGACGAGTTCATCAACTGTCGTTGTTGGTCTCCGAGCCTAGCTTGAAATAAGCTAGACGCCATATCAGCTCTATTAGACACCTTATCTAATTTAGAACTAAATTTTTCTACTTCTAATCGCTTCTTAGCATGAACTTCTTCACGCTGAGCTGTTTGTAAGTCACCTTTGACTTTCTTTAATTCTTGTTCCATTGCTTGCATTTGCTGCATCATCTGTTGCATTTGTCCACTTCTACCCATAACGCCATCAATATCCACTAATTCTGATTTCTTTAACACTTCAGTTTGGTCAATTAGGCCCATTTGATACATTTGCATATATGTATTTAACAATGCCATTCTATTCGTTGGTAAGGTAGAACCAGATACTACCTGTATATCATATTTACCAACACCAATATCATGATACCTAACAACTTCACCATTTTCCATTTCTTTATAATAATTAAATCGTTGACTAGTCTCTTCTCCATTAGGTTGTACTAATCTAATTACTTTTTCCTCTGTATATAATTGTTGCATCAAAGGAACAGCAATTGTACCTACTTGATTTAACATATCTTCTATATCATCTCTACGAGATTTAATTCTTCTTTGACCAAATTCATCTACTACAATAGTACCTCTATAAGTAGATGGTGCACCTCTACCCCCACCTTGCATCAACTCATAAATTCCAAATCCATATTCTAGGTCAGACTTTGCATCTGCTTCATTTTTATATAGTTCATTGGGAAGAGGTACTGGACCAGCTACAATTGGTGCACCTAGCTCTGCGTCAAATTCAATAACGCTTGTTCCTGCTCTTCCCCACTCTTCTTCAACTTGTCTTTTATCTACACTACCACGTGGTATTAATAACTTCACATTAGTACTTGTACTAGCGTGTGCAATAATTAAAGAACGAATCTTATTGATATATTCTTGTAATGGTCTATAAATACGTACATCTGACTCTGGAAACGGAGTTCTTAAATGTATATTCATTACAGGTACAATAGGATAATCTTCTATTGGTAAAATTCTTTCATAAAGCAATGAATCTCCTACACTAGCAACCATTCTAATTCTAGGTACATCTACTTCATTGCAAGTTAATTTACCTAATCCTTTTAATTCTTCTGGAGTAATAGGTAATAATGCAATAGTACTACCTGGAATAGAGCCTGGGCCTTCTTCTCCTGGTACTTTCATTGGCTGTTGTGGTACTGGCATACCATTTTGGTCTAATTGCATTGGAGGTAATACAAAATGATATAATGCACCATTTTCTTGTATTTCTTCCATTAACTCTTGAACTGCTTCAGGTTGCCATACTATAGTTTCTTCGCCTGTTGCTTTTCTAACCCTTACATAAAGTTGCGAGTTGTATTGTTCAAATTCTTCATGATTAAATAAAAATTCTCTTTCGCTAAAAGGTTCATATACATTATAGTACGGATGAATCTCTCTAGTATAACGCTCTAAATATCTTCTAACAGTATGTGCTCTGTCTTCAACATCTCCAGGAAATACCTGGTCTACTGTCTTAGATAAGTTTGTTACTGGATAATCATCTGATGCTTCTGGCTCTTCTGCTGAGTTTTCAATAATGTCTTCAAACTCAGGATACATCTGCATTGCTGCTTCATCTGTCATGTAGCTTGCCATAATAATATGAGCTGCATCTCTACAAAATTTATCTTTTGAGTTCGGGTCAATATATAAATCTAATGGATTTACCGCCTTAAGCTTTACTTCTCCTTTACCCATGTCAGCATCTGGGTCTTGATATACCATTAACGCACCCATACCGCCAACATAATAATCGTCAATAGCTTGTTTTAACTCTAAGTCTCCTTGACTAATATTCCAAATGTACTGAAATAAATCTGAAAATACCTTTGCTGTATCTCTATCACTATCTTCTCTACCCGTTGCTCTAAATTGTGGAGAGTTATATGTCAATAGAGCTTTTGCAGTTTCTACGATTGGATGTATACGATTAACAACAATAGGTGCTTGCCCTCGTTGTTCAAGTACTTCTTGCTGTTCTTGTGTCCATTGAGCACCTGCTCTAAATTCAATAGACTCTTGAAACTTTTGTGCCCATGGCTCTCTTGAGGAATTGTACTGAGTCCAGAGTTCTCTGGTTACTTGTACTTCAGGATGTGTTTCTCTTTCATCGATATTGCCAGTGTCATAATTAAATACTAATTTATTTTGACTTTCTGGCTTTCTGCTTTTGGCTTTTCTTTTTTTTATGTCCATGCTCAATCATTATGTAGTTTTTCGGTATCTCTATTTGTTCAATTTTATCTATTTCCGAAATGAAATCATCAAAACTCATACGATATTTTGCAAAATTTTTATCAGCCATTTCTAACTTTGAATTTATAAACAATTTTTTTTAATTGTCAAGAACTTTTTTACATTAATCTCCAGTCTACTTTAGACTTGAAAAAATTGAATTGTTCTTGTTGTTCTTGAGTAGTTTCATCGTGAGATGGTTTGTATGCATTTTTGTTTGCATAAAAAAATCCATCTAGCAAGTCATCGTGTTTACCACGGGGATACAATAGCAGTTCATCTTCAAAGGCCTGCATTGTTTTTTTCATAAATACTTTTTTATTTGCAAATAACGGTTGTAAGCTTTCTAGTCGAAATGATTTACTAGTTCTAGGATTTTCTTTTACTTCTAGTCCAGGAATAAATAATCCTAGCTCTTCTGACTTTTCTTTAATGTATTGACGTAGCATTTCTTGGTATCCAACAGACTCAATACGTGTTTTAGCACTATCGTATACTTTGAAGTTTTCTATAATAGCATCTGCTAATTGTAATGGGGTAGCTCTTTTCCTGTAATAAGGTAGACAAAAACGATTATTGTCTTTATCAACAGCAATATTGAATATGACACTATAGTCTGCTGTTTTTCTAGTACTGCTAGCAGGGTCGACACCAGTGAATACATTCACAGGTCGTCTCTCGTTTACTTCCTCACCATTAAGGTTCGTCAGAACGAGGGTCGACAACCCTGCCTGGTCTGTTTCGATATAGCCATCATAGAACTGAAAGTCCTCTGGTCTAAATAGATTATCTTCATCTCCTACAATTTGACACAAATACTCTCTATAAAATACAGATAATCGATTGATACTTTCTAATTCAGACTTCTTTTTCTTTAATTTGTCTATAGGCCATACCTCTTCCCACAACGCTTCTTCTTTATCGATGTCAGGTCTGTACTCTAAGTTTCTCCAGCCTTCCATACCTTTCAAAGTTTCTACAAGACATCGTTCGTGTTGTGGAGTTCCAATAACAGCAATCCTCCCCTTGATAGGGTCAAGGGAAGGTACACCCGACTGAAGCAGCCAACGAAGATTAAACTCCATTGCTTCTGCTGTTTTAGTGTTTACTTCGTCTTCTGGGTCATCTAAGATAATGAGCGTTGGTCGTTGATTCCCATGTTTAATACCACGAATTTGCTGTCCTGTACCTTTACAGATAACAATACTACCATCTTTCAATTCTATTTCGTTATTACTCCACTTTCGTGCATTCTGCATTCCCCAATATCCAAAAAAGTATCGAAACTCTTGTGAATAGTTTAGTACATCTTTAATTGTTCCCAGGAGCTTCGTAGCGTGCGACTGAGTTCGTGACACAAGTACGACAACCTTAACACCAGGGTCAAACATAAGATGGAACAAAGGAAAAACACCAGCAACAACGGAAGACTTAGCATGACCACGAGGTGCAATAATATTAATTTGTTTCTCTTCTTCCTTTAATAAGTGTTTTGTGATATCGTAATGAAACGATGGTGAGTCTTGACTAAACATATTCGGCATAATCATTCTACCGAACAGAATCATATCATTACGCATCTGTTGTAATATATGTTTTTTATCCATCTTGCTCAAAAACTACTCTGATTCCAAAATCTTTTGCTACCTCAATCAAGGTGGCTAGAAAGATATTAAGATTCTTCTTGTTTCCTGATATAGTTATCTTCTGTTTCACTTGGCAATTCCTGTGTTTTTGTTGCAGTTAATTTTTTTGTTTGCTTTTCAAAGTTTGCTTCTATCTGATGTGATAGGTCTAATTCTAGTGTATCTGTTTGTGTTTTAGCTTTTGGTTTCATATCAAGGTAATCTGATAGCTCTTTTGCTGCTTTAATCATATTACCAGGGTCTTCATTGACTTTTGCTACACCAATAGCATCTTTTATAGTATCTAACACATATCCTTCATCAATTCCACGCTCTGTAAGCACTTCTTTCATCTTATCCTTAATCATTTGCTTCATTCCCTTAGTTTTCAACAATCTTTTTACGGTCCAGGAGGGCTTTTTTTGGTCTGGCCTGTACATTTGCCCTAATTTTTCAAAATCTGGCGTTTTACCAGCAAATATGTACGTCATATACGCATCTAACACATCTTTGGACCTACGTTTTTGTAGTTCTAGCTCCATATTGCTCTTTGTAGACACCGAATTAAAGTTTTTTGACTCCCAATGTGGCTCAAACTCTAACTTACTAGTCTTAGTTACCCATTGTTTTCCATAAGGATAAGTCATTTCTATACCACTTGCATATGTTTTTACTGCAAGACATTGAGCTATATACCCATCATCGGATATTCCCCACTCACCTTCCTTACAATCCTTCCAATGCTTGTATTTCAACTTAAACTCTTTCTTTGGAAAGACTTCATAGTCTACTTCTTGGTAGTTATTTATCTTTAGCTTTCTTGGTATCGTTATCATCTTTAGTAAATTTATCTTCTAAGTACTTTGTAAACTTATCACTTTCTCCTGTAAACTTTACATACTCGTTGAACATTCTATCTGCAGTCATTACCATATGGACTACCTCATCCAATCTCATGGATAGATTCATCAACACTCTAGCAATTTCTTTATTTGTTAACTTTTCTTTTGGTTTTTTCATTTTGTCCTCACCTTAGCTTATAAGCTTAAGCTTATATACTTAATCTTCTAATCTTTTACTTAGTCTTAATAAGTAACACTTAATCTTATAAAAGATTAAGTGTGTTAGTCTTAGTATATACTTAGTCTTAGTATATACTAAACAAATCCCTACATTAATTTTTTTCAACAACTGCAATACCCAACTCCATTTCATCTTGTACAGTAAAGATTTCAATCTGTGCCATAATCAAATCATACATATGAGTTGACTTATCAGGGTCTGCGTCACCAGCAACTACTGCTTTAATCCACTTTCCCTTATTTTTGTCGTATAATTCTATGACTTTCTTTTTCTGAGCCATCATATGATAAGTTAATCATAAACTGCTATTGAAGTCTATAAAAAAATTTTCTAAAAAAAATTGGGATTAGAATGCGTGTGGGAGCTATATATACTACCTACTCCCCCCTCATTTTGGTTGTGTATGTTCGTCTTCGTTGAAAATTTGTGTTCACAAATCCTGAGGGATTTGCTCACACGTTTATTCTTATATGCTCAGTCGTGCCTCCTTCGCCTTGTGTTCCGCTCCGCTCCACACAGCTTTATCTTATTCGCTTCGCTCATAAAGGACTCTATCTTTGTGATTTTATGTTTGTGTTGTGTAGGGTTGGTGTGAGTGAGTAGCATGTCAATCACATTGCAATGTGCTTCTATCCCATTGATAGACAGATTACATCACCTACATTATAAAATCCCTACTTATAAAGCATGTAGATAGCTTCTATCTTATTGCTTTATTTGTGTTGTGTTGTAGGTGTGAGGCCTTTTGTACGGCACACTTTATCAGCGGAGCATTAGCTTCCGATATTGGCGTGTCAGTTGGTAAGCACCTACAACCTATATTAATCTTACTCAACCTTAGGAGGTATAATCATGAGTATTAAATGTGTAATTAGAGTGCAGTATAAAGAAAATTATGGTGCACATTGTTGGGATGGCGAGGGCGAATGTCCTCAGGTTTGGAAGAATAAAGGCGGAGAAACTCTTGTGATAACAGGATTAAATCCCAGAGAAGCTCAGTACATTGAGTCTAGGGGTTTACCTAGATTATCTTCCATCATAGATAATTGCAAAGGAGTGTCATATGCATATGAGGTAGTAGATTACTATCTTGCAGATGATAGTTCTTGGCAAGATGAATTACCTGATTGGCCAATACTTCATCGTGAGGAGTATGATTGTGAATCTTCTCTTTCTATTGCAGAACAGCAAGAAGAGTTTGACGACGCTTACGATGCAGCTTGTAGGAATATATTTGACTTGAAATATAGCATGACTACAAAGCAATGGTATGCACGCAGTCGTTATGATTCACTTCGTCAAAAGCGAACTTGGGAACCTTTGAAGTATTACATGTCATAGTTTCTATCGCTTCGCTTTTTTGTTTTTTTTGGGTGTGTCCACTTCGTGTAGGCACACCCTGTAAGTTTCACTTTAACAATGGAGGATATATGTATACTATATCATTTCAAGGTATTGATTATACCTATAAAGCAAAGAATGCCTTTCATGCTTTACAGCAGTTTCAGGCTTCTTTGCCTTATAAGAATGCTACTCTATCTGAGCAGTTTTCTTATAGAATACAAAGGGCATCGTAATGCGTTGCCCTATTGTATATAAGTCTGATTTGGTACGCTATGTTCATTCTTTGAATACCAGCGTACCTATCAGTCGTATTCGTAAGATGAAGATGAATCAGCTATATGCAATTTGGTATTCATCACAAAAGCGATAGGAGTGCATTGCTTCTATCGCTTCGCTTTGATTTTTTTATTAACGTTAACAGCTCATAGGAGGAAGTATGAAGCTACATAAAGATAGTGAGGGTAAAGATTTAATGGTATCAAAGCTCACTGATACTAACTTAGAAGAAATTACATCAGCAGATATTCAAGTTGAAAGTAAATTATTCTTCTATCTCAAACCTGAGGCTTGCGAAATTCAAGCATTGGAAGTTGCAAAGACCAAGGCACAAGAAGTTGACGCCAGGTTTGAGTATAGAAGTACCTTTGAAAGAAAGAATGGTCTTTCAGGATTCTTCTTTGTGATACCAGACATAGTCTAGTATCACTATTTGAGGGAGGGCTAACGCCCTCCATCTCAAATTTATTGTGCTTCGCATTGTAATGGTTGTGCATGGCTTCGCCGCACAACGTTTTATGGACTATGCTAAACAAACATTCAGTCATAGTTTCTTTCTCTTTGGTTTTTTATTTTTTTTTGTAGTTTATGAAAGGAGCAAAACATGCAAGAATATTGGTATGATGCAGAGGCTGATATCATGTATTATCAGTGTTTGACGTTCAACGAGTATTGGATAACAATACTACTTTCTATACTATGTTACCAAACATGCGTATGGATAATTAAAAAACTAAAAGCGTAAACAGAGAGCAGTTTATTTTAGAGGTGTAGGTTGGGGTTATTTTCCTTTGTATACATCTAAGCTCTCTTACCTCAACCTACACAAATAATTTGTAATAATAAGGAGAAACAGTGGAAAAAATAATGGATTTAAACGTAGATAAAAGAGAAGTAAAAACAGAAGGCGATGATATAATTGCATATTATTATGATAAAGATGGTGATGTGATTGCAAGAGAATATGTTGACTCAGTCTCAGGACTACACGCAGAGTTCTCATCATATGCAGAAGATGAATTTATGGATGAACAGGAGAGATACAGATGAATAAAGAATACATAACATATATAGATGGTACAGGCAAAGAAGTAACTACAAATAGAAAGTATACTAAATTTCCTTACGACTTAAAACAAGTGGCATTTTTAGAGAGAGGTCACGATATGCTTAATGTACGTAATCCATTTAGTGGAGAAGAATATATGTTATCACCAGTAGAAGAAAGTGTTTACTCAATGATAATGGGAGCACAAATGATGCCTGGATATATGGAAAGTCATAGATTACAAAACATTGTAAGAAAAGGCTTAGATTGGTTTAGAGATAATAATGCAAAAGCGTATATGACGCTATTAGATTAATAATAAAAAAAGGAGAGTAAAATGATAGATAGAACTATGTGGTTTCTATATAACAAACTTGGTAGTCCTGCAAAGGAAGCACCAAGCATAAATGTTATTTCAGGTATGTTCTTTAACTACTGGAAAATAATGAATGCATTGGATATTAGTACAAGCAATTTGAGTGCTATTGATATTTACAATGGTCTAAGTAATTGCTATGATAAAAATGCACAATCAACAGCAAAGAATCTGTATGAATATGGTGAAGTACCAGCAAATGCAGATTATCGTGTTAGTTATTACGAACAAGAACACGAAATATATGATGTATATGCAAATTGCAGAAATCTAAATGAAGTATTAGTCGAAGGTAGTGAACCTGAATTTGATGATACAGATTCATTTAGAGACGCATTGAACGAAGTAGCATACGAAGATATAGAGTATGAAATTGAAAATGAAACATTTACTTTGAATGAAGACACTATTGAATGGTATAAAACTTGTCATCCAAGTGATGATAAGGTAATTACTTATATGTATGATGCAGGTAAAAATCTTGAATGGGATGACATTGACGAGTTTCTTAATGATAAACTAGATATGGTAGACCATCAGAATGCTGATATGCATATAAGTCAAATTAGAAAGTTTATGTTAGATAGACTTGCTAATCAAAATGTTGATATCATAGATAGTTTAGAACAAACTGACAATGGTATGAAAGAAGT
>Ga0208898_1001589_pt1 | contig 14750 bp, 17 predicted proteins | sample VirMetDEL_Mar_4_FD_184513 | JGI IMG/M metagenome (GOLD analysis project Ga0208898, IMG submission 184513) | Aqueous microbial communities from the Delaware River and Bay under freshwater to marine salinity gradient to study organic matter... | ecosystem: Environmental > Aquatic > Marine >...
CATCTGACTCTAATTTACAAAAAGCAGATTGTTCTGTGACATTTGTTGAAGATTAAAAAGGAGTTTCGTTATGAGTGAAGTTTACTTAGGTAACCCAAACCTTAAGAAGGCGAATACACAAATTGAATTTACTGAAGACCAAATCATTGAGTTCTTAAAGTGTAAAGAAGATCCAGTCTACTTTGCTAATAACTATATTAAGATCGTTTCTCTTGATGAGGGTCTGACACAGTTTCACCCATATGATTTCCAAGAGAAACTAATTCATAACTTTCATAATAACAGATTCAATATCTGTAAGATGCCTCGACAGACTGGCAAATCCACTACAGTCGTATCTTATCTTTTGCATTATGCTGTATTCAATGATAGTGTAAACATTGGTATTCTGGCAAACAAGGCAGCAACCGCTAGAGAACTTCTCAGTAGGTTACAGACTGCATATGAAAACTTGCCTAAATGGATGCAACAGGGTATTCTGTCATGGAACAAAGGTTCAATGGAGTTGGAAAATGGCAGTAAGATACTGGCAGCTTCTACGTCTGCAAGTGCTGTCCGAGGTATGTCGTTCAACATCCTCTTTCTCGACGAGTTCGCGTTCGTCCCAAATCACGTTGCTGACTCGTTCTTTGCATCTGTTTATCCTACTATTACTTCTGGTAAAAACACCAAAGTAATCATCGTATCCACACCACACGGTATGAATCATTTCTACCGTATGTGGCACGATGCGGAGAGAAATAAAAATGAATATGTACCAACTGATGTTCACTGGTCTGAAGTACCAGGAAGAGATGAAGTATGGAAAGAACAGACGATTGCAAACACTTCAGAACAACAGTTTCGTGTTGAGTTTGAGTGTGAGTTTTTAGGTTCTGTAAATACACTCATAAATCCAACTATTCTCAAAAATTTAATATATGAAAATCCAATACAAAGAAACGCAGGTTTAGATGTCTATGAAGAAAATCAAAAAGGACACAACTACCTTATTACTGTAGACGTTGCTCGTGGATTGGGAAATGATTACTCTGCATTTATCGTTTTCGATATTACAGAATTTCCATATAAGTGCGTAGCAAAGTACAGAAATAACGAAATCAAACCAATGCTGTTTCCAAATATTATTTTGGATGTGGCAAAGGGATATAATAATGCCTGGTTATTGGTAGAAGTTAATGATATTGGAGATCAGGTAGCAAGTATTCTTCATTATGATCTAGAATATGAAAATATTCTTATGTCCTCAATGAGAGGAAGAAATGGACAGGTTGTTGGTCAAGGATTTTCTGGTAGCAAAACACAACTCGGTGTTAGAACAACATCTGCCGTAAAAAAACTTGGATGCTCAAACTTAAAAACTCTTATTGAAGAATACAAGTTACTTACTCTCGATTATGAAATCATTTCAGAACTGACTACTTTTGCTCAGAAGCATAACTCCTTTGAAGCAGAAGAAGGTTGTAATGATGACCTTGCAATGTGTCTTGTTCTTTTTGCTTGGTTAGTTGCACAAGACTACTTCAAAGAGATGACTGAAAATGATGTTCGTAAGAGAATCTATGAAGAACAGAAAGACCAGATAGAACAAGATATGGCACCATTCGGATTTATTTCTGATGGATTCAATGACGAAACAACTTTTGTAGATAGTGCTGGTGATAGATGGTATACTGACGAATACGGAGATATATCTTATATGTGGGATTATAAGTAATGACTTTTGATGATGAAATAGAATTAGAACATTTATTATTTCTCGAAAGAAAGTGCAGAGTATGCGGTAAAGTAAAGAACTTGTTAAATGATTTTTACAAAACCAGAAGAGATAGAACTCTCGCATCTTCATACTCATATGAGTGTAAAGATTGCACCAAAAAAAGAATAGTCGTTAGTAGGATGACCACCACAATATTTGATAGATGGGAATATCCTGACTGGTAAGTTTGTTCACGCATCGTTTCCCCACTGAAAATGCCCCTTTTCCTAAATATTTTTAGATAAATTTGGATTGCGAGGACAAACAAGATGCCAATAAATTTAGCATCTCCTGGGATTAAGGTAAGGGAGGTTGACCTTACAGTAGGAAGAGTCGATCCATCATCCGAAAAAATTGGCGGTCTTGTTGCTCCTTTTGCACAAGGTCCCGTTGATCTTCCAACTCTCGTTGGTTCGGAAAAGGACTTACTGGACAATTTCGGAAAACCATACGGAAATGATAAGCACTATGAGCATTGGCTCACTGCTTCTTCATACTTAGCATATGGTGCACCAATGAGAGTCGTCAGACAAGATGATGACGATCTCAAAAATGCTTATGTCGGTTCTGGATCTTCCATCAAGATTAAGAGCATTGAGCACTATGAGCAACTTCAATACGACGAAAACGTAATTACCGATAGAACAATAGTTGCCAAGAATCCAGGATCTTGGGCAAATGGAATCAGAATCGGTATTATTGATGCAAAGGCAGACCAAGTTCTGACTGGTATTTCTACCACTGGAGTATCAGCATTTACTGCTGCAATCACGAACAGATCAGCAACGATTGCCACTGGTGCAGCAACCACGATTGGTATCTCTACTGCTTCAATTACTCTTGGACAAGAAGTTCGTGGTAACTTTGTTTCAGCAGGAACTACGGTTACTGCAATCAATGTTGGTAATATTCAACTTGCGAGTGCCACTTCAAACACTGAAGGTGGAGTTACCGTTCCTTTGGATTTTGGTACAACCACATTCACTGCTGCAGCACTTGTAGTTGGTGCAGGTATCACTCAATCAATGAGTGGTAGATATGATGTTGGTGCAGGAACAACCACAGCACTGACCGGACACCTGAAGGGTATTGTTACTGAAGTTGGCGTTGGACAAATCAGTGTTAAAGTTCTTTCTTACGTTGATGGTGCAACAGAAACCGTAAAAGATTATCAAGAGAGTGGAACTTGGGCATTTACCAGCACAGGTAGTGTTGCTATCACCACTGCTGGACAGTCGGTATCATATGGTTCAACCGTTTACACTGGAAGACAAGATTGGTTCTCACAACAAACCGTTGCGATTTCTACATCAACAGTTGGTGGATCAACCGTTACCACAACTCAACCTTGGAATACACTGGCAGATCGTCCAGGAACTTCTCAATATGTTACTGATAGAGGTGGAAGATTTGATGAAGTTCACGTTGTAGTTATCGATGGTGATGGTAAAGTCACCGGAAACGCAGGAACAATTCTTGAGAAGCACTTAGGACTTTCAAAGGCAAAAGATGCAGAGTTCTCTGCTGGATCACCTTCTTACTGGAGATCTTATCTGAAGAGCAATTCGGCATACATTTTTGGTGGAGATGAACCTGCAGGAACAACTCCAATTGGATATTCTTCAGGATTTACTCGTGTAACTCAAAGTGGTGGAGCATGGGATCAAGAGGCAGAAGGAGTTATCTTTAACGGATCTGGAGATAAAAACTTAGTTCTTACTCGTGGCAAGAACTATAATGGTGGAGAAACCATTACAGAATCAGGAGCACTTGCTTCAGATGTAAGTAAGTTATCAACTGGTTATGCACTGTTTGAAAATACCGAAACATATGCAATCGACTTCCTGATTATGGGGTCTGCAAACTATTCTTCGGATATGTCAGCAGCACTTGCAAATAAACTGATTGCAGTTGCTGATATAAGAAAGGATGCACTGGCATTTGTTTCACCATACAGAGGAGCATTCCTCACGGATACCGATGCTGGATCTGTAACGGTTAATAATGATGAAACCATCACCGATAATGTATTAGAGTACTACTCTAAAGTTACATCATCTTCATATGCAGTATTCGATAGTGGATACAAGTATATGTTTGATAGATTTGCAAATACATTCCGTTATATTCCACTGAACGGTGATATTGCCGGACTTTGTGCTCGCAATGACATTGACAACTTCCCATGGTTCTCACCTGCTGGAACTACAAGAGGTGCAATCCTCAACGCAGTCAAACTGACTTATAATCCTTCTCAGACACAAAGAGATAGATTGTATTCTGCAAGAGTTAATCCAGTTATTGTTTCTCCTGGTGGTGGAATCGTTCTCTTCGGTGATAAGACTGGACTTTCTAAGGCATCAGCATTTGATAGAATCAACGTTCGTCGTTTGTTCATCTATCTTGAAGATGCAATCTCTGCTGCTGCAAGAGATCAACTTTTTGAGTTCAATGATGAAATCACAAGAACCAACTTTGTAAACATTGTTGAACCATTCCTCCGTGATGTTCAGGCAAAACGAGGTATTCAAGATTATGTTGTTATTTGTGATGAAACAAATAACACTGCCGCAATTATAGATAATAATGAGTTTGTGGCAGATATTTACATCAAACCTGCAAGATCAATCAACTTCATTGGTCTTACATTTGTTGCCACCAGAACTGGTGTTTCATTTGAAGAAGTTATCGGTAACGTTTAATTTAGAGGTTTAAAGAAAAATGCCTAGTCGCCAACAACGTAATACCTCACCAGTAAGAACGATCAGTGATTTTAAAAGCAGATTATCTGGTGGTGGTGCAAGACCCAATCTATTTGAAGTTGAATTAGCATTCCCTGATGCGGTTGCTATTGATAATGATGTTCTTCAAAAAGCAAGATTTCTCGTAAAGGCAGCAGCACTGCCTGCCTCTACGATTGCTAATATTGATATTCCTTTCAGAGGTCGTGTTCTGAAAGTTGCCGGAGATAGAACATTTGAAACTTGGACAATCACTGTCATCAATGATGTTGATTTCTCTATTCGTTCTGCTTTTGAAAAGTGGATGAATTCAATCAACAAAATGACTGATGCAACTGGACTTACAAATCCTGTTGACTATCAAAAGGATGCTATTGTCAAGCAACTGGATCGTGATGGTTCTGTTCTCAGATCTTACAAGTTCTGGGATATCTTCCCAACCAATATTTCTACGATTGATCTGAGCTACGAGACGACTGATACTATTCAGGAGTTTACCGTAGAACTTCAGGTTCACTATTGGGAAGCATTTAGAGGAACCTCTGCTCAGGCAGGTGGTGAGGACATCAGCTAAATAGTAAAATAACAGTCTAGTCAGTTTATACTATGGCAAAACTTTTTGGTTTTTCTATTGAGGATACAGAAAAGAAATCCAAGACTATAGTTTCCCCCGTCCCCGAAAATAACGAGGACGGGGTTGATAACTATATTAGCAGTGGATTTTATGGTTCGTATGTAGATATTGAAGGGCAATATAGAACAGAATTTGATTTAATCAGAAGATACAGAGAAATGTCTCTCCATCCAGAATGTGATGGTGCGATTGAAGATGTTGTCAATGAGGCACTTGTTAGTGACCTTTATGACTCTCCCATTGAGATTGAACTTTCCAATCTCAATGCCACTGATAAGTTAAAAAAAGTAATTCGAGAAGAGTTTAAGTATCTTAAAGAACTTTTAGATTTTGATAAAAAAGCACATGAGATTTTTAGAAATTGGTATGTAGATGGTCGTATATATTACCATAAAGTAATCGATCTCAACAAACCTCAAGAAGGAATCAAAGAACTGAGGTATATTGATCCAATGAAAATGCGGTTTGTCCGCCAGGAAAAGAAAAATGATAAAAATATCATTGGACCAAATATTCCTGGTAGGGATGAATCTAAAAACGGCATTGCACCAGAGATTGAAGAATATTTTCTCTACACACCAAAACCAGCATATCCAACAAGCAACTTAACAGGTGGTGGTGGATCCAAAGGAACTAAGATTGCAAAAGATGCCATCACATATTGCACTTCTGGTTTAGTTGATCGCAACAAAGGAAACGTTCTTTCTTATCTCCATAAAGCAATCAAGTCACTCAATCAACTTAGAATGATTGAGGATTCTCTCGTTATCTATAGATTATCGAGAGCACCAGAACGCAGAATATTCTACATTGATGTCGGTAATCTTCCAAAACTAAAGGCAGAACAATATCTGCGTGATGTTATGATGCGTTATCGTAACAAACTTGTGTATGATGCAAACACAGGTGAAGTTCGTGATGATCGCAAATTTATGTCCATGATGGAAGATTTTTGGCTTCCTAGAAGAGAGGGTGGTAGAGGAACTGAGATTACAACTCTTCCTGGTGGACAAAATCTGGGAGAACTTTCTGATATTGAATATTTCCAAAAGAAACTTTATCGTTCTCTTGGTGTTCCCGAATCAAGAATTGCTGCTGATGGTGGATTCAATCTTGGTCGTTCTTCCGAGATTCTAAGAGATGAACTTAAGTTTGCTAAGTTTGTTGGTCGTTTAAGAAAAAGATTTGCACAGTTGTTCAGTGACATGCTGAAAACACAATTGATTCTCAAGAATATTGTATCTCCAGAAGATTGGGAAAAAATCAGTGATCACATTCAATATGATTTCTTGTATGATAATCAGTTTGCAGAACTGAAAGAAACTGAAATGTTGAATGAGAGACTCGGTATTCTCGCAACTATTGAACCTTATATTGGCAAATACTATTCAACCGAGTGGGTTCGTAAGAAAGTTCTTCGTCAGACTGATGGAGAAATCATTGAAATGGATGAGCAAATTGAACAGGAAATCAAGGATGGTATCATTCCTGATCCAAATTCTGTAGATCCGATCACTGGAGAACCATTACCAACAGAAGGTGAGCAGGGAATGTTGGGAGATGTTCCAATGGAACCAGAAGTGAATGGTGGAATCACTGATGCTGATGGCAAAGCTGCCGAGATATAAATAAAAAATATAGTCATTGTATGTTTTCATGGAAGAAATTGTAAATTTAATCGGATCTGATTCTTCAGCATCCGATATTAGTGACAAGATTAAAGACGTTTTGTATGCAAAAGCATCGGAACGTATCAATAATATTCGTCCAACAGTTGGTGCATCCATGTTTGGTGACGAACAACAATCCGAGGATCAAGAATAATGACAAGAACTTTATTAGTTGGTGTTGGAAATGAGGTTGCACTTAATGTGGCAACTACTTTAGATAATGCAACCGTAGTTAGAGTTTTTAATGGTGTTAGTGGAGTCGCAACTGTCAGTATTGCAAAAAGTACTAATACTGGATATGCAGATACTGCATCAGTAACACTGCCACAAAACCATGTTGAATTTTTTGAAAAAGGTCCTCAGGATCAAATCTCAGCATCAAATGCATTAGTTGTAGGTTTAAAAGTAGGATTCACAGGATAAACAATGAAACTCATTACAGAAGAAATTTCAAAAGTAGAATTTGTCGTAGAGGGCAAAGGTGCTGGTAAAAAGATGTACATTGAGGGAGTTTTCCTTCAAGGTGACATCAAAAATCGTAATGGTAGAATGTATCCTATGAACACTCTTGAAAGAGAGGTTGGTAGATATAATGAATCTTTTATTTCAAAGGGACGTGCTCTCGGTGAACTTGGTCACCCCGATGGACCTACAGTAAACCTCGATCGCGTTTCTCACAAGATTGTTTCTCTCACAAAAGAGGGAACAAACTTTAGAGGTAAGGCACAACTTCTTGAAACTCCAATGGGTAAGATTGCAAAATCTCTCATTAGTGAAGGAGTTATGCTTGGTGTTTCTTCTCGTGGTGTAGGTTCACTCAAGATGACCAATGAGGGTCATAAAATTGTTGGCGAAGATTTCATGTTAGCAACTGCTGCTGATATCGTTGCCGATCCTTCTGCTCCTGACGCATTTGTCTCAGGAATTATGGAAGGAAAAGAGTGGGTTTGGGAAGGAGGAATTCTTCGTGAACAACTCGCAGAAAAGACTCAGAAGAGAATTAACACTCTTGTTGATCAAAGAAGACTTGAGGAACATAAACTCCAGTTATGGAATGATTTCCTATCAAATCTTTAATTTATAAATAAATATAGATTAATACAAAATCTAATAATCTAATGTCCGTTGGTAGCAATTTACAAGAAATGGAAAACGTAGTAACCAAAGGTGCTGCTGCAGCTGAACCAATGCAAAAACTGTCCGGTACTACTCCAGGACAGCCTTCTGTAGAGGATCTCGGTGGCCCAACCCCAGAAAACTATAAAGCAGATGACAACTCTGCCAAACTCAAAGAACCTTCAATCGCAACTGTCAAAGACATTGTGAACAGAGGTGCCAAGCCTGCTGAAGCCATGCCTAAGGGTATGAAGGAAGAGGAAGAAGTTGAAGGAGAAGTTGTTGAAGAGGAAGAGGAAATCACTAATGAGGTAGTTTCTGAAGAAGAGACTACTGAAGAAGAAGAGGAGACCATCGAAGCAGAGTACAGCATCGAAGAAGATGTTGAAGCACTTCTTGCCGGTGAGGAACTCTCTGAAGAATTCCAAGAAAAGGCACGTACCATTTTTGAAACTGCTATCAAGGCAAAAGTTGCCGAAGTTCAAGAAGAACTGAAGGCACAATATGAAGCAACTCTTGAAGAGGAAGTTTCTGTCATTAAGGAAGAACTGACCGATAGAGTTGATGCTTATCTTGAGTATGTTGCTCAAGAGTGGATGACCGAGAATCAACTCGCAGTTGAGCAAGGTCTCAAGACTGAAATGACCGAATCATTCCTCACTGGAATGAAGAGTCTTTTTGAAGAACATTATGTAACAATCCCTGAAGAGAAGTATGATGTACTCAATAGCATGGTAGAAAAACTTGATGAGATGGAAGATAAACTCAACGAGCAAATTAAGTCAAATATTGCTCTCAACCAAAGATTAGCTGAGTCGGTTGCTGAAGCAATCTTCTCCGAGGTCTGCGAAGGTCTTGCACTTTCACAGAAGGATAAACTCGCTTCTCTTGCCGAAAATGTTGAGTTTGATAGTGAAGAGAACTATCGTGAGAAACTGGTAACTCTGCGTAAGTCATACTTCCCAGAGAATGCCGGAGCTCAAAGAGACCAGTCAGAGAATATTTCTGAAAGTTCTGATGTTGAAGCAACAACTTCTGCATCACCTCTGATGGAATCATATCTCACAACTCTGACCAGAGTTTCTAAAAAGTGATTTTTTAATTATAAGTCAAACTAAAACTTTTAAGAGGTAAAATTCAAATGCAAGGTTTCAATGCTGAATACCTGCAGGAGAAGTGGGCACCTATTCTTAATCACGAAGGTGGAATCAAAGATTCCCATCGTAGAATGGTTACCGCAGTTCTCCTGGAGAACCAAGAAAGAGCACTTCGTGAGGAGCGTGAGTTCCTGTCCGAAGCACCAACAAACGCAACCGGTTCATCGGGCGCAACCGCAGGTTTCTCTGCTGGTGCTGCTGACGGTGGTCCTACCGCAGGTTTCGACCCTGTTCTGATCTCCCTGATCAGACGTGCAATGCCTAACCTGGTCGCATATGACCTGGCTGGCGTTCAACCAATGAACGGTCCTACCGGACTGATCTTCGCAATGCGTTCCCGCTACACCAACCAGAGCGGAACTGAAGCACTGTTCGACGAAGCAAACACCGCATTCTCCGGAATCGGCACCAACAACGCACTGGGTGCACCATACGTTTCCGGTTCTGCTGGAGCATCCGTTGGTTTCGGTACGGACACTCAGAGAGGAGACAACCCTGGTATTCTCAATCCTAATGCTAACGAGACTGCTTACTCAGTCGGTCGTGGTATGGACACTGAGGATGCTGAAGGACTGGGTGAAGCAGGTAATGACTTCAACCAGATGGCATTCTCGATTGAGAAGGTCACCGTTACTGCTAAGTCAAGAGCACTGAAGGCAGAGTACTCCTTAGAACTCGCACAGGATCTGAAGGCAATCCACGGTCTCAATGCTGAGGCAGAACTCGCAAACATTCTCTCCACAGAGATTCTTGCTGAGATCAACCGTGAAGTCATCAGAACCATCTACAAGGCAGCAGAAGCTGGTGCACAGTCTAACGTTGCTAATGCAGGTACTTTCGACCTCGACGTTGACTCTAACGGACGTTGGAGTGTTGAGAAGTTCAAGGGTCTGATTTTCCAAATCGAGAGAGATGCGAACGCAATCGCACAAAGAACTCGTAGAGGGAAGGGCAACATGATCCTCTGCTCCGCAGACGTTGCCTCCGCACTGACCATGGCAGGAGTTCTCGATTACACCCCTGCACTCAACGCAAACCTGAACGTTGATGACACCGGTAACACCTTCGCAGGTGTACTTGCTGGTAAGTACAGAGTCTACATCGACCCATATTCTGCAAACGTTGGTTCTGCAGGCAATGGTGCTCAGTACTACGTTGCTGGTTATAAGGGTACTTCACCTTATGACGCAGGTCTGTTCTACTGCCCATACGTTCCTCTCCAGATGGTTCGTGCCGTTGGTGAGAACACATTCCAGCCTAAGATCGGATTCAAGACCCGTTACGGTCTGGTTTCCAACCCTTATGCAGAAGGTTCCTTCTCCGATGGTCAAGGTCTGGGTCGTATCACCGCAGCATCCAACCGTTACTACAGAAGAGTACGTGTTCTGAACTTGATGTGATATCAGCCTTCGGGCATTCACATTTTTCAGAGGGTCCTTCGGGACCCTCTTTTTTTATCTAAATAATAATAAAAATGCCATATCACGTCCAAAAACCAAGTTCTATTGCATTGGTAGATCCATCCAAAACAGTGGCATATTATATCGGTGATAATAGATGGTCATTTCTTTATACTGATAGACAAGTATTTTCTACTGAAGAAGAAGCACAAAATTCAGTTTCGATAAAGAATGTAGTCGTTGTAAGTGAGTAATAACCATGGCATCCGCATTCAATAAACAGATTGGAAATAGAAATTTTTTATCACCTGTTGGTTTTAAGTTTAGTTTAGCAAAAGAACCAAAGGTTGATTTTTTCTCAAACTCTGCTAGGATTCCAGAGATTAGTCTGGGAACAGCAACTCAACCATCATATCTGAAGGATGTTGATATTCCTGGAGATAAGTTATCTTATGGGGATTTTTCTTTAAGGTTCATGGTTGATGAAGGTCTTGTCAACTACATGAAAATCCATAACTGGATGACTGGACTTGGATATCCAGATTCGACACAAAGTTTTAAGGATTTAACAACTAATGATAATTCTCAAAGAGATTTGAATGAGCAGTTCAGTGACGGTAGTCTGCATATTTTGAATAGCAATTTCAGAGATGTTGCTATTGTAAAATTTAGAGATCTATTTCCAGTCTATCTAACTTCTCTTGAGTTTGAAGCATCTGATACGGATATACAGTACTTTACAGCAGAGGTCACTTTCAAGTATACTCTGTATGATATAGTAGGACCTGACGGCAGAACTCCCTTATGAATCTTGATCAAATTCAGGAGATGTGGGAAAGAGATTCCCAGATCGATCCTGATAATCTACATGATGAATCATTAAAAATACCACAACTTCATTCCAAGTATTATACAGTCTATAATACGATTACTCTTTTGCGAGAAAAAGCAAAGGAAACTTATAATCGTGTTCGATTGGAAAGATATAACTACTACACCGGAAAGGCGGATCCAGAGGTTTATGCCGAGGAACCATTTCCATATAAGGTTAGGGATAAAGAGGCATTACAGAGGCATATGGATGCCGATGATAAGTTGAATAAAGTTGATCTCAAGATTCGTTATTATGATGTCCAACTTAAGTTCTTAGAGGAAATTATCAAAAACATTTCCAACAGAACTTTTCAAATCAAGAATGCCATAGAGTGGCATCGTTTCCAAGCAGGTTTTAACTAATGGATGAAGAGAATCTTTACGAACAGGATTTCAATCCAGATTTACCTTTTGTCTCAATGGACATGGGAATTGATGATGTGAGACAGATTCACGAATCGATAAGTCTTCATCTTCAAAACTGGGTATCATGTCCAGAGAAAAAAGAAAGATTGGAAAGTTTAAAAGACTTTTTTGAAAGACTAATGCTTGAATATACGTTTAAGATGGGAGAATAAATATCCATAGGTGATCCTTATGGATAATGTCTCATTTGATTATTTCGAAAAAGAACGAAGTATATCTTCAGGTAAAAGCAGAACCTCACGTTTACTATGAGTTAGCAGACCAGTTTACGTTTGAGGTTCCTGGAGCAAAGTTTATGCCTCAATACCGTAATAAGTATTGGGACGGAAAAATTCGTTTATTTAATACCCAGACTGGTGAGATATATGTCGGATTATTAGATAAACTCACAAAGTTTTGTGATGACCACGAATATACCTACGAGTTTGTAAACAATAAATTTTATGGTCTCCCATTTGAGACCAACGATATGATCTGCAAAGAAGGTGTCAAAGATTATATGACATCTGTATCTAAGTACGTTCCACGGGATTACCAAGTAGAGGGAGTATACGACGCCCTAAAACATAATAGAAGGTTGTTGATATCCCCAACTGCCTCTGGAAAGTCTCTGATGATATACTCTGTTGTGAGATATCACGTTGAGAAGCAACGAAATATTCTGATAGTCGTTCCGACGACTTCCCTAGTAGAACAGATGTATAAAGACTTTGCAGACTATGGTTGGGACGTAGGTTCATTTTGCCACAAGATTTATGCGGGACGTGAAAGAGAGACCGATTCTCAGGTGATTATCACCACCTGGCAGTCCATCTACAAACTACCCCGCAAATATTTTTCAAGATTCAATGTGGTTGTTGGAGATGAAGCACACCAGTTCAAATCTAAGTCATTAATATCTATAATGACAAAACTTGCTGATGCAAAGTATCGTTATGGTTTTACGGGAACACTAGATGGCACACAAACTCATAAGTGGGTACTAGAGGGTCTCTTTGGACCATCTTATAAGATTATTCGCACAGAGGAGTTAATGTCAAAGGGACACGTTGCCAAACTAGACATTAATGTACTTCTACTGAAGCACCCAGCACATAAGTTTGAAAACTTTGAAGAAGAAGTTCAGTATATTATTAATCATGAACGTCGAAATAAGTTTATCAGAAATCTTGCTTTAGATCTCAAAGGAAATACCTTGATTCTTTTTTCAAGAGTCGAAGGGCACGGACAACCACTTTATGAAATGATAAATACGAATAGGGTGGATGATCGTCATGTATTTTTTGTTCATGGTGGTGTAGCAACAGAGGATCGAGAAAAAGTAAGAGAGATTACCGAAAAAGAAAACAACGCAATTATTGTTGCTTCATACGGAACGTTCAGTACAGGCATTAACATTAAAAACTTACACAATGTTATTTTTGCTTCTCCTTCTAAATCCAGAATACGTAACTTGCAATCAATTGGTAGAGTCCTCAGAAAAGGTAATAACAAGACAAAAGCAACTTTATATGATATCGCTGACGATATATCCTACAAATCCAGGAGAAATTATACACTTAATCATCTGATAGAAAGAATAAAAGTTTATAACGAAGAAAACTTTAACTACGATATAGTAAACATACCGCTTAAAAACTAATGGGAGATGAATTCTACGCAATCATAAAACTAGTATCAGGTGAAGAAATATTATCACTTGTTTCCATTGATGAAAATGATGGAGATCCTTTGGTTGTAATGCAAAATCCAATCACAATGAAAGTTCTTCGTTCTCATCATGGAATGCATATCAAAGTAAAATCATGGATAGAAATGTCATCTGATGATTTCTTTATTGTAAAACCTGATAAGATGATTACAATCACAGAAACTAAAGATAAAAGATTGATTGAGATATACAATAACTATATTGAAGATGAAGATCTCATGAATGCCTTTCAAAGTCCTACAATATCTGAAAATCAAAACACATCAGGAAAGGTTAAACCATCACAAAAGATGGGATACATTGCAACTGTAGAAGAAGCAAGAAAAAAACTAGAAGATATATTTAAACTAGAAGATCCTAAAGAAAGCTAGTACTCATCTTTAACCGGGACAAAGGTAGTCTACACACATTTTCTAATGTTGTCAAGCCCATAAAGTATGGTATAATAATAACAACTTATATTATACGAGTCCAATGTTATGCCTAAGAAGAAGACGGAACATTATGTAAACAACAAAGAATTGTTAGAGGCAATGATTAACTACCGTATACGGGTAGAAAAATCATACTTAAAGACTTTCAATAAAGATCTTACTGAGCAACCAAAACAAGAAAGAGGAAAACAGTGGGAAGGTAAACCTCCGATTCCGAACTATCTTGGTGAGTGTTTCTTGAAGATTGCAACACACCTCTCATACAAACCAAACTTTGTGAACTACATGTTCCGTGAGGATATGATTTCTGATGGCATTGAGAACTGCGTTCAATATATTCATAACTTTGATCCAGAAAAGTCTAAGAATCCTTTTGCTTACTTTACTCAGATCATCCATTACGCTTTCCTGAGACGTATTCAGAAAGAGAAAAAGCAGTTGGACATCAAGACCAAGATAATTGAGCGAACTGGATTTGATGAGGTTATGATGGTTGACGACAGCTTGCTTTCTGGACACAGTTCGGACTATAATACAATCAAGGACAATATCACCTACAAGAATCGATGAAGGTCGCCATCATTACGGACACACACTATGGTGCCCGCAAAGGATCGAAACATTTGCACGATTACTTCGAACTATTTTACAATAATGTATTTTTCCCTGCTCTGGAAGAGCACGGAGTAGAAGCAGTCATTCATATGGGTGATGCTTTTGATAGTCGGAAGTCGATTGACTATCAAAGCCTTGAATGGGCAAAAAGAGTGGTATTCAATCCTCTCAAAAAGTATGATGTTCATATGATTATTGGGAATCATGACACATA
>Ga0208898_1001590_pt1 | contig 14747 bp, 9 predicted proteins | sample VirMetDEL_Mar_4_FD_184513 | JGI IMG/M metagenome (GOLD analysis project Ga0208898, IMG submission 184513) | Aqueous microbial communities from the Delaware River and Bay under freshwater to marine salinity gradient to study organic matter... | ecosystem: Environmental > Aquatic > Marine > Coastal...
TGCATCCATAAAGGTAAGAAATCTTTTTCAGTTTCACCTAAAGGTAAAATACCATCCCGTAAATTTTGTATATTACTTATTATCTTTTTATTTTTTATTGTTGCATCAGCACTGTATAAATCAAAATCGACAGTAATCACATTAGCATTACGAGGACGAATTTTATAATTAGTATTAGCTCCTACTTCCATTGCTATATCAACAATATTATTAATTGCTGTTAATACAGTAACAGTATTAGTTAAGTAGTATATAAAGTCTTCGCTATCCCTTAGACCAATTTCAAAAAATCCTCTAAATTCTACAGTGTATATAGGATTATCTTCATTTCTTGTTAATATACGTATTTTATAAGGATCACTATCATAAAATTCATCAACATTATCATAATGTGCATCGTTTATAATTAGTGGTGTTTTGTCTAAATGTATATATGATTTTTTAGTTTTACCTTTAGCTGGCATACTTGGGTCTATTACATCAGCATATACAACTTCGTACAAAATATTTTGTGTGCCTAATTCTTTAGCAACAGCAGTTTTTATATCGCCGATTCTATACTGTTTTCTTTTACTATACAAATTTAAAACACTAACATATTGTTCTATATTTTTTGTTTCAATACCGCTGTATAATAAAACTTTAACATCTTTAGGTATTCCAAAATTTGTATCGTTTGGTCTAAAAATGTTTTCATATGGAAAAATTTCATTATTGTTTATCAATTGATGATAGTAATCTTTATCTGACTTATTAAACAAAGGAGTTAGCCATATATTACTAAACTGCTTATCATTTGGATCATCGATAGTTATAGTAAACTCTTTTGTATTAATATTATAACCATATAAATCTTTTACTGCTACAGTAAATTTAAACTCTCTATCTAGCCTAGTATTATTTCCATCAAAAGTAGTTGTACTACCGTCTATAACTGTTAAACCCTGTTCTTCTACATTACCAAAACTTCTAACAGTTCCAAAAATTTCACCAGTGTAATTTAGTTTAAATCCTGGCGGCAAAGATCCAGATTGTAAAGAATATAAGAGCGTACTATTACTAGGTGTAGTTGCTTCTACTTTTAATAAACTAACGTAATTAGCGCCATAAGAACCTAAGTTACTATCAGTTATCCAGTTAATTTCACTGTTAACTTCGCCTAGTAGTGTAACTGTAAATGTTTTTGTAGACTTAGCTTCTTCTGGTTCTGTAAGATCAAATATACCTAAGTTAATACCGGTGCCTTGAATAATGTCAGTTTGTGTAGGACCTGATAATGTTAGCAGTTCATAATTAGCATTAGTAAAGTTTGCTGCTAATATTTTATAAGTAAAGCCTTCTACAGTAATAGTACGACCGATCAGAGCGTATGCATCCACCTTTTCAGTTTTATTAATTTTAAGGAATGCTGCGCCTTTAGGGGTATTTTCATAGGCTATTTGTTGTAGTTCAACTCTTTCAGAATCAAATTTAACTCTTGTTGCAGTAACAGTAAATTTATATTCTTGCGTGGTTTTTGGTTGATAGGGTGTACGGCCTATCACTATACCATTTCTAAAATCTAATCCTAAACCAGGTGGTAATATACTAGGAGAATTATCATCATTGACATCCTCTAGTCTAAACCAAACCAAACCTTCAAAAGTGTCATTATCAATAACCTGTAGTGGCAAATGAATATAATTGTTAGCACGTCTATATCCAAAATTTCTAGGAGTTAGCCAATAAGGAGCTCTTAGATTAGTAACATCTGCTGTAAATGCACCGGTGCCAGCTTGCATTGTTGTTACATCGGCTGTAAAGAAATCATCGCCGACTACAAATATCCTAAATGATCTATCTACAACAAATTCACCATCACTTACGCTAACTACAAATTGAAAATATCTATTTAATTTTTTTGGAGCTTTTCCCGGAAATGAAAGATCGTATTCAAATAAGTCATAGAAGTAACTATCAAAACCACTGCCTGATGTTGCATATTGGACAAACCAATCGTATACTGTATTCACACCGTAATCAAACGGACCTACATCGTATCCACCGGTAATTGACTTTTCTATTGCTAGTATTGGATCTACTATACCGGTGATGCGTCCGTCTTTTGTTAAAGAAAGTCCTGGAGGTAATTGACCTGCTTTAGTGCCGATAGAAAATTCTAATTCTTGTCCTGCTTTTATGTCAGGGTCTTCTACTTCTAGTTGAAAATCTACAAAACTATTATCTAAAACATAATACGTATCATTTGCACCAACAGGTAAGAGGTCTGCAGGAGTAATCCATTCAGGTACATCAGATCCTTGAACTATTATATTAAAAGTGCGGTCATATATATTGCCATTATATTCTGCTCTTAAAACAAATCTACTTTTAGTTTCGAATGCAACTTCTGCCGGTGTGCCTATGATTTGTTGGCCGTCTAAGCGAAAACCTTTAGGTAATTTACCTGAAATTACCTCTATAGTTGCAGTTGGTTGAGATATGGGTAAATCTATAGATGTTGTAATATTTTCTTGGAACGTGCCCAGAGTATTTCCAGATTTAAGTGTCCAGATTTGATCAATATGCATTTTCTACTCCCAAAGTATTTATTAGGATTTAGAAGCTTCCAAAGTCACTGTTTATATCAGCAGGAGTAATAAACGAACCATAATCGATATTCGTAAAGGCAATTACATATTGAGTTGCTGTTGTTATGATTGGTATTATTCCGCCAAAATCTAAATTAAACAGAGTTTCGTTTAGATTAACCCCATTAACAGTACCTACAAGATTACCAATAAATGTAGAAGATGTTATATTATTTGCATTTGTGATATTATTATTATTTGCATCTAAATCAGCCGAAAGTTGTGGATTAGGATCTAAAGCCACTAGGCCTACAGGATTAATAGTAATTGTTAAATCTTGACTGTTAAGTGTAGTGTTGATGTTAGCAGAACCTTTAACACCAAAAAATTTACCAGTACCAGAAATATTTACAGCGTTATTGTCTGATTGAATAGTAAAGTTTTCTGTACTGTTTATTGTTATTTCTGCATTGGTTTCTGTCACGCTTACGTTAGCACCAGCAACGATAGATTTAAAATACAATACATTATTTTCTTTGTTATAGTATACTCCGGCACCCGAGCCTAAGTTTTCTATAACATTTTGAACTGTAGCTCTTGCTTCGATGTCAAGGAAATTTTTATTGACTTTATCAAAAGCTATACGTAGACTATCGCCAGTACCGTCGTTAGCAATATTTCCTATATTAATATTTTTTAAAGCCATTTACTTCTCCCTTAAGCTCCTGTGCCGCCATTTAATGTTTTGACTAAAGTAGCTAGTCTATCTAATGCTGCACCTACAGTTGTTGGAGCAGTACCGTTCCAGTCACTTGGCGTTGTTGGAGCATAATATAATGATCCATCAGTAGCATCTATAATAGGAGAACTATCTTCAGCAAAAACACTTCCTATTAAATCACCTTTAAATATATCAGCTTTTGCATTACCTATAACTTCTAACGCTTCGACCGGAGCAGACAGGTTATTTATATCGGTTGGATCTATTTTAAAACCCAAACCAGACGATACTATCCGATCAGGAAATAATTTTAAACCAACATTAGCAACAACATCGGGAATCAATGTCATTGCATCTTGACCAAAAAAGATTCCATGTGTAAGCGTAGGACCTTCAAATACCTTAATCGCAGCTTGAAGTGTATCAGTATCAGGTACCGAGCCATCATATACTAAATCTAGTATAGCTGCATCGTTTGGTAAAGTTATTGTAACATTACTTGCAGTTACTATACTATTAAAAGCGTCAATAATTGGTGTAGCGCTATCGTCACTAAACACACTTCCTTGCAAATCTCCGGTTACAGTGCCTACATATAAACTTAAAAATTCGTTTGCTGGGCTACCTATATTATATATATTATCACCAAATGGTATTATATCACTTCTTACAGTTCCGTTTAAGTTAAATGAGTTTAAAACACCATCTACTAAAATTGTGCTATCGTCACCAAAAACACTGCCTCTATAATTACCGGTTAATACCTCTATGCCTTCTATTTGATCTTCAGTAACATATCCAATGTCATTTGTAAATATACTAATAGGCGATGTAGTATCTACACTATCTACTAAACCTAACTCTGCAACAGTAACTGGTTTATTTGTTAATTGTAACCAAGACACGCTGGTTAAATATCCTGCATCATTAGCTAGCAAGCTAATATTGTTACCAATACTTACAAAATTTGCGTCGTTTGCGAAGTCTGATAAATTAAGTGGTTTATTTAATAAATCATTATAATTTCCAGAAGTAGCGATTTCTGCTAATGGATTGCTGTTAATATTTAGTGCTGCAACATTTATAGTTGCTGCGGTAATAGTACCTTGTGCAGTAACATCTAATACTCCTACGATACTATTGCCTGTTAAATTTAAATTATCACCATTAGGCAATTCTTTAATTTGACCATCTGATGTATCTAGTGTTAACGGGTATCTATTCGCCATTTTAAATCCTTTTATATATTTATAGTCTGCCCACTAAGGCTTCAACTACGCCTTTGTCTGCATCCGTTTTGCTGTTTATTGCTTTGCCTATCACAGATCCTATTTTTGGATTATTATCTACAATAGCATATCCTGGTATTCCGCTTGCTACTAGCATGTCACCTTTTTCAACAGTGCCTATTACTTTCACAGGCACTCGTCCAATTAGTGCAATACATGCAGCTATTCCTTCACAATCTTGATTCATAGTAAATGCTGCGGTATTTGAAATCACTCCAGCTATTTTTGTACTACAATGATCACTGCTTTGTGTAACTTCTTTGTCGCCTCCTAGCACCATTACAGTACCTACTTCATACTCGGCATCTGCTTCGTAGTATTCTGCTAAGTCTGCATATGTAGCTTCAAATCTAGATCCAGCAGTTAAACTCCAGTCCCCAGTCACTGTTCCTGTAGTGGCACTATTACCAGTGGTTATATTTCTTACTGTAATAGTAGAGCTTGCACTAGACATTACAATATTACCAGTATCAATATTTACATTACCACTAGTAACTGTTACACCAGTGCCTGCAGTAACAGTAGTATTAGCACTTACTGCACCTGCTGATGCTGTAATGTTACCGGTTGTTGATGTAATGCCAGTGCCTGCTGTAACAGTAGTACCTGCTGTAACAGTAGTACCTGCACTTATGCTGCCAGCGGTTACTGCTAAATTATTTGTAGGAATTGTAACTGTAGAACTTGTTACAGTTAATTGATCAGCGCCGTTAGTTACAAGTACAATTACATCAGCCGCAGCGCCTGTTATACCTGTACCTGCACCGATACTTATACCAGTTGAAGATGCACCTTTTTCGTCTGGCGCTTCGATGAAGCTAGAATATAGCCATCTTGCAGCTACAGCACTAGTTTCTTCTGTAGTGCCAGCGCCGCCTACAGATCCAAACGTACTATTAGCATGGAAGGTGCTTTCGGAATATGTACCTATATCGCCTACTCTGATTACACCGCCGGTGTTGATTACTGGCTTACTGGCACCAGAAGACGTTAGTATTAAACCTTGATCGGGTGTTTTGAGAGATAGTGTGCCAGCTGCTTCTGATAAAATCTCATAAGCTGAGTTACCACCTATTATGTACGAGTTAGCTTGAATAGCACCAGTACCTGAACGTCTTACAATAGTGGACGCAGTGTTGCCACTAGTTGCTAATTCTGTATCGTATGTTTCTGCCGCTGTCCTAACTAAAATTTCCGAGCCGCTTGTATACGCACCGAAGTCATTTTCAACTAAGAATTGCCCAGCATCAATTAGAGAACTAAGAGTAACTTCTTCTACATTACCGTTACCGCTAAGTTTACCTAGGAATTTTCCGTCTGCTGTTGCATCTATTGTATCTAGCTCTGTTAATGTAATTGCATTTGCTGCAATACTTGCCCATCCATTGTTTGTATAGAAAAAAGCATTATTAAAACTTGTTAAGCCATTAGCTGCTTGTATATCAGCAGCAGTTCCGGTTGGTGCTGCTGCACTTGTTGATGCTATAGTCATATTTAATTTACTTTGATCGATAGCAGCAGTTGCATTAACCTCTGTATTTGTTATAACGCCCGAGTCGATTTGCACATCAACAGCATTAGCACCTGTTCTAGTAAATGTTACATCGCCGGATATCGTAGCATTTTCACTTTGTTGTAAGGTACCAGTAAATAACAATATATCTGCAGAAGCCGGAGCAGCAGCTATAGTAACATCACCTATGTCTGTTAATGTATCTGTTTTTCCGTCTACATAATCTTTATTTGCTGCATCTGTACCGCTTACTGGGGTAGCTACGTCTTCAAGTCTAAATCCGCCAGCATCAAAATTTGCAGTTAACGACACGCCGCCTGCTAGTGGAATAAATCCACCAGTATTTGCTGGAAATCTATCTGCAGGAGTTACAGTAGTACCAAAATGATCTAAACCCAATCGTCTATCAATATATGTTTGGATAGCAAGTTCAGTTGGAACAGCATCGTCTGATCCGCCCCCGTCGTTAAAGCTTGTGTCTACGCTAAATTCATTAATAGTTGTGCCTGTTGTGAATCCTAATGCAGTAGCATTTGTTAAACCAATACCGCTTGAAATTGTAGTTTCGCCAGTTGCTTGATCAATATTAAAGAATTGTCCTACTCTAAAAGTACCAAATTGGTCAGTACTTGTCCAGAAAACTCTACCTTGAGATTTTTCCCATACTTCACCTTTAGTTGCACCTGGTGCATCTGTAAAGGTAGTTGGATCTGTAGTATCAATAGGATCACCTAAAATCAAATTAGGGAAGTTTGAGTCGTTAAACGAACCAGATCCTACTCTTTTAAATGATATATTAGATGAATTTAGTATTGCAGTTTTTTCAGTTATGTTTGCAGTAGCAGTTGATTTTAAACCAGCATAAATTTTGCTAGGTTGATTTAAAGCTATAGCTTCTGCTAATCCAGCACCAGGTGCTGGATTAGGTGAGTGAAGGTCAGTACCTATATCTATAAAATCAATAGTTGCATATGTTGTAAAGTTGGTGTAGCTGTTTGCTGTAATTTCATGGGTCTTACCTGCCCATGCAAAAATTACACCGCCTTCTGCAATTCTAGCTTGATCACTTGCATTTAATACTTCGATTGCTAATGTAGTATCGCCGGCAGTATCACCTTTACCACCGCTGATGTTTGCTATACTAGGTTCTAATTCGATATAAGCAAAAGCTTTATCAAATCTAGTTCTTACTTGTGTACCTGTTAAAGCTACATCATAATTGTCTGTAATTGTAAAAAGCTCACTGCTGTAAGACACATCAGTAGATTCACTAAAGGTTATCGTAGTGTTTGGCTTAGTACTAAGTTCTGTAGGAGTTGCTACGTTATCAAATATAAACTGACGAGAGTCTCTTAACTCCACTAGCTGATCTGCTACAAGAGCAGTTTGTAGCGTTCCATAAAAATCTGTTGAGGTAATGTCGTCTGCTTCTAATCCTAACTCATATGTAGTTGTACTAATGTCCGGATTACCGCCTATATCTGCAGTTTGTATTACTGATGCAATTTTATAATTGTTATCACCTGTTGGTGTTCCTATTGTTAGAATAGAACCTTCTTTTGGCTTGGATGCAACATCATAAATTTTAACACTGGTTTCAGAACCGTCGCCTAGGTATGTAGTAAATATTTTAGCAGGTTGCACCATATTATCTAATAGTGTAACACTGTCAGGGATAATATTAGGATTTGCCCCTTCAGCTACTAAGCCAAACTTGCCAAATGTAGCACTAGAGTTTGTTACATTCATCAAGCTTCCGTCTTTTGAATAGAAGGCTGCTTGGTTATAGGTTGCATCGGTGTTGCTTACAGTTACCTGTGCGCCGTTAGCTGCTACAACTCCGTATCCTAAATCATTAATTTGAGCAAAGTTGTCTATGGTTATAGATCTAGTGCCACCTGACTGTATCCAAGTGTCAACATCTACAGCTCCAGTATAAGGTGTAGAGTCATCTAGGTAAATTACACATTTACCTAGCCCTTGATCGTAATTACTAAATGTATTCACTTGATATCTAGCACCATCTACATAAAACACACTAGGTAATTGTGGTGCTCTAAGTTTAAGTCCTTGTGCCGTAATTATTGTATTATCATTAAGAACGTCATAGTCAGGGCTTTCTATAGAAAGCACAGTACTAGACAAACTAACGCTGCCAGTAGCATCGACATAGGTTCCGGAATTAGCTACAATTTTTATAGGAATATTACCAGCAAATGAGTCTACATAAACACCACCAGCAAAGGCTTTTTGATTTGTGCTTCTTGTAATATTAGAGCAGTTAGATATATACGGGCTTCTTGTTAAGATCTGCCCATCGGGATCTAGAACAATACCAAAACTTTCGTGTTCTTGTATTGTAATGTTTTCCATTGTAGAGCCATCGTTCATTAAGAAAGCATCTATGTATTTGTTCATTAATGGTGGATTAAATTCAGTTGCGCCAAACGCACCGCCGCCTTCTGGTGTTACGCCGTCAAATACAAAATTAATTTTTGTAATTAAAGCTTGCATAGCAGCAGTAGCACCTGCCTCTGCTGTTTCACTTATATCAGCCAACACGATATCTGTAACACTGCTGCTTCCTTGTGTGTAAGAAGTATACACAGCGTCTGTTGCAGTTGAGCTAGCTCCGGCAAATAAGTTTGTAATTATCGTAGATAGATTTTCTAATGAGGCTTTTACTGCACGTTCGGAAGAAGAATCGCCGAATTTTGTTAATGGATCGTCTGTATCTAATGCTAAGAAGTAATCGCTTTGTATTTCTAAACTATTACTTTCACCACCTAAGGTCAAATCATTTATTAATGCAACTATAAGCTTTTCATAATCTTTTCTAAATACAGGTTCGTTAAATGACACACCGAAATCAGTGTTTGCTGCATTCATAAATGCTATAGATTCTTCTATCAAATAGTCTTTGTTGTGTAAAAGTATATGACCAGCTTCGCTATAGTTGCCAGCATTAGTAACTGTAGGACCTAAATTTAAATCTCGATCTGGATATTGCAAATAATGATTGCCTAATCTACCTTTTTGATTGCCATTTTGATCTACAAAAATATTACCTCTAGTGTTTAACGTAATACCATCAAAGGTAGAATCTCTATAAAAATAAACATTTGCATGTTCACTTTGACTTAATCTATTTTTTGGTTTTATTAGAACTCTTCTGAATTCATCACCTATCAAACTGGTGTTTTGTGGTATCCTAATAGGAAAGTCTTCTTCGTAAGTACCGCTTTCTACTAAGACACTTACTTCTTTAGCTTTAGACTGATATCCTATCTCTAACTCTTCATCTAGGAAAAAATCTATCGGTAAAAGCATATTTAGATAAAAATCAGTTTCGTTATTTGGATCGTCTGCGATAAAACTTGTAATTATACCTAATGCACCGCTAGATTTACCTCTTATTATTTTACTAGGTAGTGCGTCAACATTAGCAGGATCAGTTTGATCTATTAAACCAGAAATGTCAGCGGTAATACTAATTAAATATTTTTCTCCGTATACTATATCTTGTCCTGATTCCGGACCATTATTCCAAACGTTTTTAACTAAATCAATAAGAGCTAACGTTGACACAATAGCTGCTGGTTCTGTAGAATTTACATTAGCTCCTGACTTATCTTGTTTGTAATACTTTTGATAGTGTAGTTCTAATTTACCTAATGTGCTGTCGTCTTCATAATTGTCATAAGCACTGGTATCGAGAATGTTTTCTAACTCGCTATCAGTATACAATTCAAAAGTAGTATCAGTTAATTTTTTAACATAGGCATAAGTGCCTTCAAGTTGATGCATGCCGGGTATGTCAAAAAATCTAACAATATTACCATTTTCTAAACCATGATTTGTTGACGTAGTTACTATACTAGGTGTATTACCAGAACTCTTTGTAACATTATCTAAGATTCTTTCTCTATAACCTACATTTTCAAAAATACTTTCGTTAATAAATTCATATAATTTGTCAACCATAGCAGTATTTTCGGTAAGGTTAGATGTAATTTTAATTCTACCGTCTTGGGAACTATAGTATTTTTGAGCAAATCTTTTAGTAAGCGCATTTGCTGTATCACCCTTGTTTACATCAAATCTAATACTATTAATTAATACACTAAAATCTGCCTCAAAATCTAGCTCGTCGAATATGTATAATGGATAGGTAAATTTAGCATAACCTTTTAATTCTTCAACTAGATATTTTGTATTGTTTTCTAATACACTATTTGCATTTGTAGAATTTTCACTTACTAAGCCTTTTGCAACTACTAAACTATTTGACGTAAAATCGCTATGTGTAATAGTTTGAGTGTAAGGTCCTGGTATTTCTTGCGAGTAGTTAACAAGTTCTTCTGCATAATTAGTTGCTGCTTCAATAGTTTTAAAAGCGTAACCAATCGAAGATCCTTGACGCCCATTTGGTACATTAGTCTGTAAGTCGTCGCCTGTAGGACTCACATAAAGCACACTTGTACTTGGTGTAGCAATATTGTCTACATAAAACTTAGTTGCAGCTTGTAAATCTTCTGGTGTAGTTGAACTACCAGCTAAGTCACCTGGATGATCATGCAAATACAATGCACCGGTCATTGTATCGCCTTGACGAACTACTACGCTCTTTCTTGGCAAGGTTTGATTGTCTAGCCAGTTATGATCAAGATTGCTGTCATAAGCTGCATCAGTTAAAGTATGAGAATCGTCAACCGATACTGCACCATTACCTATGACAATTTTATTGTCTAAAGCTGTTGGAGCTAAACTCTTAGCGTCAGTTTCAGATGCAAATAGAGCTATTTCGTTTTCATTAACATATCTTATGTAATAAGTTGTATTGCTTGTTAAATTAACGGGATCTGTAAAATCAGCAGTAAACACAAATGGTAAACCGTTTTGTCTACGTTCAAAGCCATGACTTGCTATATAAACGTTATTGTTCACATATTGAGTAATTGTTTTAGTGTAAGATGTAATATCAACAGGTTCGTCTGATATTCGGATGGGTAAATCTATAGGTGCGTATCTCTGATCTGCATATTTTCTAGATTGTACAAGATCGTCTATATTGTACGATGTACCGTGAGAAGCATTAATATCACTTACTGTACTTTCGCTTATAGTTACGCCAGCAATACCAAAAGTGTTAGTATCTAATCCACCACCTAGACTAGGACTAGTATCATCTTGCATTCTACCAAATGCTGCTCTTATAATGATTTTTCCTGGATTTGTTATAGTATCAATAACTATACTGTCCGTTGTGTCATAAAATTCGTCACCGGGATCTATATCACTGTTAGAGCCAAATTGAGTAGCAACATAACCTGTGCCATTAGTATTACCTAATAATACAGAATAAGGTGTAATTGTTTCTGGGACATCGTTTAGATTGGTAATACTGATTTGGCCGCCAAGACCGAATATTGCATATAATTCTTGAAAGTTTTCATTAGTTTTACGAAAACTTTCTCTAATGCTATCGCCAGTACCGTCGTTGCCCTCAATACCTATATCTATATCTTGTCTTGACATGCTTGTCTCCGATTATTCTTGCATTGCTTCTAAATCAAAATCTACACTAGTTCCACATCCGCACGATGCTTTGGCATTTGGATTTGTTATTTTAAACATAGCTCCGAAAATTTCAGTTTCGTAATCTATTTCTGTTCCTACTAAAAACATTATACTTGTTGGATCAACTACTAATTTGCCGTTATTAGACTCAATTATTTCGCTGCCCTTTTCAATATCATTTTCAGTTATAACATTCCAAACATACTCAAAACCTGCGCAGCCTCCTCCTTTAATACTAAGACTTACAGACTTGTTATCTGCTGATAATTCGTCAATTTTTTTCTTAGCGTTTTCCGTTAGAGACAGAATAGTCATATGTAGAATTCCTTGTTACTGTATTTATTTGATTATTCAAATTGTTTAAGTTGCGGTTTACTCGTTGCAAATTTCTCTGCATTTCTTTAATTACGTTACTTTGTTCTGCAACTTTTTGTTCTAGCGTTTCTACGTATCTCTGAGATGGTACTGCTTGTTCGCTGCCGTCTTCTGCTATAAGAGTATAGCTGTTCATACCATGAGCACGTAATCCTCCCATTACACGATTTGGATTTTTATTTTGTACAGGCTGCTGACTGCTATACATAGAGCGCAATAAGCTATTTTTCATATTCAGTCCTTTCTATATAGTATTTATTTGCGCTAAATACTGTATGTTTAAAACTTTCTTATCTACCCTAACCCTATTCATATTATCTTTTGTTTTCGCAAAGACAGCATACGCTGAAAGCATAGAAGAAGCTAAAATGCTGGAACTTATTAATTGGTTAGTAGACGAATCTGCTATTTATGAATACAATGACGAACCGTTGCCGAAAATTGTTTATGCTACACAAGAGCAATTAGGTGCTTACTTTTATGGTCTAGATACTTACTTAGAAAATGAAGACAAGCTATTTCCTATAGAAGGCATTTTTAGAAGTGCTGACGAAGGAACAATATTTTTATTAGACGATTTTGATTGGGAAAGTGGGTCTACAATGGATGTTGTAGTACATGAACTTGTACATTATCTGCAATATATTAATGGTCGTACATTTTCGTGTAGCGTGGCAGGCGAAATAGATGCATATAAGTTTCAATCAATTTGGCTAATGAAAAACCCAATTCCTAATAGACAAGAACCTACTTTTTTAACTGCTGTCTACATAATAGAAACATGCATAGCAGAAACTTTGAGAAATTCTAATTTAGATGAAACTCCACCTAAATAAGCGCAACAAGATCCTCAACAGCTAGATTTTTCATCTTGCTCTCGCACATGATATCTGCGTGTTCTAAGAAGGTTAATGCCCATTTATTGCACGCAGTATTTTTGTAGTAATCACTGTGTGCACGAAGCTTTTGCTTTTTGTAACCTTGCTCCATAAGCAGTTGCAAATTTGGCAGCGTATTTGTATCAATAGACTCTATGTATTCTTCGCGACTGACACTGTAATGAATAGCAGGACGCACACCACGCCAACTATCGAACACACGTTTTACCCGGTCGTCGTTAGCTTGAATGTATTCACCGTTACTGCGAATGTAATGATGGTGAATGTCAAGCACAAGTGCGACATGTTTTTCAAGTTCTAGTGAAGCGTCAAGGCCCCAAGAGTTCTCGTCGTTCTCGATAGTAATACAGTTTCTAGCTTCGGGCGACAATCGAGGCAGTACTTTGATAATACCTTCGGGACCTTGCCGACCGGAGATGTGTACGTTGCATTTGAAGTCTTGCCACTGTTGACCATATCCCATCCAGCGTGCCATGTTGATGTGATACTCAAACTCATCAATGCTGCGATCAACAATGTCAGGATTATCACTAGCAAGTACAGTGAACTGACCAGGGTGCATAGACAAACGCACATCAAGTTTACGAGCAAGTTCACCTACCTTAGCAAACTCACTCTCACAGTAGGCAACCACGTCGGGCTTCTGCCAGTAGTAGCGCCAATCGTCTTGCGTGTATACAGGCAAGCAATCACTGCCAAGGCGTACCATGCGATACACAGGAGCACGATGACCTACATACCAAATCAAGTTGTAGTAAGATTGAATGTTGTGGACCATGATGTCCCACAGACGCTGTTCAGCTACTTCGCGAGTCTGCCGATTAAGCCACGCAACAGTTGTGGACTTGGTATTGAAGGGACGCTGAATTTCTTCAAGATCTTTCTTCTTAAGCGATTGATTAGAGTGTACGTACTTACATGCGAAACCGATACGTTGTGTGTCATTCGTAAACATAATTATATACTACACTGGTTCAGCAGCAAGAGCAAGAAAAGTTTTCTCTTTGCCGGTTATTTCGTATGAGCGAGGCCCGTCGGCGATAACCTGAACACTTTCTCTATCTTTAATACAAATCCATCGATCAGAGTTAGTATAATGTACAAGAATCTTATTGGAATCTAAGATTCTCGTAAATTTCTCGTGACTGACACGCTTCTTCTGTACATTCTCCAGCGCCTCTTTAGTAATATACTCATCGTCGTCTATCTTATCTTTGTGAACCATAAGGGTAGTTGTTTCAGCCTGCACACGACCATCACAAATGAAGTAGTATACCTTTAAAGGAACCCGGTTCCAGGGTCGAATGCGCGGAAAGTAGATATCTGTCATTACACAAGTGTATCCTCGTAATGGTCAAGCCGCTTGTTAGTTACAGTATACCAAAAGCTATCACCTTTTTTCTCGACAGCTTTTGCTCCTGCTTCATCAGCTAACTCTTTTGAAGAGAAAACGCCCACTAACTTTTGCCAATAGTCAGCTGGCGGTTTTTTGTAAATTATAGTAACGTAAGTTTGCATTAGTGCCTAACAAGTTCTTCGAGCGTTACACCGTCGATCTTTTCGGGGAGCATCTCAAAGCCGAAAGTATCGACTACGAAAGCAAAATCATTTTCGTCTACGATGACGTCGCCTACAGAAACGGAGGAGAAGGTACCGTGTGCCTGGACCTTGTCCAAGTTGCGATCGTCCATGAAGTTACCGATGTAGAATACATCTTCGAGCTTAGTACCGTCGATAGTCAGTACGTGATCGTAGTATTCAGCAGCAAGAGCTTTCTTTGCATTCTCGACTACTTTCTTA
>Ga0208898_1001594_pt1 | contig 14735 bp, 15 predicted proteins | sample VirMetDEL_Mar_4_FD_184513 | JGI IMG/M metagenome (GOLD analysis project Ga0208898, IMG submission 184513) | Aqueous microbial communities from the Delaware River and Bay under freshwater to marine salinity gradient to study organic matter... | ecosystem: Environmental > Aquatic > Marine >...
CAGGTTGCAGCACCCCATTCTTTTTGTAGAGACAGGCCTGTATCATTCATCGTATTTATAATAGAAACATAACCTTTGAAATTGTGCTTTGAATCATATATATTTATCATATTGAGTATTAGTTCACCAAAACACATTATTAAACATTGGCTACAAGAAAAGATTTAGCGGAACATTTAGATTTATCACCACAAAGCGTAAGTGACCTTATCGGAAGAGGTGTGTTTACGATTGGTGCTGGTAGATCACCAGTAAACATAGATTCTTGTAGAGTACAATATATAAACTTTTTGAGAAAGGCTGCTAGGTACACCAAAAAAGATGGCTCAGGTGATATGGCTGAAGAGAAAACAAAACTAACTGCTGCTCAAGCTAGAAAGGCTGAGTTAGAAGTTGAAGAGATGGAAGCCAAACTAATACCAGCAGAATTGGTTGAAGAGACTTGGGTTGATTATGTTGCTAACGCTAGAGCTAAACTTCTAGGATTGCCATCAAGAATCGCACATCAAGTCATAACTGTTGATAAATATGCTGAAGCTGAACTTATAATAAAAGAACAAGTGCATGAAGCACTAAACGAACTGGCTCAAGATGGAATACCTCAAAAATATAGAAAAGGTGATAAAGGAGACGAACCAAACATGGACTCCACCACCGAATCTAAAGATTAGCGACTGGGCAGATGCCTATAGAAAACTATCGCCTGAATCTTCAGCAGAAGCTGGTGCATGGCGTACAGATAGAGCACCATATCAAAGAGAGATTATGGATTGCTTTAATGACCCTGACATTCAAAGAATAGCTTTCATCAAGAGTGCACAGGTTGGTGCAACCGAGATATTGCTTAATGTTATAGGTTACTACATAGATCAAGACCCAGCTCCTATGTTAATCATGCAACCAACACTTCAGATGGCTCAAGCCTTTTCTAAAGATAGACTTGCTACTATGATTCGTGATTCTGAAAAGATTAGAGATTGTGTCAAAGACCCAAAAAGCAGAGATAGTGGTAATACAGTTTTATCCAAAAAGTTTGCAGGTGGTAATCTGAATATAGTTGGCTCTAACTCAGCATCAGGATTAGCATCAAGGCCAATTAGAATTGTACTTGCTGATGAGGTTGATAGATATGAATCTTCTGCTGGAGCAGAGGGTGACCCCATATCACTAGCAACTAAGAGAACAACTACATTTTGGAACAAAAAGATATATATGTGCTCTACACCAACTATAAAAGGACTATCAAGAATAGAAACTGCTTTTGAGGAATCAGATAAACGCTACTATCATGTGCCTTGCCCTGAATGTAATCAAAAACAAGTTTTAAAGTGGAAAAACGTGGTTTGGGAAGAAAATAAACCTGAAACCGCTAATTATGCTTGTAATGAGTGCGGTTCTATAATTGATGAGTCTAAGAAACAGTGGATGTTAAAACATGGTGAGTGGATAGCATCCGAGCCTAGGTCAGATACAGCAGGATTTCATATATCAGAGCTTTATTCAGTTTGGTCAACATGGGCAGATATGGCTAAGAGCTTTCTTGAAGCTAAAAAACAACCCGAGATGTTAAAAACTTGGATTAACACCGCTTTAGGAGAGTCTTGGGAAGAACAAGGAGAATCTGTTGAATATGAATCTTTATTAGAACGTAGATTAAATTACGATTACACAGCCATACCTGAAGATGTTTTAATCTTAACTGCTGGAGTTGACACGCAGAAGGATAGGCTGGAGCTGCAATTGGTGGGGTGGGGTAAGAATTACGAAGCATGGGTATGCGACTATAAGATATTTTGGGGTGACCCAAATGCTCAAAATGTTTGGGCAGACCTAGATTCTTATTTAAAAAGAAGGTTCAAAACAGAATCTGAGAGACTTATACCTATATCATGTTGCACTATTGACTCAGGCGGACATCATACAAACATGGTTTATCAATTCACCAAACCAAGACAATCTAGGAGAATCTTTGCGGTCAAAGGTTTATCTCAGGCTGGTAAGCCAATAGCCAATAGACCGACATTTGTAGGGAAAAACAAAGCGGTTTTATATGGAATAGGCACAGATTCCGCAAAAGAAGCTATATTTGCACGTCTATCTGCTGAAAATGACACAACTACCTTGCATTTTTGCTCAGATTTAGATGAAGAATACTTTAAACAGCTAACAGCAGAAAAAAGAGTAACCAAATTCATAAGAGGTAGAAAATCGCTTGTTTGGAAACAGGTAAGACCAAGAAACGAAGCATTGGACACTTTGGTTTATAATTTTGCGGCCATTTATATTTTAAACCCAAATTATGATACGATAGAAGAGAGAATACTGACAAAACAAGCAAAACCTAAAGAAAGTTCACAAAATAAGCCACAAAAAGGCATAAATAGAGGTAATTTTGCTACTTCTTGGAAGTAATTTGACATTTCTTGCTCAATATGTTGACTTTTTGCTAGAAAACCATAGTGTTATATTGATATATATCTAAAACATTTATGAGGTTTTTGCTTGAGCAACAAATTTGATTCAACAAATTATCCATCACAAGTTCCTACTGAATTGCAGTTGGGAGACTTTTGGGCATGGAAAAGAGACGATTTATCAGAAGATTATCCAGTAGCTTCTTATGTACTATCATACGAGTTCAATTTAGTTGATGGTGCTACAGTTTCTAACTTTACATTAACAGCTACCGAATCTAATAATACTTATGTTGTAGAAGCTACAAGTACCGCTTCTTACACAAAGGGTAATTATAATTGGGTTTCTTACATAACTAGAAGCTCTGACTCTGCAAGGGTTAAGCTAGAAGAAGGTTTTGTAGAAGTTCAAGATAATTACGCTACTACAACCGCTTCAGTTAGAAGTCATGCAAAAATTGTTTTAGATGCAGTAGAAGCTGTTATTGAGAATAGAGCTAATATTGACCAATCATCTATGTCTATAGCTGGAAGGTCATTATCAAGAATGTCTATAGACGAACTTTTAACATTTAGAGCTAGATATAAGGCTGAATACTTAAAAGAAGTTAAACAACTAAGAATTAAAAACAAAAGAGGGTCAGGAAACACTATTAAAGTTAATTTTGGTAGTTCTGCTGATTCTACACCTAAGAGTTACACATAATGGCATGGTATAACAGAATATTAGGCATTAATGAGCCTAAAAAGAAAAAGAAACAGGCTTATAGAAGAAGTTATACTGGTGCTAATACTGGTAGATTGTTTGCAGATTTTGTAACAAGCTCTACAAGTGCTGATGCTGAAATAAAAGATAACATAAGAATACTCAGAGATAGAGCAAGAGAGTTAGCAAGGAACGATAGCTATATTGCACGATACCTTAACCTGATGGTATCTAATGTTATCGGTAAGCATGGCATAAGAGTTAGTAGTAAGTCTCGTAATGACAATGGTTCATTAGACCTTGCTGCTAACCAGCTCATTGAGTCAGCTTGGAAAGAGTGGTCAAAAGTTGGTAATTGTACTATCAATGGAAGATTATCATTTTTAGATTGTCAAAAGATATTTATTGAATCTTTATGTAGAGATGGTGAAGTTTTAATTAGAAAGATTAAGGATGGCAATTCGCCTTTTGGTTTTCAATTACAGTTTTTAGAAGCAGATCATTTAGATGAAAATAAAAACGATGTATATAAAGCTACAGGAAATCGTATAAAAATGGGTGTTGAAGTAGATCAATATGACAAGCCAGTTGCATATCACTTATACAAAGACCATCCATACGATAGGGTTTATCTAGCTCAAGCACAACACATTAGAGTCCCTGCTGATGAGATTATCCATGCTTACCTACCTACTAGAGCAGAACAAACTAGAGGTGTTTCTTTGGTTGCTACAGCAATGGCTAATGTGAAGATGTTAAATGGTTACTTAGAAGCAGAAATCGTTGCAGCTAGAGTTGGTGCATCTAAAATGGGTTTCTTTACTTCACCTGATGGTGATGGTTATGTTGGCGATGGTCAGTATGAAGACACCTTTAATCCAACAATGAACGCACAGGCTGGTGTATTTGAACAATTACCTCAAGGCATGGACTTCAAAGCATTTGACCCTACACATCCAACATCTGCTTTTGATTCATTTACAACAAGTGTATTAAGAAGTATCGCATCAGGTTTAAATATTTCTTATCACTCATTATCTAATGATTTAACTTCAGTTAATTACTCTAGCATCAGGCAAGGAGCTTTAGAAGATAGAAGTATGTTTCAAATATATCAACAATTTACGATTGAGCATTTTGTAAATCCAATATTTCAGTCATGGTTAGAAATGGTTATATCTACTGGATATATAAATCTTCCAATGGGTAAATTTGATAAATTCTCTAACTCAGTAAACTTCATACCAAGAAGTTTTGCTTGGATTGACCCATTAAAAGAAATGCAGTCAAACGTAATAGGCTTACAAAATGGAACAATAAGCTATTCAGATATAGCTGCTGCTTATGGTAGAGATACCGAAGAGTTATTTGAACAACATCAAAAAGAAATAGAACTAGCTAAACAATATGGCATTGAACTAGCTTACCAACCATTTGGTCAAAAACAACCAGTAGAAGCTAAGATACAAGGCGGAGATATAGAGGATGAGTAAACCAACTCAAGGTATGAAATCAGAAGCTAGAAAAGGCTTAGATTGGCGTAAAGAGCATGGTAGAGGTGGAACTAGGATTGGTGCTGAAAGAGCAAATCAGATTCTAAATAATGAAAATTTATCAGATGAAACTATAAAAAGAATGTTTAGTTTTTTTTCAAGACATGAAGTTGACAAAAAAGCAGAAGGATTTAGGCAGGGAGAAAAAGGTTATCCTTCAAATGGCAGAATAGCTTGGGCATTATGGGGTGGAGATGCTGGTTTTAGCTGGTCAAAAAGATTAGTAGAACAAATGAAGAAAGAAGACGAAAGACAAATAAGTTTTGATTCAAAAGAATCAGAAAAACATCCTTTATTAACAAATGAAGAGGAGAAATCTATGAATAAAGAAGATAGACATATCCTTAATGTTACTGAAACTGATGATACTGTTATTGTTGAGTTTGAGAAGCATGAGGATGTAGAACATGAAGGTGAAGAATTAGAAGCAACTGACGAAGTATCTATGTCTGACTCAAGTGAAGAAGAAAGGAAAGTAATTGATATGCCTATGAAATTTAGGACTATTGATCTATCCAAGCACTCTTACCTTGACGAAGAAAAGAGAATAGTTCGCATAGGTGTTTCTAGTGAAGAACCTGTAGAACGTAGTTTTGGCATGGAAGTGCTAGGACATTCTGCTGAAGATATAAACATGGAGTTTATTTCATCAGGCAGAGCACCATTATTACTTGATCATGATATGGAAAAGCAAATTGGTGTGATTGAAGAATTCAAATTAGATGAGACAGCAAAAAGGACAACTGCTGTAGTTAGGTTTGGTAAATCTGCTTTAGCTCGTGAAATATTTGAAGATGTGGCTGATGGTATACGAATGAATATTTCAGTTGGCTACAGAGTCGATAAATTAACTAGAATGAACAAAGATGATGAGACTTACTATAAAGCTCAATGGACACCTATGGAAGTTTCTTCTGTATCAGTCCCAGCCGATCAGTCAAGACTTGTTGGAGTTGGTCGTTCTAAAGATAAACAAAATATAAAACACAATATAGAGGTAAAAACTATGGAAAATAAAGATATTAATCTTGACGAAGTTAGAACTCAAACTATTGACGAAGCAAAAGCTGAATTTAAAAGAAACTCAAAAGAGATTATAGATTTAGCAGCTAGACACAATAAAAGAGATTTAGCTGACAAAGCAATTAGTGATGGTATTTCAGTTGAAGAATTTAGAGGTGTATTATTAGAAAATATTTCTAACAACACTCCACTAGAAACTCCTTCAGAAATTGGTATGACTAAAGAAGAAGTAAGACAATTTAGCCTAGTAAGAGCAATCAGAGCTATGGCTAATCCGTCTGATAGAAAAGCACAAGAAGATGCAGCTTTTGAGTTTGAGTGCTCAAGAGAAGCAGCTAGACAATATGGTAAAGATGCACAAGGCATTATGTTACCTGCTGAAGTTCTAGGTAGCTGGGGTAAAAGGGATGCAGATTTAACTGACAATGCTGGACTAGTTGCTGAAGACTACAAAGGCTCAGATTTTATTGATATTCTCAGAAATGAGTCTTCAGTAATGAGAGCTGGTGCTACATTATTAAGAGGATTACAAGGAAATGTTGTAATACCTAAGAAAAATGTTAGTGCTGATGCTGGTTGGATTGCTGTTGAAGGAGACCCTTCAACCTCTGACCAAATGGAAGTTGGTTCAGTTACTATGTCTCCAAAAGTTATTGGTGTACACACAGACGTAACTAGACTATTGCTACAACAATCTTCATTAGATGTTGAAAACTTAATCAGAGATGACCTAACAAAATCTATAGCTACTGCTATTGATTTAGGTGCTTTAGCTGGTTCAGGTACAGGCGGTCAACCAACAGGTATTTCTGCAACTACAGGCATTAACACAACAACTTTTGCTGCTGCTAACCCAACTTGGGCTGAAATAGTAGCTATGGAAAGTGCTGTTGCTAATGATAATGCTTTAACTGGCTCTTTAAGCTACATTTGTAGACCTGCTGACTTTGGTACTTTAAAAACAACTGAGAAAGCAGCTAATACTGCTCAGTTCGTTGTATCTCCTGATAACACTATGAATGGATATAATGTTATTAGAAGTAATCAAGTAACAAGTGGTGATTTCTACTTTGGTAACTTTGCAGACCTATTAGTTGGTATGTATGGCGGTTTAGACATTACTGTTGACCCTTACTCATTATCATCTTCAGGTGGAGTCAGAATTGTTGCTCTACAAACTGTTGATGTAGCTGTAAGACACGCAGTATCTTTCTGTAAATCTTCAGACTAATTAACTGATGCTTAAATGGAATAGGGGTGGAAACACCCCTACCTTAAATATGAAAAAATACTTAATAACAAGCGATACAATCGCAAACGGAAAAAAAGTAAACGCAGGTGATGTCGTTGAATTGCCTGAAAATATTGGATATCAACTTTGCACTTATAAGAAAGCAGAGGTGCATGTAGCAAAACCTAAAGCTAAAAAAGAAGATAGAAGCGTAGGCTTAAAAACTTCTAAAGTAAAAGCTCCTAAAACTAGAGCTAAAAAATAAATCATGCCATTAGAAAGTGCTTTAGACTTTAATTCTTATGTAGATACCACAACAGGGCATGGTGTAAAGGCTACTTTTTTTGAAACTCAAAGCACCTTATGGGATGCTAGAGCTAAATTTATAGACTCTTGGTATGATATTGATACTGGAGATGCTTATAGCGTTGACATTATTATTGACCAAGAATATTTTAATATTGGCGGTGGAACTGTTGATGTAGATGGATTTCAGCCAAGAGCAGTAATGAAATCAACAGATGCACAATATATTTCTCATGGAGATAAGTTACTTGTTGAAGCCATAACAACCAATAGAGGAAACACTCTTGTTCCTCAAACAATGTTTATAGTAAAGACTGTAGAGCCTGACAATACAGGTTTAATTTCATTGGTTTTAGAGGAAGAATAATGTCTCAATTCATGCTTGAAACTGAAGAAGATATGCTAGGTTATCTTGATGCTGAGTATGGTCATGGAATTGATGCTGTTTATACAAGGAATGGCACATCTTCTAATATAGTGATTATCTTAAACAATGAATATGTTGAGCAAGATTTAGGGGTTGGTGTTGAAGCACTTAAACCTATGGCAACTTGCAGAAGTATAGATATTCCAAACGTATCTTATGGAGATACATTAAATGCTAGTGCTGTAAAAGATACTAATGGTAATATATTGAAAGCAGCACAAAACTATACAATAGTAAATGTGCAAAAAGATAGAACAGGATTCACTGTTTTGATGTTAGAGGAAATATAGTGGCAAATCATATAAGACAACAAATTAGAGAATATTTTGGTACTACTTTGACTGGTCTTTCAACAACTGGTTCTAATGTTTATGAATCAAGAGTTTATCCTTTAGAAAATGCAAAATTACCAGCACTTATAATATATACAAAATCAGAAACATCCGAACCTATAGTTATAGGTACTGACAGGGTTATGAGTAGAGAACTAGCAGTAGTGGTAGAGGGATATGCTAAAGCAACTAGTGACTTTGATGATACGATTGATACAATAAGCAAAGAAGTTGAACAAGCAATAGCGGCTGATAGAACGCTTGATGGTAAGGCAAAAGATACTTATCTTGAATCAACTGAAATAGAGTTTAATGGTGAAGGTGAAAAACCACTGGGATATGTGAGTTTAACCTTTTTAACTAATTACTATGTCAAGGAAAAAAATCCTGACGTAGCAGTATAGGAGACAAATTATGAAATTAATTAGTCCAAATGGTAAAGTTTCAATGGAAGTTCCTCAGTCAAATGTGGAAACTATGTTAGGAATGGGTTGGAAGGAAGAAGCAGTCCAGTCGAAAGACAAAATTAAATCTTCTTCTAAGAAAAAGCCGAAAGGCGAGGTAAAAGAAAATGTCAACATTTAAAGGAAATGATGGTGTTGTAAAACTAGGTACTACTGGTGGAACTAATATCGTTGGTGAAGTTAAATCATATTCTTTAGAACATACAAGTGATACTGTAGAAGATACAGCTATGGGTGATGCAAGTAGAACTCATATAGCTACTTTAAAATCTTTCTCAGGCTCATTGGATGTTTTTTGGGATGATAGCGATACTAATGGTCAAGGTGCTTTTGTAGTTGGTAATACTATAGAGATTAATCTATATCCAGCAGGTGTAAGCGATACTTATTATAGTGGCGAAGCTATTGTTACTGGTGTTTCAAGAACTGGATCATTTGATGGTATGGTTGAAGCATCACTAAGCGTACAAGGTACTGGTGATCTAACTACAACAACAGTATAAAACGATGTCAGTAATAGATAACGCAAAAAAGCATTTTGATAGCTTAGAAACTAAAATTATAGAAGTCCCTGAATGGGGTGATGATGAAGATAGTCCTTTAAAGATTTATTGTAAACCAATAACTCTTTCAGAGACTTCTAAGTTTATGAAACTAGCTCAAGATGATGACGTACAGCTTTTAACTTATGTTTTAATTTATAAAGCATTAGATGAAGCTGGAGAAAAGTTATTTACAATCGCTGATAAAAAGGCCTTATTGGAGAAGGTTGACAGAGATGTATTAATTAGAGTATCTAGTGAAATGATGAACAATGTTTCACAGGAAGAAGTTAAAAAAAAGTAATTGAAGATAAGCAGCTATACATTAAATATGCTTTGGCTGAAAAACTAAACAAAACTCTAGCTGAGCTTGAAGAGATGACAGTAGAGGAGTTTCAGGGTTGGTTGGCTTATCTTGAAATAAAGGAAGAACAAAATGGCTCTAGGTAAGGGACTCAAATATAGAATTGATTTACTGGCAAACAATAAATCTGCTGGTGCTTTAAATAAATTCAAAAAAGATGTAAAAGGAGTTAATTCTAGCGTATCTCAAATGAGAAACCTTTTAGCTACTGCCTTTAGTGTTAAAGAGCTTGTCAATGCTGCCAACGTAATGATTGGTGTTGAAAATAGGATGAACGCCTTAACAGGCAGTGCATCTGAAACAGCTATAGCTATGCATAACATGAGAAGAATAGCATCTGAGTCAAGGTCAGATTTTGATGCTGTTGCTATGTTATATACAAGACTTTCTTTAGCAACAGACCATCTTGGTGCTACTCAAAGAGATGTTGCTGATGCAACACAGACTGTGGCAAATACCTTTATTATTGCTGGTTCTCATGCTCAAGAAGCAAACAACTCTGCTAGACAGTTAGCACAGGGTCTTGCTTCAGGTGCTTTGAGAGGGGATGAGTTACGTTCTGTAATGGAAAACAACACCATCCTTACAAAAATGTTAGCTGATGGTTTGAATATGACTATTGGTGAGCTTAGAGAGTTTGGACATGCTGGTAAGCTAACAGCAGAAACAGTAATGCCAATTCTTATCAAAGGAACTAAAGAAACCAACGAACAAATAGCAAATATGCCCATGACACTGGGTCAAGCTGGAGTTGCCCTAAGAAACAATTTTCAGTTTATGGTTGGTGACATACAAACAGCAACTCAAGGTTTTTCAAAAATGGCAAGTGCTGTTAATTTTGTAGCTGTTAATTTAGATGCCTTATTTATACCTGCTATTATTGCTGCTGGTTTTGCAATGAAAGCATTTACTGTGGCTGTATTAGCAAATCCTTTTGGTCTTATATTAGCTGGAGTAACAACTGCTGCTATGGCTATATATGTATTTAGAAATACTTTATCTAATATATTCAATAACATAGTTAAAAAAGATATTCCAACAATGATTTTAAACTTTAAAATCTTTGGTGAAAAAGTAAAACTAGCTTTTGAAGAAAAACTAATGATGCCAGTAAAACAGACTTTTAATAATTTTATTAATTTTATTATAGGTAAAGTTAATGATGGTGTTAATGAAATTAATCGTTATTTAGATTTAGTACCACAATTTATAAAGGATAAACTAGGAGCAGACCAATTACCAACAATAGATTTAATACCTGACCCTGCAAGTAATTCAGCAGATATACAGTCCAAAATAGATGCTTATATACAAGAGATAGCTAAGATTAGTGGTAAAGTTATAAAAAAAGCAGACTTACCAAGTATAAAGGAAATGTTGTTTGGTAAAACCGAAGATGTCGAAGGAGATGCTTCTACAGGCTTTGGTCAACTTTCTGCATTTGAAGAATTTTTAAATTCTGCTGAAGCTGGATACAAGAAGTTTAAGACAGGAATAAAATCAACCCAAGATGAAGTGCAGGGTATATTCAAGAAGTCTTATGATGGATTAACAAATCTTACAATGGATTTTCTTGAGAATGGTAAGGCTAGTTTCAAAGATTTTGCTACATCAATAGTTAGAGAATTAATAAGAATAGCAATACAAAAATTAGTTATTGATAAAATGTTTGCTGGTTTTGGTGGTTTGTTCGGAAGTAAAAAAACTACAACAGAAATTCCAAAAATAAATATGCCCACAACTTTACCAAAATATGAAGGTGGTGGTTTTACAGGCATGGGTTCAAGAAGCGGTGGTGTAGATGGAAAGGGTGGTTTCCCAGCAATACTACATCCCAACGAAACTGTTATAGATCACACAAAAGGGCAAGGCATGGGTGCTACAGTAAACTTCAACATATCAACAGTTGATGCTGCTGGATTTGACCAGTTACTAACATCAAGAAAAGGACTAATAACACAAATAATTAACAATGCCATGAATACTCAAGGCAAAATGGGGATAGTATAATGTCAGGTGCATTTCCTACAGACCCAAACTTTAGGTCAATAAACTTTCAAGACAATAGACCAACATTACTGAATCAGACTTTGTCAGGTAAAAAATCAGCAAGACAAATAGGTGCTCAATACTTTTCTTTTACAGTACAAATGCCACCATTAGAGCAGATGAAAGCACAGGAAATATTTGCTTTCTTGCAAAAACAAAAAGGCTCTAGTGGTAATTTTACAATACAAGCACCATTGAATAATTTAGGAACTAGCAAAAACGAAACAGATATATTAGTAAACACAGCACATTCAGCAGGAATAGATACTGTAAATATGGATGGCTTTTCGCACACAAACCATGTATTAAGAGCTGGTGATTTAATAAAGTTCGCTGGTCATTCTAAGGTTTATATAGTGCAAGAAGAGGTAACAGCTTCAGGTGGCCAAGCTGCTGTAAAAATATCTCCAAATCTTGTTAGCTCTTTAGCAAATAATGAAGCTGTAACTGTAAACAAGCCATCTTTTACTGTATATCTTGAAAATAACGATATTATGTATAGTACAGATGCTAATGGTTTTTACAGCATTTCATTTGATGTTAGAGAGGTAATAATATAATGCCAAGAAGTTTATCAACAGATTTACAAACGCAAGTTTCAGCACAACAAACCAAAACAGCATTTCTTGTTGAATTGGGTTTATCTACAACCATAAGACTTACTGATTGGTATTCAGATGTTACTTATGATTCTAATTCTTATGAAGCTGGTGGTTCTTTTTTAACAGTAGACTCAGTTATAGAAACAGGTCAATTACAGATAGATGAGATAAATCTTGGCTTTTCAAATGTTACTAACCAAGTAAGAAGTTTAGTACAAAGCGGTGCTTTTACAGACAAAACAGTAGAGATATATTTAGCTTACTTTAATGAAAATGAAACTTTAGTAGGTGCTATAAACTATTTTACAGGGCAAATTAGAAACGTATCTATTTCAGAAAATATAGATAATTCTGTAATAGCAATGACTGTGGCTTCTCATTGGGCAAATTGGAACTTAACAAAAGGCAGACATTATTCAGATGAATCTCAAAAATCAGTTTATACAGGCGATAGAGGTTTAGAGTTTGCCACACAGGTAAAATCAGATGTAAGGTGGGGTTCGTAGATGTTAAATGCTATTCTTGGATTTTTTAAATCGATTGGTGGTGCAGTAGTTAAGGCATGGGTTGGTGCTGATACTCTAGGCAAAATAAACATGGTATTTATGGCAGTTACTACTGCTGTAGGTGTAAAAGGCTATTTACAAGCAAGACAAATGTTAGCTAAAGGTCAAGACATCATGGCTAACAAGACTGCTGCAGGTGGCAAGATACCAGTTATCTATGGAACTAGAAGAGTAGGTGCACAAGTAGTTTACATGGATACTAAGTTTAATAGGTCAAAAGACTTGTTTGTAGTCTATGCATTAGCTGTGGGTGAATGTGAAGAAATACTAGGTAGAACTATAGAGATAGATGGCAATAGTATTTTAGATGGCAATATCTACAAAGGCGGTGGATATGTAGGCTCAGACAAAATATCATCAGGTAATGGCTCTTTAAACACCGCATCTCAAGTTGGTGATGTCCAATACTCAAACCCATTTGCATTAGGAACTGACCCGACACTTAGATATTCCTTTGTATTTAATTTGCATCATGGTGCATCAAGTCAAACAGCAGACCCTATGCTTAGAGCATCTATTCCTGAAGCATGGTCAACTAATCACAAGCTAAATGGTATTTGTTACATAGCTGCTGCGTTTGATTACGATAAAAGAGGAATGTATAAAGGTGTTCCACAAATTACAGTACAAGTTAAAGGTAAAAAAGTTTACGACCCAAGAACTGACACTACCGCTTGGTCTTCTAATCCAGCTTTATGTTTCTTGGATTACATACAAAATGATGAGTATGGTAAAGGATTAGCAACTTCACAAATTAACATGACTACTATTAGTGCTGCTGCTAATAAGTGCGATACTTTAGTAGATCAACCTTACTACAATGGCAATTACCAAGATGTAACTTGGAGTGGTGATTCAGGTGATGACTTTATTGTTATAAATGACAACGCTGATTGGTGGCAAAACAAAGTAGATGAAGTTATAGATATTAGAGATGCTAATGATGCTGTAATTTTTGATGGTGTAGATATTAAAGGTACTACACGATATGAATTTTATGATGCTACCCAAGAAAACAGATTATATATAGATGGTACTTTATCAAGCAGTTATACGAATGAAGCTGGTAGTGCTAAAGCTAAAGTCAAAAGATTTCATTGTAATGGTTATATTGACACTAATAAAAATGTCATGGATAACGCTAAAGAATTACTTGCAAATATGCGAGGTATTTTCCTTTATATTGATGGCAAATATGAATTACAAATAGAAGATACAGGCACATCTACATTTAGTATCACAGATGACCACATCATAGCTGATGCTGGTATATCAGTTGATTATGGTAATAAAGACAAAAAAGCGAACAAAGTTGTTATTGAGTTCTTTAACGCAAATAAGAAATACGAACTAGATACAGCTACAGTTTTACATGATGCTTCTCCTGAATACTATTCAGATGATGGCGAGGTATTAGAAGTTAAAGCTGAATTCCCTTATGTAACAGACCCATACATTGCTTACAATATGGGTAAGGCTATCTTAACTAGAAGTAGAAATCAGACCACTATGCAGTTCTTAGGGACTCCTGAGATGTATAAATTAAACGTAGGAGATATAGTTGATCTTACTTATTCAGGTTTGGGATTCTCAGGCAAGGTATGCAGAGTAGAAGCATTAGAACTACAGGCAAATGGTCTTGTATCTGTTAGCTTGATTGAATATTTTGATGTTTATACATGGGAAGTACCAACTCAAGAATCAACTGAGATAATAGCTAAAATACCAACCATAGGTGCTATACATCCACCTGAAGCAAATAGTATTGTATTTACAGATACTGATGCTTCAGCAATTAACAGGCCTACTTTAACTTGGACTGAGCCAACTGATTTTCCAGTAAAAGAATTTAGAGTAGATGTGGTTGATAGCTCAAGTAATAATGTTTTTAGTAAAATTGTAGACACACCTTCAGTTGATTTAGCTTTCTTGCCCAAAGGCTCTAACTATGTTGCTAGTGTCACATCTTTTAATGGTGTTGGAATTGAATCTAATGCATCTACTAAAACATTCACCATTGCAGACGACCCAGTTAAAACAACTGAAGTAGAAATGAATGGAGTTACCATGTCAACAGTTGAAACCTATGGAACTGTATCAGGCAAAACAGGTAATTATGTTAATTTTACAAACAAGGTTAATTTTACTAATGAAGT
>Ga0208898_1001595_pt1 | contig 14730 bp, 17 predicted proteins | sample VirMetDEL_Mar_4_FD_184513 | JGI IMG/M metagenome (GOLD analysis project Ga0208898, IMG submission 184513) | Aqueous microbial communities from the Delaware River and Bay under freshwater to marine salinity gradient to study organic matter... | ecosystem: Environmental > Aquatic > Marine >...
CTTTGCTTTTCAATTAAAAAATCTATTTCATTCTTTTGTACCGTTTCAGAACTTTCTGCTGTATGCTTAAATACTCCTTTATTAGCTACTGTATAAGCACTAAAAGGCAAATATTCAACCATTGCCCAATGAATAAGCATTTGTCGAACATAGTTGTTTAATAAGTCTAAATAAACACCTGACAATGTACCTGCTTCAATATCTGATTTTAACCTATTAAGTAAATCAGTACCTAAGTAGTTTTGTATGTGTATATCTTGAGCAATCTTAATAAACTGTATAAATTTATCAGTATCAGTATTTCCATCTAGTGGTGTATACTTAACAATGTCTGCTCTTTCTATTAATAATACTTCTGCCATTATTTAACGTCTTTTGGTAAATTCTTATTGTTTGGACTAAAACCTTTTAAAGGTAAGTTGTTAGGGTAAACACTAACCTCAAATGGATTAGTTACTTTAAAACCTTTTATCTCTGCTGCTCTAGTTCCTATCTTTTTCCATTGTGGGTCATCTTCATTTAAGTCAACCATCATAGTAACTCTTTGAAATTTATGTCTGCATCGAGCCCCGCCCTTATATTTCCAAATACTATAGGTGGATTTTCCAAACTCACCAAACCCCGGATTAACTTCCATGAACTCCATCTTATCAATATCTTCTTTACGGTATAGTTTACCTGCATTCATCATAGCCTTGCAAAATGCTCTTTCAGGTGTTTTATTTCCAGTATATTTATAACGAACTTTAAAGAATCTATCCTTTACTTGCTTATCTTGCGAACTCCTTGCTGTTGGTCGTGCTGTACCTGTACTTACAAAGTTCCAAACCTTACTCATTAAAGTAGGTTCTTCTTTAGTTAATTCAGCTTCTAACTCTTCTAAATAAGCATTTAATACTTCTTCATCTTCTACCTCTTCAACATCTCTTTCATCTATTACTATATAACCCTCTGGAATATCCTCTCCTATCTCGTTTAGATAATCTTCTAAGTTGAATTGTTTGCTTAATTGCGTAGGCTCTTCTGACTTCTCCCCCTCAAATGGATTTAAAGTTTTAAAATACAAGTCTAAAGATACACCGTTATACTCTAAAATACTATCAAACGCATCTAACAACATCTCTTGAAATGGCTTAATTACCATATTATCAAATAAGTTGAAAGAGTTTTGCAATTCATCAGCATTTGAACTAAATCCTGTAGATGTAGCGATACCAAAAATAAGTGGACTTGTTACAGAATGCGATAACATGATTTTACGCATACATTCTTCACTTAAATATTGATAGTGTTCAGGCGCATCATTTAATGGAATGTCATCAACTGTAATAGCTGTATCTTTATTGTCATTAAATGAAACTATTACCTTTTGCCCTTTTGACCCTGTTAACGTTTGTTTAATCTTAGCATTTATAAAACTTTGTTGCTCTTCAGTAGGCACTCCATTATTTACATTAATAACTTTTGTACCACTAAATCCATTTTGTACCTCGTTAATTAGATAATCAGATATTTCTTCTTCTAACAACGTGTAATCAACACCTCCTTGATAGTCCACGTGAGCAAAGTATTTCATTCCTGCACTATAAGGCTGTATATACAACACCTCAACGCTTTCATTTGAAGTACCAAATGCAGGTATTCTTTTAGGCTCGTAGTTTCTTACATCGTTCCAATTATCACTGAAGTAATATGCTTCTACATCTCCATCTTCATTACACTTTTCAGGTGCTAATAAATTAACTGGAATATGATATGCTTTCTTAACTAGCTTTCTATCTTTAGAATAATGTACTTGTATAGCACATTTACCAAATAGCTTTAAATCTAAACATAATTGCTTAACATCTTTTTTACCAAAGATAGACATTAAACTAGCATACTCGTTAGGCTTTCTTTGTGCATCTTTAGCACTCAAACCTTTACCGTACATTAATCTAACAATAGAGTTAATAATACTGTTGTTTGTAGCACTGTTCTTATACCTATCCATTAAGTAACTAAAGTAACTGTTTTCATCTCCCCATGTTACCCAGTCTTTTCTTTTGTCCTCTATTATTTCGGGTCTTTTATGTTCTGCTAGATTGAAAATCTTTAAATTATCCATTATAAGTAAATAAAGTCGTTTGTACTATTTTTTTGTTGATATACACCATTATTAACTGAATACTCTCCTGTTTGGTCTGTACAGAATACCTTTGCATAATGCAGCACTTCAGTTGTACCTGTATATCCGTTAATTTCTATTTTATCGTTTTGGCTTGTTAGAATGAAACTAAAATCATTCGCTTGTAGATATTCATCATTATCATAGTTTTGTAGTTTTAACGTGTAAAACCTACCCTCTTTTAAAGCAAATGTAGCTGTTAAAGTATCGTAATAGTCTCCACTTGTATAGCTTTCTATTGTAACACTTTCCGTTGTATTCGTTTCTTCATCTGTTAATAGTAACACCGTAGGTACTGCATTACCTCTAGTAATTACATTAATACTTTGTGAAGATGTTGATGTTGTTAATACTATCATATATTATAAACCTTTTTTAATTGATTTTGTTTTTAAACAAAAAAACCCCCACTAGTGAAAGTGAGGGCTAAAAACAAATTATGATGTAATTATGAAGTTACAATAGTAGCATCAACTGCTGCTGTAGCAAATAATGTAGCTAAAGCTGCTTCTGTTGTACAATCTAAATGATTTGCTGGTGTTTTCTCTTGACCTGTAAAAGTTAATTTATAACCGTTAAAGTCTCCTAAAGCTGTACCATTTTCAATAGTACCTCCTGTCACGTCCATACCTCTTAACAATCCTGCTATGAAGTATTGACCATCGTTAGTCTCCACCACAACGTGAGGACGTCCGTACGAAAGTAGCTTAATCTGCTTTGTAGTAGCAGCATCTTGAGATTTCAATTCAAGTGTTAATACTTGTTCAAAGAATGTAGTTCCGTTTTCTCTAGAACTATTAATGTTTTGTACAAAAGTAGAATTTCCTTTTAATTCATACTTGTAAAGTGAACTAATACCTGTAATTGCTGTAATTAAATCAGTATCAGTTACGTCATAGGTAATATCAGCAGCTTCAATGTCAAAGTTAGCAAAGTAAACGTTTTTTAAACCTCCAATGCTATCCTTACATGCTTCTGCTCTACCATTAGCTAATAAACAACTCATGTCTTTTTATTTTAATGTTATACAAAAAAAGGAGGAGTATTTTACCCCTCCCTTAGTTTTAGTTTATCTAATTATTAGTTAGCTGAATTAGTGATTCCGTATGTGCAAATATCTGTAACGTTTCCGTACTGAACTCCTGCTGTAAATCTCATGATTAAACGTACATTTTCTGAACCGTCAATTTCCGCTAAATCTATCAATTTGCATAAATTTGTATCCGAAAGTAAACCAGTTCCAAAGAATAAGTTATCTTTAGTAGTAGCTAACATTTGGTCTGCAGTCAATCCATTTGCAACTACAACTGGAATACCATCAAACATAAGGTCACCACCTTGATACCACATTGTACCTTTGTTGTCTACACCGTTAGCTCCTAATCCTGAAGTTCCAAAACCTCCTAATGCTCTAACGTATAATCTCATAGCGTTTTGAGAAACGTAGATTCTTAATCCTTCTTTACCGTACAATCTTGATGGAATTGCATCTGCAACTTTTCCCATTTCAGTAATGATGTTAGCAGCAGTTAAAGTAGTTCCTGCAACCTCTTGTGCAGCTGGTAAAGCAGCGTCTGTTGTTAACAATGTCATGAAACCGTCAAACTCTCCTGAGTTACCTGCATCACCGTTCCAAATGTGAGATTCAATATCAGCAGCAACCTGCTCAGCTTGGTGTGCTAATAAATAATCTGCAAATGATTTTGGCAATACATCGTGTGCTGAATAACCCATCTCAATCGCTTGAAATGTATCTCTAAAGTCAGCCTTACAAAGTTGCTTGTTCACTTGTAGGGATTTCGGCTCAAGGATTCTTTCAGTTAAAGTAACTGCTCCTGTTGCTGTAAAATCACATGATGCATCTGCTAATCCTGAAGCTGATACTAAGTTAGATACAACTGATTTGTATTTAACGTTAGGCATAATTGTAATTAACTCATTTGATAAAGTTACACCTGATAATAATGCAGCAGAAATCCATTTACCTGAATTTTCTCCTGCATACGTAGTAGTTACTGATGTTGTAGTAGCCATTTTTCTATTAATTTAATTATTTATATACTTTGTTTAAAATCTGAGATAGTCTGTCGTTCTTTTTACCGAACTTAACAACTTCTCTTTCTACTTTGTTTTCTGGATTGTGTTGGATAGGTTTAGGCTCTTCTTCTTTCAATTCTACAACCTCTTCTTTAACTTCCTCTTTAACCTCTTCAACTTTTGAAAGTTCTGTTAACTTAGCTTTTAACTCTTCATTCTCTTTTTTCAACTCTTCAATCTCTGAAAAGAATGTTTCTTTAACAATGCTTTCAACTGTCTTTTTGATTTCCTTTGCAGGTTCTTCAGACATCATTGGAGCTTCTTCTTTTACTTGTTCCATTTCAGGTGCTTCTTCTTCAACTTCTTCAACTTCTTTAGTTTTGATTTCAGCAATAATTCCTTCTTCTTGAACTACTAAAATTCTATCTTCAGGTAATTCATACTCACCTACTGGTAATGCTATTCTTTCATCTTCATTAACAATAGATACTGCTTGACCTGCTTCAAATGAATCAGCTTCTAATACTGCACCATCTTCTAACACTTCTTGTGCTAGTTTCACTTCTTTTTCCATTCCTAAAAATGTCTTAATTGTGTTAATCGCTTCTTGTACTTCCTTTTTCATATTCAATAAACTTATAATTGTTATTTTTGTTGTAAATTCATTAATTACTTACTCTAACACGTACCCTTGTGCCTGCTGATTCTGTTTGTGTTACAGTCTCTGTTCCTGTTCCCGTAATGTTACCTATTCCTTGTGATTGTAATTCACCATCACAACACTTTGAGCTATATGTGCCATCCTTGCACAAACAACCTCTTTTACCTCCTTTAGGACTTACTTTCTTAGCCATATATTTCTATTTTAATTGATTATTCATATATTCGTATTTCTATTGATGTTCTGTTGAAAGCACTATCAGTAGCGGTATCAGTTAATAATATCCATGATTTAAATTGAATTTCTGTTGAAGATATTAATGTGTAATCAAATCCGTAAGGTCTTTTGAAATTATTTAAATTAACATGTACTTTATCAAAATCAGTAAAAACAGCAGTATCAAATGTTAACGTATATGAACCAACCGTTAATCTTGATGGTGTTATAGTCGCACCTGTAGTGTTTTCAAATTCAAATAATGTAGGGTCATTTGTACCTGATTGACTTAAATTAAAAACTACCTTAGAATAGTTATTTAAATTATTCTTAAAGTTTGCAACCGTTATTTTTTTAGTATTGTAAACTCCTGCACTTTGGTAGTCATCCACTACTACTAAATCATTATCTGCTAAACTTGTTAATTCTGTTAAATCTTGTATTCTCATTAATTCAAACTTTTAATTATTACGTTCATGTATTCTACTGTTATATTTTGAGCTGCTGTATTATTTTCCACCCAAATCTCTATGTAATCGTTCTCTTCCATTTCTAAAATAGTTTGACAACTAATAGATTCTGCTCTACCTGCTGATGATGTTGTTCCATACATTTCAGATTCAGTTAGTATAGTACCATTCTTTGCTACATACACCCCTATAACGTTGTTATTACCTGATGTTATAGATGTTGTTACTGATACTTGAAAATCCCTAATTAAACCACCTGTATAAGTTAACCTGTTATCTGAATGCGAAAACTTTTGATTAATAGCATTTGCAGTTGTAGTTCCTAAAACTTTAGCAGGTACACCACTACCTGAAATAACAGTAGCAGTTGCATTATTCAACATATACAAATTGCCTATCTCTGCTGTGTTTTCTATTCCTTTAGAATTTACAAATCTAGTCTTATTATCAGTATAACTAACACCACTTAAATATGTACCTCCTGCACTGAAGTTTATCGTGTCTAATATATAACCCTCTGTTGGTATAGTTGCACTAGCATCTACATTTATCCCTACAGTAGCACCAAACACCACCATAGAAGAATAGATAAGTCTAAATCTACGTGTAATTGTACAAGTTGAAAGTATATCCAATATGTTACCTGAACTACCTGTACCTACAAATATAGAATTATCTATACCAACCGTTCCAACCGTTCCACTGAATTGTAAATTTTGACTATTTAAAAAAGCACCTTTAGAATAAATCCAGTTGTCGCAAGTGTCAATAAGTCCAATGTTAGGAACGTTCAAATAGTTTACACCTGTCCAATCTAAAGCAACTGGAGGATTAACTGTCCCAACTATATGTAATGCAGTATCTACATCTTGAAAAGTTACGTGTCTAATTGGAGTTGTCCATTCAGTATAAAACAAAGGTACACCAACACCTAAACCTGTCGATTTAATTCTACTGTTTTCTGATGAACTACCTAATATAACCGTATTCTCACCACCTACTAATCTATCACCTGTTAAATCTACTGTTGTAGTAAAATAATAAGTTACATTATCATCTAAAGTAATAACGTTTGAAACTGCTGTAGGCAAATCTGTTTTATCATTTACAAATACTATATCACCACTAGCGATAGTTACATCACCACCTACTAAATCTAAAAAATCAGAATAATCAACTCTTTTAGGTACATCACTACCAACAACATCTAATATAATACCATCAGTATCATCAATAGACGTACTATCTAAGTACCTTTGTGTAAAGTTAAATTTACTCATATAGATTTTAAAAAGTCTATAATTAATTCTTTAGTTTCCTCCTCTTCACTTACTTGGTTAGATAAGTCAAGGTTTTGTAATCCGTCAAACATACCCTCAATTGAGTAACCTTTGAAAGTACCTTGTTTAACTTCTTGCCATACTTCATCATTGTATATTTTTGACATTAATACCCACTCACCACCTTTTGGCTCTAAGTTGTATAAGTTCGCTTTGTCGTTTTTAGCATCTTCAACTGTCCAGGATTCAATCACATTTATTCCTGAAACATTCTTATCATGTTCTAAAGTAAACTTAGATAAGTTCATGTTCTTCATAAACAATTCAGATGCTTGTTTAACCGTATCTTTAGAAAAGTAAACGTTAAATTCTTTGTCTTTGATTCTACGGTAAATTAACTTGTCAGGAACTAGTGCAAATCCTACAACAATTCGTTTATCTTCATCAATAACTTTTAGCTTAACCTCATGCTTAGATAGTGCTATAAAATCACGTTCAATAGCAGGTGACTCAACTAAAGAAACTGCGAATACTCCATCTTTATCCTCATCTTTAATTGTTAATTCAATGTTCTGTAACTTTTCCATACTTAATTAACCTTTTTATTATTAAAATGTTGCATTATTAATTCTATTTCTATCTAGTGCTTGTGCTGTAGTAACATCCCCACTTACTACGTACGCTTTTACTGGTGCTAAGTTTTCAGTTTGTGAAGTACCACCTGACCCTACTATATTAAAGTTTGGTGATGCTAATTGTTGAGTAGCATTTGGTGTGCTTGGTGCTGATATGTTAGCTTTACTACCACCTGAAGACGTGAAGTTTTGAGATTGAATAGCTTTAACATTTGCCAAACCTGCTGCTATTGCTGCACCTGCTGCTGCTGCACCTAATACTGGACCTACAACTGGAATAGCAGATAATGATGCATAAGCACCTGTTGCTGATTTATAAGTATCAATTAATGCGTTAGCTGTACTCGCTGCTTTCTGAACCTTAAATGCTCTTTTTTGTTGTTTCTCATTCTCTCCTGCAAATAATGTAGCTAAATCAGATATAGCATTAAAACTATTTGTTACAGCTTGTATTTTATAATTATTTAACTCTTCTTCTCTTTGTTTAGCTGCATCATTCGATTCTTTTTCTTTTGCATCATTAGCTAGCCTGTATTTTTCCTTTATTTCATTCTCTTTAGATAGCCTAGCCTCTTCTAATGTAGCAGTATCTTCACCGTATTGAACAGCTAAAGCAATTAACTCTGCATACTTATCATAATTAGCTTGTATTTCTCTATCTTTATCACTTAATAACTTACTATCTAAGTAATCTGTTTCTGCATCTAATATCTTTTGGTAATCACTTAACTCTTGCTGTGCTAAACGTTCAATTTCTTCTAACCTTTGCCTTTCTGCTTCTAGTATCTTATCGTTCTTTTCTTTATTCGCTGCAACTTGAGCATCATATAAAGCTTTACTAGCAGCTTTTTCCTGTTCAATTAATCCTGATATTTGACTTGTAACTTCTTTCTGTTTTGTTAGCTTTGCAGTTTCTAAATTGATTAATTCAGCTTTTAAATTTGCTTCTTCTTCTAAATCTTCTCTAGTCGATTCACTAAAACTGTTTTCTGTTTGTTTAATCTCTAGTCTAGTTCTAGCTGCTGATATTTCTTTATTGGTTATATCTTCTTCAATCCTACCTGCTTCTCTTAAAAATTCTAGCCTTTGTTGTTGAGTATAGTTCTCTCTATCTGCTGACTTTTCTAGTAAGTCTGCTCTCTTTCTGTTAGCTTCAGCACGTTGTACTGTTAATTCTCTTTCTAGTTTGAAAAGCTGTGCTTGTCTATCTGCTAATTCTTGGGCTTGTTTAATTTCTTTTCTAGTTTCACTACCAAAATTAACTATCTTATCACTCAACCTGTCAAATGCTTTACCTGCTTCATCAAAATTACCTGTGAAAACATTGTATATTACATCACCTAAGTTATAAAATATATCCCCAACATTACCCGCAATAATACCTAATGTTTTTAATGCCTTTGCGAATCTATTTTGCCCCTCCTCTGATGCTGTGAAAGCCTTTGTTAAAGAAACAACTGCAATAACTAAAGCACCTATACCTGTAGCTATAATAGCTGACTTTAGTAAACCAAATGAACTAATAACATTCTTTATTGAACTTAGTACACCTTTAAATTTACTAATCATTCCACCAGTAGCCTTATCTATGGTGTTGTTTACTTCTTCAGTACCTTTTTTAGTGTCTCTTAAGTTATCGTTTAACTCCTCAACGTTTTCATTAACCTCCGAAGCATTACTTTTAAATTGTAAATTAAGTATCTTAGTAGTCATATTTATATCTCTTTACTTTCTTAATAATTCCTTTAAATCCTTTAGGTAATTGATATTTACCCTTTGCTATATCTATGTTTTCACTAACACCGAAGAAGTCATCTAATGCTAGTAAATCTTTAATTAATTTTATCATGGTTCTTGTTCTATATATGTATAATTAACCAATTCACCGCCATTTTGTAACGTGTGAGTTTGATTTATTTGTATGATGTTAATTGTGCTTTCTTCATTCTTTATTCCGAATAAGTCGCTTGTTATAATGTCGTTTGCTCCATCTTCTGTTATTATTTCAAACTCTGCTGTTGGATTAGCAGGATAAGTTACCGTAACATAACTATCAGCTGTTAATGTAGTTGAAGATAAACTAACTCCTGCGTTTGGACTACTTAGAGAAACCTGAGTAGCTCCATTAATCAAATTAACTGGTATGTTAAATGACCCTGAAGAACTACCAACTAAACTACCATAAGGGACTAAACCGTTAGCAATTGATCTTAAATCATTCATCAACTCTAGACTAACCTCACCAGTGTTTAGATTTGCATTAATTTGATTAATTATATATCTTTTATCTCTAATAATAAGCCTATCATTTAATCTTAAGTTAGTAAGTATTGATATAGGAAATACAGTCTTAACAGTAACTAATCTATTTTTATAATCAAATAAAGAATCGAAATAAGCTTTATACCAAGTTGCGTAATGTGTGTTTGCTATATTTAAATTTAGCAACGAGCTTTGTTCAGGTGAAAAATTCAACGTATATTCAACACCACTAAATAAAACGTCTTGACTTAAAGGCACGTACGACCCTATCGTTTGAATTGTACTACCATCATCAAATTTTAAATTTTTAGTTCCTGTTGTATTTAACGGTCTTTGATAAAGTAGTATAGGTTCAGGTACGTAAGAATTTTGATTTTCATCTAATACATAACCAACTTGTAAAGCTTGGTCTTCAAAAGCTGTTTGAAGCAAATTTTCAAAAGGTACTTGAATTTCATATTTACCGCCGTCAAAAAAGAACTTTTGTGAAACATTCCCGTAATCTCTTCCGTTATTAGATTTGAATTCTGTATTTAAAAATGACTTACTTTCTTTAAACTTAAAATCTATTTGATTATATAATGGTACTTTTGCGACATCAATACTATCTGTATCTACATATCTAGTAATATCTATAATACCTCCTTTAGTATACCACCACTCTAAAGGTTCAATTAAAAATGTATCTATACTTTCTGCTGTAATAGTTAAGTTAAACATTTTAAGAATGCCAGTAACAAAATCGCTAACTTTAATATTTGGAGCATTTCCTGACAGATTAGTTGTTGCAGTAAATACCAATTGTGCATTTTTAGAAAAAACACTATCCACAACACTTGTAGTACTGTATTGCAATACACTTTCATATGAAGTATCTATTGTATTCGAGCCATCTGAATAAGCATATACAGTTATTTGTCCGTTTTCATTTAAGCCAACCAGCTGATAAGTTCCAGTGCCTTTTCCTTTGATTGTTTTCGAATATTGACCATTTACAAACACATCAAAATAATAATTAATACTATTACTAGATACATTAGTTACGTGTATTTTTATTTCTTTTGTCTGTCTAATTCCAAGTGGAAATCCTCCAAATTGCTTAAAATAAGCTAAAGGAAAATAATTACTTCCTACTGAATTAATAACGTAGCCTGAATCTTCATATATTGCATAGAAATTACCGATAAATGGTTTCTCCTGAAATGTATCATTAATTCCGATAATTATGTTTATTTGTTGTTTATTTGTTGTATATGTATTCTCTTTTTTTTGTTTATACCATAAAAACAAATCATTAAAACGTGCATCTGATAAAAATAAACCTGTAAAGTTAATACCGTACTTTAAAGCGATTAAATCAAATATTTTACGAACTTTTAAAGCTGGATTCAACTCACTATAAGCAATAGCTCCTGCATTTGTTGTTATATCCGTACTTGTACTGTCTCCATAACTCCAAAGCCTATCCGAACTAATTAAAGGATAACGTACATCATAATCAGTCGAATAGTCTGTAATACGATTATAAACCTCTGTACCTGTACTATTAAAAGCAATTGAAGTATAGTCTAAATCGCTTAGTTTATCTTCGCCAAATATATCTTTTAAGTTTATGATAGTACCGTAAAATGTAATCGTATAACTTTCAACTTGACCGTTTTTTAAGTTAGACTTTTCTAGTTGTATCTTACCATTCCTAAAGAACTTTCTGTTTATCTCTATGTATGCAGGTCGTCTTAATCTAGGGTCATATACTGCCGTATTTATTTCAACAGCATTTTCGTAAAAGTGCCTAAAAATCGCATTATTAGTTTTAGATGCTGGTACTGTAAAAGACTGTGTAAACTCTGTGAAAACCTTAGATATATCTTTAACATTTTGAACTGATAAATTAATGTTAATTGTTTCATCTTGGAATAGTTCCAACTCGTTATAATTTCCACTTTCTCTAGTATCTTCAATATATATCTGTACTTGTCGCATTATCCTACGTTGTTAATTATGTAATGATTGTATGTAAATTCCATTTCGTAGTTAATCATTTTAGTATTTATATGCTTATACTCCTCTACACTTTTAGTGTTTAACTTAGCAGGATAACCATTTACTAATATCTTTTCACTTAATAATAGCTGTTTGACTGTTTCACTAAAACTTTCATCAACCCAATCTGTATTTACTTTAATTCTACTTTTACCGTTAATGTTAAATTCTGACATTTGACCCTGTGCTGTATTGTAAGAAGTTATTGAACTTTGTAACCTCTTATGCTCTTTAGCTTCTACATCGCTGTATTCAAATGATGCACCGAAACACCAAAACCTCTCAAAGTTTCCGTACTTGTTCACAAAGTCTATTTTAACAGGTGTATATTTACACTGTGTAACTGGTACACTTGTATAAGTTCCTAAAACGTTTAATGAAGCATCTTTTATTTCTAGTTTAACACTATCACCGTAGTAGTTTTTATAAATCAAAGGCACTTGACTTGGCTCTGTTGCAATAGCTTCACTGTAAGTTGCTGCGGTATCTAAATTAGTGTAATAAGCTGTTAAAGATAAAGCATCTTCTATCACTCTTACACTTGGTACTGCTCTTTCGTATTCTAAGTTACCTAAAGCACCTTGACCGTCATCATAGTAGTAATACGTTCCACTATCTAAATGAATGTCTCCGTAGTCATAATTACTACCATCAGCATAAAAAGTGTAACCTGCAAAACCAAAGTAATCTGTTGAATCTATTAAGGTCATTCCTGAACCAGTATCAGCATATCTTTTTATAGTCACATTTGCGTATTGGTCACGTGGACTATTACCTATGTTTGTTGGTGTACTTGGATATGTACCGCTATTATAAGAATCGAATGTAATAAACTCTAAAATGTATGGTGATACATCATACCATGTAGCAGGTTCGTTACTACTTGGAATTAACTTTTGTAGTGTATAACTAGGACTTGATGGTGTACCACTTCCATCATTCCAAATATATAACTCTACTTTTGTTTCAGTTTGTCCTGTCTCATCTACTTCTATAATGTATGGACTTCTAGCGAATATGTTTATCATTTCTTCTCTAAATATAAATTAACTATATCAATTCCGTATGCTTCAATTATTTCATCTGGTAGACTATCGTATGCTTTCTCAAATGGCTTAGTAAAGAACAAGCTAGGTTTAATCCCCTCTCTAAATATCTTTCTTGCTATTAAGTAGCTTAAAGACTTTCTACTCATAAATTGCCCTTTCTCATTTCTTGGTGCAATACCTTTTCTTACTATCCACTTATCAAATACTTTGCTTGGTGGCATCTTTGACTTATAACTAAAATCTGTGTTATATTTTTTAACCTTACCACTTACACCTTTGTCCTGGAATATACCATAATCCAACATTTCAAAGTACAAACTAATAGAGTTCTTATTAACTTTAGAAACACCGTTAATACTATTGTAAAGACTTTTATTTACGTTTTTACGTTGTTTAGTTAAGTTGCTTCTACTTTGTTGTATTACATACTTCCTAAACTTATCTATTGCTTCTTGTACTTCTTTACTGTCTAACATTTTGTCATTGTGTTAGGTACTACTATATCAATCGTCATTGTCCAACCTGCAACCTTATCCTCAAATCTATCAGTAAAAGGCTCTATACTTACTGAACTACCTAAAGTGTAATGCGAACTAAATAAATCACCTCTTCTCAACTTTTCATATAGCCTTATTTGAACTGATAGCATACTATTCAAAACATCATCTTCATTGTCATTACCTATAAACTTGTCAATAGTTTCTGACTTAGAAATATCTACTATGTCCATACAGATAATAGAAACGTTGTAAACTAAACTAGACTGGTCAGGTGTGCAGTTGTTAACTATTAAATGTGCTAAAGCGTATTCTTGCTTTTTCCAGTTAGCAATATCATCTAAACCTCCTTTTGACACCTTGTTAATTAAAGCATCATTTTCTAGTTCAGTTCTTAATGTTGTTGTTATGTCGTAGTAATTTGTCATCTTCTATTCATTTGTTCTTTTTCAGCTTCTGCTTTGTCCTTTTCGTAGTTCAATATAGTTAGACATTTATGAGCTTGTTGTTTAGTAACCTCGTCAAATCTGGTAACATCTCCTTTAGCAAGTTGATAGATTGCATGATACCATCCCCATTTAGCTCCAAATTGTGCTTTGAATGAGTAGTCATTTCCTTTACTTTCTCCTCCAAATACATCGGGATAGCTTTTAGTAAATCGTTCACTAAACGATAAAAAAAAAGCATTGCACCAAACACAACATCTAAAGGCAAACGTTTCATTTCCTCCATTACTAACTCATCTGCTTTGTAATCTTCAATCTCGTAAAGTTGTTTATACTTAGCTTTAACAGGTCTATACAATACACCCATCGCAATGTGAAGTTTCTGAATGTCGTTAATACTGTTTGACACGTCTATCAACTCCCCTAAGCTAATATCGTCAATGTTAGGTATAAATCCATATTCTTTGCCGTTAAATGTCACTATACGCTTTAATTCAGGTTTCACATCAAATACACTTTTAAAGTGGTGCATTATCTCTGTTACATCTTTGTACGCTATGTTTAAAGTGTTCTTTAAATCTATGTCACAAAATATCTCAATAGTCTTTTGACTAATAAATAAATCATCATTAGAGTTATCCACTACGTTCATATATCTTTGATACTGATGTAGCTTTATCTCGCTTAATGAATCAGGAATATTTATCTTTACTTGCATATTATATTAACCTTAATTATTGTTTTTTGTAGTACTGAATTGCTTGATTGTATAATTCATTTAACAATACAAACTGCTGTCTTATTTGTGTACGGTGTGAAGTCATAAATAAACGTTCATCAAATATTATCTTACCTCTATAGCCTTTCTTATCTCTTAGGTACGATTCGCATAATGCTATCATTTGCCTAATGTCTACTTGCTCTACCATATACTATATTTACCTTTGTTTATATTCATCCCTAATGT
>Ga0208898_1001601_pt1 | contig 14688 bp, 11 predicted proteins | sample VirMetDEL_Mar_4_FD_184513 | JGI IMG/M metagenome (GOLD analysis project Ga0208898, IMG submission 184513) | Aqueous microbial communities from the Delaware River and Bay under freshwater to marine salinity gradient to study organic matter... | ecosystem: Environmental > Aquatic > Marine >...
TTGTTAATGATTTATTTATTTTTGATCAACCAGTAGATACAGCTTCTCAGCAATATAATTATTTAAGCATGGCTAAACAATTCCCTATATATGTATACCCAAATTCTTTTGATTATAATAAATTATGGAATCAAGCCGTTTCAGCTAATGATTTTAACGCTGATCAAGTAGATATCGGAGGAACTGTATCCGATGACCCTGTTATTACTAAAGCACAAGTTAGAGATATGGCGGCAGGAACTCAAGGATACTTCGGAATTGATTTAAGTAAATACGGACCTGAAGGTGGTATTAACCCTCAAAATGCAGGATTCAGAGTCGGTTCAACTCCTATTGTTCTTCAATTAACTTATGATGGAGCGGCCGCAACTACTCCAGATGGTTCAGCTCATACTTGTGAATGTTTAGTTGAATCTGTAAAGATTTTACAAATCAGAAACGGCATGGTAGACACAATGGACGCTTAATAAACAAAACCATTTTTGACTTAACTTTTTTCTAAAAAGTTATTTTTTAATTTAATTTTCTACTTATATTTTATAAAAAACATGAGTAGAACAAATAGACAACTGCCACAAAATAGCCCAATGCCTCCTTCTATGACTCAACAGTCTAATCAGGCGGCACAAGCTATTCAAAATACAATGTCTAATTTAGATTTTACTGAACCCCCAGATGTTCAAATTATAGAATCAAGTTGTAAATTAGCTGACTTTAAGAATGAATCAAATAATAAATGGACAAATGTATTAAAAGAACCGATAACAATCAAAAAAGGTTCTCAAATAAGAGTTGCTTCTTCTTTCACTGACATGAGAGGTATGGATTCTGAAATTATACAATTTGTAGATAAAGGAAATCAACAAGATAATTCTCACACTATCATGACTCAATTATATACTACCAATGATGGAGTTAATGGTAAAACTACTTCTTATGATTATATTGCACATGCTAATTTTCTTAATGCTTTAGAAGTATTAGTAAGAGGTAATCAATATGCTATTGGGAATCATATTTCAACTACATCAGGTTCAGGAACAGGTTTTGAAGTAAATATAATAAGTGTAGGAGCTAATACATCACTTGTTAGAAATAATGTAATTATAACAGCAGAAGGAGAAGGATATAGAACAGGAGATGCAATTACATCTAATCCCGCCGGATTTATAGGTGTTGTTATTGCTGATGATTTAGGAAGAATGAAAAATTTTTTCATAAATAATGGAGGGAGTTTTGCGGCAGCAACAGCTATTACCTTTTCTGTAAGTAGTTCGAGCGGAGGTTCTGGAGCAACTATAAGCGGTTATACAGTTCCGGCTTTACTAGGAGGTATTCCTAATACTATAGGAATATCTCAAGAAGGTTCGGGATATAAACCCGGAGATACTATAACTATAACTAATAATGTTGCTCCTGGTTCTACAAATTTAGAATTTTATGTATTATCAACAGGACCTAATGGGGAAATATTTGGTAAAAGTTTTTTTGACCAAGGTTATAATTATCAAAGAGCACCAGTATTTAGATGGGCTCAGACTTTTGATGTGAGTGATAATTTATGTTACGGTAGAAATTTTAAAAACAGATCATATACAGCTGAAAACGGACAAGAAGTATCTATTTATAATAACCCTCCTGCTATGTTAGAAGATGTTAGATTAAGTTGTGGAGATGTTATTCAAAATAAAGAAGATGAATTTGTGTCTGGGGTTTTTCATAAACAAGGACAAGGTAAAGAATTTTTATTAAAAAAATGTAAACAACAATTTTTTAGTTATCCTTTTGAATTAATTAATACTGAAGGATATACATATTTAAATATTCCGTATCAAGATAAAACTATTATAGATTCTTACGGTAATGAATTAACTATACAAGAAAGTCCTGGTAATCAATTTGCTAACGGCATGGGTATATCAATAACATTCGGAATGCAAGACGGAGAGCTTATTCCAGATACAGCTCATTTTAATACTTTACATGAAAATATTATAAAAAATTGGGCAGGTGTTTATACTGTAGGTTTTACATATAATATAAATTCAGGGATAAATATAGACGGTGTTGATTATGACAGATATGTTAAAATAGTAATAGGTGCTAATCAAAACTTTAACGGTAATGATAAGTGGAAAGGTGTATTAAATGAATATCAATTTTTCGGAACTGGTGCTATAACAGGTTATCCAGCAGAATCTCTACAAACTTTGCCTTTTATTAATGAAACAAGAGAAGACGGAAATCCTATGACTGGAGTAGGAGGAACAGTGAGAGTGCAAATTGACTCAGCAGGAACAGGCTGGGAATCTTTCGAAGCTGTGGATGGTGGAACAGGATATAGAGTAGGAGACCAATTGAAATTATTAAATCAAGATGGGACTGATTCTGGAATTATAGTTTTAGTTTTACTTGTTGACAATGTAGGAGGTATCAGAGCGTCAGCTCCTCAAGGAACTAGTTTAACAAGAGGAACTATGGCGGCATTAGGACCTTTTGAAATGAGAATTGCTCAAAATCCATGGTATTTAATAGGAAAAGGTAATGTTATTAATAGACCTGGTGATGGAACATTTGATGATAATCCAAATGCTGTAGGTATCTTAAAAACAAATGACAGATTAGGTAGTAATACATGTTTTGAAGGATATGAAGGAGTTTATCCGCCTACAATGGAAAATTTAGGTATTGAAAAATCTAGTGATATTCCTTTAGCAAATGAATTTTTATCGGCAACAGGTTATTCAGGATTATTTAAACCTAATGGTCAATATCCCTTTTATAATAGTTTTAATAATTTAAATGCTGTTTTTAGTTTACATTCTGAAAAAGCTTATCTACAAATTAATGAAAATAATAATAATAAAACTATATTTAATTTTACTGCAAATGTAGGTGGTGGGGGAGATAATGACTTTACTAATTTTAATGACTCTGATAATCAATTAACATTTTCAATCACAAAAGCAAAATGGCTTTCTTTAGGTCAAACTGCCGAGACTTTACCACAAACATATGTAAAACTTCTTTATACTAATAACAATAGTGATAACATTGAAGAACATATATACATACAATACTGGTATGATGACGGAACTAATTATGTTTGCAATATCCGATGTAGAAATATACATCAATCACAAGTTTCAGTAACAGAATCAAATATAGCAAATTGGGACAGACAAACATCGATGAGAACAAATGTAGACCCAAATATATACAATGTAAAATCAGGAGAATTGATAGAATTTCAATATTTAACTAATGATTTTACTTTTTGCGATAATATACTAGTTAATTGGGGTTTTGGAACAAATGACTCATATCCCGGTTCCATAGGAATGACAGCAACTCAAAATTTCTTTGCTAATAGTGATACTAATAAAGATGTATTATTAACATCTAAAGACTGGGAAGGAGTATATAATGGCACTAGTGTATCTACTGATGTATTAAATAGTTATAATAACGGAGGTTTTTATTATTTAACCCATGCTAAAGAAATGTTAGCTGATGCTCAAAATAATTTTAAAGATAAAACAAACTATTTTAATCAAATGGCTTTTGCACAAGGTATGAATGAATGGGCTTTTACTGATTATATAGAAAACTCTTTTACTACTGGAAATGATTATTTATTAAAGAAAACTGAATTCAGAACATCATTAGTAACAACATGTCAATCAGTATGGGAATATGAACCTTTTTATACTCAAAAAACTTTTAAAATTCCACAAAATTTTAGTGTCCCTTCTGCTATAGGAGCATGGTGGACAAGAGAAAGTCACAAGTTAACAGGTGCAAGAGATATGGCTAATGGTAATATTATATTAGAAAAAGGTCAATGTGGGTTACTACAAAATGAATTTGTTTTACCTGTTTATGGTGCTAATAATAGAATAGGAACAGGAGGAGAATATTTAGAAGATAATATATTATACCCTGATTCATCAGGACTAGAACCCGGACATTGCATCGGGAGATTAGGAGTTGATCAAAATGCAACTTATTTAGCTACTGAAATGATGAAACGTTTACCTATAAAACAAATAGGACAAGTTGCTTCTTTTTATAATATATTTTTTAGAACTTTTTTCACAATTGTTAGAAACTATGACCCTCTTAAAAATTCAGGTAGTAATCCAGATAGAGCTTTTCTCAAAACAATTGCAACTGTAGCAAAGAATATAGGTAATGTAAATGATAGTAAAGCTTCTCCTCCTATAACCGGAAGAACTGCTCTGGACGGCACACCTATGATTGATATTGACACCGGAGGAACACCTGATAAAAGTAATTATAAATTATATGAATTAGGAACACCTAATCCCGCCGCCGCCGATACTCCTGCCTTTTTTGGTAATACATCTACTGAATATCCTGTTAGATATATTGAGAATGATTCTAATAATACATACGGTAGAGCAAAGGCAAGTAATTTTATAGGTTCAGATAATTTAACATTAGCCTATCAAACTGATTTAAGTGCATTTACATTCCAATTCTTTCATCAACCTTTTACTTCTCCTTTTGTAGATAATTCAGGAGGTGATATATCTTGTAGAGTCTTTTACGGTAATAGAAAAATAGGTGTTCAAAATCATGACTCATTTGGAGGTAATAATGTTGCAAACTGGTGTAGACCTCAGTTCCCTCAAGGAACATTTACATTTGAAGAAATATTAAATAATATAACAACACCCGATTTCGGAAACGGTGTTAATCCTTTAAAATCTGTAGATGAAGTCGGAAGGAGATTCTTTCAAAAATTAGGATATACATCTCAAGATTTAGGTATTCAATTTGATAGATTTAATAAATATAGATTGACTGAACAATACGGTAATTTAGGTATTGCTGAAAAAATATATCAGACTGAAATAGTAATAGATGACAATTCTTCTGTAAATTTTATTAGTTATACAACAGACTTTTTATCAACAAATTTTGCAGAATTAGATAGTTCTGACAGTATTCTTTCATCAATCCCGCCCCCAGAATCTTCGGCTGGTATTAACAGTCATATTCAAAGAGTTACACCGACAAACGGTAAGTCAAATAAAATTATTAATCGATGGGGTGATTATATATACTATCCTTATTCATTAAATTCACAAACTAATTCTTTCTCAACTGAAGTATCTCAAGTTAGGTTTGATAATGCAACTGATGCATATGGATCTGTAGGTGGTTTACTCCTGTCAGAAGCAAATAGAGGTATGGGTTTGCCTAATACTCAAGGTTCAACTACTCTCGTTAATGATAGCACAGTGCCAGTCACATTAAATCCAGATTGTAATATATATTTATCCTATACTGTTCAAACAAATTCTAATTTTATAACTGCATCAGAATTACCTAGAAAATTAAATCATGGACACATGGTTATATTAACAAATTTAATTCAATCTCCAAATTATACATTAAATAATCAAGGAAGACTACCAGGTATATCAATTATTAATAAAACATTTATTCAAGGGGATTTTATTTTATCTATGGGAATGTTGACATTTTATGCAAAAGAAGATAGAACATTGACTGAAATAACTACTGAAATAGTAAATAATGATTATTCAGTCCCAACAGCCTTAGGAGACCAATCAACTGTTATATATGAAATAACAAATATGCAACCTAGACCAGAAGCCCCTCCCGCTCCAATATTTGCTAGACAACAAGCCGCCTATTCAATTTTACAACAAATGGCTCAAGCTACTGGACAAAACCCTCAAGGAGTAAATAAAATATTAAAGACAATGAATGATTTAAGAGGTTTAGGATTAACAGCCCTCAGAGACCCTAATGGTGATGATTCAAATGTTATTAATCAATTATCTAATTATATAGAACATTTTGATATACCAAATATGAATCCTAGAGAAAGACAAGAATTCTTTGCAACACCCGAAGGAGCTGAATTTTTATCTCAAGCTCAAAATATAATGTCAGTAGAAGAAAACATGAGAGTAATAGATGCCTACCAACAAGCCGGAGAAGACATGAATCCTATACAAGATATAATAGCTGAGGTTCAAGCCCATTTAGGTGTAGCTCACGGTTCTCTCCCTTCTGTAGGTAGTCAACAACTAGACCCCACGGCATATTATGTAGATGAATTAACTGGAGAATTAATAGCTATGCCTCCTGATGACCCAGGAGCAGGTGATACTGTAGATTTTCCGATGGGGGGAGGTCAATTTGCAACTACATTCTCAGAACAATTCCCCGAATCAGGAACGGGACAACCTCCAGGAATTGATTTAAGTTCTATAAGAGGTCAGCCCGGTCCTGCTCCTCCTCAGACGGTAGCCGGAGATATTGAACCACCTAAGCCTGAAGCAGTATCTGAATCAGGTATAGGCACAAGTATAGCTACAGATGAATAACAGAATTATTTTCTCTGTAGATAGTATCAAAATGATGAAATCAGATAGAAATGTATTTTTAGATGTTGACTTAAAAAATCCGGCTCAACCTATTGAAGAAGAAGAAGTAATTGAAAAACCTCCGGATCCAATTGAACCAGAAGAAGAACAAATATTTAAAAAGAAAAATGATTTAGTATTAACAAAACCTGAAGAAACTAGAAAGAGTGATAGAAAAACTAATCAAAAAAGAGAAGTCACTCCTAAAATGAAAGCTCATTTAGAAAGAATCAGAAAACTAGCCGCTGAATCTAAAGCAAAGAAAAGAGCCGAAAAAGAAGCTAATAAACCTAAACCACAAGCCTCTCCTTCTGTGCCTTTATCTCCAATTCCTGAAGAGCCTACTCCAATGCAACATCAGCCAAGTAAACCTATACAAATTCCTCAACCTCAACAGAGTTCTGTAGCTTCTGTAAAGGGGCAAGCCCCTTATCAACCCCAGGTAGGTAGTCAGATTGACTATGATAGAATTATTAATGGATTATGGACTAAACAACAACAACAACAACAAATGACTCAACAAATGAATCAGTATAGAGAACAAATTAGACAAGAAGAAAGAAAGAAAGCATTTGAAGAATCCAAAAATCTATTCATTCAAGCACATCAAACCGCTAAGAAAAAACAAAGTCAAAACATGGGATTACAAGCACTTAGAGGCTTTACTCCTCAACATAGTCACCCAGTATTTAAACAGAAACAAAATAACAATTCCTACAATCCACAACCTTCCTCTAATCCATTTGATGCATGTTTTAATTAATTAAAAGAAACAAAACCCAAAAACAAGTTATGTTTTAATATTCTGTAATTCTCAGTGTTAATAATAATTTTCCCACTTATATATTATATAAAAAAGTGAGAAAATTATTAAGACCATAAAATAAGGAAATTAACAAGAAATCACATCACTTAGTTTTTTGTTACCTCTTTTCTTATCTCTTTTTTGACTACACTTTTTTCTAAAAAGTGTGTTATTCTTCTATCTCTAATTCCTCGATTTGAGTTTTAAGATATAACAGTATATTTATAATCTCTGGTTTTTTAAAATGGTTTATAGTATTATCTATCATATCAACTATAAGACTCTTTACTTCTCTATACTTCTGTTCGTCAATCTCTTCCATATATAAATAGTAAAATATTTAAATATCTAATTTTTTCCTTCTTAAGTGATTATATTCTTTTTTGTTATGATGAGTAAAAAATACTAGACTCCAACGTTCTCCTACAAATGGAGTAACCCAATGAGTGTATTTTGATCCATTAAAGCCATAGATTTTATTTTTAATATTAACTGATTTATTTTTACCATTAACATTTACTACTAAATCTCCTCCATGATAATCTCCTAAACCAACTATATAGCTTTGACCTTGATTAGATGCATCTTTATGAGGTTGTATAGCCCAATTTTTATTTATTTGAACCTGAGTCCAGAAAAAATATTTAGGTAAATGTAATAATGAATACTCATAGAATACATCTCCTAAATATTCATTATTAGTCATAACTTGAGTTTGATAATAGCCATATAAATCAGATTCAACTCTACATTTATTTTCTGACATTTTACCCCTTTTAGTATATCCCCATGTGGCTGAAATCATATCTGATGTAGGATATTTACCCCAATAATTTTTATAATGTTTTTTTCTATCAGTGCCAGTTTGTAGATGTGCTTCTCTTAATTTTTCTACCATTATCTCTCCATCTATTTCCATATCTCCAGTAAAATATTTTAAGTCCATATATAAACTTTTTAGAAAAAAGTTTTGACAAAAAATCGTAAATAAACTTTTTAAAAAAAAGTTTTGACAAAAAATCGTAAATAAACTTTTTAACAAAATTAAATGTTTTAATATAATATAAAAATATGCCTAAAGGAGTTGGATATGGAAATAAAAGAATGAAAGAAACACCTAAAAAGAATCCTGAGAAGAAGAATGCATCAGATAGAGCAGTAAAAGGTAAAGATGAAAAACCTAAAAAGGGAAAAAAATGGAAAAAAACCGTATAAAAAAAAATAGGTATTTTGATAAAACTTTTTTTAAAAGTTTATATAAATGGATAAGTTGTTAGAATTAATTGAGAATGAAAAAGAAAACTTAAGTTCTAATAGTTATAATGAGATACTTAAAGAAATGATGAAAATTAAAGGAGATAGTATAATTAAAATAGACTACTTAAAGACTCAAATAAAAAATGAGACATTGCCGACAGATGAGAATTTATTGGCTTTTAAAGTAGATTCAAAAGTAGAAACAAGACTATGTAAAGATGAAAATGTAGATTCTTTTTTATCTATTGGAGATAGTATAGATTTTATTGGTGGAGTAAAAGTAAGTGCAAATATATTAGATAATATTAATTCTAATATGTATATGTTTTTATGCAATAGTTGTGGAGAAGAAGTAAAAGTAATTATTAGAAATTCAGATAAAATATTTATTCATAAAGAAGAATATTAAGGGGCAAGCCCCTTATCAACCCCTTTAACACTTTTTAGAAAAAAGTGTTGTTTTAAATAATTAAAAGAAATAAAACCTAAAAACAAGTTATGGTTGATTTATTATTTAATCCTCAGTGTTGATAATATTTTTCCCACTTATATATTATATAAAAAAGTGAGAAAATTATTAAGACCATAAAATAAGGAAATCAACAAGAAATCACGTCACTTAGTTTTTTGTTCCCTATTTTCTTATATAAAACCAACCCCTTTTTTTGACCTTTTTTTGACAAAACTTTTTTTTAAAAAGTTTAAAAAAATTGATTTAAGATTTTTTTATTATTATATATTATAAAATGCTAAAAAAATCTGAGAAAAAAATTATTATTAAAACTATAACAAATGATAAAATGGAGGGTGTAGAATACCATAAAAATAAACAAGAATTTGAAAAAAAAAGAAATATCAATCATAAATTCTTTTTCAAAACATCTGCAAAATTATTTACATCATGTGAAAATTTAGATTCATATTTAAGACTATTAAAATTAGATTCAAATAAAACAAAGATATTTGAAAATTATGAAATAATTTATTCTGATAATCCAGTTCCTTTATATTTAGATATTGATTATAAAAATAATGATCAAGATGATATTACTTTATTAGATACAACTATATATTATTTAGCAATGTTCATGAAAGAACACGGCTTAATAGAATTTGAACATGAAAATGAAAAAATGGGATATGAACTAATGTCGAAATTTAGCATAACAAGTGCAACAAGAGAAGTAGAAATAAACTATATTAAATATATTAAACATAGTTATCATCTGATTTTAAGAAGACCATATATTCATTTTAAAAATCAGGCTCAAATTCTAATATTTTTAAATAGGTTTAAAGAATGGCTGAAGCAGAATGCAGACGAGGCAGATAAATCTAGTTTAGTTCATTCAGATATAGGTCAAAAACCAGATTATATATTTGATGAATCTATATATTCAAGAAATCCTGGAAAATTAACAAGTCTTAGGACTATTGATTCGCATAAGGGTGATGGTAGTATAGCCGAAGTATTAAAAAAATGGACACATCCCATGCTGGGAGGAGGACAACTAGGAGGTGTCAATGAAATTAAATATCAGACTAAAGACTACTATGTAAATTATATTCATTCAAAGTCAGTGGCTATTAGATTACCAGATAATTGGGATTTTGATAAAACATCTACTAAATTATGTGAAAGTTGTCCTGTTACGCAGGGACTCGACAAAGCCCCAATATATATAGAGAATAAAGTTTTAGGTATTTTACGAAATAAATTTAATAATTATAATTTAAATAATACTGAACAACAAGATGGTATATTTTACTTTAATTTTGAAACTGATGAGGATTGTTTAATTTGTAGATGTAAACATGAAACAATGTCAAATAATACTAGATATTGTATTAAATATAATACTCATAATGCAAATATTACCTATTATTGTAAAAAGACTAAAAAAAGTTTAAAATTTGATTTTACATTAGAAGATAATTTATTAGTTCCTGATTATACTTATGATGACACTGAAGAAATAAATTGTAAACCTTTAATAAGTTTAGATAAATTAGGAGTTGATGGAACATTTTTATTAGAATCAGCTAAAGGAACTGGAAAATCAGAAGCAATAAGTAAATTTTTATCTGGAGTTCCTGAAGATAAATCAATATTAATAATAAGTTATAGAGTATCATTAATTAATAAATATGTAGAAGAATTAAAGAAGTTTAATATTAGACATTATCAAAGGGGATTTGAAGAAAGAAAGGATTTTCATAGAGTGGCTATATGTAAAGAATCATTACATAAATTATTTGTTGATGTAATAGGTAAATATAGATATGATATTGTTATTATTGATGAAATATATTCAGTTTTAGAAAGTTGGGATAATAGATTCAGAAAAGATATATCAGATTTAATGAATATCTTTGATGTGGTTTTAAGAAATGCTAAATATTTATATGTGATGGACGCTCATTTAAATAATAAATTAGTAGTAAATACTTTAAAGAATATTAGAAAAGAAGAAAAGTTTATCTTTCATAAAAACCCAAGACTATATGATTATTCAGATTATAATGTTCATTGGTTTGAAAATCATGATATTGATGCCTATAGAGGTTTTCAAAATATGATCATTCAGGATTTATTAGAAAATAAAAAAGTTGCTGTAATTAGTTCAACCAAATCCTATGTTGATGAAACATATACCGCTATCGTAAAACATGGAGATATACCTTCTGATTTAGAAGTATTTAAATATACTAGTAGTCCAGATGATGAAGATATTAAAAATGAACATTTTAAGAATGTAGAAAAATATTGGACCAAAAAATGTGTTGTTCTATATTCTCCAACTATATCAGCTGGTATATCATTTAATAAAATAGGATTCGAAGGTTTTGATAAATTATATGTATATCTAACTCCAATAAATGAAATGACAGCTAGTATAAATACTTTTGGACAAATGATATTTAGAGTAAGACAATTAAATAAAAAGAAAATCAATATATTCTTTGATACTAAAAAATATGCAAAATATGAGATAGAAGAACATCAGATTGAAAAGAGATTAAATCAAAGATGTAGTTTATTGACGAGAGAATTTGGTTTACCATTAAAAAATAATGGTATATGTTTAGAAACATTAAGACCTTTATATGATAGGGAACATTGGTCCTATACTGTATGGTTTGAAACAGCTAAAAATAAGATAAGATATAATAAGCCTTTGAATTTTAAGGATTATTTTAGAAATCTATTATGTAATAAACCTTCTGATAAGTTTCCGGGTAGAGGAATGAAGTTTATTGATTGTTCAAATCAAATAATTACTTTAGAAGAAGAAGAAAAAACATATTTAGATAAGATAATAACTAATGATAAGAAAGATAAATTAGATGATAGTTTTCAAAGATTCTATTTAAATCCTGATGATAAGAATAGACAATATTTGACTAATGTATATGGTAAATCAATTTTAGAATTTAATAAATTATGTGAATATTTAGTAAAGAAAGCCAAATTATCAGATGAAGAAGAAAAAGAATATGAAAAAGTTAAAAAATTCTGGAAGATAATTATGGGTATAGGATATCAGACTAGATATAGAAGATATAAAAATTGGATTAATAATTCTAATGATGAACAGTTTACAAAATTATTTAGAAATTATATGAAAGATTCTACAAGTTCGGTATTATTTTGGGATGAAGAAGCTAAAGTAATGAACGTAGAATATGATAATAAAATTAAACCTATTGTTGTAGAAGGTTTAGTAAATAGAGGTTATCATTTAACATCTATTATGAATGATATATGTCAAATGTTTGAATTACCTTTGAATACAAATTTAAACGGATTGATAATAAAGAGAGAAAAGTTTGAGGAGATATTATCTAATAGAAAACAAGTTGTTGATTTAATACATAGAGTAAAACAAAAAACAAAAATATTCAAAGATGTAAAAAGAAATTTAAATTTAGTAATAAGAAAGAGAATACAAGAGTGGCAGTTAGCTCACCCTAATACGTGTGTTTATGATTTGAATGAAGAAGAAGTAAAAACATTCTTTAAATTTACTGGGGCTAATAAAACATTTCAAGGTTTTAAACCTTCTGATTTTAGAAATGGAGTAGTGAAGAAAGATGAAAAGATAAAAGAATTTGCTGAGGGTAGATGGAGTTATTCAGATTGGAAGAAAAATGATCCAGAAGAGTTTACTACTGAAACTTTTAAAAATGCAATAAGTAAAATTATGACAACTGTATTAAATTTTAAATTAGAAAAAGTAAGAATAGGTTCTTCCTATCAATGGGCAGAGCAATGTATTTGTAATGTATTTGTTAGCGATGGATTAATTGAGATTTAATTTTCTAAATTAAGTATATACATAATGAAGTATGAAATAGCTATACCGTCATATAAAAGACCTTCCGAGTTAAGAGAAAAAACATTAAAATTATTAGAAAGACATAATATCGATAAATCATTAATTAAAATTTTTTTAAGAGATGAAGAAGAATTAAAATCATATAATTATTTAACTGGCGACTATAATTATGTATTAACAGGTTGTAAATCTATAAGTGAAGTTAGAAATCATTTGAAATATTATTATCGAGAAGATAGACCAGAAATAAACTATGTATTATATATTGACGATGATATTGATGATATATATGAATATGTAAATCCAAAGTTAGCAAGACCGATTAAAAACTTAGAAAAATTTATTATTGAAGCATTTGTAACTACTGAAAAAGAAGGATTAAGTCTTTGGGGTATAGCTGGTCTTTGTAATCCATTTTTTATGAAGAATGAATACAGTAAGACATTAAAATATATATTAGGTGGATTTTCAGGTGAGGTAGTGAGAAGAGATAGACATATAATTCTATGTGATTTTGATCACTTCGAGGACGTTCAGATGTCGGCTGAATACTTCTTAAGAGATGGGGGAGTTATCAGATTTCAAAATATAGGAATAAAAACAGTTTATTTTGGAGATGGAGGAATAAATGAAACTTATGGAGGTAAAGAGAATAGATTGAAGGCACTTAAAGGATTAGCAAAAGAATTCTGTGAGAGATATGGTGATATGGCTAAAATTTTAGAAAGACATTGGGGAACTATGGTTTCATTAAATTGGAGATATAAAATTGAATAAAAATATTCTTAATTTAATTAATTATAAAATGAATAAAAATCAATATAAAAGTTGTTGGAAATATAGAGGAATAAAATTTTCCCCAGAAGAATTTGAATTTATTTGGGGAGTATATGAAAATATAGAAAATTGTATGTTATGCTCTAAACATTTTAAAAATAGTTTTGATAAATGTTTAGACCATAATCATGAAAATGGAGAAATAAGATATATATTGTGTAGAGGTTGTAATTCAGGATTCCATAGAAAATTACAACATAATAATAAATCAGGATATAGATATATTTATATTCGTAAAACCAAAGGATATGAATATTACAAAATTGATATTACAAAAAATAAAAAAATATTAGTTGAAAAATGTTTTAATACAAAAAAATATTCTATAGAACAAGTAGTAAAAATCAGAAATAATCTATTAAATACGTTAGATTAGGAAATTTAAAATATTTTCATAATCTATAGATGGGAGGAGAAAAAAAGAAAAAAATGAAACCTTGTCCAGTTATATTTAAAGATGGAAAACAAAAATATTATTATACAAATAGAAAAAAATGTTTAGAAACACAAATGAACTATGTAAAAAATAATCCTGAAAAAAGAACTAAATCTATACGAATACATAATTGGAAAAGAAAAGGAATAATTGATAGTGAATATGATTTATTGCACGAAGTATATAAAAAAGAAACACATTGTTGGATTTGTGGACATGAATATAGACACACTAAAGAAAGATGCCTAGACCATGATCATGAAACAGGAGAGATTAGATATATATGTTGTATTACTTGTAATACTAAGCTTTTAATGACGAAGTATTGTGGGGAGAAGTAGAATCTTTTGTCATGCATTCAGATTCACAACATGAACTTTTACAATATTTAAACTGTCTGATTATTTTTACTATGCAATCACCAATTGCTTTTATTATCTTAGATACTTTACTCATTATAAAATAATATAACATTTTTTTTTATTATGAGAAAAATTTTTTTTAGAATAACTATGAGTAGTATATCTAAAAGGGGGCATAAAAACTAAGTGTTGTTAGTGTTATAATATTTTTCCCACTTATATA
>Ga0208898_1001602_pt1 | contig 14685 bp, 10 predicted proteins | sample VirMetDEL_Mar_4_FD_184513 | JGI IMG/M metagenome (GOLD analysis project Ga0208898, IMG submission 184513) | Aqueous microbial communities from the Delaware River and Bay under freshwater to marine salinity gradient to study organic matter... | ecosystem: Environmental > Aquatic > Marine >...
ATAGACAACTATGTAGATGTCTGTGGGTACATGGCACTTGGTGGTGAAATAAGTCAAAGATAATGGACGTATACACCTTAGACTTCGAAACGTACTACGACAAAGATTATTCGTTGTCCAAGATGACAACGGAAGAATACGTGCGTGATAGGCGTTTCGAAGTCATTGGCCTTGCAATCAAAAAGAACGACAAGGCTACAAAGTGGATAGTAGATGGGGATCAAGTATCCCGTCTGCTATCATACATAAACTTCTCTGACAGCGCCATCTTATGTCACAACACGATGTTCGATGGTGCTATACTTTCGTGGCGGTACGGCGTGAAGCCAAAGGTGTGGTTTGACACTATGTGCATGTCTCGCGCCCTGCACGGCATCGAAACAAGTGCATCCTTGAAAGCCGTGGCAGAGCGATACGGCGTGGGCGTCAAAGGCACCGAAGTCAACAACGCTAAAGGGAAGCGTCAAACCGATTTCACTGAGCAAGAACTTGCACGGTACGGCGGCTACGCCAAGAACGATGTAGATTTAACCTACAAATTATTCACGATGATGGGGCGTGTGTTTCCCCGACAAGAATTAAAACTGATTGACCTCACGCTGCGGATGTTCATTGAACCCACGTTGGATCTGGACCTTGAGTTATTGGAGCAGCATTTAGAATATGTCAAAGATCGCAAAGATAAACTATTGCGTGACGCAAACGTCACCGACAAGAAAGATCTTATGTCGAACCCTAAGTTTGCGGATCTGCTCAAAGCTATTGGGGTGGAACCCCCGATGAAAATCAGCCCAACAACAAACAAGCAGACGTACGCCTTTGCCAAGTCTGACGAGGGCTTCAAGGCTCTGCAAGAACACGATGATGATCGGGTGCAATCTCTGGTGGCGGCACGTTTGGGTAGCAAAAGTACCTTAGAAGAAACACGTACAGAGAGGTTTATAGATATTTGTAAACGTGGACTGCTTCCGGTCCCCGTAAGATACTACGCCGCGCACACTGGTCGTTGGGGTGGGGCTGACAAGATAAACCTACAAAACCTGCCGAGCCGTGGGCCAAACGCCAAGAAACTAAAGAAGGCACTGATCGCCCCCGAAGGCTGCGCTCTGGTAGAGGCAGACAGTTCGCAGATCGAAGCGCGGGTGTTGGCATGGTTCGCAGGGCAAGATGATCTCACAAACGCATTTGCGAAAGGCGAAGATGTATACGTCAAAATGGCGGCACGTATATACAACTGTGAAGAAGAGGACGTCACAAAGGATCAACGGTTCGTTGGTAAGACCACAATCCTTGGCGCAGGTTACGGCATGGGTGCCGAGAAGTTCGGGATGCAGCTAAAGACTTTTGGGTTTGAAGTGTCACCTGACGAAGCCCGTAGGATCATAAGCATCTATCGTGATGCCAACTACAAAATTAGTAAGGTATGGCGCGATGCTCATTACATGGTGCAGCAGCTTGCAAACAAAAGGGCCGCGCAGTTTGGACGTAAAGGTGTGGTGCAGGTTGCAGCGGCAGAAAGTTCGCTGATCATGCCGAGCAAACTAAGCATTATCTATGAGAATTTAGGTAGTGAGCAGGGCGAAAAAGGTCTTGAGTACAGCTATAAAACACGCCGTGGACGCACCAGAATATATGGTGGCAAGGTAATAGAAAACGTGTGCCAAGCACTAGCACGTTGCATCATAGGCGAGCAAATGCTAAGAATAAGTAAGAAATACAAAGTGGTGTTGACGGTACACGACTCGATTGTTTGCTGCGTTCGTGACGAAGAGGTCGATGCAGCGCAAGCATATGTTGAAGAATGTATGCGGTGGACACCCGATTGGGCAGCAGGGCTACCTGTAGACTGCGAAAGCGGTACAGGAAAATCATATGGAGACTGTGAGTGATAAGACGTAAAGAAATTGACTCTAAACAAGTAGTCGATACCCTAGTCGCATCCGAAGATACCATAAAATTTTTGTTAGAGGGTGTACGGACATATGCTCCAGATTATATGCACGGACTACCCAAAAGAGATTTTATACGAGAAGCCGAGGAAGCCATAGTTATGTTACGAGAAACCGCTGTAGTGTTGGCACGTGCGCATCGTGCGGCAACGGCTGAAGCGATGGGGCGTAAACCTATAGGCAGACCACCAAAAACTTTAGAAGATACGTCAGTAGTAGAGACATCAGAAAGTAAGGCTTTGATGCGGATGGACGAAATTGTTTCCTTGCTTGGTTTTGGTAGAAGCACACTTTACGCAATGATTAAAAACCATCAATTCCCTGCCCCTATCAAAATAGGGAAACGTAAAACGGCGTGGCGTACTGAAGTTGTAATGGACTGGCTTAATTCGAAAGAGCATAGAACATGAGTATCGCCCCTTGGTCGTTTAGCAAAGCCAAAGCGTTTGAGACGTGTCCGAAGCAGTTCTACCACGAAAAAATATTGAAGGAGTACCCTGTCGAAGAGACAGAAGCCATGCGCTACGGCACTGAGTTCCACAAAGCGTGTGAAAATTATATCGGCGAAGGTAAACCCCTGCCTAAAAAGTTCGACTTTATCAAAGATACACTTGATGCCCTGAATAAAAAGCGTGGTGTTAAACTGTGTGAAAAGAAGTTGGGACTAACGGCTGATCTTGAACCATGCGACTTCTTCAGTAAGCGTGTGTGGTTTCGCGGTATCGCAGACTTGTTGATCGTGGACACTCTCGCCGAAACTGCTTGGGTTATAGATTATAAGACAGGAAGGTCTGCACAATATGCAGACAAGGGGCAGCTTGAGTTGATGGCTATGTCAGTGTTCAAGCACTACCCCGATATCAAGAAAGTACGGGCGGGACTGTTATTTGTTGTCGCAAATAAGCTAGTAAAACACCAATATGAAATTGATTCGGAGCCACTTCTTTGGGAGAAATGGTTAGGAATTTATGGTAAGATGGAGAAGGCGTTTAAAGCAGACGTTTGGAACCCACGTCCATCTGGCTTGTGTAAGCGCCATTGTCCAGTTGTAGAATGCCCACATAACGGAAAGAACTGATGCCTTACAAAAACAAACCCCGCCCATATAAAAAAGAATACGAACAGCAAAAATCCAGAGGAGAACACTCTGATCGCATGGAGCGCCAACGTGCGCGTCGAGCGATGGACAAGACAGGTAAGGATGCAAACAAGAACGGCGTAGCCGATAAACGTGAGGGCAAAGATATTGCCCACAAAAAACCATTGAGTAAAGGCGGCACAAACAAGGATGGATACAAAGTCCAGAGCCGCAAGAAAAATCGTGCAGGTGGGGGTGCGTTGAGTAGCCCCAAGAAAAAACGGTAGTGAAACACTACCACGGAGAACAACATGGAAATCATAAGGGACAAGGCACTACTGCTGAAGGTCCGTAATCCTAAACAGATCACGGCAGTAATCCCTAAAAGTAAGGAGTTGCCGATGAATAAAGTCGTCGTAAATTGGGGGCTTGATGAAGTCCACAAACTATTAGGTTTAAATATAAACGTACCGTCACCCATTACTAGACGTTACAAATGGCCCGGACAATATAAACCTTACGAACACCAGAAAGACACCGCTGCGTTTTTGACGAGCAACAAGAAGTCTTTTTGCTTCAATGAGCAGGGTACAGGTAAGACTGCCTCTGCAATCTGGGCGGCAGACTACTTGATGACCCACGGCAAAATAAAACGTGCCTTGGTTATCTGCCCACTGTCGATCATGGATAGCGCGTGGCGGAATGATTTGTTTTCTTTTGCAATGCACCGCACGGTTGATGTGGCTTACGGTAGCAAAGAGAAACGCCAAAAGATTATAAACGGGGGCGCGGAGTTCGTTATCATAAACTACGATGGCGTTGACATTGTAAAAGACGAGATAGCCAACGGTGGCTTCGATTTGTTTATTGTGGACGAAGCTACGCACTATAAGAACGCACAGACCAAACGGTGGAAAACCCTAAACAAACTTATAGGGGAGAAAGATTGGCTGTGGATGATGACGGGTACACCCGCTGCACAGTCCCCCCTTGATGCGTACGGTTTAGCCAAGCTAGTCAACCCATTATCAGTGCCAAGGTTCTTTGGGTCTTGGCGGGATATGGTGATGTATAAATACACGCAGTTCACCTACAAACCTAAAGAAACGGCAAAGGATACAGTCCACAGGGTGCTTCAACCTGCTATCAGATTTACAAAAGACGAATGTCTTGATCTGCCAGACATGACGTACACCAAACGCTTCGTCGAAATGACACCACAACAAAAGAAATACTACGAGACACTACGGAAAAAGATGGTAATGGAAGTCGTAGGCGAAGAAGTTACCGCCGCAAACGCAGCGATTGGACTGAACAAACTCCTACAAATAAGTGCGGGTGCGATTTACACCGACGATGGTGACACTGTGCAGTTTGATATCAAGAGCCGATACCAAGCACTCAAAGAAGTCATAGATGAAAGCAGCCAAAAAGTTCTTATCTTTGTGCCTTTCAAGCACACTATCGACCTGCTTGTAGAAAAGCTAACCAGTGACGGCATATCGTCTGCTGTCATACGAGGAGATGTTTCTGCGCCTAAACGCACCGAGATATTTGCCCGTTTTCAAAGCGAGCCGCATCCAGAAGTCTTAGTAATTCAGCCGCAAGCTGCGGCTCATGGGGTTACGCTGACCGCTGCGAACACTGTGGTATGGTGGGGGCCGACATCTTCTCTTGAAACTTACGCGCAAGCAAATGCACGTGTCCACAGATCGGGACAGAAACATAAGTGTACAGTTATACAGCTTGCGGGATCTAGCGCAGAAAAACGTATTTACCGTCTGTTAGACGAGCGCATCAACGTACACACAGAAATGATAAATCTGTACAAAGAAATACTTGACTAAGTAACATAAGTCACTATATAACAGTAATGTAACTATAAAATGGAGAACACCGATGACGGTTCCCGTCGAGAAGTTGGTAAAAGCGTATGTAAACATACGTACAAAACGGTCAGAATTGAAAGCGGAGTTCGCTGAAAAGGATGACCAACTTGCAGATAAGCAAGATAAAATAAGACGCGCTTTGTTAGATCACTGCAAAGAGCATAACGTAGATAGCGTTAAGACAGCCGCAGGGTTGTTCTATCGCACAATTAAATCACGCTACTGGACGAATGACTGGGAGTCTATGCACTCATTCATAATGGAGCATAACTTGCCTGAGTTCTTTGAGAAGCGTCTCAACCAAACAAACGTACGACAATTTCTTGAGGAGAACCCAGACCTGATGCCAGCGGGTTTAAACGTGGACTCTGAGTACGTTATTTCTGTGAGGAAAAAATGAGTGACGTAGAAACCCCCTACACAAACATAAATGCTGTAGCGGATTACTTTCAAGTATCTGTATCCACTATCAGAAAATGGTGCAGAAATGGGGCAATCCCATTAGATACATACATTAAAGTCGGAGAAGTTTATCGGTTTCGGCTTGATGATGTAGAAGCGGCGTTGACAGCCGCACAACAAAAGGGGCAAGATAGTACCCTGTATAATGAATATTAATGGAGAACAATATGTCAGACATGACCCTCTTTGAAGGTGGTAATTCCCTAGTCTCTAGCGACTTGTTTAAGTCTTTGCAGGATGTCGATGACAACCTGTCAGGCGGTTCGGGCGGTAATCAAAACCGTAGAATTAGCTTGCGTGGTGGTCGTTTTCGGCAGCTAGTCGGTGGTGAACAGATAAACGTCAAGAGCGATGGGTTCTTGAACGTAGTTATTGTAAACGCTGCAAAGCTATCACGCACGTATTACAAAGGTGCGTACGATGCAGAAAACCCATCTGCGCCTACCTGTTGGTCGCCCGATACACAAAAGCCTTCTTCTGATGTACCAAAAGATCAGATGCAAGCATCTCGCTGCATGGAGTGTCCTCAGAATATTAAAGGTTCTGGTCAGGGTGACAGCAAAGCCTGTAGGTTCTCACAACGTCTTGCGGTGTGTTTAGAGGGAGATATGGAGAATGTTTATCAGTTGTCCCTACCTGCCACCTCTATTTTCGGTGAGGCCAAGGACGGTAAGATGGGTATGCAAGCATACGCCAAGCATCTCAAGGCGCACAAGACACCATCTATTGCTGTGGTTACTACAATGTCTTTTGACGAAAACAGCGATACACCGAAACTGTTTTTCAAAGCGGCACGTCCTCTTTCAGAAGAAGAGTTAGAACAAGCCGTGGCAATTAGGGATAGTGATGAAGCTATCCAAGCAATCACGCTGACAGTATCCCAAACAGATGGGGTGCAGGCACGTGGGGGTGAGGTTAAGGACGACGAGGTAGACATCTATGATCTGCCGAAATCAGAGCCAGAACCTCAGCCAAAAAAGGTCGCCAAAAAGAAAGAGGTAGCTGCTCCCTCTGATTCCGCTGACGACCTTGCATCTATCGTTGATGACTGGGACGACGACTAAACTGCAAATTAGTCGGATCATTAACGGTAGTCCTGTTGTGGTGGGTTTTGCAAGTTGGCCCACCACAACATTTGGAGCAGCAGCATGGAAGTTAAACATTTTTTACAGGGAGTATTGAGCGAGAACGGTTTCTATTGCGTGTTTGCAGCGCATAAAGAAACAGAAACAAAGGTAACTAAGTTTTACGAAACTATCGAAGAAGTCGAAAGAGCGGCTATGAAATTCGATAGTAGTGGGATGGACACCTATTTTGCTCTAGCAACCTTCCAAGAACCAACCAATCGCAAGCACGATAACGCATACGAATTTAAATCTTTGTTCTTAGATTTAGATGTTGGCCCGTCAAAAGAATATGCCACGCAGCAAGAAGCGGTAGGCGACTTACGCAAGTTCTGTAAACAACTATCTCTGCCTAAACCTTTGATGGTCAACAGCGGCAGGGGAGTGCATGTTTACTGGCCCCTTACCGAAGCGGTTTCGGTGGACACATGGCTAGATGCAGCGGAGCGATTGAAGCGAGCCTGTTCTGAGAACGGTTTTCGCGCTGACCCTGCGGTTACGGCAGACAGATCACGTATATTGCGTGTGCCGCATACTCATAATTACAAAGAAGATACGCCGCTACCTACTGAGTTCCTTGGCGTAGAGATGCCGCAGCCTGTGGTTTTGTCCGAGTTTGTCCAAAAACTTGGCATTGTGATGCCAGTTACTAAGATAGATTTGGGAACTGATGCGCTGTACGAAGCTTATGCCGAGAACTCTGAGAATGTTTTTAAGACGATTGTCGAAAAAACTTTTGCGGGGCGTGGGTGCAAACAAATAGAATTTATTGCGACCAAACAGGCAGAAGTAAGCGAGCCTTTGTGGAGAGCGGGTCTTTCGATTGCAAAGTTTTGCGTGGATGCAGACAAAGCCGCTGAGAAAATTTCAAATAGGCACCCTGATTACAACGAAACAGAAATGCGCAAAAAGTTGGACGAGATAAAAGGTCCGTATACTTGCGTACGTTTTGACGAACTTAACGAGGGTATCTGTCGAGACTGCCCACTTTGGGGCGAGATAAAATCGCCGATTGTGTTGGGTAAACGCATCCGAGAAAGCGAGGGTGTAGTTAGCGTATCAGCCTCTGTGCAGGGTAAGAAAACGCAGAAAGAGTTTGATATACCTGAGTACCCTAAACCATACTTTAGGGGCGTACGGGGTGGTGTGTTCTTGCGTGGTAGCAACGCAGAGGGGGACATCACAGAAGATCTAATTTACCACCACGATATATACATAACGCGCCGACTGCATGACGAAGAACTTGGCGAAACTCTGGTGTTCCGTTTACACTTACCAAAAGACGGGGTGCGGCAGTTTAGTGTGCCGCTTAAACACGTAACTTCTAAAGAAGAGTTTCGAAAAAGCATGGCGCATGAAGGCGTTACTGCATGGGGAAAAAGTCTGGATAAGCTAATGGTATACACAACAAGATGGGTAGACGAACTACAACGTACATCAACTGCTGACGAAGCACACCGCCAATTCGGTTGGGTCGATGATGACATGGACGCTTTTGTTCTTGGGGAAAAACTTATTGAAGCGAGTGACGTGACGTACAACCCGCCTTCTTCGAAGACCGCAGGGCTTATGGATACGTTTGAACCAAAAGGTACAAAAGAAAGCAGCCTTGAAGTCTTTGATTTCTACAACCGCGATGGATTTGAACTGCATCAATACGTGGTAGGCGTTGGTTTCGGCTCGCCGCTGATGGCTCTGACAGGTCTGAACAGTATGGCAGTGCATCTCTACGGTGGTACGGGTGTAGGTAAAACGACAGCGCAGATGGCTGCTATGTCTATCTGGGGCGATCCAGAATTATTGATGTTGCAAAAAGATGATACTCACAATTCCCGCATGAACCGTGGCGAAATTATGCACAGTTTACCTTTGGTATCTGATGAGATGACAAACGTCACAAGCAGAGAGATGTCTGAGTATGTCTACCAAGTATCCGGTGGCAGACAAAAGAATAGACTGTCGTCGAACGGTAACGTGGAGCGCATTCGTGGCAAGCCGTGGAAACTGTTGGCGCTGAGTTCTGGTAACACAAGTGCGTGGGAGATATTGAGCAGGGACAAAGCTACGCCGAAAGCGGAGATGCAGAGGCTGTTCGAGATTAAAGTAACCAAGATGATCCACTCCATAGGCAACAATTCGGATACCGCCGACCTGCTAGAAAAGGTAAAGGCAAATTACGGACACGTTGGTGTCGAGTATATCCAGTGGATCATAAATAACCGAGAAGAGGCACGTGCTATCGTCAAGCGAGCGAAGGCACGGCTGGATACTGCCGCTAAACTTGGTCCCGAAAACCGCTTCTGGTCAAATGGAAACGCTGTTGTACTAGCAGGTCTGATCATAGCAAAGCAGCTTGGATTTATTAAGTACGACATAGCCAAAGTATATAAGTGGATTGTTGCAGAGTTAATTCGCCGAAACAGCTTCGTTAATGAAATCGGCGCATCGGTGTCAGAGACACTGAACAACTACTTGTCAGAGAACTATAACAACCTCTTGAAGATCGAAAGCACAGAGGATCTTCGTGGTAGGAACGACAATGGGTTGGATCAACTTGTACCCGTCAGTGCATCTCCAAGAGGGCAGCTTGTTGCACGATTTGAACCTGACACAAAGCTACTATTTCTTCGGATCAAACCCTTTAAGGATTGGTGTGTAGATCAACAGATAAACTATGCTTCTGTAGTAGACGATCTGAAAGAGAAGATGGGAGCAAAGCGAACTAAGAAACGTCTGACCAAAGGCACGGACCTAAACATGCCGCCACAAGACGTACTTGAACTAAAGTTTGCAGAGTTTGACGAGGGGGAAGATGGATCAAAAGGTAATGAAGCTTGATGATCTGAACCCTGACGGGCTACGGATCACTATAAACTGGGACAATATGGCTGTGGGGTCGTCGTTCTTTTTGCCATGTATCAACGTCGATAAAGGTGAGAAGCAGCTAAAAAGTGTTGCAAAAATGAAATCTTGGGAGTTCGATATACAAATTTGTATAGAAAATGAAAAATTAGGTTTACGAGTGTGGAGGATTGTGTGATACACAATATATAGCGACTTCTTCTGTAAGTTGTTCTCCATTATACTTGGCCCCCTACATATAGTAGGGGGTCTTTATTTTAGAAGAGTTGGAATCCTTGATCGTACTCTTTTAAACTTCTTTCCATGAATGGTGTGTAAGTCATACCACCACGCATCTTGTCGGTGGTTCTACCGAACGCTCGCAGTGATTTGCTTTTTGTGTCCGCAGTTATTCGAGACTTCTCTGCACCTTTTGGAAGCCCTTTGTTAAATTCTTCTATCTTTCTGTCTATGTTACGAACTTCTTCAAAATCGCCTTCACGCATAGCCATGTTGCGTTGGCGTAATAGTTTTGAACGGTCGCTATTGATCGCTTCTTGTCTACGGCGGTTATTCTTGTTGAACTCAAGCTGTTGTATGTACCCTTGCGGTGCGAACCCTAGACCCTGCATAGCTATGTTGTACGGGTTGATATCCTCTGTAATCGGATCACCACGACGTGTCTCTGCGCCTTCACGTAAAAAACGCTCTGCTTTTGATAGGTTGCGGAAAGCAGCGGGTAGCATGGCCTCAAAACCTCTGCGTGTTTCTCCCGCGTAGATATCTTTTAAACCTCTTTCCCACTGCAACCCTACACCAAGCACTGGCCCACCAAGCTGTTCTGCAAGTGTCCAAAGTGCTGATTGATCTTTGTCGATAATTGGTGCGCGATACAGCAAGCTGTTCAGCGAGATACGGTTGGCTACATCTACACCCAACAACTCGTTTGCAAGCCCACCATAGATACCTTCACCTACCAGCTTACGTGTCGCTGCTTCAAAATCATCCTCGTCGTCATCTCTGAGTATGTTGAATATTGCACCGATTGCACCCATTAACGGCATACCACCAAGCCCTGATAGCAGTCCTGTCATAACCAAGAAGTTACGTGCCTGCGCTAGAGCAACCTTATCGCCTTTTGCTGCATCTCTGGCTAGTCGCTCCATCATATAATACTTACTGATTGCAAAGCGTTTGAAGAGGAACAATACGTTACCGATACCCGACTGTGCTACAATCGGACGACCCGCCGCCGCTGTTGCACCTAACGTAAACTCGGTATCATCAATAGCGTTTTGCGCTGCTTGTTTATAATCTGCATCGGTTGGGTTTTTGTTAGTCTCAAGAAGTTTTTTAACTTCTAACAAGTAAGCAGCCGTAAGCGTTGCCTCTCTGTTGATACGCTCTGAGTGATGGAACAAGAAACTAGATACGCGGTTCATAGTTTCAAGATCCGCGCCTCTCCCAACCTCTAAATTTTCTTGTGTTATTGATTGGTTAAATTGTGCCTGATCTAACCCACTTTCGACAAGAATATCCATACGCACCTTATTACCAAAACGTTCAAGTAGTTGTTCTGGTGTGTAGTTTGCGATTGTTTTGCCTTGAACCCCCATATTTACTTCTTGCTCTACAGGCTGACCATCAGGACCAGTAACCATTACAGTTCGGACTGTAGGTGCGCCCATCAAAGCTCTCATAGCATCGCCGTATGCAGATGTAGTATTACGGATACCGTGCTTACCTGCTAAAATCGGCATTGCGCTCATCGCCACATCGAAAAATGTAATAGCTGCTGACGAGAAGTTGAGACCCATAGTCATACCAAAACCTACGCTGGTAGCTATTTGTGACCATCTAGGTACATTAGGGCTTTGCGCAAACTTAGCGATTTGATCTAGCTTGTCTGCTACCATCGCTGTTTCGGGGTTAGATGTGTAGCCTGCCTCTGGATCAGCCAGCTTCTTACGAAAACCTTCAATCTCTGCCGCAGAGCGCATCTGTACTAGCTGACGGTTAAGGTCACGGCCTTTTTCTTTGAGCATGGTATAGGCATCAAACTCTTGTCCAAGAATACCAGTGGGTGTGGTATCGCCGATAAACCCTCGGATACCTTTACGGCGTCTAAAGTTTTGCATGAACGAACGCTCTGGCATGGCATCCAATGCAAGATCGACCATAGCCTGCATCGCCATTTTGTAGTCTTCATCTGTTTTGAAATTACTACGCTGTAGCTGTACGGTTTCTAAAACATTGCGGACAAAGCTAGTAGACGGCGCCCGATCAAAGTTCATAGCCTTTGACGCTTCTGTGATTTGTGTATCCGTACCACCCATACCAGAAACCAAGTCTCTAGCTTGCTGTGCTTTACGAAGTGTTGGGTAGTATTCTACAAATAGTTCTGGCTGACCCGTATCTGGATCGGACGCGGTATAGGCTAAACGATAGCCACCTTTACGCTGCAACGGAAAGTACGGGGTAATAATACCGCTATCTTTCTGTAACAATTCACGTAGCCGTGCAAACGCAGTTTTACGGGCCTCTGCGTCAGGTATAGTAGCTTCAAGCCGTGCGTCTAAAGCCGCTAAAATATCGTTATAGGTATCTTGGAAATAGTTACGCAGTTGGCGATAGAACTCTTGTCCCTTCTTATCCATGCTTAAATATTGCGTACGCAGTGCTTTATATTCTTGCTGCTTCTCTCTGCTTTCGTTGATCGTCTTCATATACTTCTCGTCAGTACGTGATGGGTCAACCCGCAGAAAAGTACTACGTGGAATTAGGTTATTAAGTGTCTGGGAATGCTTTTTGTTCTTTGGCATACGCTGCCATGTTTTTAATTCTCCTGACATAGAATCTAATATTTCTGTTTTTTCTCTGAGGCGACCACTCATGCGGTTAATGATCGTATTTAGTTCACGCGCAAAAGGTATTTTGCTTTTCGCTTTTTCAGTGAGGATATTTACAGGTAGCGTATCAAGATAAAAACTTTTAACTTTTTTACCCACGCCTTCGTTGAGCATGACATCTGCTGCGTCTAAAACTTTGTCTTTAGCATCAAAGTTAGCGATACTTTGCAGCAGGCGTCCGCTACCCTCTTTCGTACCTGCTTCTAACAACATGTTTGGCGCTGCGCGTGTGGCTGGTGATGGAGCCAGCATACCGTCGATCAAGCTATCTATTTCTGTCAGTGCGCTTGGCGATGGAGACAAACCCAAGAGCTTGCGTACAATACGTTTAACCGCACCTGTAAACTTCTCCCAGCCTGACATCTTACCGCCATCTACCCGGGTAAGTGCTAATGCGCTCTGGAACTCAGGGTTACTGAAGGCTTCGGCGACGAACTCGTCCAAGTTTTGTGTGCCATAAACCTCGCCGAATTGCTCACGTGCCGCGTTAAGCAGTGTTTGCAGTTGTTTTGTTTCCGGCAATGACGGGTTGGCAATCGCAGCAGAAGTAGCCGCGTGGGTCATTTCGTGCAGTATAGTATGCACATTCATGCCACGGTTTGCGTCGATCTGTATGGTATTTGTTTCGGGGTCAAATAATCCAGCAGCAGTGCGCCCCACAACCTGAGACAAATCATCAACTACCTGTACCTGTGTATCACCGACAACATTGGCGAGCTTGGCTGCAATTTCACGAATGCGATCCACTTGACTTGTTGAAGCTATAGCGTCCAACGCAAAGCCCAGATCCCCACGTTGTAGCGCGTTACGGATACTTGGAAGCAACGCTTGATCTAGCCCATGCACGGGGTCAATGAGTAAGAAGCCCATTTCGCGGGACGCAATCCAACCATCGTAGAAGTCCATAAGCTCTTCATCAGTTAGAGCTTTTTTGGTATCGGGGTCTATGAACTCATAGTCGGTTTGCTTTACTTTTTTACCATCTCTCTCAACAGTTGTTGTTACTTTGCGTTTCTTAAAGCCCATACTAAGCAAATAAGAATCGAATGCTGTCTCACCTTTTTTAGGTGTAGTTACACGGAAAAGTTCTTCTCCCGCCCGCGTAACCATAGGTCGAGGCGCATCCATAGAAGTATCTAGTGCAAGCTGTTTATCTACCTGCGCTGCTGCGGCTTCTGCGCGTTTTGCTTCTGTGTACGCTTCTACATCTTTTTCAAGCTGCCTATTATATCTTCTTTGCTCGTTATTTAGGACTTGTTTGATTGACTTAGTTGCACGGATATACGCATCAGACGGATTATATTTAGATGTATCTCTACGTGCCAACACACTTGCATCGCGTGTTTCTACAAAAGCTTGACGAGACAGGTTATCGAACACCCACTTCCGCGCATCCATAGCTGACTTTTGGGTCATGCCCTTGTAGAAGGCAAACTCAACCGGAGTATAGTCTTTTTCAATAGACTGTGCAGGCCCAGTAGCACTAACTGCGCCCATTTCGGCGAGGGCATCAACAGGTCTGCGGAACCGCTTGAAGAAAAGTTTTGCCGCTTTAGCCCGTGTATCAAGATCTTTGTCGGGGGTTTCTAGTAATTCTGCAATACCCTCTTTGTCCACCGCAGTCGTGACTTCTGGTGCAGAGCGTGGGTCTACTTGTGTGTCGTGGTATTCTCTGACTTGAGGCTGCTTGCCTCTATTGCTTTGAAATATTCTGTCAATACGTGCTTGTGCTGCTGCATCTCGCTCTGCTTCTACTGCTTGTAGCTGTTCTTGTGGAACAGGCGCGGCTTGCATTGGCGGTGCAGCGGGTACTTGTACAGGTTCAGGAATTACTTGTCCCGCAAGTCCTGTTTCGGCACCACCGATTGCCGCTTGCTGCATGGCAGGTGTAGCAGGTTGAGGAGCAGGTTGAGGAGCAGGCGCTACTGGTTCGGCTGTAGCAATATCAGCTTGCTTTGTTACGTCTTCAGTTACTTGTTCTAGTGTATCGGACTCGATTCCTGTTGTATCTGCAGTATCTCTAGCAGGTGGCAGATCAGTTCCCAGTCTTCCCACGTCAGCTTCCGCAACGACCTCGGTATCTGTACTGTCTCGTCCGAGTCCTCCAACCACGCTTGGTTGATCACTTGGAACGCCAACTCCAAGTCTTTCTGTGTCAGATTTTCTTTCAAGAGATACTCCTACAGAACTAAGATAATCAGTTACGCCTTGTTTGGCTGCTGATACGGAACTTGTAAGCGCGTATTTTTTTAACGCTTCAATGACCGCAGGATCGTTTTTCTTTTTGCCGATTAAGCTTATCTTTGTGTTTTTACGTCTAATCAACGCCTCTTTCGGTACACTTAGACCTGACAAGAAGTCGTCATCTACTACATCAGAGTCAGTTGTTACAGCGTCTACTTCTACTTCTTCTCTAACCCCTACCTGTATATT
>Ga0208898_1001603_pt1 | contig 14685 bp, 22 predicted proteins | sample VirMetDEL_Mar_4_FD_184513 | JGI IMG/M metagenome (GOLD analysis project Ga0208898, IMG submission 184513) | Aqueous microbial communities from the Delaware River and Bay under freshwater to marine salinity gradient to study organic matter... | ecosystem: Environmental > Aquatic > Marine >...
CTACGGACTTTCCACCGCGTCGTACTCGTCGCAGGTTTGGGCGCTCCACAAGGACATTGGCGATCAGGTTCGCGCCAACAGCGACGCGCCGCTCGACCCCGACATGGACGCCACCCGGTTCCTGACCCACCAGATGCTCATTCGTCAGGAGCGCGACTGGGCTTCCAACTACTTCACGACCGGCGTGTGGGACACCGACAACACCCCGTCGACCCTCTGGTCGGCGTCGGGTTCGGACCCCATCGGCAACATTGAGACCGCGAAGAACACGATCCTGTCGAACACGGGTTACCTCGCCAACACGCTGGTGCTGTCGTACAATGTCTACAGCATCTTGAAGAATCACGCCGACTTCGTCGACCGCTACAAGTACACGAGTTCCGATTCCATCGGGACCGACTTGATGGCCCGACTGCTCGAAGTCGACCGCGTGCTCGTCATGAAGGGCGTGTTCAACAGCGCCGCTGAGGGCGCCTCGGCGTCGTACTCGCAGATTGGCGACAAGGACGCCCTTCTCTGCTACGTCGCCCCGGCCCCCGGACTGATGACCGTGTCCGCCGGCTACAACATGGTTTGGACCGGCGTTGGCGGCGGGCTCGGCACGAGCACCGCGGTCAGCCGCTTCCGGATGGATCACCTTCGCGCCGACCGGCTCGAAATCGAGTCCGCTTGGGACTTCAAGGTGGTCGCGTCGCCGCTCGGCTACTTCTTCAGCAACGCGGTCGCCTGACCCACAACTGAACTACCGGCTTAGGTCGGGATCGGGTCCAGCACGGTCCCGGTCCCGACCTTCGTCATTCACGAGGAGAGATGAATGGGACAGAGAAGTAACGATGGTCCGGCTGAGGTCGTGGCCTTGACCGGCGTGGATCAGCAAGCCGTGGTTGGGACTTGCGTGTTCCTCGGTCTCGGTGTGAACGACGACGCAGAGTCGAACGTGCATCTTCACATCCACAACGGCACGGACAACACGGGGACGTTCATCGCGTCGTCTGACCCCAGCAACGGCGGGCATGACGAACTGTGGTTCGGTCCCGGTGGCGTGAAGTGTGACGGCGGCATCTTCGTGGATGTCGTAACGGGCACGCCGTCCGGCTCGATCTTTTTCAGGTGAGGTTGGCTAATGGGACAAGGGAACAGACTGACTAATGACATCGGACTGATCGGCGAGGTTGAGACCCGCAAGATCAGACTGGACGTCGCGAACAATCAGCCGATTTCCGACGTCGGCCAGATGGCTTGGGACGAAACCTATGAAACCGTCCACTTGTACCTGTCGAACGGGTCGAACGTCCCTGTCGAAGCGCACATCGGGCAAGAGGTCTACTACTACGTTAAGGCAGACGCCGCGGTGACACGCGGGCAAGTGGTCTACGCGCACGGCACCGAAGGCGCGTCCGGTCACATCCTTGTCCGTCCGTTCACCGCTGACGGGAGTTACGACTCCAAGCGCATTCTCGGACTCGCCGCGAAGGATGCCGAGGTCGGCGACTTCTTCCATGTCCTCCACTTCGGCAAACTGATGAGCGTCGACACGAGCGGCTACTCGGCGGGCGACATCCTGTTCGCGTCCGCTTCGACGGCCGGCGGCCTAACCGCGACCGCGCCGACCGCCCCGAACAATATTGTGACGGTTGCGCTCGCGCTGAACTCGAAGTCGAATGGGACGCTTGTCGTCCGTCCGACATGGGGTGCGAAACTGACCGAGACCGAGGACATCTTCCTGTCGAACCTTCAAGATGGCGACCGTCTGTATTGGGATGCCGGCAACTCGCGATGGGAGAACACGGCCGCTTCGGTCGGACTGTCCGGCTCTGAGGTCGTGTCTTATGATGGGAGCATTTCGTGAGTTGGACTTACGGCGGCGACCCTGCCGCAAACGCCCGTGACGCCATCCGGTTCCTTATCGGCGACACCGACACCGACGACCAGTTGCTCACCGACGAAGAGATCGCTTGGGTGAACACCGAGGCGTCCGGCACCTCCACCGGAACGACCGCCCTTTACGACGCCGCCTACCGGTGCTGCCTTACGATCGCTTCAAAACTGGCCCGCGAGGCCGACAAGAGCATCGGTGACCTTTCGGTCAGCATGTCGCAGCGAGCCGGCGCCTACCGTGAACAAGCCGCAGCCTTGAAGGCGCTCTCCGGCCGGGAAGGTGGAGTCCCCGTTCCTTACGCGGGCGGCATCACGATCTCCGACAAGGAGATTGACCAAGAGAACTCGGACATCTTCCGGTCATGGTTCGTGGCCGGCCAGTTTGAGAACGTGCGCGACGGCGGCAGGACGCAGACCATTCAGGGCTTGCAATACTTCGGACCCGGAGCGGACTGATGGGATACGCGGCGAGCGCCTTCTACAGACAGTTGCTTGGGCTCAGCAAAGAGACCGTTTCGCTCGCGACCACGACCCGCAACAACTACGGCGAACTGTCCGCGGCGTCGTCGACGAACTACGAAGCCTACGTTCAGCGCGTCACCTCTTCCGACCACGCGGCCGACACCGAAACTCGGATTGTGGAATGGGTGGCCTACGTCCCCGGCGTGACCGCGACCACGTTCACAACTGACGACCTCATCACGTTCCCCGGAGCCGTGCAGCGCCGAATAATCAAGGTCGACTACCGGCGAGACGAGCACGGGCTTCAATGTGCCGTGATTAGCGCGGGAGCGGCGTAATGGCCTCCGTCCGAGTGACCGGCATCGCGGAACTGAACCGCGCCTTGGCGTCTCATCACACCGCCATTCGGAAAGCGGCGGCGCAGGCGTTGTATGCGACCGCCGTCCAGATTCGAAACAAGTCGGGCCAGTTAGTGCCGATTGACACCGGCAACCTTCGCTCCACCCGCGAGATTGAGTTCGAAGATGGGCTCACCATGTCGGCGACCATCTCTTACGGTGACACCGCCACCCCTTACGCGATCGTGCAGCACGAGCGGACCGATTACCGTCACAAGGGCGGCCGGCAGGCGAAGTATCTGGAAGAGCCCTACTTGGAAGCGACCGCGTTCTGGCCGCAGCCGCTCGTCGACCGTATCCGGGCAATCTATTCGGTGGGATGACATGGCGATCCTCGACGACATTGGAACGCTTCTCGCGGCGCAGATTGGAAGCCTGACGCTTGGCACGAGCCTCTTCCTTGGCCGGCTGCCTGACGAACCGGCAACCTGTGTCGCCCTGTTCGAGACCGGTGGAGAGGCGCCGGTGAACACGATGGGTGGCGGCTTGTACGAAATGGAGCAGCCGCGGATTCAAGTGCTCACCCGTGGCGCGTCCTATTCGGCAACTCACGCGCTCGCCCTGTCTGTCTGGCTTGAACTGGAAGCGATCGTGAACGAGACGGTGACCTCTTCGAACTATCAGCGGGTGACGGCGATTCAGTCACCGTTCCCGCTGGAGCGCGATTCGCAAGACCGCATCATCTTCTCGCAAAACTTTCGTGTCCAGAAGAACCGATGATTCCGCCGGACCCTTACGCCGAACTGAGGCACCGGCCGGAGAGCGCCCGGATAACCCGCCTGTCGGTCCGTTGCGCCGGTTGCGGCAAACTGCTCGCCGAAATGGTGACGGCCCCTTGGGCTATTCGATGTCCGCGATGCAAGTCTGAGAACCGGAGCACCGAAGGGCCAGAAGCGGCCCGTTAGGTGTCGTCGCTCCACGAGACCGACGAACTGCCAACCCCGAGATACTGAGATGCCTGCCGGTACGTTTCGCACTTGTCGCGGAGTTCTTCGATTTCGCGAGCGGCCGCTTCGAGTAGTTCGGGCAGGCCGTCGGCAACATAGTGGCGTTGCTGTCTGAGCCGTTCCACAATCCCTGTCATGTCTTCCCCTTTATGTCGGAGTTCGCCCCATAATACACGATTAGTGGCGGCAGTCCACCGCACCTTGCAATCGGCTGGCCGGAGAGGCCGCCAGATTCCCGTCTGAGCGACGTTAGGCCGCCGCCGGCCTCACGGTGCCGGACACGATTGAGCGGGCCGTGCACGGGCAATCAGCGGTCGGTGTCGTCGACCGGCTTGCGGCACGCCTCGCGGGCGTCCTTCTTCCGGCGGTCCGGAACGGTCTGAGCGCGGAGCCTCTGCTCTTGAAACAGTCGGCGCTCTTCGTCTGTCCACTTCCGGCCCTTCATCGTCAGCCCTCCAGTTCCAGCGGTCCGCGTGAATCGGTGAGACGTCCCGCCGCAAACGGTTCCCACAAGGCCGCGCCGTCGACCGACAGTTCGACCTCTTCGGTGACGGTGACGCCGCCAAGAGTGGGATCGGCTTCGAGCGCCTCGCGGGCCCACGCTTCGGCGTCGCGGAGCGCGGCGAACGTCGCCATCGCGTTAGCGTGACTGGCGCAGAACCGGGCGTTGCCGGTGAGTGTTACCCGCGCCATGTCAACCGGCCTCCGCGATACGAACCAGCAGGGCCGCTTCGGCGTCGAGAGCCGACGGGTAGGCGTCAACCTGACGGGTACCTTCGACGAGGGTCGCAACCTCGCATCCGTCGCAGAGGACGAGCCAAGCCCCTTCCTTGATTCCGCTGAGGTCTCGGCGGTAGTGATGTCCGGTGCAGTCAGTCATTGTGGTGGTCTCCTTGTCTCGTGGTGGTCAGCGGGTGACGCTGCCCTCGGCCATGACCCACCCGGCGGCGAGCGGGTCATTGTGGAAGTCCCCGTCGGTGGCGATCCCGGCGGCGCTCATCGCGAACCCCATGTAGCGGGCCCGCTCGACGATGATCACCTCGCCGGTGTCGTGGATGTCGGCGACGATGTCGTAGTGGTAGACCCCGTCCACGACGTAGGCGCGGGCGCGGATGGTGGCGGGGCGGGTGGTGGTGGTGGTGCTGCTCATGTCTCCAAGTATGCGGGATACGCTTCCCGATGTCAACCCCATATCCGGGATTTTTTGGGATATGTCGCGAAGGTGCAGGTCAGGGCACGAAAAAAATCTTGAAGATTCTCGCCGAAACCGGTACAACGCCACCCTCTCCGCAAGCGGTAACCTTCGAACCGAAGTGCGCTCGTCGCCGCAGGTGTCCGCCGTGACCGTCCGTCACCAACGGCCCCTGCCCGAACACGGAAGGTCGTATGCGATACAAGGTGACAGGCGGAGCCGACGGCATTAGCGGAATCGCGATGGGCGGCAAGCGGTACGAAGCCGGCGACACGATCGAGATGTCCGGCCAGAAAGCGCAATGGCTAATCGACAAGGGTCTGCTCGAACCGGACACCGCTAAGCCGGCCCGCGGCAAGAAGGCGGCCGATGAGAAGCCGGCCGACATGGAAGAGGACGCTCCGGAACCGTGGGCGTTCGACAACGATTCGGGAGATGAACTCTGATGCCCACGTTCGTTCACGGCAAGAACACGAATGTCCTTCTCGACGAGTTCGACCTGAGCGCCTACTTCAACAGCGTCGACGTTTCAGCCACCACCGACACGGCCGAAACGACCGCATTCGGGTCATCCTCCAAGTCGTACATTGTCGGACTCGCGGACGCGACGCTCTCCCTCTCCGGCATGTTCGCGCAAGATGCGGACGGCTCCGACGAGGAACTGTCCGCGATCCTCGGTTCAGCAACAACCCCAATCGTGTCAGTCCTACTTGACGCCGGCACGATCGGCAATCGGGCAGTCGCCGCGAAGGCGCACGAAACGAGTTATGCGATCTCCAGTCCCGTCGCCGACATTGTGACCGTCACCGCCGACTTCAACTCGTCGACCGACGGCACCGCGAATCTGACCTACGGGCTTCGAACCGGTGTCCAGTTGACCACGGGCGCCTCAATCGCATTCGGGTCGCTCGGTGACCTCGCGTCAGTCGACCAGTCCGCTTCCAGCGCGAACGGTGGAATGGCAAACCTGCATGTCACCGCGAACACGGTCGACGACGCCGTAGTTATCAAGGTGCAAGACAGCGCCGACGACTTGACGTTCGCCGATCTCATCACTTTCTCATCGGTGACAGCAACGACTGTCACTTCCGAGCAGAAAGCGGTTACCGGAACGGTGGAACGGTACGTCCGGGTCACCGCGTCCAGTTCGTCGGCGACAACCGGCAGCATCACCTTCAATGTAGTATTCGCCCGTTACTGAGCAACAGGAGACCCTAAAGCCATGCCCACTTTCGTTCACGGCAAGTCCACCCACTTCGAAATCGACGACACCGGCGGCTCGTCGCGGGACATCAGCGACACGCTCACCAGCGTCGACTTCCCGGAGACGATTGACACAGCCGAGACAACCGCATTCGGCTCGACGTCGAAGTCGTACATTGTCGGTCTCCGCGACGCGACCCTTTCGGTGTCCGGCATTTGGGACGCAACGGTCGACGGCTACTTCATCGGAACGGAGCCGGCGAGCCGCACCTTCATTTACGGCCCGGCCGGCGACACCGGCGGCAACGTGAAATACACGGGCGAGTGCATCCTCACCTCGTTCTCAATCTCGAATCCGGTCGGCGACGTCGTCACCTACTCGGCCGACTTCCAAGTCACCGGGGACGTCACCCGCACCACCTTCTGACCTAACCCACAACACAAGGAGTGACCACCGTGTCCATTGTTGACAGAATCAAAGCGTCGGAAGACGTCGACCGCGAACTCGTCGACATCCCCGAATGGGGCGTCGCAATCGAAATCCGTTCCATGTCTGCCCGGCAGCGGGCCGGAATGGCGAACTATGCCGAGGACGACGACCATTCGAACTCGGAACGGCAGGAAGCGTTGTGGGGTTTTCTGCTCACCTCATGCTGCTTCGATCCGGACACCGGCGAGCGCGTGTTCAGCGCCGACGACATGGAATGGCTACTGAACGACAAGTCGTTCAAAGTGATTGACCGGCTGACCGCAAAGTGTCTGTCGGTTTCCGCCGTGCTCCGCGATTCCGTGGATGAGGCGGGAAAAGGCTCCTTGGATTCCCTGACGGAAATGGAGTAACACACCCGGAACGCCGCTTCCTCTTCCACCTCGCCCGTGAACTCGGGATGACGGTCGGCGAACTGTCCGACCGAATGTCGAGTGCAGAGTTGGTTGAATGGATGGCGCTCCACAAGATTGAAGCCGGCGAGAGGGACCACCAAAGGCAGGTAGCGAAACAGCGGAATAGTCGGAAACGGTAGACATGGCAGACGCAATCATCGGGCGGGTGCGGGCGGTAATCACCGCCGACACTAAAGGGCTTGACAGCGGCCTTGCTCGTGCCAGCGCCCGACTCGGCAGTTTCGGCCAGTCCGCAACAAAAGTCGGCCGGACGCTCACCACCCGGCTTACCCTCCCAATCGCCGGCGTGGGAGTGGCCGCCGTCAAGATGGCGTCCGACTTCGAAAAGTCGATGGCGTCCATTGTCGGACTCGTGGGCGTCGCCGCCGACGAAGTGAAAGCGATGGAAGGTTCCGTGCGGAGCATGGCGCGAGCCTTCGGGTCATCCGCCACGGAAGCCGGCAACGCGCTGTTCTTCATCACCTCGGCCGGTCTCCGCGGAGCAGACGCGACGAGCACCCTCGAAGCGTCATTGAAAGCGGCCGCCGTCGGCCTCGGCGACGTCTCCACAATCGCCGACCTTGCAACATCCGCCCTAAACGCCTACGGGTCAGACACCCTTTCAGCGACCGCCGCAACCGATGTCCTCACCGCCGCCGTCCGAGAAGGCAAACTTGAAGCCTCCCAGTTAGCCGGCTCAATGGGTGGTGTCCTCCCGATCGCGTCCGCGATGGGCGTCCAGTTCAACGAGGTTGGTGCAGCATTCGCCGCCCTCTCCCGAACCGGCACTAACGCGGCAGAAGCGGCCACCCAAATCAACGGCATCCTCGGCGCCCTCTTGAAGCCGACGCAACAGGCCGAGAAGGCGCTAAGAACGATGGGGCTCTCATCCGAGTTCCTCCGCGCCAATATCAAAGAGAAGGGGCTGCTCGACACCCTGAAACTTCTCGCCGACGAGTTCGACGGGAACGCGGCAGCCACCGCCAGCGTCTTCGGAAACGTCCGCGCCCTAAAGGGTGTCATGGACCTCATGGGCGCCAACGTGGCCGGCACAGAAGCCATCTTTGCGAGCATGGCGGACACGACCGGCACCGTCGACCAAGCGTTCTCCGTGATGGCAGAAACGACCGCTTTCAAGTTCCAACAGGCGGTCGCCGAAATGAAAGACCTGCTTCTGGAGTTCGGGCAGACAATCATGCCGATCGTCGTTCGGGCGCTCGAAGGGGTCTCCGGCATTCTGGCATCCGTGTCATCCGCGTTCGGCGGAATGTCGCAAGGCACAAAGGATGTCATCGTCGCCCTCGCCGGTGTCGCCGCGATCGCCGGACCGGTCGCACTCGCAATCGGCGGCGTCACTAAAGCGATGATCGCCCTAAAAGCCGCGGCAATGGCCCACCCGGCGCTCATGGCGTTCTCCCTCGCCATCGGCGCAATCTCGGCCGCCGCCGCCATGTTCCATCGCGAAGCCCGAGAAGCGCGAGACCGTCAAGAGTCACTCACCGCCGCCTTCGTGGAGGCAGGCGACCCCGCTTCAACCGTCGTCGACCGTCTCCAAGACATCGCCGCCGGCATGGAAGCGGTCACCGCTGCATCATCCGACGCCGAAGATGGTGTCGAAGAGTTCATGGGCGCCGCCGTCCTGAACGCTGAACTGATGAAGCGTGACGTCCTCGACGAGTTCGGTGCTCTCTCCACCGAGGGGCAAGAGGCGCTCCGCAACCTTGTCGAATCGGGATTTGACTTTGAAGGGTCGAACCTGTTCCGCAACTTCCAAAACATGAACGATGCGACTGGAGCACTCGCCGCCACCTACAACACGGCGAGCGGCCCGCTCGAAGAGTTCGCGCTCGCTCTTTACGAACAGGCCGAAGCGGGCGAACTGACCGTCAGAGAAATCGAGAACATCCTCGTCGCCACCAAAGACGTCGGCAAAGCCTACGAAGATCACCACAAAGCGGTCGAAGAACTCAACGAGGAATATGTCACCAGCGCCCAAGTCTTCAAAGACTTCGAAGGCAAACTGCCGGAGAAGGCGATCCGTGACATCATCACGACGAGCGACACATACACCGAAGCCCTCTTGCGAATCGAAGCGGCCGCTAACGATGTCGCCTATGTCCACGCCACCGACCTCGAACGAGCCCTCAAAAACACGCAAGAAGCGATGGACTCCGCGACAGTCTCCGCGAACGACACGGCCCGAATGCTCGTCGAAGCGGGCGAGGCAGCCGGCTACGACAAACGCCAGTTAGTGGAACTGACACAACAACTCGGAATCCTCGACAAAATCGACCCGTCCGTGCAGGTCGAACTGGGGCTCGACGTCACCGCCTTCGACCAACTCATCGACGGCCTCGACGAGTTCATCAACGCGCAAATCCGACTGATGACCGTGTTCGACGACATCCCGGCCGCGCTCGCCGCCCGCAGCCCGGCCGTGCAAGCCCTCTTCGATCTTCGAAACGCACTCCGCGAAATGGCTAACGCCGGAGACGAAGTGTCCGACTCGTTCACCGGTGGAGGCGGCACCGTGGACGCAATCGACGAACTGGACAAGGCGGCAGAAGAGGCCGCCCGTGAAGCGGAACGTCTGCAACGTGAGGTGGATCGCCTCGCCGAAAAGATCGCCGACCTCGGCAGCGAACTTGTGGGCCGCGACTTCTTTGAGTTCATGCTCGGAGCATCCGCCGACGAAATCGAACGCAGGTTCTATGACATCGGGCAGGCCGCAATGGCTCTCGTCGAACAGGCAGAGGCGCTTGGCCTCGCCGGCGGCGACCGTTTCCTGCAAACCCTCGCCAATATCGGCGTCGAGTTTGACCGTCTCGCCTCCCTGCAAAGTCGCGTCGCCTCCACCCAAGCGGAAATCGCGAACGTGGAAATGCGGCTCGCGGACGCCACAAGCAGCCTCGCGTCAGCCCAAGCGGACCTGAACCGGGAGAATGAGCGATATGCCTCATTCCTTTACGGTGAGGGTCGCGGCGGCGGCACGTTCGGCGAGCAACTGGACGCGCAACTGGCCGCCTACCGCGATTTGCAGAAAGAGGTCGGTTCCCTCGAACAGGCACAGAAGAGTCTCCAAGATCGCCTGATTGCCAGCATGAGCGCAGACGCCGGAACCTTTGCTGGTGCCGGCGGCGTTATGGGGAACGTCGGTAACGTGCTCGCTCAGGCCCGCACATTCCGAAACAATCTGATCGAACTGCGAGACCGCGGCTTCCCGACCGACGTCATCGCTCAAGTTGTCGCTTCCGGCATGACGCAAGGCAACGTGATCTCCCGTCGCCTTCTCGCGCTCGGCTCCGCCGAGTTCGCCGAGTTCCTCGCCCTACGGGACGAAATCGGCCGTATCGGTGCAGAGACCGCGGCGATCGCCGGCGAAGTCATCTTCGGGGCCGACATCGCCGAGGCACAAGGGGCAGTTCAAGACCAGTTTGCGGTCGTGGACTCCATGTTCCAATCGGCCATCGCTCAGGCAGCCGCAAATGTTCGCGAACAGGCCGCCGTCGTGGACCGGCTCCGCTCTGCCCTCGCCGCTCTCCAAGGGCGCCTCGACAATCTTCGCGAGGACATCGGAACACTCGCGGCCGACATTCAGACCGCTCTCCGCACCGCGTTCGACGAGTTCCTCGCCGGCCTGAACGCCGCTATAAGCAGGCTGCCAGACGTCCGTAGTTTGCCGTCTCCCGCGAGTTCCGGGGGTGGCGGCGGTGGAGGTGCAGCGAGACCGTCCGCGGCGCCTAGCGCGGCGCCTAGCGCGGCACCTAGCGCGTCTGTTCCGTCGGCGCCGGTTGCGGCCCCGTCTGGCTATTCGGTGCAACGTGGCGACAGTCTTTGGGCTATCGCCGCCCGCGAACTCGGCTCCGGCACCCGCTGGCGTGAGATTCAACAGGCAAACAACATTTCCGGCACACTCATCCATCCCGGCCAAATGCTCACGATTCCCGGCCGTGCTCGTGGCGGACCGGTCCGCGGCGGCCGCCCGTACCTCGTCGGCGAAGCCGGACCGGAACTCTTTGTACCGTCAGAGACCGGAACGGTCGTCTCAGCCGGCAAAACCGCCGCAATGAGCGGTAATGGTGGCGCGGTCTACAACATCAACGTCCACGCCTACGGAGACCCCGCCGAAGCGGGCCGTCAGATCGTCAAGGCGATTCAGGAGTGGGAGCGTCGTAACGGAAGCAACTGGCGCTCGTGACCGCCACCTACCAACAGGCGGGCGTTGTCTACGACTCGGTCGGTTACACCTATCAAGGGTTCGGTGCCGGTGACCGTCCCGTCGTGAAGGTTGAGATCGGTTGGACCGCACCCGCCTATGAACAGGCCGAACTCGACTACAACTCGGACGTCTCTTACGGCGCACAAATTGCGGCGCTCGACCCGAACCCCGGCTGGACCGACGTCACCCCTTACGTCTCGTCGCTTCGCATACGGCGCGGCAACGACAACTTCCTCATCCGTAACGTGGAGTCGGGTTCACTCACCGTCGTGTTTGAAGATCCCGATTCGCGGTTCCTGCCGAACAACACCGGCTCGCCGTACTACCCGAACGTCGAACCGGGTCGCCCGATCCGTGTCGTCGCCGACTGGTCCGACGCCGAGACCGTCATCTACCGAGGGCAGACGACCCGCTGGACACAGAACTTCGTTCGCAACACGGAGAACACCGAGGTCGTGTTGACCTGCTCCGACGTCCTCAACCTGCTTCAGAACTACACGGTCGACCAGACGACCCTCGGCTCGAACGGGCAGGCAACCGACACCCGTATCGGGCTACTGCTCGACGACACCGGACCGTTCGGACTTCGCCCACCGTGGCCTACCGCGCTTCGCAACATTGACACGAACACGAGCGCCCTCGTCGAACAGGACGCCGCTGGGGAGAAGCGGGTGCTGGACGCGATCAAACTGGTGACCGATTCGGAATGGGGACTGTTCTTCATTGACAAGGAGGGACGCGCCACGTTCCTCGGACGGGCGGCGGCGAACCCGGGTGCCGTCGCGGAGATCACACCCGACTATTACTTCGGTGACGCCGATTCGCGGGTCAACAACTTCGTCCCGTCCTACGACTTCGCGTATGGCGACTACGACGACCCGGAACTCGACTACAACGACGGATCGTTCAACGTCACGGTCGCTCAGGCCCGTTACGACACGATCGAAACAGAATCGGATGATGACACGCTGACCAACGTGGTGGAGGTCACCGACGCTTACGGTGCGGTCGGCGGCTGGAAGTACGACGACAACATCGCGGTCTATGAGGAACGCCGTCTGCCGGTCACGACCCTGCTCGCGGATTCGACGGCGGCGAACACGCTCGGCGAGTTCGTCCTCAACAACCAGTACGACCCGGCGCTCCGAGCGAAGCGTGTCGGGTTCTACATTCAGACGTCGACCGCCGCAACGCAGGCCGCTGTCCTCGCTGAACTGAAGGACACGGTCGCGATCCGGCACAACGCTCCGGGCGGCGTCACAGTCGACTTGACCGGTGTCGTTATCGGTGTCGAGCAGGAGATTCGTCGGGACTTCTGGTACACGACGTTCACGTTCGGGGCAGGCTCAACGCAGGCGACGACCGCTACTGTAGGATCGGCGCTTGTATGACGACCGCGTACCCTGCCGCTCTCGACAACTTCACGAACCCGGCGTCGACGGACCTTCTGTCGGCGGCGGGCGTGTCGCACGCCGACCAGCACGCCAACGCCAACGACGCTATCGAGGCGTTGGAAGCGAAGGTCGGTGTCACCAGTTCGGCGGTGGTGACGAGTCACGATTATCGGATCGCCCAGTTGGAAGCGGGCGGCGCAGGCGGCGGCGGGTTCGCCAACATCTTTCTAGTAATGGGAGCGTAACGACATGCCTCAGGCGTACAAGGTGCTCGGACAGATCGCACCGTCCGCAACGACAGCGACGACTATCTACACGGTGCCGTCGGCAACCGAGGCGGTCGTGTCGTCGGTGTCGGTGTGTAACAGGGCAGGAACAGCGGCCACGTTCCGTCTCTCGGTTCGTCCTGACGGTGCTTCGCTGGCGAACCAGCACTATCTAGTCTATGACGCTGACCTCGGAGCGAACGACACGATCATCCTGACCATCGGTGTAACGATGGATGCGACCGACGTTCTCGAAGGATACGCCTCATCCGGTGACCTGACGTTTCACGCTTACGGGTCAGAAATCACCTGAGTCATGGCGATCGTCTCCGTCAATAACTATGGGCTGAATGGAGTCAAATACCGTAGTTTCGGCGCTATCCCCTTCGCCGTTGACTATCTAGTCATCGCTGGTGGCGGTGGCGGCGGCGGCACACCGGGAGCGGCGAGCGGATCGGACGGCGGCGGAGGTGGTGGTGGCGCAGGCGGGTACTTGACCGGAACGAATGAGAATGTGACGACCCTCGTTGTAACTGTTGGTGCTGGCGGCGCAGGTAACAGTTCGTCAGGCACCGGGGCTACCGGCACGGCATCGGCTATTTATGGCGGCTCAGTTGGGTCCGTAACTGCTGACGGTGGTGGCGGTGGTGGAGGTCATAACCAAAATGGGGCCAACGGCGGTTCTGGTGGTGGCGGCGGCGGATCGGGAGCGTACTCGGGTGGCACCGCAACAGCAGGGCAGGGAAATGATGGTGGTGACGGCGGCGGCGTCAACTTCGGTGGCGCTGGTGGTGGTGGTGCTGGGGTGGCAGGCTCAAACTCAACTGACGGTGCTGGCGCTAACGGCGGTGATGGCTCTGCGTCATCCATTACCGGCTCGTCGGTAACTCGTGCTGGTGGTGGCGGTGGTGGTGCGGGTCAGAACGGATCAGTCGAAGGCTCAGGGGGTGCTGGTGGCGGCGGTAATGGCGGCACCGGAATCGGCGGAGTTGCCGTTCCTCCGACCGCTGGCACAGCCAACACCGGAGGCGGAGGTGGCGGTGGCGGTGAACGCTACACCTCCATCAAGAACGGTGCCGCTGGCGGCTCGGGTGTTGTGATTCTGTCCTATCCTTCATCTAAAGGCTTGCCGACAGTAGGTGCTGGCTTGACTTACTCATCGGCCACAGTCGGCGTGAACACAGTTCTGACATTCACCGCTGGCTCCGACTCGGTGGTGTTCTCCTGATGGCTCACTACGCCTTCCTTGACGACAACGGAATCGTGACCGGCGTGATCGTCGGTCGTGACGAGAACGACCTGCCCGACTGGATTACGTCGTGGGAGGCGTACTACGGGAACCGTCACGGCCAAACCTGCCTTCGCACCTCATACAACACTTACGCCGGTCAGCACTCGCTCGGTGGTACTCCGTTCCGTGGCAACTACGCCGGGATCGGCTACCGGTACGACACCGACCTTGACGCTTTCATTCCACCGCAACCGTTCCCGTCGTGGACGTTGGACGAGGCGACGTTCCAATGGGCCGCACCCGTCCCGTATCCGGACGACGGCGAACCGTATGTGTGGGACGAGAACCTGCTGAACTGGACCCCTGCTACTCTCGGAGACTGACCTATGGCGATCACCTTCCCCACCACTCTCGACACGCTGACCGACCCGACCGCGTCCGACAAACTGAACTCGGTCACGGTCCCGCACGCCACCCAACACGCCGACCTGAACAACATCGTCGAAGCGTTGGAAGCGAAAGTCGGTGTCGACGACAGCGCGGTCACAACCTCGCTTGATTACATCGTGAAGGGTGCGACCGGTATCCGACTGTTCGCTCCGCGTGAGAAGTG
>Ga0208898_1001605_pt1 | contig 14681 bp, 6 predicted proteins | sample VirMetDEL_Mar_4_FD_184513 | JGI IMG/M metagenome (GOLD analysis project Ga0208898, IMG submission 184513) | Aqueous microbial communities from the Delaware River and Bay under freshwater to marine salinity gradient to study organic matter... | ecosystem: Environmental > Aquatic > Marine > Coastal...
TGTGTTTGAAACAGAACCTCAAGATGCTTTACCAGATGCTTGGTATGAAAACAGTCAGTCATTTAATATTAGCAATGGACTGCATTTAGGAAACGTTCAAAACCAAACTTCAAGTCAACCAGCTATTATAAACCCTGGTTTTACAAACTGTTATAGTTTTGGTAATGGTGTAGAAAGTTATAGAATTAGAGATTCGATAAAAGGTAAGTCTTTTAATTTAGGGAACAGAGTTTTTACAACATCTAATGAAGAGTTCAAAGCTGCTCACAGATTTGCTGATATTACTTATAGTGGAGTGTTTAATGATGAATCAAATGTAAATAGATTAAATGAGTTTAATTTAGGTTTAGCTAATTTTAAACCATTAGAAGAAACGTATGGAGATGTTGAAATATTATTTGCAAGAGAAACAGATATACTTGTTTTACAAGAAGATAAAATATCTTATGTATTAGCGGGTAAAAATTTACTTTCAGACTCTACTGGAGGTGGTGTTGTTACATCAGTTCCAGAAGTATTAGGAACGCAGATAGCTAGAATAGAAGAGTTTGGTATAAGTAATCACCCAGAAAGTTTTGCAACTTTTGGGCAGAACAAATTTTTTACAGATGCTAAAAGAAATGTAGTTATCAAATTAACAGGTAGCTCAGCTCAAAATGAAATTCTAACGGTTATATCTAATGAAGGTATGAGGAGTTGGTTTAGAGATTTATTTGCTGAAGCTTCTGCAACACAGAAATTAGGTGGCTATGACCCATATATGCAAGAATATGTTTTTACCACTAACACAATTGTAAAACCTGAAACTGAATTATGTACTGCTTGTGGTGTTACAAAGAATATTACTATTGTTGCAGGTCAAGAATTTGTTTATTGTGTAGAGTTAGGTGAAACTGTAGGCCCTCCATCAAATCTTAATTATGTAGAAATAGATTATGTTATACCTTTTGAGAACACAGACTTAATTGTAACAGAAGGAACAGAACAACAAATAGTTTCAGAAGCAGGTGTGGATTTAGAAACGGAAGGTCAAGTGTCTGGTACAGGTTATATAGTTCAAGCAATATATGATGGCGTTACATATACTACAGGTATTGTTTATCAAAGTGGAACTTTAAGATTTCCAAAACCAAATCCAACTCCTACTGAAGTTGTAATGATTATTTCTTCAGACGCAATAGTAAACGACACAATTCAGGTTACTGTAAAATGTCCAGAAGAAGAAGTGTTTAGTGTTTATAGTATTACTCTTACAACAAACGCTAACGCAGGTCAGTTTTCACACACAGAATTTAGTTGGACAGATTCAACTGTTACTTCTCCAACACAATCAGATTTAGTAACATTTTTAGCTAGTCCAAACGACCCTATTGTTTCTCAATACAGAGAGCTAGAAGGTCCACAAGCTTCAGGTATTATACCCCCTGATGGCTCAACTATCACAATGAGGTCTAACAAAATTAATTTTGATAACTTCCAGTTTGACCCTACAGAAAATGAATTTAGATATTTAAGAACTGATGCATTGTTTGAAAACAATTCAACGGATATAAGTATTTTATTAGCTGCTTCAGTGCAAGCAACTCCAATTAATTCTAGCGGAGCTCCTACATTGTATAGCGCTCAATTTGGTTTACCATCAGGTGGTAATAAACTATATTTAATATATGATTTAAGAAACGCAGTAGGACAGCAACTTTGTTATTCTTCGACTAGTATATTTGATGCATGTTGTAATTGTACATTTACACCAGCGCCAACACCAAGCCCTACTCCAGCTCCGACTCCAGCTCCTGCGCCAGTATATGATTACTTCTTAGGGATTGATTGTGTTAGCTTACAAGCAGTGTATGTAAAAGCAAACCAAACATTAGGTATTGTTGTAGGTGATGAAGTTCAATATCAATTTGGCTCAATAACAGGATGTGCATCTTTATATGATGTTGGAGGTTCAGGACAAAATGGTGAAGTAATAGTTCAAGTTTCAGGATGTGGAGATTCAAGATGTTCAACATAAATGGTTAACTTTGTAAAATTGTAAATGGCAACAACAGGAACATATTATTATAGCTCGGCAAGTTTTTCTACTGCTACTGCATTATTTACTGATGCAGCGCTATCTACTTTTGCTCCTGATGGATGGTATTCAGACCAATCAATCTCAAGGCAACAAGCTTCTGGCGTATTGTTTGCTGAAGCTGATTGTCCTAATTGTGCAACACCTACTCCAACACCAACACCAGTTGTCTATGACTATAGAGTATATACAGCTTGTGATGGTATAAGTGCAAATGAAGTATTTAGAATAGTTCAAGGAGGAAGTTTTCCAGCAACTGTTTCATATAATAGTATTTGTTATCATAACCCTCAAGCTACTGGTTCAACATCTACAATAAACGTAAATGGTCTTGTTAGTTATACTGATTGTGTAGCTTGTGGTGTAACGCCATCACCAAGTCCATCACCAGGTCCGACTCCAAGTCCGACTCCAGGTCCGACTCCAAGTCCTGTTCCAACGGTTACTTATGATTTTAGAGAATATACAGTATGTGGCACTTCGGTATCAAAAATATTTAGACTTGTTTCAGGTAGTTCTTTCCCTGCTGTTGTTAAAGACAGCAACTTATGTTATGAAAACCCTTCTGTCACTGGCTCTACCAGCACAAATGATATAACAGCTTCTTATGTAGACTGTGCTACTTGTGAGGCGACAACGCCTAGTCCAAGTCCATCACCAAGTCCTACACCTACACCTAGTCCTGTGCCGGCTGTAAGCGGTACGCAGATATTCTCTACATATACTGTTGGGAATGGAGTAGGAAACTCATCTACTGCGTGTGCTGCACAAGCTACTAACAGTATGTATACTTCAAGAGCTGATGTAGCTTCGATTCAAGCTGGAGATACTATATACACTAATTCAGGATTGACAAATGTGTGGAATGGTGGATTAAATTTCTATGGTGTAACCAATGTAAATGGTCATTATCCAAACTTAGATAATGGATATGCTTTATTAATTAACTCACTTGGAATTGTTGATGCAGTTGTAGATTGTACACCAACACCAAGTCCAGTTCCTGCTCCAGCAGCTGCTACATTCCAAGATGTAGAGATAAGACAGTGTTTTACAACAACACCAACATATAAAGTAAGAGTTACAGGTTTAACAGCGCCAACCTTAGCTAATGGTATTGTAATTGAAATAACGGGTGCAGCTAGCGCACCAAACCCAGAGTTTACTGGCTCAACTTGTTGGGAAATAATTGACAACGCTGCAACATCTTTTGATTCTTCAGCTGTTTTAAATTCTGCATATAGTAGTTGTAGCGGATGTGGAGCAACACCGGTTTATAATTACGCTGAGTATACTGAATGTCAAACATCAACTACAGCAGTATTTAGAAAACTTAGCACAACAGCAAGTTTCCCTAGCTTTGTAGAATATAATAATATTTGTTACTCAAATCCAATAACTACAACTGCTACATCACTAATCAGTGTTGAATCTTTAACAAGCTTTAATAACTGTTTTGATTGTGAAAACCCATCAATGTTTATTAATGGTTTACCACAACAAGGATATACAGAAGCTGCGGCTTGTAATGCTAGAACAGATTACTTTGTATTCTCTGATAGAGCAACGGTTGGTCAAATTATAGTTGGAGATACATTATATGCTAACTCTTCAAAAACTACAGTATTTAACGGAGGTTTAGAATGGTATAGTATTTCAAACACTTTAGGTCTTTTACCACAACCTTCAAACGATAAATATTTAATTTTATCAACTGGTGTTGTTCAAGCAATAACTACATGTGCTGCTCCATCACCTAGCCCAAGTCCATCACCAACACCAGCTCCAACACAAGATATAAGAATTAGAAGTTGTGTGGATTCTAGTGAATATAATGTAACCGTAGTTGGTTCAAGTGGACTTCCAAACAATTTCCAAATCCAGATTAGTGGAGGTGGAGGTAGTTGTCCAACTTGGCCAGGTGGAAGTGGTTCTGAGTGTTTTGAAATTATTCAAACTAGTGGTGTAACAGGAGTTTGTAATGTAAGCATAACTGCAATAACTTCTGGTGGTTGTTCAGCAGGAAATTTAACTTGTGGAACTCCGACGCCTAGTCCAACGCCATCACCGAGCCCAACTCCGACACCTAGTCCAACGCCATCACCGAGCCCGACGCCTAGTCCAACGCCTAGTCCAGCTCCTACAGTGTCTGTATATTATTATGATATTGACAGGTGTGATGGAAACGTAGGTACGTTTAGTAATGTAGCTACAACTTCAATACTATTTGAAGGACAGTCGTTGAAAATGGCTGATGGTCACTGTTATCTATATGGTGGAAGTGTAGGTACAATAAACTCTAACAATCCAGTAGCTATATATGATAATTGTACTACTTGTTTAGCATCAACACCTACACCAAGTCCGAGTCCGAGTCCGACGCCAACGCCTAGTCCAAGCCCAACACCTACACCTAGCCCAACACCAGCTCCAGCTTCAAATTGTAATACAGTTGACTTGGAGTTTGTCTCAACTGTAGGTAGTATAACTTGTACTAATTATCAAACATTCTATATGAACACAAATGATTTCTGTACAGCTACAAACCTATACAGAGATAGCGCTTGTACTAGAGGAGCATTGTCAGGAGTGTACAACACAGGTGGTTTCTACAGAGAATGGAATGGTTCTTCATTTACATTATCTTGTACACTTACAATTTGTCCATAGTTTTTCATTTTAAATAATTATCATTAACTTTATTTGAAATTAAATCAAATCAAATGGAGGAAATACTTAATTATATTACACCTGAGGAGTGTCAAGAACTTATTAAAATGATTGACGCAAATCATTCACGCTCATCAGTAGTTGTCGGGGGTACTGACAGAACGGATGTAACTGACCACAGAACATCAAGCACATCCAACTTAGATATGAGTACTCCTATAATGTCTAAAATAAAAAAACAAATATCTGAAACATTGGGATTAGAGCTTGTTAAAGGTGAAGCACTTCAAGGACAATTATACGAGCCTGGTCAATACTTTAAACCACATAATGATTTTTTTAGTGGACCTGCTTATGATATGCATTGTAAAGCATCTGGGAATAGAACTCATACCTTGATGATATATTTGAATGATGATTATAAAGGAGGTGGCACGCATTTTCCTACATTACAAAAAACTGTAGAGCCTGAAACAGGTAAAGCATTGTGGTGGTATAACATGAAAGATGGTAAAGTACAAGACCAATATCTTCATGAAGGCGTAACGGTTGATGAAGGTAAAAAATATGTAGTTACATCCTGGTGGAGAGAAAAAAATTGGGATGGAGCTGGTGATGAGAAAATGTATTTAAATTCTATAAAAGAAAAAAAAGTTGAAGAAAAAAAATCATACATAGTAAAAGCTTCTGAATTGACTAAAAAAGAAAGTAAACCTATTACTGAAGTACAACCAAAAGTTTTTACATCTAAAGAACAAATACCTAAGTTTACCGAGCTAGGTTTTTCTATTCAAAAATGTCCAGCAGAAACTTGGAATATAATTAATGACTCTTACAATATATTAAAAGACAAAGGAGTGGAGGAAGTTTTTGATGGTAAAGAAAATATAATAAAAGGAGGCGATACTGAGTTATTATCATTTGACGCACTTCCATCTATAAGAACTTTAATACACAAACAATTGCTGTCAACTCATCAAGAATGGATTAAAAATGAAAATATAGAGCCATCTTTTATTTATGGTATAAGGTCATATAAAAAAGGAGCAACACTAACTCCTCATGTTGATAGAGTTGAAACACATCATATAAGTTCTATAATTATTGTAGATAAAGATTTAGCTTGTGGATGTTCTAATAAACCCGAATCAGATGATTGGCCTTTAGATATTCAAGGACACGACGGAGAGTGGTATAAAGTGTATGCGCAACCAGGAGACATGATACTCTATGAATCAGCTGTTTGTGAGCATGGTAGAAAAGAACCATTTGGAGGAACTTATTTTAGAAACTTTTACGTACATTATAAAATAATATAATTTGAAAAAACCACAATTATTAATTTCTATTGCCTCTTATTGTGATGATGAGTTAATAAAAACTATAGAGAGTTTAATTGATAATTCTGGTGATAAAAATAATCTTGATATTGTTGTTTTTAATCAAAGTGAATACCCTGAAAACATAAACCATAAAAATGTAACTGAAGTTTACACTGATTATAAAAGAACAAATGGGGTGGTTTGGGCGAGAGAACAAATTCGTAATTACGTAAAGCCACATCATAAATATTATTTACAGGTTGATGCACACATGAGGTTTGACAAAGGCTTTGACCAAAAACTTATTAGCCACCTTGATGACTATGACGGTAAAGTGGTTTTTAGCGGATTCCCTTCTATGTATTATTTACCTGATAAAAAAAGTTGGGATGCTTGTTATATAAATAAAATAGATAAGATAGATAGCCAAGGTAGGTTTTGGCCTGGAGCTCAAGGCGTTGACGAAAAAAAATACTTAGGTCCAAGCACAATAGCAGCTGGATATTTTTTTAGCGATATAGGTGTTTTAGATATCGATATATATGTGCAAAAAGGTGATATGTATTTTGAGGAAACCTACGCTACGTTTAACACGTTTTTAGCTGGATATGATATAACAAATATCCCCTTTCCAGGTGTATATCATTTGTATGACAAATCAAATCAAAGACAAACATATCATCCTAATCAAGGTTCACCTCGTTTAGTAGGATTAAAAAATAATGTTAAAACTATACAAGATTTTAATAAATTATACGGAACAAAGTATAGGCCTAATATAATACATCAAGTTGCTCCACAAGATAAAAACAGGTGGAGTAAAGAATGGTTTAGATGTGATTATAGTTGGGATACAATTAAAGGATATAAAAGAAATAAGTGGTGTGATAGAGAAGGTATAAACACTTATTTAATGAGATATGATAAAGAGTTTTATGAAATATTAAATCAATGCCCTGTTATATATAAAATTGATTTTGTAAGATATTTAATAGCACGAGATATAGGGGGTGTTATATGTGATATGGACTTTGAGGTTTACAATGATTTTACAAAACAACTTGACAGTCATTCTATATACTTACTTGAATCTTCAGCAGGAGATGAAGATTATCAGAATGGATTTATAGTTTCACCTCCGTCTGATTTATGGAATATATTTTTAGAATCTTTAAAAGTAGATATTAAAAATAATTTAAACGACATATTAAACAGAAAAGAAATAGAAGGAAAACCTTTAGGTACTTTTGTAAGACAAATAGTTGGCCCTATAGCTCTTTCTAAGTTTGTGAAAGAGAATAATATACCTCATAAAGTATTACCTTACGCTCAGTTTAATCCTGTTGGAAAATTTAATTTTGATTTTATTCAAACTTATCATTATGGTACTGGTAATTGGGGCGGTGGTTTATAAACCTTAATTTATAAATTCGTAAATTTGTAAACAAATTAATTCTTTATGGCTGGTGCTCTTTTTAGTTTTTCATGTCCTATTGACCAAATAGGTGACGAGAATGGTCAATGTACATGGACAGTGGTTTGTAATGATGGAGAAAAAATAAATATAAAAGTTCCAGCAAACGGTATTGAGAACTATTGTTTACAAAAAGGTTCAACAATTTTACCAACCTCTGTTTATGGTATATATTATGATGTACAACAAAACTGTGAAACTAAATGTGGTGATGCTAATCCTGACCCATTAGAAGGGTATATATATTATGAATATGAAAATTGTAATGTAGCAAGTCAAAAACAAATATTTAGAGCTCCAACAGGTTTTGCTGCATGGCCTAATACTTTGGCTTATCAATCTATTTGTTGGACAAATGGTGTTAGCGTAACTAATATATCTTATTTAGATGTTGCTAATATACCTACGTATGCAGATTGTGCTACTTGTGCAACAGCAATAGCTCCAACACCGACGCCACCGACGCCACCGACGCCACCGGGTACTCCTGAATATTGTTTAAGTTTTACTAATACACTAACAGTTTCTTCAAATACATTAGAATTTCCTGATGTTTTAAATTTACCTGAAACTTCAGTAAGTTTTTATGTAATTAATGGAGCTTGGGGTGTTTATCAAGTAAGCACTGGTGTTTATCAAATAACAGGTGTGTCTGCAGAATGGCCAATAGCATTTTTAAACAATGGAAAAGAAAATTTAATTTCATACACAGGGACAAAACTAGAAAAAGATGCAGTTGCTTTAGATGGAAATACATACTCATTTTATTCAGGTACAATAACATTAAATGTAAACGAAGATTTTGGAACTATTAGTTATCAAACATTATATCCTGAGTCTACAAATGGACAATACTTTTTGGGTGAAAATAATTTAAGATTTAGCACGGATTGTAATCCTTCAAACCCTCCAACCCCAACACCACCAAGTCCAAGTCCGACACCACCAAGTGTTGTTCCTCCTATACCTTCACCAGTAGATACTGAATGGACAGTAAGTTATAGTGAGAACTCAAAAGGTTGGCCTTCATTTTATTCTTATATACCAGAGTATATGATAGGGATGAATAATTTCTTTTACACTTTTAAAGGAGGTAACTTATACCAGCACAATGTAAATGATAAACGAAATAATTATTATGGTGAGCAATACAATTCACAAATAACAAGTGTGTTTAATCAGAACCCACTAGAAAACAAAGTATTCAAAACTTTGAATTTAGAATCTAATGATGCGTGGGAATCTTATCTTGAAACCGATATACAAATAAATGGCTTTATGGAAGATGGTTGGTTTGAAAAGAAAGAAGGAGCTTGGTTTGCATATCTTAGACAAAGAGGTGAAGTGCCAGCACTTAAAGGGCAATACGCTATGAGGTCTGCTAATGGTATAGGTAAAACAACCAATGTAGCGATTACACAAGGTACAACAACTTTAAGTTTTTCAACTGACCCACTTGTATCTATAGGAAACTTTATTAGTGTAGGTGATTATGTATACCACTCACTACCACAATACACTGAAATTTCTTACGGTGGTATTGTAACACAGATAAATGTAGATTTACAGAACAATATAAACCAATTAATTGTAAGTACTACTTCAGCTGACACTGTTACTTTCCCGTTAAATGACCCATACATTATGTTTATAAAAAGTTCTGAAGCTGAATCTCATGGTTTACTCGGACATTATTGTATATTTACTATAACTAACTTTAATACTCAAGCTACGGAACTGTTTGCAGTAGAGAGCGATGTAATGAAAAGCTATCCGTAAAAATTAGTATCTTTGTAAGTATAAAAAATTATTATGGCAAACCCTTTATTATTAGCAGCGGCAGGTGTACAAATTGTTGGCTCTATATTTAGTTTCGGTGAAGCAAAGAAACAGAGAGATGCAATGAAGAAAGCTCAGAATGCAGCGGCAGTAGCAGCAGCGGAAGCAAAAAAAGAATTATCAGTAAATTATATGAAAGGTTTATCAATTGCAAAAGAACCTTATGAATTAGAAAGAGAAGCTTTAGCACAAGCTGGAGCTAGCGCATTAGCGGCAGGTGTTGCGGGAGACCCAAGAGGTGCGGCAGCTACAGCAGGTAGAGTTGTACAAGCACAACAAGCCGGTTTAGCTAGACAAAGAGCAGCTATGTCGCAAGAGATGTCACAATTAGACAGGCTTGTAGCTCAAGAAGAATCAAGACTGGGTACAGCAAGAGCGCAAGTAAACTTAGCTGAAGCAACTGGAGCACAAGCTGCAGCACAAGATGCAATGAAAATGCGTGCTTATAATATGCAACAGGGGTTTAGTCAATTAGGGGGAGGTCTTTCAGGACTAGCAACATCAGGTTTATTAGACGGTAAAAAAGGAAGCAGTCAAACACCAACTGGTTTTGAAGGTTTTGCAGAGTTTCAATTTGACACTTCGCCAGGATATGATATCACTCAATTTGGTGATACTCAATTTGGTAATATAGATTTGTCAGGAGTAACATCTAATAATGATACTATAGATTTTAGCAGCATGTCTATATTTGGACAATCACAAACAAGATAAATATGTCATATTACGGATACGAAAGATTAAGACCAGGGGATGCTTTAGGCATAGATATGGCTACTGTTACTAAGAGTCTTAGTGACGATTTAAAAGCATACGAACAAAAGAAGGCAGATGAAACAGCAGGTGTAGCAAACACAAGTCGTGAGTTTGCAGAGCTTCTAGGTAAAATGCCTACAAGTTTTAATCAAGAATACAATAGATTTTTTGGAGACACATCACAAGTAGCAATGCAGGCTGCATCAAAAGTAAACAAGCAGTTTGCTAATGGTGATATAGATAAAAGAAGCTACGACATACTTATGGCTAACTTAAACTCACAAGTTTCTATGACAGTAGATTCTATGACTAAGTATGCTACAATGATAAACGACATAGAAGAAAAGAAAGCAGCTGGTGAATTAAGTGATGAAGACTTATTTAAACTTAGCCAGCTACAAGAGTTTTCTGATTTAGGTAATGTAAGTATAGCATTTGACCCAGAGTCATACCAGGCCAGCTTGATTAAGATTGGTGAAGGTATAAAAGGTGGTTATGATATCATGTCAATAAATCAATACTTCAATGGTATTAACATGAAGTTTCAAGGTCAGTATGATACTGCTGGTGCAATAACATCGACTCTGAAAAATTTAACAGGAGTGCAAGATATAACTACGGCTAGTGGTAAACAAGAGGTCGGAAGATTTATTTCAACAGATAAAGGCAAGGAAGCTTTAGCAAATGCATCAGAAGCAATGTTATCCCAGCCAACAGCATTAAGAGGTTTTGCTATGGCAAATACAATTAAAGATGGCGAAGACACTGTTAACTTTGAGTATGCTTCAGTGCCTATGGAATATTATGAAGTAGGTGGTATACTAACAGAAGAAAAATTAAAAGAGCTACAAGATAAAAACCCATACATATTTTACCAAGACAAGTCTGGTAGATTTTATGAGAGTGATAAAGGTAAAGAGGTCATATTAAAAAATGCACAAGATATGTTAAAGGGTGCTGCTGATTATACAAGAGTAGACCCTATACAAACCAGTAATTTTGATGATAATATAAAAACAATATTAGATTTAACATTAATAGCACAGAGGAGTGGGCAAGTAATAGATAAAGATAGTTTAGGTATTTTATTAGCTGGTGCTAAAGGTGGTTTAGATTTTGAAGCATTGTCATCTGCATTAGGTAGTGGAATGTTCACAGATGTTCCTGTAAAAATATCTGCTACTGAATTGAAAGAACAAATGGATAGGGAAAAAGCTCTAAGGGATGCTATTAAAATAGATGAAGCAAAAACTTATTTAACCAAAAACTTATTTACAAAGAACGGAGCATTTACAACACCAGCCGAAGGTGATGAATATACTGATGCTGAAATCGAAACTATACTTACACCTCTTGGTTTAAATATTCAAAAAGATGGTGACAATGTTATAGTTTATAATGGCAACACAGCTGTATTAAATTTAGGAAAGGAAGTAACGGAAGATAGATTGAAGTTGTTAAAAACAGCATTGATAGCTGGAAGTGAAGATGAGATATATGCTTTATTTAGAAGAAGTAATCCAGACTATACATACGAAAGTGATGTAGAAGTAGAAGAAGAATTTATATTAGATTAATATGGAAGAAATTGAAAAATTATATAACGTATTAATAGATAAAAAACTTTATTCAAAATCTTTAGAAGAATTTGAAGAGCAGTTTTCTGACCCTGAATATGTAGATAAAGTTTACAATGTGGTCACCGATAAAAAGCTCTATTCAAAAGACAAAGAAACTTTTAACAATCAGTATTCTTCAAAAAAAAAAATCGAAGACGAACCTATGGATTCTCCTTTGGCAGCTGGTGGTTCGGATTTATCAGAAAACCAGGAGCTACAAACTGGGCGTAAAATAGATACTCTTTCTATTCAAATAGCTGACCTTGAAAAACAAATTCAAACTGAGGCTGAAACTCCTTTATCTGAAGAAGAAGAAAAATTATATCCTTTAGGTAAACCTGCAGAGAAAACCCCTGCAATGATAGAGTTAGAATCTTTAACTGAGCAAAGAGATGCTCTTATAAAACCGGTTGAAGGTTTTGATAATACAAACATAGAGGAAGAGAAAAAAAGAGAGGGAGAAATAGTTTCTACAGATATGGAACTATCAAGAGTAAACACATCGACTCCAGAATATAAAGACATGGTAGAGCTTCTTGGTAGAAGTGAAAGTTTTGTTGTTCCTAAACTAAATTACTTATATGGTGACCAAGGATTTAAATTTGAAGAAGCAAATATACTTGGACAAAAAATAAAAGTGACTGCAAAAAACGGAGAGAAGCAAAGAATTAATTTAGGAGAAGCAGCTAAGCTAATTGGTCAAACTGACGAAACACGTGCTTTAGAATTACTTGAGTTTATAGAAAAGAACAAAGAAGCAAGTCAGGCTTTGGTTAAAACTGTTGTAGGTTATGAAGCAAACCAAATTAAATTTAGGAATGATAAAGTTATGGATGATGCGATGTCTACTTTTTCTAAAAGAGAAGACCGTTTTAATAAGGCAGTTCAACTTTATTCTGCTAACTCTTTAAGATTTGAACAGGAAATCAATGACATTGAATCTATGACTCCTGAACAAGCTGCTGATTTAAACAACAGAATAGCCATACACAATGCTGCAGGCGCAAAACTTTTAGAAGAAGAAAAAAATCTGGAAGCAAGACAAGCAGAGCTAAATGAGGCTGTTGGAAAGTATTATGACATGCAAGAGCAGCAAGGTAGCTTTGGTCTTTTAATGAAATATAAAGGAGCAAGTGGTGTGCTTGGGCCTATTGCTGAGTTAGTTGGTTATGGTGTACAAACAGGAGTAAATCTATTGCCAATTGATTTACAAAAACAGATGGGGGAAGAAAGATATAAAAATGAAATAATAAAAGCTGCAGAACAACAAGGTTTACCAATTCCGTTAGATGAAGAGATAGAGGGCATGACAATAGATAAATTAAAAAACTTTTATAGAGGTGATGCTGGAACTAAAACAATCGCTGCAGGAGTAGGCGCACCTGGAACAACTATTCAATTAACTGATTACGACAAATTAGTAGACGAGGTTAGAGATGTATATGCTAAAGATTTAAAGTACGGTAAGATGGTGGATGGAAAAAGAGAAGGGGGTGTGGTAACTATGATAAGAGAAGACCTGCTTGAAGAGGTGGCTGGTAAATCTATAACCGAACAATACGCTGCAGTGCAACAAGAAAACTTTTGGATTGGTGCGTTAGCAGGATTAGCTGAATCAATACCATCAATAGCAGCAGGGCCAGCAAGACTTGCCAGTTTATTTTTACTTACTTCTGGTAAGCTTGACGAAGAGATGATGAAAAATCCAGAGTTTGCAGGTATCAGTGAAAATGAAAAAGCTATATTTAAAATGCCTGTAGCTTTTATTGCAGCTCAATTAGAAAATTTTGGTATTAGAAATGTGTTTGATAAAGGTGGTTTGGTAGCTAATATACTCACACGAGTGTTGAACAAAATGCCCAAGGGGGGTTCAGCAAGAACATTTAAAGAATTTGTAGACCAAGAAGTTAAAAGTGCAGCTGCAAGAGGAGGGTTAGTTTTAGCTGGAGCAACTTTAGCTGAGGCTGAAACTGGAGCAGCGCAAGAAATAAACGATATATATAGCAAGAAGATATATAATGCAATAAAAGATAAAGAGTTATTCTCAACTCCTAAAGGTTTTACAGAGATTATAGGACAAGTAGCATACTCTGCAGCGCAAGAAGCTGTAGGAGGTTTAGTTCTAGGTACAATGCCAGCAGTGTCAGCAGCTGTTAATGAAAACAAGTTTGCAAATCTTACAGAGCAGCAGATACAAATATTCAGAGAGATAAAAAACAACCCCACTATATCTCAGAAAGCATTGACTAACAAAATTAAAATGGATATTAATGGTGGTAAGATTACTGCAGAGCAGGGTAAACAAATTAAAGCTGACTATGAGTTAGCTATAGGGTTAGCAAATGAATTGCCAGGTGGTATTGACAATCCTAATTTTGCTGAGGCTATGGATTTAAAAATAAGAAAGAAAATTTTAGAAGACAGAACTGCACCTCCAATAGACCAGAACCTTGGCTCAGTTAAACAAGACAACCTTGAAATTCAACAGATAAATGAAAGGTTAGCACAGGTAAAAGAAACTACAACTGATACACAGGTTGAAGGTGCAACACAACAAGAATCAAAAGATATTACTGAAGTGGTAGAGCAAGCTGAATCAGCCGCTCCTCCCGTGCAAGAAACAAAAGAAAGCGCTACGGACACTTTCTTTGGTAAGAAAAAAACTAAAAATGTTGAAGAGATTTCTGATAATTTAATTATTAACACTAACGAGCAACCAGAAAATTTAAAACCAAATCAAGTAACACTTCGTAATGTAGTAAAAGGTTTAGCAAAGACAGGAGCACAAGCTATACAGAAACTTTTTCCTGAGACTAAAATAATATTACACGAGAGCACTACTGAGTTTGAAAGATTTGCTCCAGCAAACAACAGAGGTTTTTATGATACTAATGAAAATGTAATACATGTTGATTTAAATAAAG
>Ga0208898_1001607_pt1 | contig 14680 bp, 23 predicted proteins | sample VirMetDEL_Mar_4_FD_184513 | JGI IMG/M metagenome (GOLD analysis project Ga0208898, IMG submission 184513) | Aqueous microbial communities from the Delaware River and Bay under freshwater to marine salinity gradient to study organic matter... | ecosystem: Environmental > Aquatic > Marine >...
CTCTCCACCTTTCGGGTGCGGTTATTAGATAAGCCCACTGATCCGAGCCGCCAACAGAGAAAAGACATGCGTCATGCCACCCTTGCAGAATCGAGTCAATAACCAAGTCAACCCTGTTGTACCAAGCCTCTCGACGGTCTCTATTGATTCTTTTAAGTCCACCAACATTGCAACCTAAAGTAGACAGAGATGTGGTGAGCCTTGGGGCGGAGCTTAACAGGTCAGGAGTGATGCACCATTCTTCAACGTGATTAGGATCGTTGTAAATAAAAGCTGCTATATTTCTCTCGCCGAAGAGACTATCGAGCCTTAATTCCGTCGAATCTCTATTTATCAAATTAACGCTGACTTTGTCGAGTGTCGCTAAATATTGGGAATCTGTGTAGCTTTTGTCCCAGGCTTCACCAAGGTAAGAGTCACAGTTTCGGACGAGAGAGGAGAAGGTTTGAGGCTGCTTCTCCACTCCAAGATAATGAACTGGATTGCTGTAGTTCAGCGAAAGCCAGTTAGCGTGCTTTAGCGCAATTCCGGGCGAACACCTGGACCCGAACTCGTCCCTAGGAGCGACCCCATCTCCCGCTGTCAAGTCAAGAATTGCGTAACTTTCTATCTTGGGCAGTCTCGTAAGGGCGCCGCACTCTCTTCCCAATAGTTTATCTAAAAGGAAATGTTTGCAGGGAGTTACCCCTGACTTGCCAACTAGTTTTCGCTGGGGCATTGCAAGATTGCTTTCGAGCTGGTTAAGATTAGCAAACCCACTGCGATAGCGCAACCCAATCTTTGCCATGTCTCTCCGCCCCCGCCAGCGCCAAGCAATTGAGGACATCCGAGCTGCGTATCGATCAGGCCGCAAGGCTCCGATTCTTTGCGCAGCCACTGGGTTTGGTAAGACCCACACCTCAGCGCAGATCATCCGTAGTGCGCTTGACCGTGGCCGCACGGTTTGGTTTCTTGCGCACTTACGTGAAATCCTTGATGACACCGCGAAGAGGCTGCGATCGGTAGAGATCCCGTTTGGTGAGATTGCTGCTGGTAAGGCCAGGGAGTATCACCGCCGAGTGCAGGTTGTTTCAGTGCAGACAGCCGTACGACGCAATGATCTGCCGAAGCCTGATCTTGTGATCGTTGATGAGTGCCATCTTGCGGTGGCAACAACGTACAAGAAGGTGCTGGGCAAAATCGGCAATCCGATGCTGTTGGGGTTGACGGGAACACCGTGCCGCTTGGATGGTCGCGGCCTTGGTGAGTTGTTTGATGAAATCATTCCGACGTGCAGCACCGGAACGCTGATTAATGAAGGGTTGCTGGCACCGATCAAGTATTTTGCGCCATATCGCCCGAACCTTGCCAGCTTCAGGACTTATCGCGGCGATTACAAGCAGTCTGACGCCGAGGCGGAGATGGACAGCTCAAAGATTACAGGTGACGTAATTGAGCATTATCAGAAGCATTGCGACGGAAAGAGGGCGGTTGCGTTTTGCACGACAGTCAAACACGCAGAGCACGTTGCAGAGGAGTTCCGAGCGGCTGGCTATAAAGCTGTTGCGATCTCAGGCGAAAGCAAGACTGCGGAGCGTACGGCTGCATTGACGGGTCTTCGCAGCGGTGAGCTTCAGGTGGTATGCAATGCACAGCTATGGGTTGCAGGCGTTGACGTACCTGAGATCGAGTGCATTGTGCTACTTAGGCCAAGCAAGAGTCTGACGTTTTATTTGCAGTCGATTGGCCGTGGGTTGAGGACTGCACCAGGGAAAACGCATTTAACGGTGCTGGACCATTCTGGGTGCATTTTTGATCATGGTTCGCCGGAGGTGGAGAGGAAGTGGTCGCTGGAAGGTCGTCGGAAGGAGGGTGTCACTCCAGTGAGGCAATGTCCGGCTTGTTTTTGCGCTCATCCACCTGCTCCTGTCTGTCCCGAATGTGGGTATCGGTATCCATTGACTGACCGTGATGTGCCAGAAGAGATTGACGATGAACTTGAAGAAGTTGATTTACGACAGGCAGAAGTGGCATGGAATAAACGCCAAGAGCAGATAGCAAAAAAAGCAGAGCAGGGCAGAGCGAGGACATTGGAGCAGTTGATTGAGCTTGGACGTAGCCGAGGGTATAAACATCCCGTAGGATGGGCGCGAAAGATTATGGCATCGCGCCATTTCTAAATTGAGCGAAACTGAAATTCAACAGCAGATTCGATTGCAGTGCAGCAGAGGTCCGGTGAGGCTATGGCGAAACAACAGCGGAAGTTTGCCGAATCCGGAGACTGGGAGATATGTGACTTTTGGCGTGGGGAGTCCTGGCGGGTCAGACCTTATCGGGTATCGAAAGGTGACCGTGACTCCAGAGATGGTCGGCCAAGAGATTCCGGTATTTGCAGCTATTGAGGTGAAGACACCGAGGGGTAGAGCGACGAAGCAGCAGGAAGCATTCATTGAACACATCCGCAACGCAGGAGGCATCGCAGGAATTGCAAGATCCGTTGACGAAGCGCAGTCCATACTGTTAAGCTGATGCCCGACACAGTAAAGCTTGCATTTTTCGCCGGTTTCTGTGTCGGCTTGATTGCCTCTGTTCTTATCTGATTGTGTATTACTTCTGCGTCGCGTGTGAGCTTCCAGGTCAGGAGCGAAAGTACATCGAAGTGCTTGCTCGCTCTGAAAAGCACGCTATTCACAAGGCTTCAAAAATTCATCCTGATTGCAGCTACAGGTTGCTAATCCCAGAACCCGTGGTGAGATATGGGCTGGAATAATCGAATTGTTCCGTATCGAGTCGTACGTCGATTGTCAATGCGAAACAAGCAGCTGGTCTATCAGACCTTCAACTACAAAGAAGCGCTTCTCTACTTACAGCTCAATGACTGACACTTGCCCCACGTACGCCACTTTAATTCTCACCGTTGTTCACAAAGTCCCATCTGAAGATCTAGTGAGCAACCGCTACTGCGTTGGCTTTTCATTGGATGATCCCCGGTTCCAAGGATTCGACATCGATCGCTGGGCTGAGCCAGAGATGCGCTCTATCCTAATGCGATCTTTGATTAATGAATGGGCTGAAGGTGCTCTGGGCATCATTGGATGCGAAGAAATCTCTGGATCCGTTCAATGGCAACAACGCTAATGACTGACACCACACGCGACTTGATTCAGCGGCTGGCTGATGAGCTGGACCATTACAAACAACTCTTAATGGACAACCGTCGAAAGACGCATCCACTGGCCATCGAAGCCCGCGCCTACCTCGCTCAGCCCGAGCCTGAATACCCATCAGATAAAGAGTTGCTGGAACTTATGCCCGAAACGATGCGGGATGAGTTCTCTTACGCAGCCAAGGTCTGCTCTGATGCAGCAGGTGGTCAGGTTAAGCCAGGTATCTTCCGCGTGGCACTCAACACCGCTGCGCTGGAATACGCACAACTTGTTCTCACCCGCTGGGGCAAATAGTTACCTTCAATAAGCCGCTTGCGTAGCGATGCTGCCACCGCAAAGAACTAGACAGCTGAGTACCACGATGGCGACAATGCGCATTATTCAATTGTTGGCGCATATCGCGCCAAGGAGCTGAGAAAATTGTTGCAGCCAATGCCGGATCTTCCATCAAATGGACTGGGGCAAAATCATGCGTGATGGCAACATTCCTGAGTCTCCTGGCCGGGAAGAGGCTTCAAAGATGATTCGCTATCGAGCGGTATTTCGCGAGAAGAAGACCGGCTTAGAGACTGTTGAGATTATTGAAGCGATGTCTCTTCATGGGGCAATGCGCAAAATAAAATCGCGCATCAAGGCTTTGCACTCTTTGGTTGAGTGCGATGACCAATGCTGAGGCTCGGCGCATTCTTGCTGAAGCGGACCAGCGCCTAACTGACCTGTACCACCAACGCTTAAATCCTGATGAACCGTGTTTTGATCCTGGACACCGAGACTACTGGTTTGAAGCCAGAAGACGGCGCAAGAGTAATTGAAATTGGTGCGATTTTGTTTGACGTGAAGCAGCGAGAGGTGGTGTCACAGCTTGGTTTTCTGCTTCCGACGCTATCCAACGAGGCTGAGCATATCAATCGGATCAAGCCAGAGCTAACGATGTCGGCGCCTGATGTTTCCGGTGAGTTGGCAAAATCGTTTTGGTGCATGGTTAACCATGCGGATTATGCAGTTGCGCATAATGCTGCGTTCGACTCGCAATGGTTTGGCGAAGGCGGGTGTCTACCTGAGATGCCGCTGCGTTGGATCTGCACAATGGAGGATGTCAGGTGGCCTCTTAATGCGAAACGCGGCAGGCCCAGTGTCGTGAGTCTCGCTTTGGACTACGGAGTTCCTGTTTGGTCTGCGCACCGTGCATTGACCGATTGTGTTTACCTGGCTGAGGTGATGAAACGCGAGCCGAACTTGGAGCAGCTTTTGACTCAAGCGCTGGAGCCTAAGCAGGTGTATATCAGCTGCTTGCCTTACGAGCTACGGCAGCAGTGCAAGGACGCTGGCTTTACCTGGAATGATCTTGTGACCAAGAAGTGGGCGAAGAGGATGACGGCATCTGAAGCAGCGGAACTGCCTTTTCAAGTCCGGGAAGCGGCGGTATAGTCCGCCTGGGATCCCCACCCAGAAGCACCCTGCTCCGGCAGGGTGTCTTCATGGTATGGTTATCACTGTAATTTGCCTTGCGTTTATTCCTGAAATGAAGAGCTACCACGACCACCCAGCGATCTCAGCAAGCAAGCTAAAGAAGATTGCGTGCGGTACAGACATTGACTACTGGGCTGCATACGAAGACCCGAATCGTATGCCGATGACTCCTAGCGATGCGATGCGTCAAGGCAGTCTTGTTGATTGCTTGATTACAGAGCCACAGAACTTCGATCGCAAGTACGTGGTTGCACCGAAATGTGATCGCAGGACAAAAGCTGGCAAGGAGGTCTGGGCCGATGCTCAAGATTTAGCTCGATCACGTTGCGCTGATTTAATTCCTGAGGATTGGCACCATACGGCAAAGCTTATTGCTGACAGCTTGCTGAATGGACCGATTACCTCAAAGTACTTGCAGGGTCAAGGCCAAGAGCCGCATTTCTGGCATGACAAGGATCATGACATTGAGTGCCGCTATTTGCCCGACATGGAAAACCCTGATGAAGGGCTTCTGCTGGACCTGAAAAAGTCTCGCAGTGCTAATCCAGCGCACTTCAGCCGCCAGGCTTACAGCTTGGGTTACGACATCCAGGTCGCTCATTATGCGGAGGGCTACAGAGATCGCTATGGCGATTATCCGGAGCAGATCGTGCTATTGGCCTACGAATGGGCTTGGCCTTTTAACTGGAGCCTGAATGTCGTCAGCGGAGAGCTGCTTGAGGAAGGTCGTCGTCGTCGTGAGGAGGCTATTTGCCGAATCAAGGAATGCCGTGGCATCAACGAGTGGTCTAGCTGGGGCGTTCACACGATGGAAGCACCACGTTGGATCAAGGTTGACGATCCAGCTAACGACACTGATGTATCTGACCTTGAACTGGAGGGACTGTGATGGATTTCGTTGGTGACTTAATGAACGAGCCTTGGTTGAAGGCGTACATGTTTCCTGCGAATAACAGGATGACATTGACGGTGAAGGAGGTTCGTCGCTCAGAGGTCTCTTTTGACGGTAAGGAACAGGAGCTACATACGGTCATGTCATTCCAGGAGATCAACCCTGAGCTAACTCTTTCAAAGGTCAATATCATTCCAATCATCAAAATGCTTGGGAATGACGTAAAGGCTTGGCGTGGTAAGCGGATTACGTTTTACACAACGAATCAGATCATGCCGCACCCTATGCGAAAGGATGAGCCTTGCATACGGGTTTACGGCAGTCCAGAGATCTCTGAGGAGATGGTGTCTGAATGGACTCCCCCTAAACGCCGAAAGCTTGTTCAGAGGCTTTGCCCCACTGGCTACTACAGGGCGGCGTTGCAAAAGATCAAGCAATCAACGCCAGAGCAAAGAGAACAAATAAAGGCTCGCATTAAAGAACTAGTGAAATCAGGAGAGCTTACTGAAGAAGAGCAAAAGTCTCTTATTGCGGAAATTGCAGCCATGGGTTAAAGTTTTGTACGCAAATCATTGACTCTCATGCCTGCACTTGAAAAGGTCAGCGCTGCCGACATTCCTGCCCGCACAAGTCGGTCTAGCAAGACCAGTCCATTGCGCGAAGCAATTCTTGCATTAAGCGCCGAAGAGGGTCTTTACGTGCAGTACTATGACAAAGAGTCTGGCGAAGGTTACAAGCCTTCCACCGTGGCTCAAGTAGCTGGTCGCTTGTCGAGAGAGAGCGACCAATTCCGCTACTCAGTTCGATCCGAAGCATCTAAAAAAGGATGCTATATTCTTTGCAATCCTAAATCTGTCTAATGGCTGAATTTGCAGTAAATGGTGCTCTGTTCCCTCAGAGCGCCGATGACCTCAAGAAGCGGATGGGGGATCGTTATGACCCCTCCAAAAATTATCCGTCAATTGATGGCGTGATGAACATTCCAGCTGATGTGGCTTATGCATTGGCTGAATACATCATGCAGGGCAAGCCTGTTGGTGATCGCCAGGAGATTCCAATCGCTATCAGCGGTTGGAAGCGCCAGTCAGCCAACGGCAAGTCCTACATCAGCTTGAGCTTCAAGCCTCATTACAAGTACGAGAAGAATCCTGATGCTGCGGCCCCACAGCCCAGCATTAGCGTTGATGCCGCCGCCGCAAGCCTTGCTAAGGCAACTGACGGCAACGTAATCGACGACGTTTTCTGATCGTTTATCGGGGCAGCCACCCTGCCCCTTTTTTACATGGCAATCTTTAACAGCAAATCTTTAGATCGCTCAGTATTTACTGAAGAGCTACTCGGCCTTGACCCTTCGGATTTAGATAAACTACGCAATGAGCTTTTTGACTGCATTGAAGGAATCAACACGTCTCTTGCCGAGGTTTCTGTCTTTGAGGAAAAGCACGGCCTCGCTCCTGACGAAGAATGGCGTCATCGAGCAAAGAAAAAGCTGCGGATCTGCACGCAATTCGCTGCAAAAATTGAAGCGCTAGACAAGGGCTCCCCTCTGTCATATAAAGAGGCTTATCAAAAGCACTTTTTAGAGATATTGACGGAAGAACTTGACCCCTTAACACTTAAAAAGATTCAGGATGAAGCAGCCGAGCTTGCGCGAACAGACGTTTCACGGGATTGACCGAGAAGCTTGCCTAGGCCCTGGTCATAGCAGGCCAGAGCCAGGCAAAAGGACAAGAATGTATCGAGTCGCATTGAAGCCCTGCGATAGCGGCAGGATGGTCGTGCAACTTCCTGCCGAGAGCAAAGCAAAGGCTAGGGTTTACGTGCAAAACCGCTGGCCGCGTTGCTTTGTCAGTAGCATCGAGCTAGTCAAACAATGACTTCTTCGTTTTGCATTGCTTCGTTTGAATGCTGCATCTCCTTCTTTTTTCGTGTAGACTTTCTGAGCTTGCCTAGAAGATAGGCGAGAAAACCTTTTTCCATTGTTTTTATCGTGAACCAAGCCAAACTTGATGTTAGCAGAGAGGCTGTTAAGGGTCTATTAATTGACGCTTATAACAGCTACGAACGCAGTTTTGCCGATAGGAATACTGATCAGTTTTACTGGGATGGCTACATCCGCGCATTGCATCACATTCTTGAAATGGAGGGCCAGTGAAAAGCTCACTTGCCGATCAACTAAATCGTGACGCTGGCCCATTGCGTCGATTATCTTTTGCCTTTCTTGCCTTGTTCTCTCCTGCGCGTTTAATTATTGCCATCCTTTCTGGCTTCATGAGCGCCGTCGAATCGCTTGACGACGAAGAGCTAAGGCAGATGATCACTGAAATCAATGACTTATGACTGAAAATTACATGCAGTTTTATGCAGGACCAGTTGGCAGGAATGGGAAACGGTGTCGCTACGCCTGCCCTGACTGCAGCGGCCCCACTCGAATTACAAAAACTACCAAGCTGATTACTACAAGCGGTCGTCGTCTCAAGATTGCCTGCAAAGACCAACAGCAGTGCTTGTGGACGGGGCAGCTATGGGAAGGCCCTGTACCTGGACTTAACTGGCGTAAAACAAACCATGAGTGATCATTACAGACAAGGCAGCATCGAATGCATCGATGCAATTCGTGCCGCGCTAACGCCAGAAGAATTTCGCGGCTTCTGCAAAGGCAACGTATTGAAATATGCGTTCCGGGAGCTACACAAAGGCGGAGACGACGATCTTCGCAAATGCGCCGATTACATCAAATGGGCTATTGAAAAATGAATTTCAAATTTGCAATTGGAGACCGAGTGGCCAGGCGTCCTAGGGCCGAGCTGAATGTTGCCGTAAGTGCTTCGGCCAGAAAAGCTTTTAGTTCAAGTACTCGACAGTCGCTGCATGGCACTGTCACTGGTCTTACAACTAAAACTAACTCTCGCGGCGCAACTCGTAAGTTCATCCAAGTTCAATGGGATGGCGAAAGCAGCGTAAACAGCGAGCATGAGCAAATGCGCCTGTGCTTTATCAGTGAACTAAGCGCCGAGTCCAACGCCGCGAGATTGCATCATGAGTAGAGGGCACCGGAAGCTAACTGATGAGCAGATTACGGAGATACTGCTCACTACGACCAGCGATTCCTTAGCGAGTAGGCTCTATGGCGTGTCTAGACAGGCCGTAAATAACATAAGGACTGGTAAGTCGTTCAGGGAAATCAGGCCAGATATACCTAGACGCAAATTGCGAGTCAAACCCAAGGATCTCAATATCTCGTGCCTTAAATGTGCGCATTGGGATCAAGAGAGATGTTCATTTGGATTCCCTGACCCAGTGTCTGAGGGTATGCAAGCCGCTGAAGATTGCGCAATGTATCAACTATAATTTTTACAACTGCTGTACTGACATGCACGCAGGAAACACCGGAGCCCAGTTAATCGATTACGGAAATCACAGGGCATATTTCAAGCCTTGGTACTTTGACGGCAAAATTGTCTACTGGGGAGAACCAGAGACAACCCAGTCAAGCGCATTAGACTCAGCGCAAAGAATCAAACAGTCAATATCGAAACGAAGCGGATTTGTTAGCAACTGGTAGCATCAAAAAGAACATGCAGGATAAATGGCAAGTTACCGCTCCCATTCGGGTCGCTTAGTCGTCTTTGATGACAAAGGTGTCTGGTTCGCCTCGGTTAAGACAGAGAAGCAGACCATAGAACTAAGACTTTCATCAACCGTTGCCGAAAACGCAATCCTTGAAGCAGAACAGTTATATGCCGACGCTAGAGCGGTTACAAATCCAAAACCTTACTGTTGGCAATGCATCCATTGGAGGCTAGTAAAATCAGAATGTGGACTTGGGTTTCCAGAGGGAAAAAGGAGTGGCGGACGATTTGCAAATAAATGCTCTTGCTTCTGGGCAGACTGAGATCCCAGAAGACGCCCTTGACTGCGGCAATGGCGTTTACATTGAAACCTTGTTCGATGATCGCAGCGGAGAGCCCTACTACAGGACCTGCTCTAAGGGTGGAGCTGTTTGCCGATACTCCTCTGACTTATGGCAGGCGCAGATTTACGCTCAGTATTACTGACCATCTGCTAGCCATTCAAGGATGACTTCTGCCTTGTCTTGACAGAAAAACGGCTGCTGGGTGTACCAGTTCCATAGGTCTTCGGCGCCTTTTGAGCCATTGCAGCGCCTACAGCAGCTAACAAGGTTTTCCTTGACAGTCAAACCTCCTTTATGCCTTGGTACTACATGATCAAGAGTATCTGCGTGTTCGCCGCAATATGCGCACCTGCTTTTCCAGTGCTCAAAAATCATCCTGCGAAAGTTATGTTTACTCTTGCGTTTTGGCACTAATTCAGCGCCTTCAATTGCGTGGCCTATGTATCCACCCTCTAGTGGATAGACTTCAACGTTTAGGCTTATTATTTCTTCCGTCAGTTCCTCCAGCCTTGCCGCAAAATTGTCAGCAAAATCTTCAGGGTCTTGCCCTGATGCGCCTGAGCTGAGGAACATTATGTTTGCGATGTTTAGGTAGCGTTTCTCGACGCGGTATGAAGAGCCTTCAATACTTGGTACGTATCTAGGGCATTTGCCTATTTCGCACACCCAGTTGCCGTTTTCATGCTTTAGCTGGCTTATTGGAAGGCTCTCCCTACACTGCGAACTGCGTCTGCATTGCCTAAACTCTTCGGTCACGTATTTGTCCGCGACTCAACACATTCAAGCTAGCGACTGGTAGTGCTTACTACCCCTTGCTGGCGCTGACCCTCAGATCGCCGTTGTACCTACCAACTTTTGAATAGCTATTTATAGGGATAGATGACATTCCAAAAAAGACAATTTGACCTATTTTCATGCCAGGGTAAAGCGGTAGATCCCAGTGCCTGCGAGCGTTGACTAGCTCAAGGGTTAGTCGAGATCCTGAGAACCCTGGGTCTATCCAACCAGCGAGAAGATTCTCGTAACCTTCCCTTGCTCGACTTGACTTCAGGACAAATTGAGCGCTGATCGAGTCTGGGATATTAAAAATCTCCTCGGTCTCTGCAAGACAAAATTCGCCGGGCATGAGCCTGTAAGGGTTCTTGTCGGTTCTGTGCGAGATGTCTACGTTGACAAATTCCTTGGTGTCAGCGACTTCGATCATCAGACGCCCGCCAAGTCTTACATCTAAAGACGCAGGATTAATTAAGTCTTGAGCGTACCCTTCAATCATCCCAGCTTCACAGAGATTCTTGATCTCCCAATCGCAAAGGACAGTCATACTTCAAAATTCAGGCTTAACCACAATAGCCCAACCTGTTCTAGCGCCATCAACTTCCCATCTCCTAAGCCAGCTATTTTTTCCGTACCTTACGCTTGTGCCACGAGCGGCATTGTTGCTCAGGTAGCCACCATTAAGCATGTCGGCTTCTCCGTTTGGATCGTTGAAGACAAACGAATTGTCGGTATAGCCAATGCAGCATGACCAGTGACCGCCGCCATGTGGGGCCTGTATCGTGCCCCGATGGAGCCAGCCAACTGCAACAGGTCTTCCGCTGTCAATTTCCCTTTTTAAGAGCTGTGAATCGCCGTTTGTAATGAAGCGTGCGTCGAAGCCTAAAGATCGCAGCGCAGTAATCTGCGCATTGACATCTGTGGTATCGCCGTACCGCGCCCTGATGATGTTGTATTCATCGTCGGAATCAATCTGACCGTAGTATTTTGCGATCATTGCGCAGGTGCTACTGAAGCACTCTCGATACCCCCTCCCGGAAGCATTATCCAGCTGATATTCGTAAGGCACTGCAAGGATCTTGTCTGGCCCCTTGCTGCTCATTATTTCGATGAGCTTTTTGCTGTAAGCAGGGTCAGTTGCGTACCTTTCCTTGACAAGGAGCCGAGCGCATTCTTCAGGGCTATTAGCACGGTTGACACCACTGTACGTTTTATAGTCTTTGTACCAATGCTTGACAAGGTACTCAACGCAGCTCCGAAGGCTTGGAAAATCAATAAAACTATCTGTGACGGTGACCCATTGGTTGTCCAGAAATTCCTGGGTTTCAAGGTTTGAGCCTGTTCCCTTTAATCCGAAGAAATTATTTTCCCCGGAAGTATGCTTTCCCCAGCCAGACTCCAAGGCCCATTGAGCTGCAACACACTCTGGGTATTTTGCTCCAGCATCCTTTGCTGCTTGGTAGACGCCATCCCATGCGTTCTTATAGTCTTGGCGCTTGTCTGGAACGCTAGAACTCCAAGTCAAGTACCAGTTCTGGTCCTTATTAAAGAGAGAGGGGTTTGCTTTTAATATGGCCTGCTCAAGCTCCTCTAGCGCTGCAATTTGATGCGGAAGCCCTTTGTAGTAAGCCAACAGGTCAATCAACCTGATCGGTTTCTTCGTCATACCAAGGTGCGCGGATGTGTAAGTCATCGAGCCTCACTGGAGGCAGTGTCGCCGGTGGTTGTGACTCATGCCATTCTTCAATGGCATTGTCAAGCTTGTGACTTAATGTCGCCTCAAATTTGCGGCGATTGATCGCACGTTGCAGAATCTCTAAGGGTGTTCGGGTGCTAAGCCATACAACCCAGCGCCCGTCGTGCGGAATCAGCCCTTTTTTGCTTGCAATGACCGCAGGGCTGTAAAGATCAGCTGGATAACCGAGTTGTCCTTGAGCTTGCTCATGCCGATCAGCTCAGACGCTGCTGCAACGACAACCCAGAAAGCGGGATGGGCAAGAATTTGTTCGAGGTGCATGATTAGATCCTGCAGGTTCCTTAATCCTAATGCTGCCTGTCCAGTCTGCTTTCAATAGAAGCAAGCCTTGTGTCGTGGTTGTTTAATTTTGAGTACATCTCTCGCCTGTCTTCTTTCATGTCTTGATGCAACTCCTCAAGCTTTCCAGCAATGCTTTCTACTGCCATCGTTAGACGTATGACGGCAGACTCGTTCTCCCTGTTTCTGCGGCTGAAGCCTGTTGCTGACATTCCAGCAATACCTATCGAGGCGCCAACAGCAGCTGCAACAATCTCAACCACCTTACTGGCGCACCCATCAATTTTATTTTAGTGGATCCGGCTTGCCGCTCAGGATAACAATTGCACGTTTATAGAACATGCAATCTGTCTTACCTGCTGCTTCAAGGGCTTGTTTGACTTTTAGCCAATTAGCCCTTGTCGCAGCATCCATTTTACTTTCCCTGTCCGCGTAGCATCTTTCTAGTATGCCTAGGACGACTATTCTTACCGTTACCTTGACGGGTTTTTTTAGGCTTTCCCGGTGTGAAGTCAACACGAGAAAGCCCAGTGCGGGATTTAGTTGCCATTGTCCTACGATTCCGGCCTGTAGCGCAAGGCTAGCCCGGTGTAAGTGTGATGAAATGGGTGGCTTGGATCGTCCCTGCCATCAAGGAAATAGAGATCCTCTAGCCACTCAACACGACTATTCATTGCTTTGATGTCCTGCGCTCCAGGCTTGTGGGGAGTCATCGGATTTGGTCTTTGCATTAAGACTCCTTAGGCGAAATCATAGTTTACTTCTACGTTCCAGGGCAGAGTTCGCTGCGTAACTGGATTAGCGTAATTGGCCTGTAACTCGGCTTGAATTGTTGTCAGTTCATTGCCAAGCGTTTGCTCGGCAAAGCTGATCATCTGTTCCTCGGTGATTTCAGCTAAGGGCGTGAAATTTGATTCGTCCGCTGGTGCAAAATCTAAAGTCCCGTACTTGTATGACCATTTCGAGTGGTCGGTTGTGTAACTAATGCGGAAGTCAATTTTGACTACCACATCAGGTAGGTCGCCTTGGGTTGCAACGGCGCGGAGGTTCTTGAAGGTCCAGGAGTAGGTCATAGTGATCAAAGAACAACGCTTTGGTTGGCAGTACGGACATCTTCGACTTCAATGCCCTGACCGATGCTTCGCACTCTTACGTTTAGCGGATTCCAGTCTGTATAAGCACCAATGCCTCCTGGTATTGGGGCACCGAAGATGTTTGTAGGTGGGGACAGAATTGGCAAAGCGCCACTGCCAGCTTGCCTGAAGATTGTGGTTTCTGTGTTGTAGCCAAAATTAACAATCTGAAGCCCGTCAGTACCTATCATCCCTGTCGTCCTGGTATTCGATGTAGCGTTAGAAACGGTGTTGTAATTGCCAAACACACCTTCCCATCCGCTGCTTTCGTTTGGGGCGACAAAATATTGGGTCCAAGATCTGTTCTCGGAGCCTGTAAATTTACCAAATGAATCAAGTACCCCTTGGAATGCGGGGCCTAGCTGTCTCCAGTAGGACGATGATGAAGCGGCTGATGATGCATTGCTGGCAATGGCCGGTGTAGCCTCAGAATTAAATAGTCGAATGTTTGAATAAGAATTATTAAAGACTAAAGTGTTTGTACCTACAGTGCCAGAAGATGAAGTATTGCTGCCAAAACGTAGGGATATATCTGCGTTTTGGGCGCAACTAAACAGAACAGGGCTGAACCCTGTGAGTTCATAATTTTGCACGGTATAATTGCCTGCAGTTTGAGACTCAGTCCTTAGTCTTACCCCTGCATAAGCTCCTGTATTCTGGCTGTTATCTAGTCGAACATTGCCCATAAGTGCCAATCCCGCAACTTGTACTTCGCCAGAACTGACCTTAATTGGGGAGGTTTGAAAGTTGCCTGCCGCTCCACGGAAATTGGAATCAGCAGGCATCCATGCTCCCATGGCAACATTGCTGATAAGCCCCTTTGATCGAAAATCAATCGCCGGTTGGACTACACGCATCCCATACACTTGACCTGTCGTGCCTTCAAGCGTACCTACATCCACAGCTTGAGCCCTAACGTAATAATTGAAAGCATTATCAAAGTTACCAATTGCTAGAGCCCTCCAGTTACTGGCAATAGTGCGGTCGGCCCCAACGTAATCAGATGTGCTAAGGAATAAATTATCAGGAACATCGGTGCTGTGTAGTGTTTGCTGCGTGCCCCACCAAACAACACCCGCCACAGTGCCTTCTTGTTCAAAAACAAACCTAATACTCGGGTAAATGTAAAAAATTATTGCAGTCTGCCCCGTGCCCTTGTATAGTATATTGTGCCTTGGAGCTGTTACAAACGTAGGCTGTTTTGTGTAGTCATAAAAATTACTTGCATCAAAGGGTTCAGTACCTCCAGTAAGACCGTCGTTTAAGTAGCCTTGAACAGTAAAATCCCATGCCCTGATTCTTGCAACGGTCTTG
>Ga0208898_1001612_pt1 | contig 14663 bp, 2 predicted proteins | sample VirMetDEL_Mar_4_FD_184513 | JGI IMG/M metagenome (GOLD analysis project Ga0208898, IMG submission 184513) | Aqueous microbial communities from the Delaware River and Bay under freshwater to marine salinity gradient to study organic matter... | ecosystem: Environmental > Aquatic > Marine > Coastal...
CTACCTATACCAGCATATGTCATAGTAGGTGTTTCAGACCTGCTTGGAAGTTTATTAAACTCAGTTTGATTTGGATCTTCTTTTACAGAAAGTTGTGTAGTAACTTCTTGCCCAGCATCTAATTCTAATTCAGACTTGGCTATATTTTCTACATCCCCATTATCAAAAGTAACTGTGACTGTATCTGCATCTACTTCGCCAGACGTTATTCCTTTTCTACCTGTTGGTGTATGAATTATTTTACCTTTTGTTACAGGTATATCTTCAGTAATACCAGCAAAATCTTTAAAACCTTCTATATCTTGTTTGTTTCCTAGTATATGGATTTGTTCTGGTTCAAATACTATAATTTCTTTACCAACAGTTTCTTTTATATTTAATTCTCTAAATTCTTCTTCAGTAACAATTACTCCATTATAGTTTTTATTTTTTAAGAAATCTATATCTTCTTCTGATAAGTTTTGAAAGTCTAATTCTCTACCATCAATAGTATTTTCCGTAAATTTTATACTTTTTTTATGTGGTACATATAAATTTTTTGGATTAGTTATATTTACTAAAAATTCTTTTACTGGTACATTATAAGTTTTACCATAAACTTCACTATATTCTCTAGAGATAGAAAAATACTTACCTACGTGTATTCTATTAGTATCACCTTTTTCTGCTTGGCTTCTATAAACAATATCTTTTACTTTACTATCAGGGAATATAGTAGAAAGATATTCAGCATATAGTTTTATAACTTCTTTTTTACTAATATTTGGTAAAGCAGAATAAACTTTATTTGCTAATTCAGAATTTGTTTCAAATAATTCGACAACCTGATCTTCCATTGACCTTTCTTCAACAAGTTCAGGTGTTGGCTCTGGTTCAGTTTCTGTTTCTTGTACTTCTACAAATCTTGCTTCTGAAGAAGAAATTAAAAGCTCAGGTGCTTGTACAAATCCATATCCGTTTAACTTTACTTTTACAACTTTAGATAGGTTTGCTAATAGAAGATTCTGTACAGTTTGAAATTTAGCTGTAAGTTCTTGAGGTACAATAAAAGATTGTTTATCCTCAGAAAGACGGAGAGCATCTACATTTTGTTTAGACCATTTATTGTCTTCAGCAGATCTAATAAGAACTTCTTTTAACTTTGTAAAATCTGTTATAATTGGAGCACCCTCAACAATACTAATTCCAAAATCTCTGAATATAATTTCTTTTTGCTGAGTATAAATTTCTCTTAAAATAGCATCTTTGTGATTCTCTAAATCCCTACCTGTAAATGTTTGACCTTTGTAATTAAAATTTTCGATATTTCTTATGCCAGAAAACAATAGAGTATCTAGCTGGGTAATGATATTTATCTTATCTGTTTTCTTGTCAGACTCTTCTTGTTGAAGACCGTAATATTTTTTATCAAGAATTTCTACACTTTCTATAATTTCTTGTTGAGATATATCGTTTCTAACTTTTCCATTAGAATCAAAAAGAGATAAGATTTTATTTGTACCTACTTTACTAGCACTATTCATAGCAATTAAATCAATTTGATTATTGCTATTTTCCATCATAATACGAACAGCATCCATCTTTGATACTTGTCCGTTAGGCAGCTTCATGGCTTGTGGTAAAAGAACAAATGTAGCATTCTTTACATAGATAGGTACAAATGCTTTAAGATCTTTATCAAATTTTTCACCTGTATAAATATCCTTTAAAGGAGAAAAATATTTCTCTACTTCTCCATCTGTAAATTCATAATACCTTCCGGGTTTGATTTTCTTTCGTAATTCTTCAGCTTTTTCAGGTTTTATTTTTCCAATATCTTCAAGAAAATCTATTCGGAATCTAACAGTGCTAAATTGAGAACCATCTCCAATATCAATAATACCCCTAGAATAAGCATCAGGAAGACCTTCTTCACTAATTGCTTTCATAATATCATTAGATACAGCTCTTCGTATTGTGGTTTGTTTTTCTTTTGAATTACCCGGAGAACGTGGTGCAATATCTTTGGCTGCACGTTTTTCGTAAACTTTTAATGTTTCATCAACAGAATTTTTCCAGTAAAAAGCAGGGTCTTTACCGAACAATATCATATGCTCTGCTTCTGCTACTGCATTATTAACAACAAAATTTAATACTGCATCAAGAATATTTTCTTCATCATTAGCTTTACTTGAAAGTTTTCTGTTCTTTAAATAATTATCACCAATAAAAATATTTTCTATGTAAGAATATTCTTCACCAGCAACTACTTGATTAATCCTATTACCTAAAAGACCGTAACTACTTAATAAATCAGCTGTTCTGTTAACTTCATTTATAAAATATCTCTCAACAACTTTTTTAATTACTGTTTCTACAGCGTCTCTATTTGAAGACATTGTATTTTTAGATGGATACATAATTCTAAACTCTGACTCGCTTATAATACCATCATCTACATATTGTCTTAAATAATCATAATTAAGAAAAGGAAACATAAAGAAGTGTTTACTCCCTTCATAATACTTTTTATCTTTTTTAAGTAAACCCGCATTTCTTTGTTCTTCAGCAACTGTTATTCTCTCATATTCTGCCATAGCATAATTAAGAAGATCAGAAACTACTGAACTTGATAATCCGGATATTCTTATTTCACCATTTTCTTGTGTTACTTTATCACGTTCTCTAAACGTGTACTTTTTCATTGGAACATCAAATACTGGCACAACATTTTTATCTGCTTTAGGATAAACAAACATTGCCCTTTTTCCATTTGTTTGTGCAGCTCTACCAAAGAAATACACCATATTAATAAGGTGCAAATCAATAGGGTCAAGAGTGTGCATTTCTTTTCCAAAGAAAGAATTTCTATTCTTTAAGCCGTCAACATAAAAAAGATCAAGTTTTTCATTCTTGAACTTAGAATACTTAGTGATAACACCCTCTTCAAGTTGATTTTGATATTCATCACTTTCAAGAGCAGTTAACTTATCATATAAATAGTTTGGTTTCTGCCAAGGATAAATGATGTCGCCATTAATGTTAAGATGGGAGCCTGAATACTTTGACCCATCTCTTCTAATAACTGCTTTAGCTAGTTCTCTAAAATCTCTTTTTAATCTTGAACTTAGTATAGGACTTCTGAGAGCATAGCTATTATCTTGTTCTACTTCTGTTTCTGAATCAGTAACTTGCTCGCCAAGTATAATATCAAACAATTGATTTACAAATGTATTAGTCTCACGTACACTTGTTTGGTATTCTATATTTTTACCAAAATAAGATCTTTTGTTTATGTAAGTCTTTAAATCTTCTTTAGATAAATTAACACCAAAGTTTTTCATCAGATCGCTAAAATACTCAAACATCTGATTTCCAGTAAGCATTTTATCTTTTACTTTACTGTAATAATCCTCTTTAAGTTCTTTTACTTTTTCAATATTAAAAACATAGTTACCAGATTCATCCTCATAAACAAGAGGGCTGTTAACCATCATTTCTTCAGAAAACTTATTTACAGTAGATCTTACTTCATCATTGTAATCAGTTTGTGATTGATATAGTCGTATTCCTTTTTCTGTTTTATCAATAAATGCTGTTAATTTTGTAATTCTTTGCATATTAAATGCTACAAAGAAATTATTTTCAAAATCTTTATCCTCTTTTAAAAGGTTACTAATACGAACAAATGATGGGTCAGCAGAGTTAGAAAGAGCTTTTATAATACTCTTCATATCTTTTTTAACATCCATTAATTCTTCTCTAATTTTATTCCAAATAGAATCAATAGATACAAAACTTGGCAACCCGATAAAATTTGTGACCACTCTTGAAGTAGGATTATTATCCTCATCATAAATAACTTCATAGTTTGGTATAAAAGATAACTGCATTTTTACGTAAGCGTTTGCAGTCTCTTTTTGGTCAACATCAAAACTTGATTCAAACTTTCTTTTTTCAAAATCAGATTCTTCTGAATCAAGAGATTCTACAAAAGTTTTTTTGTAGCCAATAGAATTTAAATAAGATTCTGCTAATCTTTTAAAATCATTCCAATGGTCATCAACTACACTTTGAAGAATATCTGCTGCTTCGTCTTTACCTTCTTGTCTGCGAAGAATAGCTCCTTGTGCAAAAGAATTTTTAGCAGTTATAAAAGCGTCATTATAGTTAGGTATTAAACCTTGTTCTTTTTGTTGATCAATATATTTTTTAATAATATATACAATAGCAAGATTTATTTCTCTTTGCTGTGATGAAGTAAAATCGCCTATTGTATTTCCTTCTAAAAGTTTTTCTTGTTCTTTCGTAAGAGGCCCTTGTTGTAACCTAGGAAATCCTTTAAGATCTCTGTTATTTTCTCCTTGCGGTTGAATTGTTGCGCCAAACTCTTCTTCTACATTACTGAATATATCTATAATTGGTCCAGTAATTTCAGAAGGTTCTGTTTCTTCTGATGCTGTTATTTCTGGCTTTTGAATTGTTTCAAGGTTGCGAAGAGATACTGGTCTAAGTTTACCATTACTAAGTCTAACTTTAGCATTAGTGCCTTCAATACTTTCAACTGTACCTGTAAGATTATCTCTTAATCCTGCAGGTGTATTAACTTTTACAGAAGACCCTTGTGTAATTTCACTAGGTTCTGAGGTTATTTCTGGTTTAGCTTTTGATTCTTTTACATTAAAATAAACAGCGGGTTGCTCAAAGTATATATACTTTCTTTTGGTTTCACCATTTACTTCATACTCAACATAATTTGTACCATTAAGATATGTTTCAAGACCTTCTTTTATAAAATCATTATAAGTTTGATCTTTTGAAACAGATACTTCACCGTCTTTTATTACAATTTCATTATAAAAATCTTTACTGTTAAGACCTTTTTTTAAATCAACTTTATTAGATAAACTACCTATAAATTGTCTTGTTCTCTCTTTATCTAAACTTATATCTGCATAAGTAACCCCATTAACAGTACTGCCTATTTTTGATTCGTCGTTGGTAAGAATTGTATTATTATTACCAATATAAACATTTCCTCTAGAAGCATTTATAAATGTTCTATCGGGATTTTCAATTAATGAAGTAGTGTCAAAAGGTTTTACCATTACATACTGGCTAATAAAATTATACAAGCCAGAAAGGTTTTCAATTTCTAGTTCAGGATTTGCATCATCAATTGCTTCAATAATTTTTGTATTATTATCTAGCACAGCAAATATTGATTCAAAAATAGTATCTCGAACTCGATCAGGAATAGAACCTATTTTTAGCGGGATATAACTTCCTTCAATATTAACTACAACACTACCGCTACCATATGAAGTATTGATAATCCTACCATCTTTATCTTTAGCCATAACCCTTTCACCCCTTCTTGTAAAACCTATTTGAATATTGCCATTGTTTACAATACCAAATTCCAGTTCTTTTTCAGGAAGAAGCTCATATGCTTTTCTAAATGAAAGCAAAGCACTACCATTTTCAATAACTACATCTCCATCTATTTTTCCATTATCAGTTTTATAATTTACAATAGGAGAGCCCCCGGTAATTTCTGTAATTTCTACTTCTATACCATCTGTTGGTGTTTCACTTTCATAGTTTTCTATAACCTTTCTTCGTAAGTCTGATAGATTTCTAATCTCTCCCTCTACATCAAAAGAGTCATCTTCAGTACCCTCAGCCATATTTAAATATGCGCCTTCCACTTTTCTTGATACCCAATTAATAGTAGGTAAATATCCAAGAACTTGTGATGGGTCATCTTTATTAACAATTTTAATAGGTACATTGTCAGTACCTTCTTTTCTTAAAGCGCTATATGTAGTTTGAACAGTTTCTCCGTCTTTATTATATGGCCCGGAATAATCTACTGCAGGAACAAGCATTAGATTCATTGAAGTAAAATCAGTAAGACCGCTTTCAAAATCATTAATTTCTTCTCTAAGATTAGAAATACTTTCACGTCTTCCGCCTTCCATTACTGCAAATTCCCTTACAGCCCCATATTGGATTTTAAAAGATGAAGTTGCCTTTTTATCATAAACATTTCCTGAAAGGCTACCATGAACACTATCAGAACTTTCTGTCACATCTTCTGAAAAGAATTTTTCTTTGAATGAATTTAAATCAAATTGCAGACCTTGATTTTGCAAAGAATATTTATCTACAAATGAAACAATATCTATAGGAATCAATGATTTAAGTTCCATTTTTGATAAAGTATCATCTTGCTCTTCGTAATATGTTTCTATTGGTATTACAAATGTTTCAACAGCAGACAGACCATATGTATTTTCTAAGGCAATATTGTAAAGGGATAACTGCTTTTGATGTTTATCACGTAAAGAATCATAAGAAGCATCTTCTACATATACTTTTCTATCTTGATCCCAGTACCCTTTAAAATCATATTTGTTTACAGGTTTTCCAGCCTTACCATCTTTTGTAACGGGGCTTATAGTTTTACTATAATTCCGTATAGACTTCATGTCATAAATACGAAAATTACCAGCTTCGTCTATTGTAATGATATCGACAGTTCCTGCGAATCCTGATTCAGCAATTAGTTTTAAGCCTTCAGAGTAAACTGTTTCTCCATTTTTATCAAACCGTTCTTTTAGTTCGCGAAGACCATCACGAAAAGATTTTAAATCAGAGTATGTAGCAAATGTGTACCCCCCAAGTTCATCATTTGTAATATCTCCTTTTTCAAAAAATAATCTGGTAAACTCATCTATATTGTTACCAAACTTTTGCGCCGTTCTAAGTAACTCTGTTTCTTCATCAATTTGAGATACAATAGATGTTGCTCTTTTATATGTCTCTTTTACTTCTCCGTCAGGATTAAATGTAGCGTAATCGACAAAGTTACCATTTTCAAAATCTTCATCAGATACTCTATTACCATCAGCATCTACACCGCCTAAATCCTCACCCCTTCTTTTTATATCAGCTAATATAAGATCGCTGTATTCTTTTCGTTCTTTCTTTTCTTGCTGTCTTTCTGGTGTAGCAGAAAACTTAGAAAAATTATTAATTTGAGTTTGGTATTTTTTTCTAATAGCCTTTTCATTTTCATTTAAAGGCTCATTAAAATACAACTTGTCTGCAATCTTTTTAAGAACAGTAGTACTTACTTCTCCGCTTTCAGCAACCTTCCTTGCTTCTTCATCGCTAACACTTTTCTTAGGGTCCTTCCTTCTTGACTTGCTAATATTTTCTTTTATCTTAGCTTTCTCTTTTTTAACAATTCCTTCAGAAGCAATTTCAAGAAGTTTTTCACTGTATTCTTCTTGTGATTTAAGTACTTTGTTTACAAAATCTTTTCTTCCTTTTCGTGTAGTTACTTCATTTCTTGTTTTTCTTGTATAGTTCAAAAGTTTAGTATCTTTATTAATACCTTTCTTTAACTTAACAAGCATATCTTCTTCAAACAAATTAGAGTAATACTCTTCTTTGGCTTTTTCAATTCTTTTATCTACCGCTTCTTGTGTTATACCTTCACCACCTTCTTCTAAAAAGAAATCTGTTAATTCTTTTTCTTGATCATTTCTAGTTTGATCGAGTTCTGTTTTCTTTGTTTCAAGTTCCAGAAGCATAGATCGAATAGCAGCCTGAACATCTTTATCTGTTTTCTGGTTATACTTTGTCTGTAACAAAGAAGAGTTTTCTTTGATATTATCTAACTCTTTTTTCTTTTCATCTATTTCTTGATTTACTGCTTTTAAATCTACTGCAGTTTTTATTAAAGAAGAGATTAAACCAAACTCTTCTGTATTTCTTTTATCGCTGCTTTCTTCAATTCTTTTTTCATAGTCACTGTATTTTGCTTGGCGAGAATCAATATTATCTTGCAACCTTCTTTCAGTCATACCAAGAAAAAATACATAATCAGCCAAACCTGCTGTTACTTCATCTCCGTAGTTGTACGTATTCTTTATATCTTTGTATTCTTTTACAAGATCATTAATCTCGTTAATCTTTCTTTTGGCTTTTTCTTTGTAAGAATTGTCTTCTTTGTTTTCAGCAAGGCCCATTTTCATGGCCATAGTTTTACCAGTATCTTCAGTAATTTTTTGCTGAAGCTGTTCTATTTGCTTATCAATTTCCGTTGCTTGTTCAACAGTTGCATCTTGTTTTGCTTCTTCTAATTGCTCAATTTGTTCAGCATATACTTCTTGTAATTCTTTTGTGTTATCTACATTTGATAATTGAGTAAGAAAAGCTTTAGCAGAATCACCATCATCAAAGAACATGCTTCTTTTTGAGTAAACATCAAACAGTTTTTCTTTAATAAGTTCTACTTCTGCTTCATTTTCCTCTGATATATTATTTTGAAGTTGATCATATAAGTCTAAAGTTTCTTGCAAATCTTTGGAAATAGCCTGTGCATACTGTATGCCCATATTTGCATATTCTTCATCTTGTAGTTGCTTTGCACTTCTTTTTACGACATTTCCATCTTTGTCTTTTCTTTTATACCAAGGCATTCTATCTAACAATGCTGTTTGACCAACACCACCCATAGCCCCAAGAGCCATACTAAGAATACCTTCTTCTGTTTTTGCTAACTTTAAAAACAATGGAAGACCTGTTTCTTCATACTCAGACATACCTGCTTTTTGATATCCTTTTTCTTCTGCATAAAGATTACCAACTTCTTCTGCAGCTTCTTGAACAGCTTCAAATGCCATTCTATTTCTAACAAAAAAGTTTTCTTCAGGAAGAGAGCCTTGAAACTCAGATAATCTTTTTAAATATTGCGGCATACTTTCTCCCGGCTTCATACCAATATTAAAACGCATTGCCATATTAGTAGCGCCTTTTCTGAACATATATGGAGTAATAGCAGCAGTACTTAATGCTCCAATAAGAGCAGTATTGGTTTTTACTGTAGTGGCAGCTGCTTCTGATGCTTCTTTTATAGCAAGTTCATAATCACCTGTTTCTGCAAATTTTGTATTAAAAACTTCATTAAATACAGGTGCGCCAGTTTTACCACCTTCAAGGTAACCAAGTGATGCTGCAGTAATAGCAGTTGCAGCAACGTCACCACCTTTACCAATTGCTCTTCCAATAGCAGCACTTTTGATACCTGCTTGCATTGCTTTAACACCAGCACCAACACCTGCCTTAGCCAATGAACCTACACCAAATCCAGTAATACCAAATTCTGCAATGCTCTGAAATAAAGAAGATATATTTGTAATCCACCAAGCAGGGTCACTCCAATCAAAAACATCAGTAGGGTCTTCTCTATATATTTTACCGGCAGGATCTTTCCAACCAATCATTGTTTCTGTAAGAGCGTTAGAAAAGTCAGCAACATATTCTTGCCCTGTCATTTCACTTAAAGCGTAATAACCAAGTTCACCCACAAGACCTGCCATTTCACCTAAACCAAAAAGAACATTAGGTACAAAATTAACAGTAGCTAATCCTACCTGCTCGTACCAAGATTGATTTCTTGCTCTGGCTGCAAGTATTTGATCTGGTGAATATAAAGTTTTTTGAAATGGTGTAAGCCTTGCTTTTTCACTTTCTGGCAGATAAACATCTGTAGAAATATTGGGTCTTACATCTTTTGGCAAAGGAAGAAATTTATATTCTTTTTCAGCAGATATTAAACCTTTTTCTTCTTTTAAGTCCTCTGTATTAGATATTACAAATTTAGGTCTGTCCATATTTTACATTTGTGGATTAAGTAATTCATCATGTATTTCTTCGTAATTATCATAAAGTATTTCGTCCCCATTATCAAGTGTTGCTTTGTATGAATACATAGGTTTAGCTCCAGGTGTATCCGCAGGAACTTCTTTACCATTTAACATAAAACGAAGGATTTTATTGATTTTGATATCGTGTTGCTTTACTTCTCCTGTTTCTTCATCAAGTACGCCTCTAGTTACTTCAACAGTTCTAAAGTCAAAAGGATTTACTAATTGTTTAAGGGTAGGCATAAGGCTAATTTTAACAGGATCATAGTTACCCATATCTATACTTATAGAAATATTTCCATCTTTTGTTAACATTGTGCCGCTAAAAGATTCACCTGAAAGGCTATACAAACCAGTTTTATCTTGAATAACACCGTCTAGTACTATGCTATTTAAAAACTCTTCTTCTGTCAAATCTCCTTTATATTTATCAGCTAGTTGTTTAAAGTCCATAGGTTCTTTACCCGGAACTATAAACATACCACTAAGTATTCTTTTTTTATTAATATATGTTTCTTGAGCACCTTTATATTGCTCATCAGTAAATCTTTCATATGTAGCATTTTCAATTTGGCCAGAATTGTTTTGATAAAACTCAAGACCTGCTTGAACTCTTTTTTGAAGCACATCATCATTTTCTGGCTCAGCTAATTCAGGATTAACCGCTAAAATTGAATCCATAATGGAAATTGTAATAGCTTTAGCATTAGGATCTTGAATTTCCTCTACTAACTCTGTATAATATTTAGGTCTTGCAACTTCTGGCGCTTGAACAGATGGCAATCTTCTATATTCAGCAATAGCAAAAGGGTCTTCATAAAGTCTATTTGCGCTAGGAACTTGTATCATATTACCAGAAGAATCTCTTTCCATTTTATAAAAACCTCTATCTAAAAGAAACTTTTCCTGCTCAGGTGTCATTGTATTATTTGCTGCTTTTATTGTCCTTAATTCTCTTGTATATATATTAGTAAGGCTTTCTGGGAAATTAACTTCTTCAGCAAATGTTTCTACAGGAATAGGTGGCGCTGCACCATAACCTGTTGTAATTAAAGATTCTTCTTGCTCTTTTGGTTCTTGATAATCAGGTAAAACAATTCCACTAAGTGTATGACTTAAACCAATAGTACCGTCTTCTTTTTGAATTATTCTAGGTGTTCCGTATTCTGACAATGTATAAGCTATTGCTCTTGGATCGGCATTTTGATTCCTTGAATAAAAAGTATCTAAATCATCTGATTTTTGCTTTTGTAAATTTTGGAATTGTCTTATGGTTGTTGCTACTCTAACTCCTGCTTGTTTTGCTTTTAAATTAGCATCTTGTCCATAATAATCTCCAGATGCAACTCTTTCATTTATTTGTTCATATTCAGGTCCTATTAAACCTTTTAAAACATTTATTTCTTCCGGAGTAGATCCAATAGAAGCACTATCAATCAATGCCTGAGTAGTTGTATCTTGAAGAATTGCTTGATCACGTAATCCTTTTTGTTCTTTTAAAACCTGACCAATTTCTGATACTGGCGCAGGTGTATATTGAGGGACATAAGGAGCTTGAATATATCTAGTGTATTTATTCATAAAATAATTATTTATCCCATAGGGTTACTTATATTTTCTGTGCCAAATAATGACGGTAATTGCAATGGGGGAGGAAGCATTGATATACCACCATTAAGACCACCGCCATATATTTCACGATAAAGTTTCATAAGTTCTTCTTGATTAGCTTGTGCTTGTTTATCTCTTTGCATTTGCAAATACTTATTACCAGCATCTGTCAGAGATTGCATTGCAAAGTTACCAAAAAATCCAGTATTTGCATCAGCCATCATTTGCTCTTGTCTTGCTGCCTCATCATATTGTGCTTGTGCTTGTCTTCGACCAGCGTCAAGTTGTGCTTGTTGAGAAGCAAGTTGCATACGTCTTTGATTTTCAATGTTTTCTTTTTGACCATATAATGCTCCTGTGTTTTGTAATTTTTGTGAATACGCAGCCATCTTTTGATTTGTATTCATTGCAGGATCAGCCATTACACCCCTATAACTTGCAGACATAGATTGAAGTGCAGGATTAATGTTATATGTAGTATCTTGATATGGCATTCTTGTACGAGCTATTTGAGTGGGTGGTGGTGTACTCGGTTTAGAAAATATACCTCTAGCAAAGTTCATTGCTTCAGGTAAAAACTGCATAGCTGTTTTAAGAGTACTGTTACCTCCAGATGTTTCAACAGATGTTTCATTAAGAGGTGTTTCAGTAAGAGTTGTTTCATTAATAGTTGTTTCAAGAGGGCCACCATCATTAAAATATTTCATTTTACCTCCATATCCATATTTCATATTGCCGCCATACTTCTTAGCAAAGTTCCTAGCAAAGTTTGCTTTCCGTCTCATTGCAGGAGAATACTTTCCTTTTGGGGCGGCTAGTATAGTAGATGCGGCTTCTTGTACACCCATACCCATTCTTGTTGCTTGTGCTTTGAATGTACCTCGTTTTTCAGGTGCAATATCAATAGAGCCCCCGTTCTTATAGACCCTCTTTCCTTTAGAAGGATCAGCTAGTACTTCTTGTCTTACTCTTTCTCTAAATTTCTCTATACCTCTTGGCATTTTACCTGTTAAAGCTGCGTTAAGGCCGGGATACGCAAAATCACCCAAATTTTGTTCAACATATGGTAAAACTGCATCTCCAAAATAATCATTTATGCCCATAATTTGCTCATTTATTCTTAAGCCCATTATAGGGTGATTATGTAAGTTAGCTTGACTTGGTATACCAAAAGGATTAAAAGTTTTCATTCCACTATATCTTGGTACTTCAAGAAAACCTTCAGCTGCTTCTTTACCCATCATTTGTAATCCCATAGGATAACTATTTAAACTTAAACTACTTGAAGGTTCAAATACTTTATTACGGCTAGGTCTAAGCCTATCAGAAAAATCAAAAACTGGATAACCATCTGCATCTACGTTATATCTTAAATCGCCAGTACTAGGGTTGCGACCATAAACACCCGGAAATTGAACCTTTCTTTTTGCATCAGATATTGTATCCGCTATCTTTTTATCTGTATGTACCTTTCTATTAATATAATGAATAAGTTCTTTAGGGTCATAATAACCAGTTTCAGTAACCTGAGGGCCTCTAGGTAAAGGGGTATCATAACCAATACCAGTAAGATCTTCTATACTTCTTGCTCTAGGTGAAATATCTAAATCATTAATTCTTAAAACACCTATATCATCAAGCTTTCTATATAAATGATCTAAAGTACTTCTATCGACACCTAATGATTTCCTTAAAAATGGTTCTGGGACATTTCTTAAAAGAGGTGCAAGTCTCCTTAAAGAAGCTGCAGTAGAACCAACCCATTCAGCGGCATTTTCTCTTGTAGCATTTGCTCCAAGTGGGATAGATGATGATACTAAATTTCTTAGTCGATCATTACCACCGATTGATTGAAAAATACTATCAAATTCTTTACTATTTGAAACACCTAATGTATTAAAAATATTATCAATACCTTGTTTATTTAAAAGAGAGTTTAAATCTCGTATTGGTAAAGGTTCAAAAGCTTCATTTCTAAATACAAGATCTCCCATCGAATCAACAGCATCTACAAAATCAGCACCTTCATCACCTATAAGAGATCCCCTGTATTGATCTTGTACTTTTGCAAAATCTGATCGATTCCCTGTATTTTGACTTGCATCATACCTATCTATACCTTGTAAATTTTGAGCTTTTCTATCTAATTGAGGTTGAATATCTAATTCTCTTTGATCTCTTAAAATATCAAATTCATCATATGTTCTTCCTGTGCCATCAGTTAGACGTAAAGCCTCATCATCTGTATATTTGTAAAGTTCTTTTGCATTTCCACTGCTGTCTACACCTCTATATAATTGTCTAGCACCATCAGCTGCTCTCGTACGCTCTAAACTACGAATAGGTGTTCCAATTAATGGTGCCGTAGAAGCTAAAGAAACCGCAGCCATTCCCGGATTACCTCTAATAAGTTCTACAAGACCAGATGCAATATCAAAAGGTTCTCCAACAAAAGGAGCCATACCAAGATTTGCAAATGTATTTGAAACTTGACCAAGCCTTCTATCAAGAGCATTTTTTGCTCTTAATCTACGTTGAATTTGATCATTACCGTATCTTGTTTGATCAATAGTTGCTTGTGGTATAGAATTAACAATACGTTGACGGGTTTCATCATTTTGCATTGCTTTAATTTCTTCTGGGGTAAGGTCTGCTACATTTGTATTATCAGAAGCTGCAGAGTAAAGTCCCGGTAATTCAAAAGGATTAATTTTATCTGGCCCACCCATTTGATACATAGGAAGTTTACCGCCAGTTGCCCACGTTGCTCTAGCATAAGCACGAAAATGCGGATTCTTACTTAATGACTTTTTATGTCTTGCATACCAAGACTTTTTGGCTTTTGGATTATTGGGTCTGTTTTTAAGGTTAGGATCACCAAAATGTTTTACAGTTCCATCTGGTCCTGTAACTTTATGAGTCTTTCCTTTTCGGTCTGATTTAGTAACAGTGTAACCACCTCCCCTATATTCTGGAAGAGCGCCACCCATCATCTTTTCAGCCGCTTTAATCTTGCGTTCTTGTTCAAGCATTTGCTTTGTAGGCTTTTTACCAGACCCTTTGTTTGCACGAATGTTATCCCACAAACCTCGTCTGCTGTAAGTACCATCTGCTCGTTTAATCATTTTACCGCCTTTACCGTATTTCATAGTTCCGATTTACATTTTTTGATTTATTAAATTATTTTGTATATAACCACCACTCTGCATAGTGTAGCCTTTTTTATTTGCTTTATTCAGAGCCATTATATATTTAGGTAAACTTATAAGAGGAATACCCGCATCTCTTAATGCAGATATATTATTCATTATACCTTTTTCAGAGTAATCTCTAGACATTAAACTACGCACT
>Ga0208898_1001615_pt1 | contig 14649 bp, 32 predicted proteins | sample VirMetDEL_Mar_4_FD_184513 | JGI IMG/M metagenome (GOLD analysis project Ga0208898, IMG submission 184513) | Aqueous microbial communities from the Delaware River and Bay under freshwater to marine salinity gradient to study organic matter... | ecosystem: Environmental > Aquatic > Marine >...
CTTGCACTTGAACCACAGCTCCGCGCGCAAGTTCAAATACGTATCCTTCGCCATGGCGCGCTCCGACACGTTCAAGCCGCGCGCCGGCAAGCCCAGCTCGCGCAGGCGGTCCAAGACGCCAGCGCCAAAGCCGTTACTGTCCACGATGATCTCGCTGGGGCGCTTAGACGGCGGCATGGCGTCGTATTCCGCCTTCACGGCGCCCGTCAGCTGCATGAGGTCGAGGTTACGCCACACCGTGACGGGGTGGATCACTGGCCCCTGCCTCTTCGCCAGCACGCTGCTGTCGCCGCCCTGCCGGGCCACGTCCAAACCCCACACGGCGGCCGTATCCTCGTGGATCTTGATCGTGTTGGCCATGGCATGCTGAATCAAGGCCACCGGAATAACCGTGTCCTCTTCAGACGGGGGAAAGTTGCCAAGGACGCGCACATGATACGCGGGGCTGTCCTCGCCGTAGCGCTTCTTCATGTCCTCGACGAAATCGTCGGCGACGCGGGGGCTGGTGACGCAGGAAACGTGCATCGTATACCAGTCAGACTTGAGCCTGTTGTGCGTGTCGTAAAAGAAGCCCGTGTTACGCGTGGGGTTGCCGGTCAGCACCGTCGTGGCATTGTGGCCAGACATCGAGCCGGACGCGGCCTCGAACACCGCGTTCGGCACGCCCGACGCCTCATCCGCAATCAGCAGCACGTTCTCGCTGTGAACGCCCGCCAGCGCCTCCGGCTGCTCGGCGCGCGACGTCCGCACCGAAATAAACGTGCTTTCTGGGCTGCTTTTCAACTCAATGCGGTCAGACTTGACCTCGAGGAGGTCGTTGAACGGGGGCTTGAGCCGCTTGGCCACGTTCTTCATCTCGGCGAAACACGCGTCAAACAGCTGCGCGGACGTGGGGGCCGTGACCACCGTCTTGCTCGGCACGCGCATCAGGACGTGCCAGATCGCAGCCATGGCAACCGCAGTGGACTTGCCGACGCCGTGGCCAGAGCGAACGCTGATGCGCCTGATCGCGGGGGCGGCGACGGCGTCCAGCAGCTCAACTTGCCACTCGTCAGGCGTGATGCCGATGACCTCCTCGGCGAAGGCCACGGGGTCGTTGCGGTAGCGGCGCATCAACGTGACAAAGGGGTTCTCTTGCTGCGCTAAATTTTTTTGCGGGGGCATGTTAAATCTCCGTTAACAGGGGGCGGGGGGTGTGGGGGTGGGGATGCGTGGGGAGGTCATTGCATTTGCACCGGCGTCGATCTGTCGAAGGGGGGGTCCAAACGCGACCTCCGAAACCGCGATCGGGCGCTTTTTGGCGAAAATGCTTAACATGTTCAGCATCTGCGGCGTCGGGACCGGTTTGGTGCCCCCAAGAGGAACCAAACCACGCGAAAACATGCTTGCTTTTCAACGTCTTAGCGTCGGGACCGTTTTGCGGGACCGCTTTTTGGACCGCTTTGAAACGGTCCAACACTACATCTTGTGTTCGTGCTGCGCTGCAGAGTGGTATCATGATACCCCACGAAAACTTGACCAAACGGTCAAATCTTGACCAAGTGGTAAAGATATGGCACGCGCGCACGCGTCTGCGCATCGCTGCATCGGTGCGCGATTTCGCCTCTCACACGTCATCCTCGCTCTCGCTCCACTCGCCCTCGATCACGTCGTCGTTCACTTGCACACTCGCCAGCAGTGCCGCCGCCTGCGCGTGCAGATCGGTCACGCTGATGTTCACGGCCACGTCTCGCTGACGCGTATCGTATTGCTGGTTCAGCTTAGCCGCATACCACTTGTCCGTATCCACTTGCAGCCTCGCCACGTTCACAGAGCCAACGTCAGCCTGCTGAGCGGTCTGCACAGCCCGTGCAGCGTAGAAATGCCCCGCCATGTCCAGCGCCTCCTGATAGCGCTGCCTGCGCCCCTGAGCGCTATCGAGCCAGCGATACCACAGCTTCCATCCCACGTTGTGTTCGCGGATCAAGTCCGTCACGCTCGTGCCTGTCGTCAGCTTCTCGAACAGCTCCTCCTCGCCTGCCTGATCCAGAGCAGCCAGCTTTGCGTTGCCTATCTCACCCATCGTTGCCTCCTTGGCCAAGTTCACCAGCGATCGCCGCGTAGCCGCAGATGTCCACCGCGTGATCTGCGTGACCCGGCGTGTTCTTGTAACGCACCACCTTGAGCAGCGTCATCATCATGCACACGTCCTGCGCCGTCACGGTCGCACCGAGATACGTTGACCACATGCTCGCTATGGCGCCGAAGCTGTCCTCCGCGCCTCCATGTGTCGCCGCACGGTCAACCGTGATGCACCTGAACGCCTCCTCTAAAAAGTCTCCACGCTTCATCGTCTATCCTCTCAAAACGGAATGTCGTCTCCACCGAGGTCCAGATTAACATAATCCTCGCCCCCGATCACCTTGGTCACTTTCGCACTCGGAAACGCCGCGAAGGCTTCCTTGAGAAAGTTCTCACTGAAATCACGCTTCAGCACGCACGCGGCGTCCTCGAAGCTATACACCGCCCACTCTGGATGCGCCTGCCTGATATCCACCGCACCCGTCAGCGCGAAGCACACGATCCCGTCACCAGTGTCCACGCAATACGCATGCGGCGGCAGCGGCTTATGTCCAGCGTCCAGCGCCGCCTTCTCCAGCACGTCCCACGCGCGCATCAGCTGCCCCGCTATCTCGTGAACCTTCGGCGCGTCGTTCGCCTCCACGAACACCCGCAGCGCGTCGTATGCCGCCTCAAAGCGGCCAGCGAGATCAGGCGGCACCAGAGACGGCAACGTGTCACCCCACCTCGCCATCTTCTCCCGCGCCACACGATCGAGCGGAGCCAGCTGACCCCACACGTTCGCCGAGATCTTCTCGCCCTCCTCGCCAAGCGGCCCGCCCTTGCGCATCGCCTCGCTCTTCGTCATCCTCTTCTTCGCCATTCCCTTGGCCATGATATAACTCCACTTCGCCAGCTATGTTAACACTCTGCTAACCGCACCTTGAGACCGCACATCCAGCAGTCCGCGCTAATTCCGCACCGCACCCCGCACCCCTATAGAGGGTGCGGTGCGGAGAGCGGTTTTACGGAATATTTCCGCACCTTCGGCAGTCCTCCGCACCTTGTTTTTCGTGGTGCGGTTAACACATTGTTCACACATCAATGCACCTCGTCGCTACCCTGCAGCGTCGGATTAAGCACCCCGTCCAGCAGCTCCATGGCCATGTCGATTTCCCACAGCACGTCGACAAGCATCTTCGACAGCGCGGCGTAACGCTCCAGCGTCACCTCGGCCTTCGCCAGCGAGAATTCCGGAGACCAGCTGATGAACGCCTCGTCGCCCTCATCGCTCCACATGATCTGGCCCACCAGCCGCAAGTCATCCATCGGCACGCCCTCCCCGTCGTCATGTTGCACTCGGCACCTCCAGCACACGAAACTTGGCCACGTCAAAATACACCATCGGCTCGATGTCTTGCGCGTCGCCACGCCTCACCGTGCCACCCAGCTGCACGTCCATTTCGTCTGGCGGCAGCTTAGTTATCCCGACGGCATCCGTCCACCGGACGGCGAGCATCGAAGGCAGCCCCGTCACCAGCGTCAGCTGCTTGGCCATGAGGCACTTGTGCAGGCCGACCATGTATGTCGGGAAGGCGTGCATTGAGTTGCGCCTGTGCCGCATCTCCACGAATGCCACGGCCTTCCCGTCTCTGGTTGCCATGTAGTCGAGCTGCAGCTTTATCGGCATTTTGGTCAGCTGGCAGCGGTAATGCTGCTCGACGATGCGCGCCAATGCCTGCTCGTTGTCACGATCCGCTTGCGTCTCGTAGTATGGCCTGCTCACAGCCCCGCCTCCTCTGCAGTTATCCACTTGCCCACGACCACGACTGGCACGTCGCGGCCGTCACGCTTGCTCGGCCACACGTCATTGCGCAGCACGTCCTTCTCGATCCACGTCTTGATGATCGCCTTCGTCTTGGCTTTGCCCTGCTTTTCGCTGAGATCCAGCCCCAGCACCTCCGCGACGCAATGGCCCACCCACTGCCTCGCCTGCACGTTCTGGCGGAACGGGTCGTCGCCCTGCGCCGCCTCGCCGACAAGTTTCTGCACCTTGCGCGCATCTTTGGCCGTGATGCCGTCGAACAGGTCCGGCATCTTGAACTCCGTCGCCACGCCCACGTATTCGCCGTTTGGCAACTGATACCCGACCATGCGCCTGTAAGTCGCCTGCGCTGCCGGCGGCGCCAAGTTCGCCTTGGCATCGTCCACGCGAAACACGCCCTGCGCCTCCGTCTCGCTCACGCCCAGCTTCATCACGTCATCCGGCGACACCTTGTTGATGACCCGCGCCGCGCGCGCCGCCCCGATCAGCGACCCCGCGCCGCGGATGTGGTCCACCGTGGCTTCCTCGCCGTTGGCCTTGCGGATGTGATGCACCAGCACGATGGCCGCGTCGGTCTCGTCTGCAACGCGGCGCACCGCCGCGACGGCTGCGTTCATGGCGACGTTGTCGTTCTCGCTGATCTCGTTGGCGCCAACCCACGGGTCAATGAACACGAGGCCGATGTTGTTTTGCTTGACCTTGTCAATCATGTAGTCGACCAGCTCGTCGTCGATGCTGATGCCGTCACGCCCCTGCGCCGCGAACTTGATCTGCATGTCGCGGCCCGCGTCGAGGAACAGCCGCCCGCGGATCTCGTCCGGCTTGACGTTGTAATACATGCACGCCGCCATGAGGCGACGCTGCATCTCCTCCATCGGGTCTTCGAGGTTCACCATCCACACGTTGCACTGCTCTTTCACTGGCTCCCTGAGCAGCTCGCGCCCTGTAACAATGCTGAGCGCCTCCACGGTTTGCAGCGACGTCTTGCCCGCGCCGCCCGCTGACGCCAGCACGCTGACATACGATCGCACGTAGTGCGTGCCGTAGATCCAGCGCCGCTTCGGTATCGACGCCGGGTCGATCCACTCAAACGGCGTCGGCCACTGCCGCGCCTCGCTGATCTCCTGCTGGCGCACCTCGTCCACGGGTCTGGCTTGGCTGAGCGCCTCGCGCAGCTTGTCCTCGCCGGCCTCTTTCAGATAGTCGTTGGCATCCTTGACGTTCTCCACGCCGAGCCTGTCGAAGCGCACCACGCTGACCGACGTCGACCCGTCGCCGCGCAGGACATCGGCCACCGCGTCCACGTCCAGATCTGGATCTGCGCAGATCGTCACGTCGGATGCGCGCGGCACGTTGTATGTCTGCATGCCGGACTTGCCGAATGTGCAGACGATGGTCGCCTCTGCGTGGCCATGCACCGCTTGGCGAAGGCTCAGCGCGTCCTCTGGCCCCTCGACCATGATGATCGGTCCGGCGTTGCCGATGCGCATGACGTTGCCCACCAGCGCGCCGCGCGAGTATTTGCTGATGCCGTTGTGTTCGCGTTTCTTGCCGTCGTTTGTCAGCAGCACGCTCTGGATGCCTTGCACCTCGCCCAGCTCGTTAACGGCGGGAAAGATGATCGCCGGCCCGTCGTATACGTTGGGGCTGAACCGCGCGATCTCCGTCGCGGTGCTGGCGCGCAGGCTGCGGCTGTTGAGATACAGCAGCGCCGGGCGCACCGCGTCTATGTTTTCGCGTGTGATCGGCACGCTGCGATCCCACGTCTCGCGCGCCTTGCGTATCTTCTCGTCGCGCGTCTCGTCGTCCTTGGCCAGCAGATCCTTGGCAGCGAGCCGCGTGATGAGGCGGTCGAACTCGCTCGGCGTGTATGGCACCGCGTCCGAGTTCTCCAGCACCTTTGGGTTCTCGCCGCCGCGCTTTAATCCGCTGCCGATTGTTGACTTGATCTCGATGTCGTTGAGGCCCGCCTGCCGCGCGGCCGCGTGTAATTCGATGATGGCGGCATCAAGCTGCGCCGGAGCCAAGTGGGCATGCCGCCCGAGCGTGAATGCTGCCTTGTTTAGCGTTTCGTTGCGCCCACCCTTGCCAGCGTGCATGACGTCTGCGGCGACGTTCTCTCGCACCCTGTGGAAATATGCTTCAGACATTTGTTCATCCCAAGTTAAATGTGGCGGGCGCCCCACATCGCGGAGCGCCCGTGTGGCTTAGAAGCCGAAGTCTGTGCCTCCTGCAGCTGGTGCTTGTGCGGGTGCGGGCGCAGGCTGCGGTGCCGCTACGGGTGCTGGCTGCGCCGGGGCGGCGCCATCGGCGGGGCGGTTAATCCATGTGCGGATTACGAAGCCCACATCGTATGACGTGCCCTTGCCCACGACAATAGGCTTGCTGCTGGTGATCTGGATCACCGGCACCTTGCCCATAGCAAACTCTGGCATAGTTTCGGCTTGGTTATACAGCTTGGCGATGAACTGCCCCAAGCCATACGAGTTGCCGCTGAACTGCGCCTTGCGGCCGTCCGCCAGCCAGCAATCCACCTCAAAGCCGTTTTTGTGGTTGTCGCTCGGCTTTGGGATCTGCTGAGACGGCGACGGCCACGGCTGCCAGTCGCGCACACCGATGTCGATGTTCAGCCAGCCGAATACGACGTTTTTGATGTCGATGGCGAAACCGCGATCCATGTCGATCGGCTCCTCGCCGTTCTCGGTCTTGGTCCACCAGCGGTTCTGTGGCAGGTTTGCGCGGATGAACAGGCCAGCGCCTGCGTCGTTGTTGCTTCCGAAAGTGATAGGCATGTGTGTCTCCTGACTATGTCGCCTTAGTGAATTTGAACGAGTAGGGCGGGATCTGGAGTGTCTGAAGGTCTCCATACCCGTAGCCCCACTCGCCCGTCTTTTGCGCGTGAGCAAATTGCTCAAGCGCATACTTGACCGCCGCATTACCCTCCTCGAGAGAGCGCCAGTCGAGTTCGTAGACGCCGACAGGGTGCGGCGCCTCCTTACCAACAGCGATGAAGATGAAACGGTCAATCTCGAAACCGTTGAGCATCATCGTGCGGCGGTAGAATTGATCTTGGATGTGGTAGCCAAAGTTGGCCACGGCTTTTGCGAAGCCCTGCGGCGACGGGTCGATCGTCGTCTTTACATCCACAATGGCTGCGATGTCCTTGCGCCATCCGTCCGGGCGGCAGCGCACGTCGACGCCGTAGATGCTGTCGTGTCCGAACACGCTGGCCTCGACCACGAGGTCGCCGCCCAACAGCTCAGCCGCCGCGGCGTTTGATCGCACCGCCTCGGCCATGCGGACGGAGGTGTGATAGTCGCCCTCGGTCAGCAGCAGTGCGCCGTTGGCCTCTGCCTCGGTCTTGCGTTCAGACCACTCCTTGCCGCGGCGCGTCTCTGGGCCGCACCACACGGTGTTGGCCAAGTGCGGCTCAAGGATCAGCGTGTGCGTGGCCGTGCCTACATCGAATGCGGTCGACGCCTTGCGCTCGGCGTATTTGTAATGCGCCAGCGACTGCAGCGCGATCGTCTTGGCGCCGGACGCCGACAGCGACGGGTCAAGGTGGTATTCCTCGTTGCTCATTGCGTAGTTGATGGTCATGCTTTCCCTCTTCCATATAGCGCGATCAGCAGTGCCTCCGCGCGGTGTTCGTCTTTCTTGCGTTTCAGTTGCAGCGCCAGATCTGGGAACCACTGCTGCGCCATGCGCCGCGCGGCGTCCTTGTCCTTCGGCAGGTTCATGCTGCGCTTCCACGTCACCGGCGTCACCGTCGTGAACGGCGTGCGGCTCAGATACGCTGTCGCCATGATCTGGCCGTATGCGAGTCCCAGCTTGAACATGGAGACCACGCCCTGCTTTGGCATCGCCTGCTGGCGCTCGATGTAGATGTGGTCGACGTCATCGACGCTGGTGATGATGTCCATCAGCGAGATCACGTCAACGCCGCCCTCGTCGTATACTGGCAGGTCGTGAACCTCGGCCCAGTCGTCGCCGATCAGAGCCACGCCTCCTGTGCGGTATCCGCAATCAATGCCGATAGTAATCTTGGATGTCATAGCCAGCCTCCCGCAACACGTTTACCAGCGCCTGCTCGACAATCACCGACTGGCTTTGCCGCGTCTTTGTGCTGTATAGCACAAGGGCTTGGTAGACATCGTCGCGGATGCGCGGCCCGATTTGCTTGAGTTCGTCTGCCATGTGTTCCTCCATTGGTAACGGATTGTTAACACGCATTCCGATGGGTGCGCAAGCGGTTTGTTTGTTGCGCTGTTGCGTGGTATTATTGCGCAACTTGAAAATCTACATGCAGGGCGCGTAATAGATGGCCGAAGATCAGCGACTTGAGCGCATTGAGAAGAAGTTGGACACGCTGTCTGATGCTGTAGTTTCGTTGGCTCGCATGGAAGAGCGCATGATTACGCTGTTCAAGCGTATGGATAGCTATGACGAAACACAGCGTGAAATCGGCAAGCGCGTCGGCCACCTTGAAAAGTCTACCAGCACCAACGGCCAGATGCTGCGGTTTGCTGAGCGCCTGTTTTGGATCATTGCATCTTCTGTGGTGGCGTATTTTGCGCTGAAGATGAGAGGCTGACATGATTGACCCGATTACAGCCTTGTCTGTAGCGACAGCGGCTGTCGGGCAGATCAAGAAACTACTTAACGATGGACAAGAGATTGGCGGCGCGCTGGCAAAGTTTGCTGGCGCTGTGTCTGACGTTAATCGTGCTGCCGAAAAGGCTAAATCACCGACAATCTGGAAAACGCTAACTGGGTCGGCTGAAGAAGAGGCCATCCAGATATTTGCTGCGCAGAAGAAATTGCAGCAGATGCGCCGCGATGTTGAGACGTTGATTAGCTACACTTACGGCCAAAAAGGTCTGGACGAATACAAAGACACGCTTCGCAAAGTAAAAGCCGAGCGTCAGAAAAACCAATACCGCAAAGAAGAAATCAAAGACGCTTTGATCTTTTGGTTTGTCACGGCGGTGATTGTGCTGTGCGGTTTTGCTGGGTTGGCCTTTGTGATATACTTTATCGGGAAATCTCAAGGGAAGTGGTAATGAGACACCTAGACGAAATCATCATCCACTGCGCTGCAACGCCGCCGAACTGGCTGCCGGGCGCGACAACTCAAGACAAGGTCAACGAAATCCGCCGCTGGCATGTCAAAGAACGCGGCTGGTCTGACATCGGCTACTCTCACATCATCGACCGTGATGGCACGATTGCGCTGGGCAGGCCGATTGAGAAAGTCGGTGCGCACACCAAGGGCCACAATGCCAACAGTGTCGGGGTATGCTTGATCGGTGGCAAGGGCGGCACGGCAAACGATAAATTTGAAGACAACTTTACGCAGGCACAGGCCAATGCGCTGCGCACGCTGATTGCTGGCTTGAAGCGTGAGTATCCGACCATCACCAAGATCAGCGGTCATAATCAGTGGGCCGCCAAGGCCTGCCCGTGCTTTAACGCCCCTGCTTGGTATGCGCGCAAGCCTGCCGCTGAGATCAGCGGCGTAGTTGGCGCTCAGAGCCGTTCTACGCCCGCACAAAGCCGCACTGTTCAGGCGTCTGTCGTTCAGGGTGCATCGGCTGTAGGTGGCGCTGTAGGGGCGTTAAATGCGCTCTCAGGGACTGCCCAAGTGGTGGCGCTGGTCGGCTGCATCCTGATCGCGCTGCTGGCGCTGTTTATCATGCGTGAGCGGCTGAAAGCGTTTGCCGCTGGGTGGCGTTGAGCCGTGTTCGCAAAGCTGAAACTATACGCCATTGGCGTAGTTGCTTTCGTTCTGGCGTTGCTCGGCATTTACTGGAGCGGAAGACGCGACGGGGCCGATGCCGTCAAAGCCGACGCCAACGAGGCTAGGCTGGATGCAGTGAAGACTGCGAAGGATGTGGAAGATGAAATACGCTCACTTGATGACACTGCTTTTGTTGATCGCGCCAGTCAGTGGGTGCGGAAAGATAGTGGTCAGTAATTACTGCGACATCGCCTCGCCGTTATATTTCAGTGAGGAAACGCTGGCATGGTTGGCCAAGAACGACAGGCAGTTTTTGACAGACACAGTGGCGGCAAACGAAAAATGGCAAGCCTTGTGTCAATGATCCAGTCAACCAGCCGCATCGTGCATGATGTATCATTCCGTGATACATCTGAGAGCCTTTGCTCTCGTGCATGGCGGTTGCATGGTGACAACCGCTTCTGGAGGGCGTGGGTGCGAGTGTTTGGCCGTGACCACTGCCAGACAAGTTACAGGCACTATCACGAGTAATGGCCCGCACGATCAATATACGCCACGGGCGGGCTGGTGAGTTTCTGGCCTGCTACCTGTTAGAGGCCGCCGGTCTGGAGGCCAGCAGAGTTGACGGGGCGTTTGATCTGGTTGTCCATGCGGGCGACGGCAAGCTGACGTGCGTCGAAGTGAAGACAGGCACAGAGCGCAAGCGAAAATGTGGCGGCTACAGGTTCCAGCGGCCCCGTGTGACGCTGCTTGCGGAATACTACTGCTTTGTTGCGTTGGACATTGGCCTGATGCGCATATTCCCCGGCAGCATCTGGCGTGATCGCAAAGAGGTATCCATGCCTTCCCGCGAGTTTACGCAGGCCGCCCAAGCGAACGACCTGCGGTTGTTAAAGAAGGAACTAGGCGGCGATATTACGATGTAGCCACATCAGTCTGACTGAGTATCCAGTCATACACATCCTGAATGTCTACTTTGTTTATGCCGCAATACATCAAAAGCTTCAGGCCCTCTTCGATCACCGACTGTGCTACCTTGTCCGACATGTCGAAGGTGTAGGTAGCATCGCCGTTCTCATGCTCCTCGATGTGCTTCATCACGATGTAGAAGGGTTCTTCAGCCATCACTTCTTTCCTTTCAATTTATTGACCTCTGACCTAAGCCGCGCAACCTCATGCGCCGCGCTCAGGATCAGCATTCGCCATTTGTGGTTCTGTATTTTTCTGGCGAGGTTCCGCAGTCGCTGCGTGATGTCGATCTCGTCATCACTCATCACTTCTCTCCTTCAATCCGCTCCAGCACCAAAGCAGCGCGCAGGTAGCGACCCTGCAGCTTCAAGTGTTCATCTTCCGTCAGCCGAATGTCGTGCTTCGACCCCATTCCGTTGCGGCGGTTGCGCAGCGCGTCATCCATCGCGCAATACACAGTCCACGCCTCGTCTGCGGTTAACTTAATTGCCATCAGCCCACTCCGCTCTTGTGTCATCACTGTTAAGCATCCGGCGCAGGCGCTTTAGCCCAATGCCGCTGCCAATCGAAGCCCGCTGCAGGCTAGGATACCAGACGCCATCCAACGTCACTGGACGGCGGTTGTGCGGCGCGCGCAGGCCGACAAAATCCAGCGTGCCGCGTTGCATGGCCTTCGTGATGTTGGTGTGCGAGACATCAAGCGTTCTGGACGCCTCGCCAATGCTGCCGTAGGTCACGCCGCGTATCGTCACCGGCTTGCTGACCATGCGCTGATATTCACCCTGCCCGTGTGGCATCTGCTTTCTCCTTGTATCCAGTCCCCATCCCGATGTTGTCTTGCGTGCCGCGCGCAACCGCTGCGCATACAGTGTGCTTTTTCACGCCAAAATGTCTGGCTGCATCTGACTGGCTCATAAACGTCACGCCGCGTATCGTGACCGGCTTGCGTTGCTTGCGCTGAAAATCATTCATCGTGTTGCGTTTCATCTTCTTTCTCCCATGGTGGCGCCTTTGCCAGCGTCACCGGAATATCTTTGCGGTAGTGCAGGCTGAAATTCTGCAGGTCGCTTGGCTTAACCTCGCGGCGCTTGTTGCCGGGCCACTGCTTTAGAATGAACGCGCTTTCATTTGACATCTTTCTTCGCCCTCTCGCTCAAGCGATACCAGCCGTTTTTCATCAGCAGGTCGCCTTCATCGTCCAGCTTATGCAGCATGTCCTGCACCTCGCGCTGGCCGAGGCCAAGATCGCTGGCGGCCATGTCGGCGCAGGCTGATGGCACGATGGCAAAGTATGCCAGCAGAGTTTCGCGCAGATTATCGGCCATCGGCTGTCTCCTCGTAATATTGCTCCAAGGCTATATCGATCAAATACTCGGCGACAGACTTGTAGCCCATGGCCGCCGTCTTTTGCACAATCCAGTCAGCCGCATCCTCGGTCACGTTTGCTGCGTCGTCAAATAGGGACAGTGAAATATGCCCAATATTCACACCGTGGTGCTTGCGGGCGTTCTGTGCTTTCTGGCGGTGGTTCAAACGTCGCCGCTTGATCTTGTAGCCTTCCTCGCGCAGCAGGGTCAGCTTGGTGCGCGTGGCAGGCCAGCCGCGCCCTAGCACCTCGGAGATCTTCTTGGTTGAAATGCCATCCTCGAACATTTCAATCAGCTTGGCCACCTCTTCATCTGTCCACGAATTGCGCCGCTTGCGTGGTTTCTTTGGCCCATACTTTTCGAGCATGCGCATCTTCTTCACCTTGCTGGATATGCTGCCAAGTGACCGGCCAAGGTATTCTGCTATTTCAGTCTGCAGAAAGCCCTGATCGACCATCTGCTGCAGCCGCTGCTCTTCTTTGTCCGTCCATATCTTAGCCATTGTCCACCTCGATAAAGTCGTCAGCGGTCAAAGCCCACAGCACATACGTCGCACGCTTCTGATCTGCCCGAGCGTATACGCTGGCCTTGGCGACCTCGCCCTTTTCCCACATGGATTTCAGGATGCCACTGGCGCCGATCGCATCGGTGCCAAGTTCTTCGCCGATCTCTGCGCTAGACGCTGGGCCGCCCTGTAGAAAGTCCAAGATGATCTGCTTCTGCGTATTATGGTCAGGCTGGTCCAGCTGCACCGGCTGCTGCGCGTCGCGTTCCAATCGCACAGCCATGAACGGCGTGCGACCCGACGGGTTGTAATCGTTGGGGACGAGGCTTGCGGAGAATACGTCGCCAATCTCCGCACTTGCCGCCTGCACGACGCGTGGCGGAACGAATACGCTGGTGCCTTCACGCGTCACGCCAAAGCCTGTGCCGGTGGGGATGATGTTTACGATGGTCAGCTGCTCTATTTGGGGTTCATAGTTCATTGATTGTTCCATGGTCTTGCTTTCGGTCTAATTGTGTATCCGGTTACTACATCTGTTTTAACGCAGCCAACGAGTGTTTCATCCCAGTCTTGGCTGAATACATCATACAGGTCAGTGGCTGCGCGCAGTGCCTGTTCGCAGCTTTCCTCTGTGATGAATGGGATTGGAAACGGCATGTCTTCGTTGCCGTTTATGTTGGCGATGAATACGAGCATAGTGAGGTATGTCATGTATACACCAGCGGTATAAACAGCAGTATATACATTGTGGCGAACAGGCTGATAACTCCGATAAGATCGCAGATGAAATCACGCATCGGTCTGGGCCTCCAGCTCTGCAATCTTTTTCTTGTAGCGCATGATGTGGTGGCCGGTGATCGCCAGATCTTCTGATACCCAGCTCGGGCGGACACCTGTGCCGTAGCGTGCGATTAGGTCATCGTTGTTGCGCTCGTATTGGCGTATCATGTTTTGATACAGGATAATCATTTCTTCTTTGGTCATGTGTGTATCTCCAGTGTGTATGGTGGGGGCCGAAGCCCCCAGTTGGTTATGCGCCACGTAGCAACCTTGCCCACGCGGCGCGGCGTTTGGCGGTCAGTTCTTCGACCACAGCCTCGGCCTCCTCTTCCCAGTGTTCGTTGTGCATATGCACACCGCAGACCTTGCATGCTTGCAAATAGCCCTCAAGCGCAGCGCGGGGCGATGTATCAACGGGCAGGTGGAAAGCGGATTTTTCTCGAACCATGCGCATAACGTCAGAAAAACGATGGGCAAGGTTTGCGGCTTGAACTGGCGTGATGGTCATATGTGTATCTCCTCTGTGTAGGGTGGGGGCCGAAGCCCCCTGTTGGTGTTAAATCAGGACTGCGTCTTGGCCCCACTTGTCGCCTGCGCGGCGCGTTGCAACAAACGCGGTTGCGCAACCAGAAAGCCCTGTGCCGCTGCCAGAAATGTGTGCGTAAGCAGTGGCTTCCTCATTACGCTCAGACAGCCCCAGAGATGCCAGCACGCGGCTGTTTGGGCCTGTGGGCAAAAAAGGCTTGCCGCGCACAGCGATCAGGGCCTCTTCGCTTTCGTGCAACAGCCAGCTTGTGCCAAACTTGGTGGTGATCTGCTTGGCCATTACGCGGCGGTCACCCTGATACAGGCCGACGAACACCGACTTGCCGCCGTTCTCGATGATCTCGGCCTTGGCGAGGTCCAATTCGGCGCTCATGCGGTGTGCCCACTGGCTCAAAAAGCCATCAGTGTCGCAGCGCTCAAACGATGCAACGGCTTCTGCTTCGTGGGCGGCGGCGGTGGTGCGAAGTTGCTGTGCGGTGGTCATGTGTGTATCTCCTCTTGCTTACACCCCATTGTTAACACGCAGTTAACACACCTGCAACAGCAAAAGTGAACGGGTGCGCAAAAAAAATCCCCACGCCGAAGCGCGGGGAGTTGGGAGGTCGAAGCATAGCGGGCGCGGTCAGGGAGGTGCGAAAGGCGCCCGCAGATCCACGATATAGCTCGCATCGTTGATCTTCAAGCAATATCTGGTGTAGAGTTAACTGTGACTTAACACCGGAGGATCACATGAACGACGAAACCAAAGAGCTGGTGCGCATGCTCAATCAACCGCACCGCGTCCCAAACATGCTGGCGCTGATGCGCGCATGCGAAAAGGCGGCCACGCTCATCCAAGCGCAAGCCGCCGAGATCGAGGCGCTGCAGGCGGCCAAGA
>Ga0208898_1001617_pt1 | contig 14622 bp, 25 predicted proteins | sample VirMetDEL_Mar_4_FD_184513 | JGI IMG/M metagenome (GOLD analysis project Ga0208898, IMG submission 184513) | Aqueous microbial communities from the Delaware River and Bay under freshwater to marine salinity gradient to study organic matter... | ecosystem: Environmental > Aquatic > Marine >...
GGATGTCTCCGTGGATGGGTACACCACTGAAGCGGCTTGAAAGAACTCTTCTTGGATAATCTTCAATCTCACAAAACCCTATCGTGTTGTAGCCTGCCCAGCCTGCCGCTAACGCAAATCCGCCTATTCCACTGAACAGATCTAGGTGCGTCTTCACTTTACCGGCTCCCAGTCCGCATCTACGCTGTCCGGTTGCTGTTTCGTACCAGGCGTCTCTTCCAAAGGCTCCAGATCCTTCGGCTGTAAGCCTAAGAGCCTCGCCCCAAACTCATCACCCAGGCGCTGTCGTACCTCCGCCTCAATCTCCTTCGGCGTCCGCTTGACCTCCGCGGTTACCTCCACCCGGTCTGTTGGCTTGAAGCCCGCTCTGTCCAGAATATCCTTTGCCGCCTTGTAGCGAGCGTTCGGATCATCACAGTCCAACAGGCTCACTAACGTCGCCATCGCTCGGTGGACATTCTCGTCCAGCTCAATGCGCGTCTGTAGCGCGATCTGATCAGCCCGACGCTTGCGCTCCGCATCAAACGTGTTGCGGCTCATGCCCAGCGCTGCGGCCTTCTCCGCCAACGTCCCAGGGCCCATCACACGGCGGACAAACTCTACGCTGTTGATGTCCTGACCGACTACGTCGATCATCGGCTTGGTCTGGGCGCTACTTGCGCTACGTCTCGGCATGTGCTTAAACTCCTGTTACGCCATAAGCCAAACCGTACTTTCGCGGCGAAAGCAAGGCGTACCGTAAGGGGCACCATGGGGTGGGGATGGTTACAGAGAGTAGCTCCGCAACTCGCGGATCGCAGCCAACTCCATCGGCAAGCCGTCAAAGTCTTCGGCGTCGCCTAGCCGTGAAGCCACCAGCGTCACTACCGACTCCGGTAGGTCGTACTCGTCCGATAAGGCCAAAAGGTAATCGGCGCGGGAGGCAAAGCCGTGTTCGGTGTAGGGATTCATTTTCGGCTCCGTTTGGGGGAAGGGATAGACCTACCAAGCATCGACGCCTCGTTTTGTGCCCCCGTACCCCTCGATTGGCCGCTAAGTAGGATGCCCGATACCGCATAAACACTGGGCTGGCGGCGGATGGCGATAATCTATATGTTTGATAATGTTAGCTTAACGAACTCATAGAACCCAGTAAACATGCGGGCTGGCGGCGAATCAACTTGTATCAGGGCGAACGTATGACCGCTTTTCTGCTGTGTGAAAATCACCACAACCCCAGCATTTACCTACCTTGACTGGCCTGCCTCCCCATGTTGCGCTAAATATTTGCAACGCCGGTCAGCTACTTCGCTACTGGCGCACTGAACTGGGCTACACACAGAAAGAGTTGGCTGAAGTGCTGATGTTATCGCGGTTTTATATCTGCGAACAGGAACGCGGCACGATGCCCACACCAGACCGCACGCTGAATCAAGTTGCGCTGTTGTACGCAATCCAATCACTCCCACCTGACGCACCCGTCAGCATCCTGCAGGATATGCTCACACCACAGTCTGTGCTGGATCGCCGAGCGAAAGCTCAGGCACGATTAGCACAACGGCAGGCGAAGCGCTCCAAAACTTCGAAGCGGAAACGCTCCAAACCGCGCAATCCTCGCCGAAACAATCCATCCAAGCCTTGAGTAGATTATCAGCGTCAGGCTTGACCTGATGCGGTTTGCCGTCGTGGTCCTGCTTTTTGCGCTTGGACCAACTACGCGGCATGGGCAAGTGAAACTCTACGCTAAAGCGCTCTGAGAGCGTCACACCCATTGTCTGTGCCTGATTGCGCACAGCGTCACGGTATTCGAAATACTTGACCACACAGGGCCGGCGCTTCCAGCGGTCGGCGTGCGTCATTCGTGGAGCGGCAACCGGCACGACGTCAAAACGATAGGCGGGCATTGTTTTACCTTATTATATACACATGATGTGTATTTTATGCTTGCTATTATACACATGATGTATAGGTTTGATTGTACGCGGGCAATTTCGCTAGCGTGCTTTTCAATCTCAATCGGGAAACATCATGAGCAAGCAACTAAAAACCACGATCACCAAGCGCTTTGCAAATCAAGTTACTGGCGGACTGGGCAAACCGTCCAAGATGCCTGGGACAGCCTACGGGATACCAGCAGCAGAGTGCATCACGGGTTCAAAGCTTCGCAAGGTAGCGGGCAGCACCTGCAGTGACTGCTACGCGCTCAAAGGCCGTTACGCGTTCGCGAACGTCGTGAACGCCGAATATTTGCGCCTGGACCGCGTACAACAAGCGCTTGACGATCACGCGTTCCGCGCCGTCTACGTCGATTGCTTCGCGTTCCTGCTTTCGAAAGTAGATTGGCACCGCTGGCACGACGCCGGGGATCTCCAGTCCGTTGAGCACTTTGAGCTGATCGTTGAAATTTGCCTAGTGTCACCAGGCACGCGGCACTGGCTACCAACGCGTGAGTACAAGATTGTCAAAGACTGGCTAAAACTGGGCAACGTGATTCCTGCAAATCTCTGTGTGCGTTTCAGCGCTCATATGGTCGACGGGCCAGCGCCAAACGTTTACGCGCTACCTGGTGTGACAACGTCGGGAGTGACCACCAGCACAGCAGGCAATTGTCACGCGCAGACTAGTGGGAGCGGTCACTGTGATGATTGCCGCGCCTGCTGGGATCGCAACGTCGGGCATGTTAACTACAAACTTCACTAAACCAAACCACCCAGCCCGCCAGTGTGCGGGCATCACCAACAAAGGCACTATGAAAACAATCATCGAAGACTACAACACAGCGCTGGAGCGCAATTCCATCAAGTTTGACTCTATCGTTGACCAGTACTTGACCGACGTTGAAACGACCACCACACGCGAAGTGTCTTGTGGCCGATGTAGCGGTCAACGTGTTTTTCAGCACTACAAGCACAGGTCCGGCGGAATATGTTTTCGCTGCCAGGGTACTGGCACTGAAACGATCACAGAAACGCACACAGAAAAGCATATTGATTTTGAGCGCATGGTATCGGACCACCCAGGCATCGAGCTTCCCTGGTGGGCTGATCTGTACGCTTCGAACCGTTTTTAATTAATCCACCACCTAGCCCGCGTCGTGCGGGCATCACCAACAAAGGCAATATGCAAAAAGAGATTGGCAAATTTATGGTTCAAACCTGTCCTACTGGCGAAACATACTTGGTCGAAAACTGGGTTGATCATGAACTATTTAGCGATCTGGCGCTGGCAGAAGAGCGCGTTAACGAATTGGCGGCTACGTTGTCTGGCAGTTATGATCGCGTTCAAATTATTGATCTAGACTGTGATGTGCTTGAGCTTTGGAAACAGTAACCACCACCTAGCCCGCGTCGTGCGGGCTCTTTCCCGTTTTTTGCAAACTGGGTGGCGTTGCGTCCTGGGTGGCGTTGCGTCCTGCACTCCTAACCTGAAAAACCTTATGACCGCCGAACAATTCCGCAACAGCCGCAAAGAGCTGGGCCTGAGTATGGCCGCCGCCTCTCGACGCTGTAAGATCCCCTACCGTACCTGGCAAGCCTGGGAAGACGGCACCAATCGCGTGCCGAACTACGCATTCTGCTTTCTGTTCTACCTGCGCCATACATCAGCCGAGTGACGTTGCGTCCTGCGGAGTGGCGTTGCGTCTTGCCATAGCTACCAGCCTAGGGAGGTACTTGCGCCCCAGCTCGGTGACCTTTTCCTTGTCGAGCTTCTGCGCCTGTGGCGACAGGGCGGGGGGCTGGGTGCGCAAAACTCTCCAGATTTGCCCTTGTGTGGGCAGATAGCGATCTTCTGTACTGAACAGCAACTGGCGTTGCGCCCGTTCAAAATCATCATCGCTGACGGTCTGGAAGGCTTCAAACCACTCGGAGGCTAGGTCGCTGGAAATAGTCCGCCCAGTGTTGGCCGCCCAGCTCTTCAGGGCTCTGGCTATCGTTTCCCGGCTTGCCATTGGCGTCTCCTTTCAAAAAGTCATCAAGTACGGATTGGTTGCGCTCATCGACGCTCTGGTAGCGTTGCGGCGTGGCGGCTTGTTTGGGCGGGAACACGCCCACCCAGCCATTGGCTATCGAAGTATCCAGGCACTGGCGTGCCTCGGCTTCTGAAAACTGATCGGCTACGTCTTGCAGGATTTTCAGGACTCGCGTTGCGGCCAGAGGCGTGAGCGGTTTGCGCAATAGGCGGCGATGTTCTACGAAATCATCCCAGAGGTCTTTGGGTAGCCAATCGGGTAAGGGGGGTAGCGTTGCGGCGGGAGCCTTTTTGGATTTTTTATTTTGCTTACTAGTTTCCCCCTGGGGGGTAAGGGGGGTATTAGTATTATTTCTTTGTAAGTCTTTTATATATACACGGGGATTTTCCTGGTCAGGTTTTTCCCTGTCAGGTGGCGTTGCGTTCGGATTTTCCCTGTCAGGCTCAATCGCAGGTTCTGTCTGGGCTAGCGCCGAAATCACCTGAACCGGATTTTCCCTGTCAGGCTGAACCTGATCGGGATTTTCCTGACTAGGATTTTCCCTGTCAGGTGCAAGGCCAGTGTTTATGCGGTAATCCCAGTCACCGACCTTTCCCTTGTCCCGACTACGTCCAAGGCGCTCCAGGTAGCCAGCTTGCCGCAATTCATTCAGCGCACTCTGCACGCTGTCGTACCCATCCTTATGGTGTTTCGCAATCTCGCCGATACGGATCTTCCAGTCCTTGGGCAGTTTGACCAGATAGGCAAAAAGCCCTTTGGCCTTCAGAGATAGCGTTGCGTCTTCCAGCACCTGGTTGGCGACCTTGGTGTAGCTCATGGCTAGGCGACCTCCTCATCAGCGAGGCGTTCCTTGGTAGAGCGCTCGACGGCCTTCAGCGCCAACAGTTCGGCCTTAGAGATGTCACCGCGTTCGGCGTAGGTGTCCCGCAGTAGCAGCGCCTCATCGAGTTGGTCGTAGGTCGTTGCGCCTTCGATGCGATTGCGGACCAGTTCAATGGGCTTCAGGTCAGACCGCGTAACCACCCTGTTAGGCTTCTTAGAATCGCCGTCACTGGCTTTTTCTTCAAGGGGTGTCATGATATCCCCACCGACAAAAAGCTGTCTCAAATCGATTGTGGACTCTTCTAGGGCACTAAATGCCGTTGCGGTGTCATCGTCAGAGCTTTCCACCTTTTCCAACGTGTACTTAGTCAGCATTCCATCTCCCTTGCGTTTGATCATGATGTCAAAATCCTGCGGGTTGCCGTAGGTATCGACTAGGTCTTCGATGCGTTCGCGGTTGGTGACCTGGTTGATCTGCCAGCACTGCACGGCTCCGAGCGTTCGGTTGTAGACTGCCAGAGCCCAAAAGAACTTGATGTCTTCCGCACCAGCCCGTTGCAGAGACGCCTTGTCATTGATCCCCACACGCTGGGGGCGGCGTACCTCTTCGCCAAAGTTGTCCTGCTGGTTGACCCAGCCTTCCCAGCCACGCACGGCTAGCTTCTTGTCCTTGAATGATCCCAGGATGCGGACCACGCACTTCTGATTGGCGCTTAGTTTCAGGTACACGCCGATTTTTGAGGGGTCCACATAGTCGGCCTCAAGGCCCCAGTCTGTCAGATGGCTCATGCGATCTCCTTGTATGAGCTGTTTGGGAAAGCACTGTGTCGCTCCATTGGCAATAGATCGGACTGCGGCACCCAGAAGCAGGGGCGGCCCGTGTTGTACTTGTCGCCCCAATACTCCTTGAGCTTGCCGTCACGACCAATAATCCAGCCGCGCACAGTATAAAGCCCCGCCTGTCCGGTCAGCAGGACAAACGAAGCGTGATTCAGGTCACCTGGCTGTAGTAGAAGATGCCCGTCTGGGTTATGGGTATGGCGGACTTCCCAGCTCCCCACATCGCCCTTCCCAACGACGCCAATCTTGCCGTCCCAGTGAATGTTCATGAGCTTGGCAAAAGCAAATTCTGCTAGAGCGCCTTCAATCTCTCTCTGCCATTTGTTTTCATAGCCACTAATCTCTTTGAAATGGCTGATGGCGTAGGCACAGCGCTGCATCCCCACAAAGGCAGCCTGTTGGATTTCGGATTCGTTTAGACGGGTGATGATCATTCAATCCATGAATAAGGAGCTACCGACACCGTAGGCCGAGTTGAGCAGACCGTATTGGTTTGGCGTCACATGAAATAGTGCGAAATTTACTGGTTCGGAGCCCAGTTGGGAGGATCGCACCCCGCCTTGGCCGGTAGCTTAAATTTCTGCGTCGTATTGATCGTAGCTCCAGAAGTTCTGCGGCACCGCGAGGTTGGCCTCATCCGCTTCCTGGGGCTGGTACTGGGTAATCTTGCCACCACGCTTCAGGTACGCCTTGATGGCGTCACTATAAGCAGTTTCACCGGGCATCTGGCGACTCAGCGTTACCCGCCGTTCCTGCTTTTCACGCAGCTCCTGCCGCTTGCGTTCACCCTGCTCGGCCAGCAGCCTTTCGTGAGCCTTCTTGGAATTTGTGTAGCGATTACTACAGCGTCGTGAACAGTTGATTGCGCGGATGTTGTGGCTTTTGAACTCAGCGCCACAGGTCGCACACTGCTTGTCGTGAATCTGGCGCGCTACCCACTTGTTTTTGTTGCGGCACTTGACCGAACAGTAAATGAGCCCAAAACGTGGCAGAGGCCCCTTACAGGTCTTGCACTCTGTGGGGGACTTCGCTTTCAGGCGCAGGTAGACCTCATGCTTCTTGCTGTTGATGCGGCAGCGGGCGCTACAGAACAGGTGGTTGTGATTGACCTGCTTAAAGAAAGCAGTGCAGTAGGGACACTGGAGCTGCTTGGCCTGCCAGGCGTTGGCAGCCTTCTTGGCCCGCTTCCGTTCCCGCGCCTGTTCGTAGTAGCATTCAGTGCAACAATATCTTTGGTTGTACTTGCGCCGGTCAAAATAGGTCTGGCAATGCTCACAGCGGGTGGAGCCACGACGCTCCTGCCCACGGCGGCAGAGTTCGAGGCGGTAGCACTCGCGGCTACAAAACTTGCTGTGTTCTTTGTTAGGCACAAACTCTCCACCGCATATCTGACATGGTCTGGGTGGCTTCAATGACGGCCCCAGCGATCACAGTGGCGGCACTTGCGCTTGCCTGTTTCCCAATACGGGAGCTTATAGGGCTTATGAGTGTCGCAACTGGCACAGAGGCGCAGCTTGGGTGTCGGCAGCTCAACAGGGGCGTCGAACCGTTTGAGCCTTTCGGCAAGACGTTCACTCAGGCGCTTCATGTCAGCATCTCTGCCAATTTCGCTACGTCTGCCTCGTAGTCCCAATTGTGATCGTTGAACAGGTCTTCCTTGCGGTGGATGCGCTCACTCAGTGACAGCTCTGAAGGCATGACCGGTGTGATGTCACGGTCTGGACAGTTCAGCGCGTGCTTGGCACCAACCAACTTGCCGCAGTCACTGCACTCATATAAAAAGCAGATGCGCTTCAATGCGTACCGCGCCTGGTTGTCCCAGTATTTGTTCTGGCGCTCCAGCCTTGCTGTCTCATCCAAGAACGCCTGATAGCGGGCGGCTGCGCGTTGCCGTGACTCTTCGATCTGTGCTTCCGTCATACCGCCCTCCTGCGATTACGCCACCACCACTTGACCGTCAGGTACTTCAGGCGTAGCCACCAGTAAAGGCGTCGTAGTTTGTAAGGTTTTACTGGGCGTAACAGGCGGGACTTGCAGTCGTGGCTTTCCATGTCAAACAGGTATTCGACTCTAGTCATGGGGCAACTCCATGTATGGTTAGCATCCAATGAGCGGCAACCTGACCGAACGATGTTCCTGCATCATTTCTGTCCAACACCATCAATGGTGAATTAGTGGTTACCGCTCAGTCGATGGCCGAATTCAGACAGGTGGGCGTGTCACGGCTTCGGCGGGCCGGTGAGGTCAGTCGTACCCTAGATTCTGCGCCTTACGAACGCTGTCTAGGGCAGCTTCCAAGTCAGCTAACCGCTGTTTCTGCGCACGCTCCTTCAGGTCATGCGTCATCAGCGGTATATGGTTGGCCTTCGCCAAGTGATTGACATCCATGCGTAGGCCATGAAGGAGTGCCTTGATTTCGGCTAACTCTGCAGACAGGTCGCTCATGCGGATTCCTTCAACAAAGCATTTAGTAACTCTTCTTTGCGGTTGTGTAGGGCTGTGTGCGCTAACTGTTTGATCTCATCATTGCGCCGTTCATTCAGCAGCACCTGGCGCACATACGATTGCGTAAAGCCGCTGGCGTCAGCTAACTGCCTAAGCCGAACGCCATAAAACTGGCACTGTTTCAAAAGATTCATTGGCAAAAGAGTTGCTTCCGTGTATGATTGTTTTCTTTTAAAGCTGTTTTTGTTTGCAAAAGTTTAAAGCTTGTTCATGAATTTATGTAAACAAAGAATTATTTTCAAGTACATTTTTTATCTGCGTGGGCCATGTATGGCGGAAAACACTGAAATCATTGAGCGAATAAAATTTTATGTGCAGCAAAAAGGTGGGAATAAGTCCGCCTTAGCTAGAGATTGGGGAGTGCATCCCAGCCATTTGACTGTAGTTTTGAAGGGAACACGAAATGTTTCCCCAACAATGTTAATGAACGCAGTCAAAAATGGTTACAATACTGAGTGGCTAATGAAGGGGGAAGGTGAGCCTTATTTGCCGACTGATGTAGCCGGTGGCAGGCAATCTACGGACTACCGGGATGAGCTGATCGCCAGCAAAGATGAGGTGATTGCGCTCTTAAAAGAAAAGAACGCGCTACTGGAGTCAGAGTTAAAAAAAGGGGCGGGGGTGGTAACGGAACGCACGAACGGCAAAGTGGTACCTTGGCCGACAAGTAAAGTTTACTTGTAGTATTAGACTGCTTTGGCAGTCGTGTATTTAATATGTTACAAAGTTATCACCCCCCCCCACAAATGTTGCGTAAATCGTGAATAAAAAAACGATTACGTTCAACTCTCAGCGCGGCATCCACATTGCGCAGCTTTACGTTGGCGGTAAGCGGATACGCAGGAAGCTAGGCACAGGTGCTGAGTTTAAAGGCGTAACGCTAATAGAGCGCACTGCGATCCTGTCTGACCGCCTGGAAGCGCTACGCCTGGAGCTAGGGATTGAGAGCGAAGGCGGGATGGTTACGCTGAAGGCAGCCGTAGAGCGCTTTCTAGCCCACTGTGAGACTAGAAACAGTCCTAGAACCGTCTACACCTATGGCGACAGTCTGAAACGCTGGCAACAGGCTAACGGCAATCCCTGCCTAGAAGACTATCAACGCAGCCAGCTTGACCGCTACATCGCCCAGGAGCGTGCGCGTGGGCTCAATGACCGCACCATCAATCATCACATCCGCAACGTGAATCGCTTCTACTCTTGGGCTTTTGAAGAGGAGCTGATTACCAAACCCGTGAAACTGAAACAACTGCGGGCCGTCACTGTAGTGCCGCAAACCTGGAGCCGTGACCAACTAGAACTGATGCGCGTATACATTGAACGCAAGCTGACAGAAACGGGCTCACGGCGCTTCCTGGTGCTGCGTAGAGCCTTCTACTTGTTCCGCTACACAGGTATGCGGGCTAGCGAACTGATCCACTTGAAGTGGGACCACATTCTGCCCCAAGGGATCTGGCTGGAAAGCACAGGCGATTGGCAGACCAAGGGCAGGCGTGATGCGATCTTGCCGGTAGCCAAGCCGCTACGGCAATTCCTGGACGCAGAAGCGCACGACGGTGAGGTCTATGTCTGTGATGATGGAAGCGGTGGGAAGTTCTGGCGAGACTACAGCAGTGCCGGTCACAGCTTCCAAAAGATGCTGGATCAGCTAGGGTTCAAAGGGCCAAAAGTGCTGCACGGCTTCCGCGCTACCGTTGCTACCGAACTACTAGCCGCTGGGGAGTCGCCGGTCCTGGTACAAAAACTGTTGCGCCACCAGCAGTTGACTACCACGCTGGGCTATCTGAATGTCGGCGAGGTGGAGGTGCAGGAGCTGGTAAATAAGCTGTAGCTGTTGTCAGTACATTGGCAACAAGTCGTGTTGTCAGTCTGGTGAGCCCAGACCATCAGCGGGCTAGCGGCTAGGCGATCATCTTATTCATAATCGCAAGGTCGGGAGTTCAAGTCTCCCCTCTGCTACCAACAAATTCAGTGACTTAGCGCTACAATCAGCAGCCAAAACGTCACGATCCACACTGGCAACACTGGCAACAAACAGAGCCTAAAAAAACCCAAAGCGTTTCTTGATCTCTTCGCCGGTTTCTTTGGCCTTACGAATGCGCTTGTAGGCAACAACAGCCGGTATTGCCGCGCCCATGCCTGTGGCCGCCAGAATCAACTCCAGCCCGCCTGAATCTACAATCGCGTTAAATAGTTCCATTAGTAACTCCACATGGCAGGCGTGGCACGATCATCTAAATGAATAAACCGCTGGTCCCAGTCCCCTTTCTGATTGATGCCAATGCCGTTAAAATACTTAACGGCCACCCGCAAAAACTCTAGGGCGTCCTGCCCTGCAATCAAACAGTCGATTGCACGCCCTCGGCAGTGCATACCGCCAATCGGTAAGGGATTGCCCAGATGATCGTATTTGCGAGGCTTGGTCCGTTCGCGTGGGTGGTTTTCGGTTCTGTACGCGCTGCTGAGACGCATCGGCCTGCCCCACTCTTCGCGTAGCTCTTCAAGGGCTTCCATGAAATCTACATCCATCAATACTTCAGCGTCGGGATCAAAGCTGCATTTCAACTCATCGCGGCTGAAGTGTTTGCTACATTCAATCGTCATAGAGTGATCTCTCCTTTGCCGCATTGGTTCGCATAAATTTCACCAGCTCGTTTGCGCTCCTCAGAAGTCAACTGGATCACCGCATCAAACGGGTAGTCTGTTCGAAACTTGTCAATCACACAGCTACAACCTTGAACCGCCCAATTCATGGCAAAATGCCGTGGCATCCCCTGGGCTTCAAACTGCGGGGCCATGATCTGGGCGCAGCCGGTGACCCACTGCCAAATGAAACCTGTCTTGTAATCCAACTCGGCAGGCTCTGCCGCATAAAGGCTGGCGGGGAGTAGCAGGGCAAGTAGGGCTTTCATTTTTCCAACTTTGATTCAAGGCGGCTGATTGCTACGGTCATTTCCTTCAACGTGCTGTTGACGTTGCTCAAAACATTCAGCAACTGGGTGTGCGACTCACGCTGCAACTCGGCAAGCGCTTTATGGCTCTCAGCTAGTCGCAGGTCGGCTTCCGTGTCTTTGGTCACCCACATCGTCTCTCGCTTAGAGTGGGCATCGGTCAAATATTTTATGTACCAGAAGCAGCATAGCAAGGTGACTACGTTCACTCCTAGTGTGTTAATCATGTCGATGAGTGTGCTTGCTTCTGCTGGCATTGCTCGGCCTTGGTTAGTCGTTAGGTGGTGTAGGCCAAGTGATGCCCGTTAGGTTTCCGTTTGAATCCAGTGATGGTGTCTGGGTTGTGATGTTTCTAAGAGCCTGTCTGTAGGTCTGCCACTCGGTCTGATTAGCACCTGGGTAGTCGGATACCATTCGCCAATCTGTTTCAGTCAAGAGTTGGTTGCGTTGTTGACGGAGTAAGCGTAGTGGTTCTGCTGCTTGCAGTTCTGCGATTTTTGCTTGGATTTGTTCTTCGGATGGTGGAGACTGCCCATCGTAAAATTTAAGGTTTACTAAAGGCCCATCATTTAGCCCACCAATCCTACCACCAGTAATGGCCTTGACTGCAGTAATATAACTTACCATCATCCTTGAATCTCCTGTACTGATAATGTCCCAGTTAAATGACTTGAAGCTGCATTATAAAAAATAATTACATCCCCCACATAAGATTCAAAATAAGGTCTTATTTTTATAGTAGTAGTCACTGGCGCTAATACAGAGTAAACCAGACTTATTTTCCCCTGTAAATGTGGTTGACTACCGCTGACCCCGAAATAGTTATCATAACCAGAAACATAATTATTGCCTAAAGAAGTTCCGTTTCCTGACGAAAAATTCGCATCGTATCTAAACCCTGTTAAAATCGCTCTTGGACTTGTAACGTTATTATGATATTCTGGAATAAATAAATGTATTAATAATGTATTCGATGTCGAATTTGGAGTTATTGTTACTTCGAGATTTGCACCCAAATAGTCATCACCGGATGTAGTGACTGTGTACGCAGAAGAAGGTGTAAACGTGTCCGTTTTCGTTTGAATCACATGCCCAGAAGGGAAAGTAACCCCACTGCCAATCGTGCCTCCCGAAATCGTCTGAGCAAACGTAGCATTTCCGCTTGAATCAATCGTTAGTCCGGTTACACCAGCATTAGAACTATCTCCCTGCAGTGTCAGACTGCCGTTTGTTGTATTCGGCCTGATCGTGTCCAGTTCTGCTGTTATCGAACCAGATGATTCCGTAGCCATCGTGGTGCTGTTTAATTGAATTTCACCTGCCATTTAACCTCTAACGTGAAGGGTTCCGGTTGTGTTAATAGTACCTGTTGTGTTGATCAGCCCATCAAAGACCAGCATTTTCCCAGCAATCGTTACTGTATTCGTAAAACTGACAGGACCGACATAAAAGCGATGGTCACTGGCGGAAACCGTGAAACTGTCGGTAACGGAGTTTGGGTGTTCAAACGCATTGGCGACTCCTGCCGTAAATACCTGGCTTTGCGTGACCCACTCTACGTCGGTGCCGCCCGAATTAAGCGCCAGAACTTTGCTGCCGTTGCCGCTGTAGCTGGGTAGCAGGTTCCCGCGTGCCACGCTGGCCGTACTCGCGCCGGTGCCGCCGTCTGCGATGGCAAGGTCGGTAATGCCGGTCACAGAGCCACCTGTGATGCTGACAGAATCAGATGCCTGAGTGCTGATCGTGCCCAAACCTAACGTTGTCCGCTGTGCGGCAGCATCGGCATCGTCGAGTAGGGCTCTACCGGCGCTGGTCAGCGTGATCTCTTCGACAGAACCAGCACCCGCCGTAGAGCGACCTAGCAGCTTATCGGTAGCGCTTACGTTTAAGGTCGTGGCGTTGTCACCTGGTTGGGTGGCACTGTCTGCCAGTATGCCTTGAGCGGCAGTAGCGTAGTCACTGGAAGGTGTGGTCGCTGCGCTGTCTAGCCCCAATGTGGTTCTGACGGTAGCCGCATCCGCATCATCTAGGATTGTCCTAGCAAAAGCGGTGAGGTCCGTGACGGCGTAGGTGTCGCTAGCCGTCGTGTAGATCATCTTGTTGGCGGCAGTGGTCAAGCCACTGATTGACTGTAGCCCAACATCAAAGGCCTGGACATCGCTGCCCAAGGTGACGCCTAACAGCGTTCTAGCTTCGCTGGCTGAAGTCCCGCCGGTACCGCCCAACGAAATCGGTACTGTGCCTGCGGTGATGATTTGGTTGGAGATGGTCAGGTAGTTGTCGGTGACGGTGGCGAGGCTGGTGGTCACGGGCTCAAAGCCTGTGCCGGTGACGTAGTATTTCAGAATGTTGTTGGTGGTGTCGTACCAGAGGTCACCATTGTCCGGGGGGGGGTCGCTGTACGGATTGGTAGCGCCGGTCTTGAACTGACCTTCGAAACTGGCTAGGGCAGCTTCTGCTCCAGTCTGTGCCGTTTCTGCGTCTGTCTTGGCCGCCTCTGCATCGACCTTCAGTTGGCGCACGGTGGCGACATCTACCAGCAGTTCAAAGTAGCTGGTGTCCGTTAATTCAACGCCTATCGGAGCATCCTGCTTGGTGAAGTAGACGTTGTCGTTACTGTCATCGCGTACTAGGTCCCGCACAACGTAGGCGGCGGTAGTGGTGGTACTGTCATCACCCTTGAACGTGCCAATTTCCTGCGTGGTCACAAAGGCGCCAGTGCTGTCAAAAGCGAGGAGCTTCCCTGCCAGATCGGCGGTGCCTGCCGCAAGTTTCAGACTGGTGGTGTCCACCTCGCTGACCGTCTCTTCAAAGCCTATCGACTTTTCAATCTTTACGTCGAGCTGCTGGCACATCATCGTCAATTTATCGAACGCCTTCTCCAGCGTTTCTGCGTCGAGCGCGTCATTGTTGACGTAGTCGATGGCCTGCAGGTAATCCGTTTCCCGCTTGATCGTCACCAGCTTCCCTGAAGCAGGTGCACTTAGGAAGGTGACCGTGCCGGTAGCACCTGGATCGGTCAGCGTGAAATGCGTGGTGCGGGTCTGCTCGGTGGTGTCTAAAAAGACTTTGATCTGGTCTAGTTCCGTGTATGGGAAGTTGACGGTAAACGCAGTCGTGCTGCCGTCACCGCCAAACTGAACCTGATTACGTTTTACGCTTACGGTCATCGGAAGCCTCCGCCGGGGGCGACCACGCTGCTTGGTGTCATGTCAATATCAAAGAAGTAGCTGTTGTAGTCCTGGTTGTTTTTTTGTCTGAATCGTCTTTCCATGCGTCGTAGTGAGCCTGGGTTAAGGATTTCTTGCACTTGGTAGTTGATTAAGTAGTCGAACAGCGTGCGTGTTGCCCAGTGATTGGCGTAAGGGATGTTCCCTTTAACAGCCCGCCACCCAGCGGCAGCCGCATCAATGGCTTCTTCATCGCTAAAAATCACATCTCGCCCAGCCTGTATAAATTCAAAAACATCATTAGCTACTGAGCCTGTTGGGCCTGCCGCCACATCTGCCAAAGAGGTACTATACTGGCGATAGTCGTTGAAAATGTAGTCGCCTGCGA
>Ga0208898_1001618_pt1 | contig 14617 bp, 20 predicted proteins | sample VirMetDEL_Mar_4_FD_184513 | JGI IMG/M metagenome (GOLD analysis project Ga0208898, IMG submission 184513) | Aqueous microbial communities from the Delaware River and Bay under freshwater to marine salinity gradient to study organic matter... | ecosystem: Environmental > Aquatic > Marine >...
ACCCGAAGGAACAAAACAATGGCTGTTTTTACAACTCAAAACGCTGTTGGTGAGAAAGAGCAACTTGCCGACATCATCTACCGGATTGATCCGGCAGAAACACCAATTTTTTCCAATGTGAAAAAAGAAACATCAAACGGCATTTTCGTCGAATGGCAAGTTCAGGAGCTGACCGCCGCGTCAACTACTAACTACCACAACGAAGGTGCAACCACCGCAACTGCTGCGGCGACACCAACTGCACGGATTGGTAACTACCACCAAATCTCAAAGAAGGTGTTTGCAACATCAGGCACACTGGATGCAGTCGATTCTGCGGGCCGTGAACGTGAACACAATTACCAAAAAGTGTTAAAAGCACTTGAGCTTCGCCGGGACATCGAAAAAGCAATCGGTGACACAGACGTCGCACGCGACGGTTCAGACCCACGCAAGTCAGCTTCTTTGACCTGCTGGATGTCAAATGGTAGTGTGGGTGCCACCGGGGCCTTTGCTGTTGGTGCCGACGGCACAACAACAATCACCTCAGGCACCGCACGCCCATTGACACTTGCCCTCATCGAAGATGGGATGCAGGATGCGTGGGAAGACGGCGGAAACCCTCGCCTGATGATTGCGTCAGCGACCAACCGTGCGAACTTCTCAGACCTGTCTGCTTCAGGCAATCTGGTGTCAAACGACGTTAACATGACTGCCGCCAAGGAAGTCACATACGTCGGTTCAACATCAGTGTTCCTGACAGATTTCGGCACTGTTGAGGCTGTTCCATCACGCTTGTTGGGTAACGACCGTGTGTTCTTGATTGACCCAGACTTTGTGTCTCTCTGCACACTCAACGGACGTAACTTCCTTGAGCAGGAGTTGAGTCAGGACGGCGACGCAAAGACTAGCCATCTGGTGTCGGAGTGGGCGCTTAAGCCTACCGCGCCTAAGGCACATGCGGTTGTCTTCGATCTTAACGGATCATAATAAATCTGAGGGGGCGGGCGACTGCCCCCTCTCTTTCATAAGGGGAAAACATGAAACGAATTTTATACACCGATCCTCACACCGCAAAAGAAGTGGTTATGGATCAGCGCTCTGATGGCACAGACATCATTGAGACGACCCAGCGCTTTGACACATTGATTAAATTAAACCGGCAGATGAATAACGACTATTCAAAGGGCAGCATGATTGGCAATACCCAGCGCCATATGTCGCATGTAGCGGAAATACCAAATGTCGTGTATAATCACTTGCTAGAGACACTAGGCACGCCAGCCGAAAACCCAAAGGGCTGGAAGGCTTGGCTGAATAATAGCGAGAACCGAGACTTCAGGACAGGCGGCGGTAACGTATAATGGCAATTGCGACCTACACAGATTTGCAGACATCCATAGCCAACTTCTTGGCGCGTTCTGACTTGACCGCGCAAATCCCTGACTTTATTGCACTGGCTGAGGCCACTATGAGCCGCGAGCTGGAGACACGCAGTCAGGAAAAGCGGGCAACTGCAAACACTGTGTCAGGCAATGAATATCTGAGCTTGCCAACTGACCTAAGAGAGGTCAGAGAGGTAAAGCTAAACACCGCGCCGCTGACTGTTTTGAGATACTACAGCCCTGTCGCGCTGGATGAGCAATACGCATCAGATGGTGGCGGCAAGCCCAAGGGCTACAGCATTGTGGGCGATGAGATAAAACTTCGCCCTGTGCCTGACGCCACATACGAAATGGAGATTGTCTATATCGGCTCAATTGAGGCGCTGTCTGCGACAAACCTCACAAACACAATCCTGAGCCGGTCGCCTGATGCTTATCTGTATGGCTCTCTCGCTGAGGCTTATGCCTACCTTCTTGATGAGACTAGGGCGGCTCAATATATGGCTCGCTTTGATAAGGCCTTGGCACAAATAAAAGTAGATAATCAACGCGCCCATTACGGCACAGGCTCGCTGCAAATCAGCAGCATTTATCAACGGCAATCGCAAGCAGCGGGGACTTAAATTATGTCTGCAATGAGTGACTATCTTGAGAACGAAATTCTCGACCACATCCTTGGAACCGGCGCATACACAATGCCGACCACTGTCTACGTCGGGCTGTCGACTGCATCGTTTAACGACGACAACAGCGGCACTGAGCTTTCCGGCAGCAACTATGCGCGTGAGAGCGCCACATTCAGCGTGGCGGCCTCAGGCACAACAAGTAACAGCGGGGCAATTGAGTTCAATCCTGCGACTGGTTCTTCTTGGGGGTCAATTTCGCATTTTGGCATTTTTGACGCGCTATCCGGCGGCAATCTTTTAATTCACGGATCGTTCACAACCGCAAAGACAATTGACGTTGGTGACATCCTGAAAATTGCTATTGGCGACCTAGACGTAACTGCGGCTTAGGTGTAGCTGATGGCTACGCTAGAGGAACTAGATAGCTGGGGAAGCCTAGACAGTCTTGACCAATTTGGTAATCTTGAGCAGCTAGACGCGCTCGACTTTACCTTGGCGACTGCTAGTGCCAGTGTAGCCGCGACAGCAAATTCATCGTTGACAAAGATACGCACAATAGTCGCGGCTGTATCTTTGTCAGCATCATCTTCTGCAAGCGCCAGCAGGATTCTGGCTTTCGCCGCGTCCGTGACAGGTGCAGCGGCAGTTGACGCCACCATAACATTTATACGACAAGTGTCGGCGGCGGTAAGCGTTGCCATCACAGATGCCGCAATATTAACAAGGCTTCGGAAAGTAGACGCATCAGAGACTGCGGCGGTTACGGCTACCGGCAATTACAATATGGTGTTTATTGCCTCAGGGCAGGCAGGCACATCTGTGTCGGCGTCTGGGTACCCAACCGGCACATTTGTTATGGCGGCAAATCCAAGCATTGCCACCTCGACAACAGTTAGTGGTAAGATACTTGGCGAGGAATGGTCTGACGTGTCAGACACCGCCGCAACTTGGGTTGACGCGGTTGACGCCGCAGCGATATGGTCAGATCAGGCAGGTTCAACTGGAGTGTGGTTAGGGCAATGATTAACTTTGGCGAATGGCTACCAGACCAGCCTGACTTTTCAAACGCTGGTGTTGTTGAGGCGACAAACGTGGTGCCTGCATCGTCTGGCTATCGCAGCCTGAACAGCTTTGAGCCTTATTCTGGCGCGGCCACAGGCACGATCCTTGGCATTTACTCTGTTAAGGCGTCGGACGGCAGTGGCTCAATATTTGCGGGCGACAGCACAAAGCTGTATGAGTTTGACACGACTGACAGCTCACTAACCGACATCAGCAAAGTTGGCGGGTACACGCTTGATGCCAGCATTGGCGAGCGTTGGCGGTTTGTGAATTACGGCGACTATGTTATTGCCGCAGGCGGTATTGGTGAAAGCATACAAAAGTTTCACACAGGCACTGACGCAATATATAGCGACCTATCAGCCTCTGCGCCAAAGGCAGACTTCATTGCGGTTGTGCGTGAGTTTGTCTGGACTGCAAACGTAGACAGTGGCTCAGGCAGGGTGCCTTGGCGTTGCCAGTGGTCTGGATTTGACGACATAACTTCGTGGACAGTTGGGTCAGATCAAAGCGATTTTCAGGACACGATGGATTGCGGCGCAATCACCGGACTGGTCGGCGGAGAATATGCGACGGTATTGATGGAGAGAGCCATTGTTCGCGCCACATACACAGGCCCGCCTCTGATCTGGCAGTTTGATAAGGTTGAGACCGCTAGGGGCTGTAAGATTGCAGGCTCTGTGTGCAACGTCGGGCATAACGTGTTTTACCTTGCCGACGATGGCTTTATGATGTTCGACGGCCAGCAGTCTACAGCAATTGGCGCAGAAAAAATCGACTCCTTTTTCCAGTTAGATCACGACAGTTCTTACAAGCATTTAATGACGGCCACAACTGACCCACAGAGCAAACTGGCAATCTGGTCGTATGTGTCCACAAGCTCAACAAATGGGCGACCTGACAAGCTCCTTATTTACAACTATTTCTTGCGGAAGTGGTCTATTGCAGAGATTGCGGCAGACCTGTTGTCGCCTTTATTTACAGCCGGATACACGCTGGAGGGACTGGACACGATCTCAACTTCTATTGAGACGCTGCCTGCGTCTATGGATAGTGCGCTTTATAAGGGTGGCCAGTATCTGTTTGGTGGTGCATTTGGGGACAAGATTTACACGTTCACAGGTTCACCCCTCACAGGCACAATTACTACTGGTGAGGCGGCTGTAAGTATGGGTCAGCACAGTATTGTTACAAGGATATACCCACATCACGAGGGTGGCACTGTCGAGATGTCTGTTGGCCTCAGGGGAACCCCAACAGACACGGTAACATTTCAAGCGGGCGGCAACACAAACGCAGATGGCTTTGTGCCGTTTCGGGCTGCCGACAGATATCACCGCGTAAAAATGATTATCAGCGGGGACTGGTCTTTTGCTCACGGCATAGATATTGAGGCTAGAAAGGTTGGCCGTCGATGACTATTGAGCAGCGCACTACTAACTTTCGCACGTTAAATCCGGTAACGGCTACGACACGCGAAATTGCCGAAGTTCTAAACCGGACAATTAACGGCGGCTTGAACAGCGTTGGCTATGTGACGTTTCCGGCAAGCACCACGCAGACCACTGTGCAAGACCCGCGCTATTCGACGTCTAGTTTGGTGTTTTTTACTGGTGTCGACCACGACCCTTGGCACCACAATCCGTATATTGACGGCACAAGCACTAACGGCACTATGATTATTAACCACGACAATCAGGGACACGATGCACCATTCGCCTACCTTATTATCGGCTGAAGACAGGCTGAAAGAGAAGTTTGAGAAAAACCGCAAGTACATTGCGGATGCGCTTGAATATTCTGGCGGCACGCACTCACTCGACGATGTTTACCAAGCCTGCGCGGTCGGTGAGGCACAGTTACATCCGTTGGAAAAGTCGTGTATTATAACCGAAGTTGTTGACTACCCCAGCCTAACCGTGTGCCGCATTTGGCTTGCAGGCGGTGACTTAGATGAGCTGGTCGAGGCTGAGAAGTCTATTGCAGTTTGGGCTAAGGCTCAGGGCTGCGACGCGATGGAGATCAATGGCCGAAAGGGCTGGCAGAGGCAACTAAAAGATTACACCGCGACGTCGGTGATTTTGACAAAGGAATTGTAAGATGAGTAAAGGCGGCGGTGGAAACACCAGAACAATTACCCAGACCACTGCTGCGCCAGAATACGCGCAGCCATTCCTAGAGTACGGATTGTCTGAGGCCAAAGAATTGTATGGCCAGCAGCCTGAATATTACAGAGGCCCAACCACGGTTGGATTTGCCCCTGAATCTGAAATGGCTCTCGCCGCGACGCGCCAACGCGCCTTAGGCGGCTCCCCACTTGTGTCTGAGGCGCAGTCGTTAACAGGTCAGGCGATGGCAGGCGGATTGCAAAACCTAGCAATGCCATACGCACAAGGGTTAGCCGGTGGCGTTAACCTCGGTGAGTCAATCGGCATGATGCGCCAGACGGCTCGCGGCGACTTCCTTGGCGGCTCACCCGGTCTTAGCGGTGCGATTGAACGCGCACTAGACCCTGTCGAGGAGCGTATGCAGGCTATGCAGAGTGGCGCTGGCCGTTACGGCAGTGGGTACGGCCAGAAAGCCGCAGCCGACGCTATGGGTCGTGTGGCTAGTGATATCGCCTATCGTGATTACGCATCAGAGAGAGCAAATCAGCTTGCGGCTCAACAAAACCTCGCCTCACTCCAAGAGGCTCAGTACGGTAGCCAACTTCGCGGTATGGGCGCACTTGGTCAACTTAGTGCGGCAGATATACAGCGACGCCTTGGCGCGGCAGCAGCCGCCCCCGGTATGGCAGAACTTGATTACGCTGACTTGGCGAAATTGGGTGCCGTCGGAGCTGCTAGAGAAGGCCAATCACAGGCTGAACTTCAGGCTGACATTGAGCGTTTCAATATGGAGCAGCAGCAGCCACTTACGTCTTTGGCAAACTATATGGCAACCGTCCAAGGTGGTACTGTTGGCGGGCAAAGCACGAGGCCAGTGTTCAGAAACCCGACAGGTGACTTCCTTAGCGGCTTGAGCGGTTTGGCTGGAATTGGCAAGGCATTTGGGATTTTATAGGTTAGGGGACTAAGCATGTCTGTAGGAACGGAAACATTTTTACGGTTGTTGCGGGAGCAGCAGCAGGCGGCTCCGACGCCTATGGCTAATATACAGAGGCCGTATCAAGTCCAAGGCGCGCGCGGGCCAGTGCCAGCGCCTATGGCTTTGCGGCGCCCAACACCGCCAAGCGCTATGCCGACCGCGCCTAAGCTGTCACCTATGATGCAGGCAATCGCCAACCGCGCAGCTATGTCAAAGCTGACACCGGGTGCCGGTCAAGTCGGCCTGCCAACTGGTGGCGCAGGTGGCATGCCTCAGCCTAGTGCGCCTACAATGCCTCAGGGCGGCGGCGCACCAGCGGCGACTACATTTGGCCAGCGATTTGCCCAACCTCAGACACAGGCGCTTCTTGGTGCTGCTATTGCAGGCGCTGAGGCTTCAGGCTACCAAGACCGTCCGGTTTCGCTCGGTCAGGTTCTGGGGCGTATGGGCGCTGGCGCTATGGGTGGCTATCAAGCCGCTGAGGATCGCATTGCGGCGCAGAAGGCGGCTCAGGCACCAAAGATACAAGTCGCCGGAAAAGACATTTATCGCGTTTATCCTGATGGCCGAGTTGAAAGACTTAGCGGTGGTGCTGGAGCCACTACGTCTGTCGAAATCAAATCAGAGGCTGGCCGGTACATGACTGAAGACGGAAGAATTATCCAAGCTGTTTTAGGCAAAGATGGTTCACTGTACGAGGCTGGTGCGGCAAGCACAGACAAAAAGCTAGACCCATCAAAACTTACAATTGTAGACCCATACACAACCCTTGATTACAAAGCGGTTCAAAAGCACAAAAAAGACGAGATATTGGCTCCAGAGAGAACCTTAAAAATAATTGATAGATTTGCCACTCAAATTGAGTCAGGTTCGCAAGGTTATTTTGACAGGTTAAAAAAGAGAATTTCGACTAAAATTAAAAACTTTTCAAGCAGCAGTGACTATTCAGAGCAGGAAGTCATCGACGCGCTGCAAGAGGGGACGCTTACCCAGTTGGTTGGAGCTGCCCGACTTGAGCTATTCGGCCCCGGCGTTATGACAGAGTTTGAGCAGGAAATGGCACGTCAAGTTTTGGCTGGCAGTTTTGACAATTTAAGAAAAGAAATTGCCTTGCCGCGATTAAGACAATTTAGAGACGCATTTTACGATCAATATGTGAACAATGTAAATTTCTACAACAATCAGCCAGTCGTTAAATCTCAAAAAATGACTTTAACCCCATATAGCGGCTTTGATTGGAGTAAGCTAGACGGCGGTCAGTCAGGGTCTGGCGCGCCAGCGGCAAGCGGTAACATCACAACCGGCGGCAATACTTGGAGCGTTATAAGATAATGGCAATGATTGAGATCAAAGACCTTGGCAAAATCGAGGTAGACGACAACTTCTTTAAGCTCTCCCCAAAAGAGCAAAATGAGTTTGTCGATCAGGCTGTTATTCAAGACGCTATTGACGGCAGTGGCCGTGCCTTTATGACAGGCATGTTATTTAATTTCCGCGATGAAATTGTTGCCGCACTGTCCGAGCCAAAATCTTTTATTGGCAGCTTCGCTGATGACGCAGCGGGCAAGGATTATCGGAAAGAGCTTTCAAGGCAGCGCCTACTTGAGGAGGCGTTCCGCCGTAAAAACCCTGCCGCCGCTATTGCGTCTGAGATAGCTGGTGGCGTCTTAGTACCCGGCGCGGCCATAGGTCAGGCAGCAAAGGGCGCAAGCCTGCTGTCAAAGCTAATGAGAACATCTGGCGCGGGCGCTGGTATGGGCGGAATTGCAGGCGCGGGCGCAGGCACAGACGCTGAAAGTAGAATAGGGAAAGCTGGGGAATACGGCGTCGCTGGCGCTGTTTTAGCGCCTGTCGCTGCTGCTGCCGTGCCGGTAGCTGGAAAGATTGCAGCGCCAATAGTTAGAACCGCTGGACGCCTGACTGAGGCTGGCATTGCGGAGCCTAGTGTTCGCGCTGCCCGAATGGTTGCCAGAAGGCTTAAAGACGCTGGCATAACCGGAGATGCCCTAGAGGCTCTTAAAAAAGACCCTAAGCCAATGGCTCTTGCAGACATTAGCAGCAGGGGCGTGCAGTCACTTGCGCGTCTTGTGGCTCAGTCACCGGGCAAGGGGGCTGAAATGGCAAAAAATCTTGACGTTAGGCAGTTCGGTGATGACGCTGTAGAAGGCGCTGCAAAGCGTATTGAGCAAGACCTGATCGCCGCTGGTGTTCCTCGCCAGACAGCGCTTGAGGCTAAATCTGTGATTGACCAAATTAAAGGCGCAAAGGCAGCAGACGCTTATAAGGCGTCTAATTCTTTTCAAGTCACCAGTGGCCTTCGCGCTAAACTAAAACCTATATTTGACCGGCCATCTATGACAAATATTATTGGTCAGGCAAAAAGATTAGCAGCAGAGGAAAACAAGCCCTTTTCTGGCACAACCATAGACAATATAGACATGAACGGTTTGGACTACATACAGCGCGCCCTAAATAAAAAAATTAACCGCGCTTATATGACTGCCGACACGCAAATGGGTAAGGCTATTAAAGACACCAGAAATGAGTTTGTTGATATTCTTGATGATGCAAACCCAGCTTTTGCCGCAGCGCGCAGTATGTATGCAGACGCGTCAGCTCGGCAAAGTGCTTTAGATCTTGGCCGTAAATTTAAGACGATGAGAAGCGAGGGCGAAATTTCAGACGCGACAAAAGGTTTTGGCGCAGACGAAATGCACAACTTCCGCACAGGGATGGCTCAATCAATAAGAGACGACATTGAGGGTGCCAAGAGCGGTGCTGACTTTGCGTCTCGGATTGCGGGCAACCAACGTCAACTGAGGCAACTAAAAGAGGCGTTTCCAGCCGAAAATATTGCGCCGCTTGAGGAGGCTTTGGCAAAAGAGAGCCAGATGGCCGCCACACGCAATCGCACAATAGGCGGGTCTCAGACATTCCAGACGTCAGCGGAGTCAGCTAAGGCTGCTGCTGAAGACCTAACAATGGCGAGAAGGGCTGTTGAGGGGGCAAAGCAAGGCGGGTTGGTTGGTGGCATTGCTCAAAGCGTTGGGCCAATGCTGGAATCTGCCGCGATGGGTATCGGCCCACGCACAAGTAAGCAGCTCGGTGAGTTGCTGTTTTCGACTGACCCAGCGGCGCGTGCCGCAGCAATTAGCAGGGTACAGCAGGCAAGAGGGCTTGGCGGTCGCGCGTTGGCTCGCGGGCCTGTTTTGCCTCAACAGCCAAGGATGCCTTCGCTTGCGTCTAGGGTGGCTGGCGGAGTTAGCAGAGCCACAAGTGGCGCGGTTCCGCGTGGCCTGCTTTATTCGACAGGCCAGCAAGTTGGGCCTCAGATTACCAGTGCCATAAACCCCATCAGCCCCGCCCAAGCCAGCTCAATCGAAGATATGGCGGCTGGCGGCAACATCGTCGGGTATGAGACTGTGACGGATCGTCAGGGCAACCCTGTGACGTTTGCCAAGACATCTGACGGTCGTGCGGTGCGCGTGCGCTAGATTTATGCTATAAATAAGGCAGTCGCCTTTAGGAGAACAGAATGGCAAAAGATAAACTGGTAGATTATGATTCAACCGCATCTGGGAATCTGGATGTAGGTGGAATTTCTGTGGCGGAAGGAATGTTGCCGTCAAACGTCAACAACGCTATCCGCGAACAGATGAGCCATCTAAAGGACTTTGCTGACGGCACTGAGGCCATCAATGCGCTGGCGGTTGATAACCTAAAGATGGATGGCAACACCATCTCAAGCACCGACACGAACGGTGATATTATCCTAGACCCTAATGGAACAGGTAAAGTTGACATCAATGGTAACTTGGACGTTGACGGCGGCACAATCAAGCTGGATGGTAACTATCCTGTTGGCACAAACAACGTGGCGTTGGGTGATTTGGCACTTGGTAGTGGTTCTTTAAGTGGTGCAGACAACACAGCTATAGGTAGAGCCTCTTTACCTGCAAATACATCTGGTGCAGCTAACACAGCAATCGGCTCTGCCGCTCTTAATGTTAATACAACAGGTAGCAATAATACTGCTGTTGGTCAGGCTGCTTTACTATTTAACACAGCATCAAACAACGCTTCAGTTGGTTTTCAGTCGTTATATGCAAACACCACTGGCACAAGTAATTCTTCACTTGGTTATCAAGCACTCCGTTCAAACACCACCGCATCCTACAACACTGCCTTGGGGTATCAAGCTGGGTATAGTAATACGACTGGCATAAGCAATGTAGCTATTGGTTGGCAAGCGGGATATAGTAATACAACGAGTAACGATATGGTTGCTGTCGGCACAGAAGCCTTGAGCAACAACACAGGGTCTAGCAATACAGCGTTGGGTCGTTCTGCCCTCTACTCCAACACCACCGCTACAGGCAACACTGCTGTGGGGTATCAGGCGGGGTATAGTAATACAATCGGAGAACAAAACGCCTCTGTAGGTGCCGGAGCGTTATATTCTAATGTTTCTGGATACTACAATTCTGCTTTTGGATACAATGCCCTAAACTTATCAACAGCATCATCTAATACTGGTTTAGGATGGGGTGCTGGTTCAAACACAACCACAGGCAACAATAACCTTTTTGCTGGAACAACCTCTGGATACGCAAACACAACTGGCAATTATAATGTTGCTTTAGGCAGTCAATCTCTGCGTTTCAACACCACCGCCGACAGCAACACTGCTGTGGGTTATCAGGCGGGGTATACAAACACCACAGGCTATGAAAACACTTTAATCGGCAATCAAGCGGGATATTTAAGCACAACAGCAAGGGCAATAACGGCTGTAGGTTACATAGCGGGATACAATGTAACGACTGCTCAATACGGATGTTTTGTTGGTAGGAGTGCTGGCGCATCAGTAACTACAGGAACGGCAAACAACTTTTTTGGAGTTAATGCTAGTGCTTTGGGTGCTGGTTACTATGTAACCACTGGCGCAAAGAACACCATCATTGGCGGCTACAACGGCAACCAAGGCGGCCTAGACATCCGCACATCCAGCAACTACATCGTGCTGTCGGATGGCGATGGTAATCCTAGATTGTGGTGTGATAGTAGCGGCTTTTTTGCTATGGGCGATGATAATAATGGTGGCGCACGATTAAAGTTAAGAGAAAATTCAACTCCACTAGTTACTTTTAATAACGCTGGAACTAGCGGGTATTTTAATCAAGTTCGCTTTAGAAATAACGGCGACACTGGTGATGTTGGTTCCATAGTGCGTGTAAATGATGCCTCTATTCAATACAACACGACTTCAGATGCACGGTTGAAAGAAAATATTGCAGACATAACGGATGCCGTTACTCGCCTTAAACTTCTAAAACCAAAACGGTATAGTTGGATTAATGAGAGCCGTGATACTGCTGACCAAGACGGTTTTCTTGCACACGAGGCGCAAAGTGTTGTGCCAATGGCGGCATCTGGCACACAAGACGAGGTTGATGCAAATGGCAACCCTGTTTATATGCAGATGGATTATAGCAAACTTGTGCCACTGCTAACAGCAGCGTTGCAGGAAGCACTAACAAAGATTGACCAATTAGAAACACGCATTGTAGCACTGGAGACAAACTAATGGACGAACTAACAGCAGAACAAATCGCACAGCACTACACAGCAATGGGTCACAGCGTTGACCTCATCAATGCTATCATTGCTGGCGAGGCTATGGCAGGCGATGATGCAGCAGATAAGCAGGACTGTGTAAACAGGAATGTTGAGCATCTTGAGATTATGGTTGCTAAGGACTTCTGGACTACAGAGGATATGACTGCGGCTAATGCGGCTATTACTGCTGGTCAAGGGTATACTGCGTAATGAACGAAACAGCATCAAACGTAGTCACGATTAACGGCGAAGAATATGACGAGGCCACTCTGGCTGATGACGCCAAATATTTCATTGCCCAAATCCGTGACTTGCAAGCAAAGCAGGCTCAGTTGAGGTTCCAAGCTGACCAAATCCAAGCAGCCTTAAACGCTATGACAAATGCGCTTATTTCTTCTGTGAATACAGACGGTGACAAGGAAGACTAATAATGCAAATGACCAGCCTTATCGACACACTCATTGGTCTGGTTGTGGCTGGACTTGCGTGGTTTTTAAGCGAGACCAGCAAAGAGCAAAAGCGGCTCAACATTTTGCTGAACAAGACCCGCGAGGAATACGCCACAAAGGACGATGTGCGCTCCGACATGCGTAACGTAATGGACGCTTTGCACCGTGTCGAAGATAAGCTCGACAAGGTACTCAGCCGCGCTCCCTGATGTTTAAGGCAATTGTATTAGCCTGTGCAATAGCAAACCCCACCGATTGCATCGAATTTCACGACACTCGCGGGCCGGTTTACTCCACACAAGAAGCCTGCCGAGAACGCGCTATGGAGATGGCAAGAGACATTGGCGAAATGGCTCACGGCCTGATGCCGATTAGCTGGAAGTGTAAGCCGCTTAGAAAGGGGATGCTGTCCTAATGGAACCAATAAGCACCGCCTTGGCCGGTATAGCGTTGGTGAAGGCTAGCGTGGATGGCATCAAATCTGCACTAGGCACGGCCAAAGATATCGGCGCTATTGCAAATGACATAGACGCGCTTCTGAATGGGCAGGCTCAGGTTCAGGCAGCCAGTAACAAAAAGGCTGGCGTCGGGCTGGCTGACCAATTCGGCGTTCAGTCCGTAGCCAAGGAAATGATTGACGCGAAAATCGCTGCTGAACACGTCGCTGAGGTGCGCCGCCTGACAGACCACAGGTTTGGTGCAGGGACGTGGCAATCTATTCTGGATGAGCGCGCCAAGCGCATCAGGGAGGCAAAAGAGGCTCAAGCAGAGGCTCGCCGTCAGGCTCAATTGCAGCACGACGAAATGTTAGAAAACGTAAAAATAGGTTTGGCTATTTTCGCGTTGGTGGTTGTTGTGGTAGGTTTGTTTATTGCTGTGATGGTGTCAACGGCTGGAGCCATAGGGCTTAAATGAGCGAAACAACAACCGGGCTGATTGGTGAGTACATTGCTGCCGCCGCTATCCTTGCACAAGGGTGGCGCGTCTCGATGGCTCAACAAGACCGGGTAGATATGGTGGCGTGGAATGGGCAAGAGTTTCTTCGAGTGCAGGCAAAGACTGCGAGTTTATTGTGCGATAAAGATGGTCGATCTCCGCGTCACCATTTCCAGCTTGGTCACGGCTGCAAAGCGAAGCATTTGCCGACAAAGGATGATTACGATGTTCTCTGCCTTGTTTCCCCCAATTCAAGAAGGGTCTTGTTCATGCCGGTTACGAGCATACGGCAATATAGTATGCGCCTGCCAGCGTCGCGCTTCACTGAAGCTGCGGAAACTGATAGCTGGGATAAGGCGGTCGATCACGTTTTGGAGACGCGGCGATGAATAAAGACGCACTCCGAGAGGAGCTGGCCGAAGATGAGGGCTGCAAGTTCGAGATATACTTAGATCATCTCCATCTACCAACTTTCGGAATTGGCCATTTAATTAAAGAACATGACCCAGAATACGGCCTGCCGGTCGGCACTGAGGTGTCAGAAGACCGCGTGCGTAAGGCGTTTAATCTGGACATTGCCGTCACAATTGAGGACTGCCGCCGGTTGTGTGACAACGTCGGCGTTGACTTCAACGAGCTTGACCTGCGCTATCCTGACGGCGCGTTGGCGTTGTGCAATATGACGTTTAACCTCGGTTACCCGCGCCACTCCAAGTTCAAGAAAAAATGGGCAGCAGTAGCTGAGGCTATGGAAGACCCGAAGGCGTGGCTGACAGTCGCCGCCGAAGCTGAAGATTCACGCTGGTTCGATCAGGTGCCTAATAGAGCCAAGCGGCTCACGGCACGCTTCAGGGCGCTTGCTGATGGCTAAGGCGCTGCTTGAATATAAGATCATCCCGCGTCTGATGATTTTCACGATGACCGTGGTTTATGTGCGTTGCATTGAGTGGGCGCTATCGCAGCCAGACCTATCGACACAACAAGCCAGTCTGATTAGCGTGGTCACCGGGGCTATGACCGGCAGCCTAGCCGTGTTCTTAAATTCGGAGGCAAAGAAATGATTGAAGCATTGATCGCACCAGTGACAGGATTGCTGGACAAGTTTATCGAAGACAAAGACCAGAAGAATAAGCTGGCGCATGAACTGGCCACAATGGCCGACAGGCACGCTCAAGAGCTGGCTAAGGGGCAACTGGAGATAAACAAGGCTGAGGCGTCTCACAGGTCAATCTTCGTGGCTGGGTGGCGTCCCTTCGTCGGCTGGACGTGTGGCGTCGCATTATGCTGGCACTTCGTGCTTGCGCCCTTTGTTATTTTCGCCAGCGCCTATGCCGGTGTGACTTTACCCGATCTGCCTCAGTTTGATATGTCGAGCCTGCTGACCGTGTTAATGGGCATGTTGGGACTTGGCGGCATGCGTAGCTTCGAGAAGATGAAGGGGCTAACGAAATAAGGGGGCTTTCGCCCCCTCACC
>Ga0208898_1001620_pt1 | contig 14595 bp, 7 predicted proteins | sample VirMetDEL_Mar_4_FD_184513 | JGI IMG/M metagenome (GOLD analysis project Ga0208898, IMG submission 184513) | Aqueous microbial communities from the Delaware River and Bay under freshwater to marine salinity gradient to study organic matter... | ecosystem: Environmental > Aquatic > Marine > Coastal...
TCTTGTCTATAGCAATCGCCTTGTCTTCCTAACTCAGGATACAATTGCGATGAGTGTGGCAAAAGACTTTGAGAACTTCTTCTTTACTAGTGCTCAAACAGTCATTGCTTCTGACCCTGTAGACGTTGAGACATCAAGCTCTAAGGTAAGCAACCTTTACTGTGCTGTACCTCAAGCACAAGGTCTAGTCCTATTCAGTGAGTATGAACAGTACCTACTCTACTCAGAAAGTGGTATCATCTCACCTACTGATGTTATTGTACGTACAATCAGTCAGTATGAATCAGATAGGACTATTGCTGCACAAGACACAGGTGACTTTATTGGCTTTGTGTCTAAGGTATCAGGTTCTACCAAGCTACTAGGTATGCAAGCACGTGGTAATCTAGCTGCTGCTGATGTATCAGAAGTTAGTAGGGTTGTTGCTGGCTACCTACCAAAAGATCTACAACATCTTGTTGTTAATGTACAGGATTCATTGCTTGCTCTTTATACCATTGATTCTAATGAGATATTCCTGTACAAGTACTATGCTGCTGGTCAGGATACAGTTATGCAAGCTTGGTTTAAATGGCAGCTAACAGATCCCATTAAGTTCCTCACTGTTATCAATAACTACTTTGTTTGTGTTGTTAAGAGTGGCAGTGAATATAAGGTAGTCATTCTTGACATCATTCAAAACCTAGATCCAGCAGAAGTAGATGCTAGCCCTGCTATCACTACGACACGATTGGATCAAGCATTTGTTGTTAAGTGTGGTGGTACTATTACGTACAACAGTGTCACTAAGAAGTCCACTATTCCTAAACCATACACACACGTTACAGGTAAGACTCCTCTAGTCGTTACTGCACAAACCATGGAAGATGGTGCTGCAACTGATTACAGTACGCTGTATGGGTTGTCTGCTACTCCAGATCCAGATGTTACACATGACTTCATCCTTGAGGTAGAAGTAGATGGTAGCGGTAATTGGTTAGTGCTTGGTGATTGGACAGGTAAAGAGTATGACCTAGTAGCTGGATATGAGTTTGACTTTGACGTAGATCTACCACGGTATTTCTATCGTTCACAGAACAACGTAGATTGGACATCTTCGTTGACTATTGCTCGTATGAAGTTTGATGTTGGATTTAGTGGTTCTGTTAATTTCTACATTACTCGCTTCGGTGCTCCTCAATGGATCTATGTGGCTGGTGTACAGAATGCTGGATACTACCTATCTAACTCAACACCTACTATTGATCGGACAACTCTTACCGTGCCTATTCATCAAAAGAATACAAACTTTAATCTTAAGATAAACAGCACCTCACCATTCCCGGTGTCTTTAAATAGCATGACTTGGGAGGGTCAGTATGCTCCACGTTATTATAGGAGGGCTTGATAGATGGCATTTCCTGTAGGATTAGCCATTGGTTTAGGTGGATCAGTACTTAGTGGCATCTTTGGTGGTGCTCAACAGAGTGCTCAAAATAGAGCAGCTGAACGTCAAGCTCAACTTGCGTATGAAGCCAACCTAGCTAATTGGAAATTTAATAAGACAAGTGCTCGTCGTCAGTATAAGTATGACAAGCAGACTGTCGCACTTCAACGGCAGAACACTGAACAAAACCTAGCTTATCAAGAAGCTACAGCCAATCAATCTTGGCGTTATCAGATGCAGATTCAAGCATTTGATTATGCCAATCAGATGCGTGCCTTTAATAAGTCACAGCAGACTGCACAACAACAACTTGGTTTTAACAACCTTGCTTATGACTTTGCATTGCAAGATGCAGCACGTTGGGAGCAGGAACAAAGTGTAATGCTTGACTTTGAAGAGAAGTCAACTATGATGGAGTTTCGCTACAATCAACGTGGTGAAGTTCTAAACATGCAACAAGCTGAAGCTGTGATGCAGCAGACCCGTGGCATGGGTCAATTGCAACAGCAGAAAGCTTATGTTGATGGTCTTAAGCAGATGGGTGCTGCTCAAGCAAAAGGTGCTATGGGCATCAGTGCTGAGAAAGCTGCACAAGCTGCTATTGCAGAAACTGGAGCTGTGACTGCTGCTATCATTCAAGATGTTATCAATGGTGAGCAGAACTATGCTCTTACCTCTGAAGCTATCAACATGAAGCTTGAGCAGCTTAACGATAACTTCTACATGGATAAAGCACAGCTTGCTGCATCTCGTGTTAGTCTTGCTAACCAAGCTAAGGTTATGCAACGTCAAGCTTCTCTTAATAAGTATCAAGCTGATCTCAATGCTATTGCTAATATCATGCTTGAGCCTATTATGCCTCCTGCTATGCCTAAGCCTTTGGCACTGCCTCGTCCTGAGCTTCAAGATCCTCTTGAGTTCGATAAGAAGTTGTGGAACAGTGTACGTCCCAAGAAAGGTTATGTTGGTGGCATGAGTCCTGTTATGGCTGGTCTTGGTCAGTTTGCCTCAGGTGCATTTAATGCTGCACTTGGTTCATGGAATCCCGCTACTAGTTCGTTCACATAATGGCTAAATTTAAAAGTTATGCAAGTCCGACTGGATTCCAACCTATTCAGGCACCTGATGAATCCAGAAAATATCTAGCACAAGGTCAACAACAACTGCAAGCAATGCAACGTGCTATGCAGTTTGATCTAGCTAATCGAGATCGCTACGCCAATGCTATGCAGAATGCACAGCAGATGGAGATGCAGAATCGAGATATGATCTTTAAGCAAGATCAACGTAATCGTGCTGCTGTTCAAGATCAAATCAACAACAACTATCAGCAAACTATTCGTGATGCTGATCGTCAAGGTAGGCAAGAGATAGCTACTCTTCAAGCTCTTTCTACATTCTCTGAGACAGCATTTAATGCTCTTGGTGAATTCAATAAAAAGAGAGAAGAAGGCATTAAGCTTGGTGTTCAGAAATCTCTATATGCACTTGGTCTTGATACCAAAGGCTTGATGGAGATCCATAAACTAGATCGCAACCTTACAGACCAAGCTCTTAGCGAAAACCAATTCGTTCAGAATCTACTTAAGCAAGGTGGCTCCATTCAGGATGTCCGCTACTTGATGAAGAACAGTAATGCTAAATACTGGTCTGAGTCTAGGCAACTAGCTGAAGGTATTGGTGTTGGTTACGGTAATTTTGTCAACGAAAACTACGAGACAAAGTTCAAGGTTCGTGAAGGACAGGAGATTAGCTATGCTGAAGCTCGCCAAACTGGTGACATAGAAGCACAGCAGACGATTCTTTCTCAGCTTCGTTCTCAGTACATCAAAGATTCTGGTGCTCTGAATCTTAGCCCTCAAGTAGCTGCATCGTACATTCACCCTTCGATGCGTGCTTTTGAGAACCAGTTGCAACAAGCAGCTAATGCTGAGTACCGTAAGCTGGCTGATGCTGAGACTCAAAACAACATCACTCGTGCTATTCATCAAAAGATTAGCACTGAAGGTGCTCTAGGTGCTGCTCAGTGGTTGTCTTCTCTTCCTGCAGGCGCTCAGCGTCGTGCTGGTAAAGCTAATCTTTTAGGTTACTTTGCATCCGCTGCTGCTGGTGATGGCTGGCAGGAAGCACAAGCTGTGTGGCAAGATCTACTCAATCAACCTATTACCTTAGGCGATGGTACTACTACAACCTTTGGTGAATTCAATAGAAATGATCCTGCTGTTATTGAAGTAACTCGTTCTTTTGTACAAGCTCGTGCTCGCAGCATTCAAGACTTCAACCTTCAACAAAATGAAATGATGACTCAGCGCAACATGGCTGAGAATGACATCATTAAGATGCTTGAAGAACTACCTGGTGGTTATACCGATGCTGATATTGAAGCAGCAGAAGCACGTCTTGATGAGATTGCTCCTGGTATGGATAGCCAGCGGCTCAATAGCATGATGAAGAACGAGTCTACCAACGCTCTTTATCGTAACAAGATTACCAAGCAACTCCAAGACCTTGCTGATCGTGGTCTATTGACTGAGGAACGCCTCAATAGTATGGGTATTCCTGGTACTATTGCTGCACAGTTCAGGGGTCTTGCAAAAGCTACTAGTGATGACCGTGCTGCTAATGGTAACTTCAAACCTCAGATGGAAGCTTTGGCTGCACTTGCTAAGTCTCCTCCGACTATTCAAGCTAAGCCTGATGGTACTTATCACTGGTCAGTACCTTTGATGACGCAACAGCTTCAGAATAGGTTCTTGACTAAGTACTCTGAGTTGAAAGCTGCTGGTGATCCTAATGCTGTGAATGCTGCTCTATCTTTTGTACAGCAGGAATTTGCAGCACAATCTAAGAACCCTCAGTTCTTCTCTACTGATAGTACTAACCTTGGTGGTTACTCTCAATTCACTAGGGCTACAACACCTTCTACTGCTTCTTCTGCACGTATGCAGTGGGTGCAAGGTAGTGTTGCAAAACTTGGTGTTAAGGCTTTGGACAGCAATGGTTCTATCTTCACTATCTCTGAGCTCAATCAGATTGAAAAGGATATGAAGAAGCCTGGATTTAAAATGGATCCAATGGCTGAGTATATTGGCAGACAGATGGGTGTTGATCCGTTGACTGTTATCAATAGACAACGTATTGCTGCTGGTCTTCCTCCTGCTCAACTTCCTGAGTCTACCGTTACCTTCAGTCAGACTGTTAATCCTCAACTGAAGCGGATGCTGGATGCCTATCAGACACCTATGTTGTCTACACGGGCTATGACATCTACTCGTACCTTTAATCCTACACTTGTTCCTAAAGGGTTTGGTCCTCTTGTTGTAGAAGCTGCACAGAAGGCTGGTATTTCACCAGTGTTTGTTGCTGCTTTTGCTGAAGCTGAGAATCAAAACTGGGATCCTAATGCGTTGTCTATGGGTGGCGCTGCTGCAGGTGTTGGTTTGATGCAACTCAGTCAGGAGTATCATGGTCCTGGTGCTACAGTTGCTGAACGTGAACGTGCTCTTAAAGATCCTCGTCTTAACTTAACACTTGGTGCTGGTATTCTCAAAAATATCTATCAAAAGTACGGTAACTGGAAGGACTCTATCTATGTGTGGAACATGGGTGAGACTGGTTACAAGAACTGGGTAGATGCTGGTAGACCTAATACAGCACAAGCTGGTTATGCAAAGGGTCTATATGAACGCTTTGAAAAGGCACGTGCTAAGTATGGTGATGTGTCTGCATTGCAAAGTCGTGGTACAATGCGTACTAGTATGCAACGTTTAGGTCGTGCAAGCTTTGAGAAACCATCTTCTGTTGTCTTTGAGACAGCAAGTGGTCAACCTGGTGTAGACCTTTTCTTTGAAAGCAAGCGTTTTCCAGCTGTACTAGACGGTGTAGTTAAGGACATTAGCCGTGAATCTGGTTACGGTAACTATGTAGTTATTGAATCAACTGATCCTAGTACTGGACAAAAGGTAGATGTTCTGTATGGTCACCTTGCAGACGGTATCTCACTACGTCCTGGGCAACGCATTTCCGCTGGTGACATTATTGGTACCCAAGGTGGTACAGGTAATGTACGATCAGCTGATGGTACTATTGCTTCAATTGACTTCCTTGCTCCTGCACCACGTGGTAGTAAGAGCATGACACCTTATGCTAATTTTGATAATCTAAGACGGTTTATTGTCTCACAAATGCAATAGAACTAATGAACGAAGACGATCTCACGCAAGAGATCCTGTTTGGTACGCCAGACATGACGGCAGAAGAGGAGCAGCAGATGATGCTGCAAGCAGAGCAGACGCAACAAGACATGCAGCTCATGGAGAACATGGCTCGTCGGCAAATGCTACAGCAAGCGGCTCAAGAAGCTGCTCCTCAACAGCCTCAAGGATCGACGCAACAACCTGCTCAACCTACGGGTCAAGAGCAACAACAGAAGCCTAAACAAGAAGGCGGTATTGACATTGGTGGTCTTGCTAGGCAAACACTAGAAGGTGCGATGACTGTACCTGCTGGTATTATTGATTTTGGTGTAGACCTTATCAACCTTCTTCCTAGTAAAGAAGTACCTGGTATGGCTAATCCTTTCCGTCCTGACGGTAAGGTGCCTAAACTTCCTAAGTTTCAAAGTGACATCACTCAAACACTTAGAGAAATTAGTAGTGTAGTTGCTCCTACACTTCTTTTGACTGGTATTGGTGGTGGTGCTCTTAAAGGTGCTGCTAGTGCTAGTAAAGCAAAGATGCTGCAAGACCCGTTTGTTCAATGGGTAGCACCTAAGCTATTTGCTGCTGGTGCTGGTGCTGCAGTTGACTATACTGTTCAGTTTAACCAGACTGATGACAACCTAACTGGTACACTAAAGAAATCCTTTCCTGCTCAATTTGGTTGGATTCCTGATAATGTTGCTACACTTGATAGTGATAGTCCTGATGTAAAGCGTGCTAAGAACGTCACTGAAGGTGTTGGCCTTGGTCTCTTTACTGACTTTGCTGAAGGTGTTGGTAAGCTTGTCAAAGGTGTACGTGGAGTACTTCGCTCTACTCAATGGGTACCCGAGTCAGAAAAGGCTACACAGTGGTTCTCGAAGAACTTAGGTACCGAGGCAGCTGATGACATTGAGGAGGCTATTGCAGAGTCTGCTGCACGCCGCTCAGACGCTTTAGACGAGCTTGGTGAGTACAACTTCTCTAAGAATGCTAACCTTGACGAACCTATGCTTGGTGTACATGACCTTTATGGTTATGAAGAATCAGGCATTCGTTCTGTAGATAACCTTGGTGTTGTAGGTGCTGCTGTTGATGTGGCACGTATTACTAACAACATTGATAGTGTCTATGGTCGAGTAGGTAGCGTTATCTCTGAACCTGCTCTTAAGTTTGGTCTTGAAGTACCTGAAGGTATGGAGACCATTATCCGTGGTCTTGCTTCTCAACTGCAAGATGCTGGTGAGTATGGCTACAAGACTGCTTCTGGTAAGTACATCTCCCATAAAGAAATCATGACTGCTGGTGAAGAACTGGCAATGAATTTCTATAAGATGGATACACCTGAACTTCAACAAGCAATTAAGAAGTGGCAGGGTGTTGATGTAGATACAGGTGCTCCTGTACTGAAGAGTGAGGCTTATGCCGCTGTCTTCCAAACCATCAATAAGCTGATGGATGACTACGCTAACATGGATGTTATGCGTGCTCAAGCATATGTTGGTACTTCTTTTGCTGGTCAAGTCTCTGACATGGCTCAGGGTGTACGTTTGATGGACGGTACTGCTGCTGTTGATCGAGCACAAGAACAGATCCTAGATCGTCTTGAATTCTTGATGGCACAAAAGGGTATGACTTCATACTCTCGTGGTCGTGCGTTGAATATGCTCAACCTTTGGAATCGTTTGACTGCCAAAGGTAGTGATGCAGCAGATGCAGCGTATGCTAAGCGTATTCAAAACACCATTGCAAATGAGGAGAATGCTACTCTACAAGCTATTGAACGTATCAAAGCTGAAGCTAAGCAAACTATTAATACCCTTCGTGAAGTAAAAGCTGAGCGTCCTGAGATGCTTGCTCCACTGATGATGGCATATGAGTTTACTGATGGTAAAGTAGACACAATCTCTAAGCTTAACAACTACGTTCGTGGTTCTCTTGGTACACTTAGCAAAGCTTTCTTTGATGGTGAACCTGAGATTCCTTCTGTTGTAATGCGTGGATTCTGGTCTAACCTTTATAACTCTACTCTTTCTGCTATCGGTACACCTATCAAAGCAGGTGTTTCCAACATTGCTCTACTTGCTGAGCGTCCTATTGCTCAAGCAGCTGGTGCAATTATTAATGGAGATATTGCTACCTTCCGTAAAGGCTGGTATCAGTATTCTGCAGCTTGGGATACTTTGAGCAATGCACTTGGTTATATGAATCAGGTCTTCCGTAGGTCTGCTTCTGACCCTTATGTGATGGCTCTTCGTGAAGATACTGGTGTAGCAGATCAACAGCAAATTGAACTTCTTAAGACCTTTGCTGATGCTAAAGCACAACAAGGTGAATATGGTCCTCAAGTCATGATGTCTATTGTAGAGGCACAAAATGATCTTGCAATGCACCCATGGTTGCGCTTTGGTCAGCGTGGTATGCAAGCATTTGACGGATTTACTCAGTCAGTTGTTGCTAACTGGGAAGCACGTGGTCGAGCTTGGGATACAGTCACTAAAGGTGGTGTGATTCCTCTTGATAAACAAGCGTCTGATCAGCTGGCTAAGGAAGTTTATTCTGCAATGTTTGACGAAAACGATAACATTACAGACTCTGCTGTACGTTATGCATCTAGTGAGATCTCAATGGCTTTGGATAATCCAGCCAACGATGCTCTTTCTAGTCTTATTCGCACTGCTCCTATCCTTAAACCATTCCTTCTCTTTACTAAGACTCCACTGAATATGGCTGCCTATTTCGGTACCCATAATCCTGTTGGTGCTTTTATTGATAAGGTGAATGCCTTTGACCGTGAGTTCTATGAAATGAGTGGTCAAGAGGTAGAGCAACTTCTTTCTTCTCGTGGTATTGACTACTCTCTAGACAACATTGAAAGTGTCTACACTACTGTACGTGCTGAACTAAAGGGACGTAAAGCTATTGGTACTCTTTCTGTAATGGGAGCTGTTGGTCTCTTCATGAGTGACCGTATCACTGGTGATGGTCTTTACGACAAAGAAAAGCAACGTCTACGTCGTGATGCTAATTGGCAACCTCGTTCTATTCGTGTACCTGGTGGTCAGTGGGTTAGCTATGACGGTATTCCTGGTGTAAGTGATTGGGTTGCTCTGACTGCTAACATCATGGATAACTTTGATTCTCTTAACTCTGCTGAGTTGGCTGAGAATCTACGTGCTGCTGGTTTTGTTCTTAGTGCTACTATCACTGATAAGTCTATGCTGGCTGCTCTGGAGCCGCTTAATGACGTTATTCGTGGTGATGTTGGTGCTATTAATCGTTGGACATCTTCTTTTGCTACCAGCGCTTCTATGCCTGGTTCTAGTCTGATGGCTGAATTTGGTCGTCTTCTAACTCCTAACAAGAAAGAGCTTGAGAATAACTTCTTTGATCTTGTTGCTAACCGTAACCCGATCATGAAGCAAACCTTGCCTGATGCACATGACTGGATTGATGGTGGTCTTGTTGGTGAACCTCCTAACTTCTTTGCAAGAGTATGGAATACTTACCTACCTTGGAAAGTGAATGGTGAAGTGTCTCCTGAAAAGCAGTTCCTTATGGACATTGAATACGATGCACGTCCCACACTTAAGACCAATGGTCGTGGTGTCGAGTACAGCAACGAAGAACGTTCTGAAGTTACTAGCATGATGGGTAAGCAACAGATCTTTAAACGTGAGATCCAACGTATCATGCAGACTGAAGAAGGTAAGATGTTCCGTAAGGAATTCAAGAAGGCACGAGATATGGGTCTTCAGCCTGAAGTAGAGAAGTTCAAGAACATTCATCTTTATCTAGATGCTGCTCTTCGTTCTTCCATGCGTTATGCAGAAGCACAAGTTTCTACACGTGATAGTATCCAACAAAAGGTGTACAAGAATCAAACAGTTGAAAACTTCCTGCAAGTTGGTGACCTTGATGGTGCCAAACGCTTCCTTGACAATATGAAACAAACAATGTCTTACTAAATGTAACCATGGCTTTAACTGAAATTACATACACAGGAGACGGCTCGGACGTTACATTTGGTCCGATTCCGTTTGATTACCTAGAAGACACTGATGTAAAGGTCAGTCTTGATGGTGTAGTTACTACTGCATTTACTATTGATCCTTCTACTAAGATCATCACGTTTAGTTCTGCACCTGGTGATGGTGTCAGCATTCGTGTCTTTCGTCGTACTGACTTTGAAGACCTAAGTGCTACGTTTATCTCGGGTTCTGCTATTCGAGCACAGGATCTGAATGATAACTTTAACCAGAACCTATACGTTACCCAAGAGATCTCTAACTACGCCATTACCAACGATGGTCTTGTGGCTATGGAAGCTGATCTTGATATGGGTGGTTATAAGGTTACAGACCTTGCTACTCCTATAGCTTCAAGTGATGCATCCACTAAGGGATATGTTGATAGTGTTATAGCTACTGGAGCTGCTAATGCCGCTGCTGCAGCTAACAGTGCTTCGGCTGCTGCTGCTAGTGCTAGTGCTGCCGCTACCACGCTTGACTCCTTTGATGATCGTTACCTTGGGGCGAAGACAAGCGATCCATCAGTAGATAATGATGGGAATGCACTGCTAGTTGGTGCTATCTACTTCAATTCCACATCCAAAGTAATGCGGGTATGGAATGGTGCGAACTGGCAAGACTCATCTGCTAATGCCAATGTTCTCCGTTGGAGGAAGACTGCCGCTGGAGGTGAGACCAGCCTTACTGGGAATGACGATAACAGTCAGACACTGACGTATCCCGTCAATCTTGAAGCTGTCTTCTTGAACGGTGCTCTACTGCAACGTGGTGTTGATTATGTCGCCACTACTGGTAATAGCATCACTGGTCTTGTTGCTTTGACTGCTGGTGATGTTGTTGAGGTTCTTGCTTTCAGTCAAGTTAGTCTGCTTGCTATCCCATCCAATACTGTCACTTTTACCCAGTCTGGTACTGGAGCAGTGCAAAGGACGCTTGAAAGCAAGCTAAAGGATGTTGTCTCCGTTAAGGACTTTGGTGCTGTTGGAGATTCCGACTTTTCTGGAAATGGTACGGACGATACGGCTGCATTTCAAGCTGCTATCAATACTGGTAAGACTGTTTATGTGCCTAAAGGTACATACAAAATTACAGCAACCCTAAACCTTCTTGACGGGTATAAGGCGCTTATCGGCGACGAGAATATGCCTGTCTTGGTTAAGACCACGGCTGGCCCTGCTATTAAGATTGGAGCAACAGGTTCAAACCTCAATGAGTATTCAAGGGTTGAAAATCTCTACTTACGTAAGACTGGAACACCAACCTTCGTTACAGATCCTGGACCAAACGATTCTGGTGTTGTAATCAGTGGTGGCGATTCCAGCGTTGCAGCTGCAGTTCAGAACGCAAGAGTGTACAACATCAGAGTCGGTGGTTGGGATGCAGGGTTCTTTATTACGGATACTGTTGGCACCCGTGTAGAGGGATGCTTTGTTCAAGTTCTATTTGATCATACTGCTCTCAGTGGTTTGACCAGTAGCAATAAGTTTGCAGGGTTCGTACTTGAGGCCGTTCCATTTACTCCAGGAGGTATTTCTCCGCAAGCAAGCATCGAACTCGTTGACAACGATGTTACTGGTGTAGGCACCCCAACCTCTATTACTTCTGTTGGATACTACATTATCGGCTCTGATATTAGAGACATTTTCTTTGATAGGTGTGAGACTAGCCAGACTTCGTATGGCTTCTGGATTATCGCTACAGGCAACGACTTTAATTGGGATGTTCAGATCAGGCGTCCTATTATTGATGCGTTTAAAATGCATGGCATCTACATTACTGGTGCTGATGGTCCAGGATGTATAACTATTGACGGCGGTTACTTTGTCGGAACTGGAGCAAGTGCTGGAGCAGCAATTTATGGTGTCTCTTCTACTGGCATCACTGTAACTGGTGGTTGTCAGATTCTAGGCATCGCGAACAACACCTCAACTGATGATGGAGTCCGACTGGATGCTTGTTCTTCTTGTACTATCAACGCTAATAGTTTCCAGAATCTGAACTATGGTGTTTCCCTTAATGGATCATCATATTGCACTGTCACAGGTAATCACATCTTTGCTAGTGCAACAGATACTGAGTCAACGCCAACTCTTAACGCCGGTGTGCGTGTATTTGGGGCTGCGAATAATAATACCATTGTTGGTAATACCATTCGCGGCAAGGATTCTGTGGATAAATACGGTAATGGAGTATTGGTAGTTGCTTCTTGCCCTAACAATGTTATAGCCCATAATACTATTGACTCAACCAGTGTTACTACTGCTTACAACATCTCCGATGCATCAACCAACCTAATCGGTGCAAGTACGGTTACGCTCAAGGCATCAAATATCACAATAGATGCTTCATCAGCACTGACTCTTAACTCTTCTGGCGGAGTTGCAACAATTAAAGGAAATAGCGCAAGCAATCCAGTGCTATTTCAAGATGGAGGTGGGAATAGTCTAGCCCGTATCGACAATAACGGCGATTATCTCTTTCGAGGTAGTAATCGTGGTCTGTACCACGGAGCTGGAACGCCAGAAGGGTCCATTACCGCAGCGCCAGGGACTATCTATCTAAGGACAGATGGTGGAGCTTCCACTACTCTATATGTAAAAGAAACAGGAACTGGAAACACAGGTTGGGTAGCTAAGTAAGCATTCTTATTATGACAAAAACACGTGACTTAGCCGACCTGGGTGGAGGTTTCATCCAGGCCGGTTCTGGTGCTGTGCAGCGCACCGTTGAATCAAAGCTGCAAGATGTGGTGAGTGTTAAAGACTTCGGAGCGGTTGGTGACGGGGTTACTGATGATACAGCAGCTTTCCAAGAAGCTATAAATGCGGGTGGTACTATTATTGTTCCAAGCCCCTCAGTAGAGTATCTGATCACCGGTCAGCTCACAATAACACAAACCGGCACTACACTTTGGGGCGAAGGGATGCCAACTATTAGGGTGGCAACCGGAGCAAGCAGCTTACTTAGAATTAGAGCTAGCTTCTTTACTTTAGAAAACTTCAGGTTCTATGCAGGTTCTCCTCTTTCGGAAGCAGCAATCCTAGTAGACACTATTAACTCAGCCCTTACTAACCTAAGAGTAGCAAACATTAGAGGAGAAAACTTGTTCGGTTTTTATGCCGACAACGGTGGCTCCAATACTGTGGTCAATGCTGTCATTACAGACATCTATCTTAATGCACATCGCGGTTATGGGATCTACACTCGCAAGCATTTCGCTTACTTCTATGTCGATGGGTTTGGTGTAACCCGAGTAGGCTTGTCTGGCGTCGATTACAACTATGCCGCCGCTAGAATTGAAAACGCTGAAGGTGTATTTGTACGAGATGCTTCACATGATGGGACAAATGCTACAAGCATACAGCCCGATCAACACGGTTATCACTTCATCTTGTCAAGCTTCATACAACTAGAAAATGTCATACCTGACCATGTTGGAGGACATGCTTTCTATTTCCAAAACTGTGCAAATGCTAGGGTTCTGCAGTGCTCCTGTCCTAACAGCAATCTCTCTTCGCTAATGGCAGCTGATAGCAGCTATATTGCTGTGGACAATAGCACCTTTAACACCTACACCTCTGGTAGTGCTGGAGCTTGTGGGGTAGAAATTACTTCTTGCAATAGGGTTGTACTGGCTAATAGTACTTCTTATGTTACCAAGAACGATGGGTTCAGAGTTACCTTGTCACAGGATGTTGTTCTATCTAATTGCACAGCCTATCTCTGCGGGGGCAACGGGTTTGCCTTTAGTAGCTGTTCACAGGTCTCAGCGTCTTCTCTGATTTCTCGGTCGAACACTCTTGCAGGTCTTTATACTATTGGTTGTCAGAGAGTCTCTACAAGCTCCTGTATAATCACTGACAATACTGGTAGAGGCATCGTAGGAAATAGCGACCTTGCTCAAATACATAATGCGGCTATTATAGCATCTAATGTCGCTGGCAACTACGATATTAGTGGCATAGTGTCTTACCTGGTCAACTGTATGCTGGACTCCGGCTCTCTTGTAAATGTGACTGCACCATCTACAGGCTAAACTACTAACACTTAAACGCCAATGACCTTCCCGGTAAATACGACTCTTGCTACTAATACTACACTTTAATTATAAGTAACTATTATGTTAACTATTCTCGGCATCAAAATGTCCTATGAGGCACTCATTTTCTTTGCTCTTTTTATTGGCTCTGAAGTAGTTGCTGCTTCTAAGCTGCGTGAGAACAGCATCGCTCAACTCTTTGTACGTGTTGTAGAGGCACTAAAGCCTCACCGTACTGAAGATGACAAAATCCAACGCATTAAGGATACATTCAAATGAGCATTAAACTCCTTGACGTTATTAAAAACTACAAGGGGTTACCTCATCAACAGCAAGCCATTGAGGCTCTAGAGCACCTTCTAGGGTCCTTTGGCTTATCTGATGATGCGGAGTGGGTAAAGATCTGGCGTACACCTGCTCCTGTAGCTCCTCAACAATTTGATAATACCTGGGAAGGTATTGAAGCTGCTGCTCGTGCTGCTGGAGCTAAATATCCAGAAGTAGTTGCTGCACAATGGGCACTTGAATCAGCATTTGGTACTGCTACAAGCGGTAAAAATAACTACTTCGGTATCAAAGGTACTGGTACTGTAAAGACTACCTGGGAAGACTACGGTAACGGTCCAGTAACAATCAAGGCATCGTTTAAGGACTTCGCTACTCCGTACGACTGTGTAGATCACCTTGTCACTCAGTGGTATAAGGACTACAAAGGTTATAAAGGCGTCAATCGAGCCACCTCTCGTGAAGATTGTGCATACCTCCTAAAAGCTGAAGGTTATGCCACAGACCCAATTTACGCACAGAAGTTGATTCGATTGATGGAGCAACATGAGTAGTACCACTTACAACATTGTACCTGGTAGGTACGATAGAGATCTACCTATTTCAACTAAAACT
>Ga0208898_1001621_pt1 | contig 14590 bp, 12 predicted proteins | sample VirMetDEL_Mar_4_FD_184513 | JGI IMG/M metagenome (GOLD analysis project Ga0208898, IMG submission 184513) | Aqueous microbial communities from the Delaware River and Bay under freshwater to marine salinity gradient to study organic matter... | ecosystem: Environmental > Aquatic > Marine >...
GCAAAAAGATTTGACCAGAAAACAAGTCTCTTCCAGCCTCACCCCATTTGATGGTGCATGGGTACAACTGGGGAAGTCGGACCAAGTCTTCATAGCGTTGCAGAGCAAATGGTGCTTCCGCATTCAGGAAATCGTTGTGCAAGGTTAGGTTGCCGAACTTCACCCCAATCTTTCCAGAATCTTCCACCTGTCCAAGTTCGAGTGAAGGCATTCTCTTAATGAACGGTTGCCAAAAATACTCGCCAGCCAGACCAAGCTTTGAACCTCGGTAAACCGTTTCTGCTACAGTGATTTCAGCGAGTAACTGACTCATCAGATATACCTCGCTGGAACATACTGCTCGCCTTGCCGTCTGGTTCTTTCGCGCAATTCGCTTCGGAATTCTTCAATGCTTGCTTTTGTCTGGCCTGCCATATCTGTATAAACATTCACCTCGGTGTCATTCTCTCTGACGGCAACAATCAATTCAGCCAATAAGCGTTTTACTTCTGGGTCTGAGGTTGCGTTCAGTGCTGCGGTGTCACCTGAATTTAGACGATTTAGGTTTGACACTCCATAACGCCTGACGGTTTCTGGGGATAGAATGTATTCGCCAGGACTCAGCATGGCTGGAATGGTGTCCATTGGGTCTGGGACTAATCCGCCTTGCCGGAAGCCGTATTTTGTAGGATTGAAAACATCTTTATAAGCATTATAAACTAGGTTTGCATCGCTCAGTGTTTCGTAATAATAAGCGTAAGAATTGCCTGAATATGTGAAATAAATGCCGTAAGGATAGACTTCTTCGCCTGACTGTAAATAAGTAGCAGTTAGGTCAGCAAAAGAAGTATTAGACCCCGATTTAACAGAAAAACCATAATCTCCAGCACTGTATTGGTTCCCAGAAAATGTAGTGGCATTGCTTACAAAACTACCTGTTCCCCCAATGTTTATGATTCCAAGCTTTGCGTAGGTTTCACTTAGTCCAGAAACAAAACTGCTGATTGCATTATTTACGTTTGTGGTCAGCGTAGAAAAAGCTGATGTCACAGAAGAAGTATCTAGGCTAACGGTTGGGGTAATGGTCCCTAGATTTGGCGTTCCAGCAGTGGCGGTTGGGGTAATGGTTCCAAAGTTCAGCCCAGAAGTATCCACCGTGAACATACTGGTAGACATTGCCAGCGAGAGGTCAAGATTGGTTGAGTCCAAGCTGAAGTTGTCGCTGGTCAGTTCAACCGTTTCACTGATTCCAGAAGTATCAATAACAATATCATCACCACTAAGCGTTAAAGGAATCTGAGCGACTTCTGTGATGTACTCAATTTGCTGTTGAGCAAAAGCTAGTGCTGCGGAGTCAATGCTAGCAATCAGACTATTTACGACTTCCGCAAAGTCTTCATCCAAGACGGAGAGGATTTCTTCCAAATCACTGGATAAATTACTGCTCGCTTGAATCGGAGCATTGAAAGACGTTTGCAGTCCAAGTCCGGTCAAGTCGCCAAGCACACCTTCGAAAATGCTTGTAAAGGCTGTTGAGGATTTAAATACGTTTCTGGCTGCGGTGAGGTATTCATTCACGAAGGCTTGCAGAAGTTTAATGTCTTCCTCGGTTGCATCAGCATCAAAGGCATTTTCTAGCAGGCTTTCGTAGGTGCTTTGTGCTTGAGCGAACTGTTCTTGTGGTCCCAGTGGAGAAAAGTCAGAAAAGAGCAGTTCTTGGACTTGATCAAAAAGTCCTTGAACCAACTCATCAATCTTTTCAATCGTTCGCTCAAAATCTGACAGTAAGGCTTGCAAACCCGTTTCAACTTTTTGCAGTGCCAGAAGTTGCTGTTCTCTTTCGAGTTGGTCTAATTGCTTGTTTTTCAGTTCAATCGTTTTCGCTTCTGCTTTGTTTGCGGCATTCAGCAACTGAGTCCTTAAATCCTCATCATCTATTAAGTCCGCCAAGGCTTTTTGCTGTTCGATAGTCGCAATTGACTCTTGGTATCGAAACTGAATCTGCTCTTCAATGCTCATGTTCTGAAAATCAATGGCGTCAATCTGGTCTTGTGCGGATTGGGTCAAATCATCCAAGGCGTTGAGTGGTTCTTGAATGTAGGCTTCAATCAATCCTTGAATAACAATCTTCGATTTCTCTTCTGTCTCAGCAATCTTCTCATTTACTTTTTTTATTTCCTTACCTATTTGATTCATAAGATAAGGAGCAGATGAAGCTGCTGCTAGTGTTTTGAAATTGATTATTTGGACAGCTTCCAGGCTAGCGACTGCCTCTTCAGTGTTTTGCGTTATTCGGTTAATAACTTCGGTCAGTCCCAAATCTGGAATCAAGTCAGATAGTTCGTCAATCTTTGGTTGCAGTTGATCCCTCGTTGACGGAGTGTCTGCAATGTTTTCAAAAATCGAATCGGCTTGAGCAAATGCTTTTTGCTGATTGGTTGGTCCTCCAGGTCTTGAACTGCTGAAGGCTGCTTCTAAGTCTCTGGCAAGTCCACCCCCAAAAATATAACCATTTGGGCCAAGTCCAACCGTGTCAAGCAAGCCTTCTGCGGCATTTGTTGCGTTCTCAATCAATGCTCCAATCAAGCGATTGATGGCACTTATTAAATCGCCCAGAATGTCAATCAGTGGGTCGATTGTGTCGAAGAGAATTTCAAAGCTTGAGTCGATGGCTTTGGCAACCTTTTCGTTGCTCAAGATTAGTTTAACAGCGGCTTCCTCTGGTGATTTTGATTGAGCAATGTTTGCGGCTCGGCTCGCGTTTGGTCCTGCGGCTGAAACACCGGAAACAATCGCTCCTGCGGTGCGGTCAGTCAGACCAAACTGCTCTTTGAGGTAGTTGGTGGCTTGTTCTAAATAGGTGAGATTTTCTTTGTTCTGCTGGAGTTCAATTCTTCTTTTCTGAATGATTGAATCAAGAAGTTTGTTCTCAAGGTTAATGTATCCTACAGCTTCTTTGAGTGGGACATTCTGTGCGCCAATAATCTTAACTGTTTCTGTGTTTGAATTAACTGCTTTAGCAATTGCTTTGGCTTGTTCAGCTTTAGTTTCTAAGATTGCACCTTCTAACTCTTTAATTTCCTCAAGACTGTTTATTTGCTGAATGTAGTTTGGAAGAAATCCTATTGCTTCGGTTACTCGCTCAGGTCCAATCGTAGGGAAGGCGTATTGTGAACCAGAAGGCGCAGCACCTCGAATGACTTCATCTAAATTCGCACCACCTCCACCAGTGGCTTGAGTGGTCAAGCCCAAGAAAATGGATAGCTTATCAATGCCGCTAGCTAGCCCGTCAATGAATCCAGTGAAAAACTTGCTCGCACCTAGCTTGTCATCAATGGCCCCAATCAAAGAAGTGAAGCTATTGGCAACTCGCTGATTCGCTTGCTCAATCGTTGAGGCGGAACTGTTGGCTTGTTGGGTTAAGGCTTTCTGGCTGGCAAGAATAGCGTCAAAGAATTTCTTGTTACTGAGCTGTCCGTCTGTGACGAACTTTTTCAAACCTCCTGCGGTAAGTCCTAGCTGCTTTTCGACTTCTCGCAGCAAATTAGGCATTCCGTCAATCAGAGAGTTGAACTCTTCGGCTTGAACTCTGGGACTGTTCAAGGCTTGCCCTAGCTGAAGCAATGCGCCTTGTGCGGATGCTGCTGAAGTGCCGGAAGCCTTCAGTGCAAGTCCTACGGTTTCGGTTAGGTTGATGAGGTCACGTTGACTTGCTCCCAATTGCTCGGCAGCAATACGAAGGCGAGAATAAAGCTGTCCAACGTCTTCAAGAGGTAGAGCGGTTTTTTGTGCAACTAGGAAGAGTTGTTGCTGAACCGCAAGCTGCTGTACTAGCGAGTTGGTGGCAAGCTTGACGCGATTCTCAAACTGAGTCATTGCGTCAGACAACTGTGCTAGTTTCTGAAGACTGATGGCAGCAAAGAAGGCAACCAATCCGGCCTTGGCCTTGTTGATTGCGCCTTCAAATTTTCTGGTGGCTTGTGCCGCTCTGTCGAATGACTGCGACGATTTGGTGAGTTCTCTCTCCAATCTGCCCAAACGATTAATGGCGTCACGAATCTCTAATTCAATTTCAATGGTAGAGGCTGCGTTTGCCATTTATCGCTTTCTTCTAGGCTTTGGGGTAGGTCGAGCGGTGCTAGACCTTTTCTTCTGCAAGTCTCGTTTACGCTCGTTCTCTTTCTTGCGGTGACTCGTCACTTCTCGGTCAATCGTCACCAGTGCAGTGTAGACTTCTGGTGTGTTGGTCTGGTTTCTTCTGAGATAGCAATCAATCGCTTCTTCTCGCAGAAAACCAATATCAAAACCCAAATCTCGTCCGGTGGTGTCCAAGTCTCTGAACGCCTGAACCGCTGCCAGGTTTCGCTCGGTCAGCGTCAGATTGTTCGGGCAAACCTGACAAGGTGGTTCTTCGTCATCTTGCCAGACGTTGTCAGCAGTTTTACAGCACCAGACTGCTTGGTATCGGTCGCCCTCTTGAATACCATGCTCGGCTGAGTCACCTAGATAAGCCGCTCGTTCTAAGACTAAATCTAGGTAACTTTTTAATTTCCCTCTTCATCATCGACTTTCGCTTGAGCTAAACGCATCAGCTTTAAGCTAACATGCGTTGCCATTTTATTGAGTGCTGCGTCTTCTCCAACAAAAAGACTTTTGTTCTCAACACTGCACTCTTCGTCGAATGACCAGGACTGCACACAAGGCACAAAAAGCTTCCGAGCGAACATTAATGAATCAATTGTCTGCTTGCCTTTTTGCGTCTTGGTGGCTGCGTTCAATGCCTCAGTCAAAAGCTTTTGGTGAGGCAGAACACAATTGAAGGTTGCTTCTAGGTCCAGGTCTGCGTCATTGAAGTCGATTGTTACTTCGTTTGCTCGCTGGACATCAAAAATGGAAGGCATGAATTATTACTTATAAATGAGTGAGAAAGCGGCTGCGTCTGTTGCAGAAGAGCCTTGAGTTAAGGCAAAGTCTACGCTTGCGGCTGCGGCTCCGTCTTGCTCTGTCCCACTAATCGAAACGCGAGCAGAAGGAATGACGATTTGAACAATACTTCCTGCGGTGTCGCCTACTTGAACGCCAATTGCTATTTGCTCTAGTCTTGCGAACTGCTCGAATCGGTAGGCTTGCGCTGGCCTCATCACAAAATCAAAAGAGCCTGTCACGGTAATATCGTTACTCACATAATTGGCTGACGGATACTTGTCACCTGTCATTTCTGCAATCGAAGGATCACCAAGGTTTTTGCTGACACTCATGCTGAAGCCAGTGGCTAGAAACTCGTTCGCTGAAGCAATCAAGCTTGCGGCTGCGGTGTTCTGTGCTGCTAAGTAAACTTGAGCGGCTGAAGTGGCGATTGGCTCATAAGTCGAAAGCGTAGCGGCTGGCAAGTGAGGCACTAAGTAGTCAGTCGCGGATACTGTGAAACTGTCACCACTGGCAGCCTGAACCCCAACCGTTGCGGTTGTTGTCGAAGGTGAGCTGATGGTTGCAGCGCCTCCGGTGTTCACCTGTGAATCTGAACTGTCGTAAATGTCCACCAGTTGTCCAGCGAAGAAATAATCGGCAGCGACTGCGTTTGAGGCAGGATCTAAGGTGACGGTTGCAGGCGAGGAATCGGTAACAGAAACGTCTGTGCCTGTTGCGTTCACTGGTCCAGAGTACCGAATTCGGCTTGCTCGGCAATTGGCGGACATGGTGAAGACGCCATCTCTGGTAATGTCTACGCTGAATCCTTCGACAACGGTTCCATTCGCCACATAGAGTTTGTAGGTGTCTACCAGTTGCGCCACTTGGAAGGTGTTGCTAACTCGGCTGAAGCTATATGTGACTGATGTTCCACCCGAAACCGTCTTAGTTCCAAAGGTCTTGGTCAAGAGTGTATCTTCTGCTGGTTCAGTTCCGGCTGAAGCTGAAGGCTTGACTAGAAAAGGAATGTCAAAAGTCGCTCGCTCGGCATAATTTACGAAACTTCTGTTCTGAAGAAGTCTTGTGCCGACTTCGGAAATGTCACTTGTGTTGAACGTCTGACTTAGCGCCAAAGGTTCAGTGGTTGTAAATCCATCAGAAGCAGAAACTGCGACATAACTGCCAGCAGTGGATTCAGTGGTGATGTACGGCTGAGAACTTCTTAACCGTAAATAACGATCTGGAATTGCCATTTGCGTCTCCTTTTATTCGACGTCGTTTTCAGTAGTACGGTAAAGAATCTCATACCGTAGCGTGGCTATGAAAAACTCACTTTCAGCAGATGCTTGCCGGATCTGCGTATCGGTGATTCGTGAATCTATTGCCAGCCCATTGAGTGTCTGGTCGTTCGCCATGGCTTCCTCAACTTCAACCGTGATTGTGTCCAGTGTGCTTTCTGCGGTGTTGCCTTTGGCAATGGCTTCAATGGACAAATCAAGTGTTCGTTGTTGCCTGTTCTGAATCCCAATCTCTAAGCGTTCAATGCTTTCTGAATTCGCGTAAATCAGCAGCCCAGGTAAGTCAGTCGTTGCGATTGGATAAGTTCTTGACTGAAAGACATTGCTTCCAGTGGTTGCAAGTCCGGTTAGAACCGTTTGGATTCTTGCTTTGATTTGCGCTCGCTTGTGTGCCATTACACACTCAACATGATTTGGGTCATGCCTGTCCCATCGGGTTGGATTCCTCGAACCGTGTAGTTGACTGCGCTGATCGTCAGTGTGTCGCCATGCGCTAGGCTGGAAACGTCAGCGGTTCTTGCTAATAGTGTTGGCTCTGAGCTTTCCACCTCTGACTCGTCCACATCAACCGCCAGAAAGTCATTGTCAAAAATGCCTGTGAAGGTGGTTGCGTCCGCCTTCGTCACGGTTGTGCCGTAATCTGCGAGCATGGCTGTTCGATCAGCAGCAGTTTCAACGCTCATTTGGCTTTTGGTTTTCGTGCTGTTTTTGTGGTTCGCGTGGTCACTGGTGGCGCTTCTGCTTCGTCCAAGCCTTTGGCGCGATTCTCATAAATAATCGCTTTGCCCATGCCAATCAGTTGATTTGCTTCTTTTGGGTCAACGCTTATTACTTGTCCCACTCTCACAGGTCCACCGTTCGCAACGGTTCCTCTGACGATTTCAATCTTCATTGGAAAATCCTTTGAAGTCGTTCGTTGTACACAATCACTCTTGCTGGATTCTGCATTAAGTCTCTTGCCTCAATCCACTTGCCTTGCTGGTCTTCCTGAACTCTTGTTGGCTTTTTGTCTAAATCCCACTGATGCCAGTACCTGCGCTTGCCCGTGTAGAAATCGACACCGCAAACATGAATTTCTGAGTAGTCAAAAAAGTCTGCTGTCCAAAGTGCTTCTGGCCCTGAAAGCCTGATGAATGGGACAATGCCGCCATGAATATCTTTGTCTCTTAGATTCTTTGGGTCATGGTGAACAATCGCTGGCGTTTCGTACTCTTTAAGGTGCGCTACCATTCGGACGTCATGCGCGTAGCACCAGGCAAGTTCCCCAAGAAAAAGTAAGCCGTGATTATTGACTCCGGCTAAGTCGTAAGCTTTGGAACCTATCTGCGCCTTGGCTTTCGCTAGGTCTGAAGGCGCAGAAGGTCCACCACACAAGAGAATACAAGGTCGAGCAGCACCCCAACCTTGCAACTCATCAAGCTGATACACTCAGGCAACAGTTACGTCCTGAGCTGCCGCGAAGGATTCAGCGTGAGCAACGGCAATATCGCAATCTTGATAGAAGTAAAGATTGGTCGTTGCTGTTCCGGCTGAACCGTATGGGTCAACCAGTACGTCGAGTGCTGAGAAGAAGCCCACGTAAAGGTCAGCAAAGTTCCCGAAAATCAGCGAGTAAGGCGAAGAACTTGGTGCTTGGGTTGTCTGAACAACCGGATAACCCATCATGCTGTCAGGCCCAGACATAATCATTCGACTGTCTGTGCTAGCAGCAACCAGTGTCTGCATGAGCTTTCCAACTACTGCCGGATGTGTTACCCATCGCAGGTTCCCAAGCAGAGCGTTGTCTTGTGAAACCTCGGTCATAATATCAACGACATTGCCATAGGTCAGATTGGCGTTGCCGCTTGTTCCGCCAGATGAAACGTCACCGATTCCGCTTGTGCCAAGGATTCCGGTAGGCTCGTTACTTCCGCCACCTTTGAGAGCAACGTTGTCAATTTTGGCTGCGAAGATTCGAACCATGTTGTTGCGAATCAACTGCTCTACGCTTGGGTCAGACTGAATCATCAGTTCGCGAGTTACGGCAACCTTGTTTGCCAGAAGCTTTGGGGTCATAGTGACTTGAGCAAAATCAGGCTCGTTGTTTCCAACTGAACCGCCCTCCGCAATGAAAGCTGCTGCGGTGCTAGTGCTGATTTTGGGAATCGCCACGTTGCCTTGCAAACCGTTCAGAACCGTTGCGCCCACTTGCCCAAGAATGGACGTTGAAATCAGCGCATCGATAAAGCGATCACCTCGGTAGTCCTCTGGAACAATGTTTGAGCCTGCCCCAAAAGTTGCGCCTGCTGCGGTTGATACCGTTCGGGTCTGCCATCCAAAGTCGGGAACAAAAAAGCCTTTTGGTTGTCGGCTTTGCTTCTTTGCCAACTCTTTGCTGACTTCCAACTCAAAACCGGCCTTGCTCCAATCCTTTGCATCTGCGGCTTGAATGGCTCTTACCAAGCTGTAGTTGCGCTTTTCTTTCGGTGTGGCGTCAACGCTGAAGTCGATTGGCTTGCTGGTCTTCTTCTCCAAAAGCATGGCTTGAAATTCAGCCAGTGTTTTCTCTTCTTGAAGTGCTCGGAAAGCCAAGTCGTATTCGTTGTGCCGCTTGCCCAGCTCAAGAATCTGGCTGGATTGATTGCGGTACTCATTAAGCTTCTCATTGACTTCATGCCGAACATTTACTTCCGGCTTTTGAACCTGCTCTTCCATTTTATTCTCCTGAATTGCAGTTGATTCATTACCGGAAAGATCCGGCTGATAGTTTCTGCCAACTCCAACAGTAGAATCGGCAGGTATGGAAACCATTGAAACCTCCAATGGTTTGAAGGAACTCACCCGATAAAGCGGTTTGTCTTTGTAGCCGTTCTCGTCTTTCGTCATTCCTTGTATCTGGTATCCGATTGAAACGTTGCCTCTGATTCCGTCAACTACGTCACGATAAACTTCCTCCGCCAAACCGTTTTTGCTGAAGCGGACTTGCGCTCTAAGTTTGTCGTTGTCCATGTATGCCTTTTCAACAACTCCAATCTGCTGTCTGGCGTCATGGTCTAAAAGCAATGGTGCTTTGCCGCTGGACATGAATTCCATGTCAACGCTTCCGGCATTGTGTTCGAGAACTTCATAGCCGAATTCACGTTCAACCGGATTTGTTGAAGATATGCTCATCATCACGCGACGGTCTGACTCGTCATCCATCATCCGAACGCTTCCGGTTCGGTACTGAGTTTGAACTGGTAAGTCTCGCGTTTCGACTTGTTCAACTTCTCTTTCTTCCGGCTCTTCTGCGACTTGTTCAGCCTTGGCAAAAGCCACAATGTACTCGTCATTCGTTTCTTCAACGTCAATGACATGCCGCTCAGTCATGCTAGTTAAATCCATAACTCTCTCGCTTTGATTCACGATTTTTTCACTCCAACTTTTGCCAGCATCCCCACCCCACAAAGCCCAGGCGATTCTGCCATTACTTGGATAGCCTTTTTCGCCTGGTCTGAATCCTTCGGCTTTTTTGTCAACTTCATGGCGAGCAAAAAAAGACTTCATTCTCTTCACGGTTGCCAGTGGCAGGCTCTTGCCGTTGCTGATGTCTCTGGCGCGAGCGATACCTACAGACGTTCCGCCTCTGCCAAATTCTCGTCTCCACTCTAGGCCACGATTGGCCTCGGAAATCATGCCCTCGGTTGGCTTGTAGCTTTCTGCCATTACTCGACTTCTGGCTCAACTGGTCCGTGTGGACTGCCTAAAGGCTCAAAGGCTAGGCTGATTCCGTAGCGTTCCGCCATCAGCTTGTCGTTCTGCATTTGCTGGAACACCTCTTCGACGTCTCTGCCGTATTGTCTGGCAACGTCATTGAGGCTTTTGAAGCCATTTCTAACTGCTTCGACTTCAGCTCTGATTTCTTTTGCTGGGTCCACCCAAGAAAAGCCTCTGCCTCGGAATTCCAAGGTGTTTGAAAATTTGTCGTAGCGAGTGATTGGGATTGGAATTGAGCCGGAAGTCATCGACATTTTCAGCCACTCTTGAGCAACAGGTTCGCAAAGGTGCTGAATCAAAAAGCTTTGAATCTGACGGTATAAATCGCGTTCTTCTAGTGCGCCTTGCCGGATGGATGAGTAGCTGACGCCTTCGAGGTTGTTGCTGAGACTTGTGTAAGAAATGCCAAGTCCACTGGCAATGCCTCGAAGAACACCTTTGTGAAATTCAGCGTAAGCACTGGTTGGATGGCTAGGATTCCATTCTTGAAACTGCATTCCAGCCGGAAGCTGTTGAATTGAACCAGGTTCGCCTGACATGATCTGGTTGCCGTCTGCGCTTTCGTCTCCAATGAAACCTTCACCATCAGGCGAAACTAAGAAGCCCATTTTTGCGGCTGCGGTTCGAGCTGCAATCAGTTCAGCTTCTTCATAGCCTGAAAGGATTCTCATTCGCGTCATGGCTGACGCAAACCAAGAAACGCCTCTCGTCTGTTGCGCTCGGTCTGGCAAATAAATGTGCAGAATGTCTTCAGCCGGAACTCTTGTCCGCTTGTCGCTTCTTCGTTGTCCAAAGGTATCGAACGGATGGCCTTGGCCTAATTTCAAATAGTACGCTTGCGGTGCGTCGAACTCGTCAAGTTCAACACCCATCACCACTCTTCTGCCTTTTGGTTCAGTCGTAAAGTATTCTTCGTCGAGGTAATCCGGCTCTAGCACTTGAAGAGCGAGTCCGTCACGCCAACGTTTGCCACGAACAAAACGAATCAGAATCTCGCCATCGCGACAAAGTCCTTGAATGACCAATCGCTGAATATCTAGCCAAGATTGACGCTGATTTGCTGAACAGGATTTTCCCCAGCGTCGAAATGCTCTTTCAATGATTTCATTGCCAGCAGCGTCAAGTTGCCCGACATTCGGCTCATTTAAGTTTCTGGCGCGAGACTGAAGCGTGAAGCCATGCTCGCCAACTACATTGCTTGACATCAGTTGCAGGTAGCGCCTGGCGTAATCGTCATTGCGGCAAAGTTCTCTGGCTCTGTCTCGTAGGCGTCTAAGCGAATATTGAAGTTCTGCGTCTGAGCTTGTGGTTGAACCAACAAAATCCGCCAGGAATCTTGAACCTGCTGCTCCGTCATATCGACGCTTTTTCTGCTTTGGGCTTGGATTCTCTGGTGCTGGCCTATGCACTCTATCGGTGAGCCACCACATTGCCTCTTGAATCATCCGGCCCTCCTGAACTCAACCTTCACCAGATTACCAGGACGTTTACCTGCTCTTGCTCTAGCTTGCTGATTTTCTTTAGCAACCTCTTGTCTGTAGTAGTCGCGCCACTTCATCAGGTCTTGAATTGAAAGCTTCGTCAGACTGCGGTTCCCAATCGAATACTCTTCAACGTCATTATCTGCGCGGCCTTCCAATAGGGATTCAATCTTGTCACGCATGAGTTCGGCATGAGTTCTGGGGTCGTGGTTGACGTCATAGTCATAAGAAATTTCCCAGTGTCCTTCTAAGACTTTGATTTTTTCTGAATCAGTGGTGCGAGTTATCCAAGCTTGCCAGTGAACGTGGCCTTGTGGGTAGGTTTGTGTGGTGCTGGAAGAGACTTCGATGAAGTAGGTGCTATCTGCTTCTGTGGCCTGAATCTTAAACTCAGTCGAAGAGCCACCATGTGAGCGAGCAATATATTCTAGGGAATACGAATCTGGCGGATAGTCTGAAGCGAGATCGTCCTTGCGCCAAAGCCAGCGTTCACCAGCTACGAGACGGTCAGGTTCAATTGTGGGGTAGTTTGCGCGGTCGAATTGATTGGTTGCCATGCGCTACAAATAGCATGGCTAGTCAAGGTGGGATGTTTAGACTGTTACTTTTGTTTCTTTTGTTAATTTAGCGAGGCAAACAAGTCTAAACAGTTGGAATGGCTTTCAATTCGCCAGCGTCCGCCAACCTTCATTGACGGAACTCGTCCAGCCTCACACCATCGGTAAACCGTCATTGGTGTTACGTCTAATTCATGCGCCACTTGCTTTGGCGTGAGGTATCTTTGGGGATGTGGTCTTCTTTTCATTAAAACCTTTGAATCCAAGATTGTGGTCTTCGTGCAGGTTTCAAAGTTCTTCGTTGTGGTTGTGGTTCAGGTTGGGCAACGGTTTCTTCAACAGTTTCATGTACTTTAGCAGTTCTTTGTAGTCTTTTCCAATCCCGAATGTTTAGCGAAGACAAGGCTGCTAAACTATAAACTAAACAATCCAAGGCTTCATTGCGTGGTCTGATTTTTATCCACTCTCTGCGAGGAAAGCCTTTGTGGTACTTGGTGACGATTTTTTCAGCGGTTAATTGGGCAAAGTATTCTTCATCTAAGTGCCTCGGAAACCGCAACGCTTCTGGTCCGCTTGCTATTCTGAGCCTGCCAAAAATCGCTTGTTTTATCGTATCCACCCCAACCGGAAACAATTTGATTCTGCCAGAGTTGTTTCTTGACGGTCTGCCGATTGGTGGCTTGCCCTCACCTCCCACGCCTTTGATTGCATAGATTCTCGAGGTGGTTCTGCTTCTGACGAATTCATAAACCGCTTGCGTAAAGTGTCCACCTGAGTCGATACAAGCCGCTTGCACTGGCAGTTCGTGACCATCGGCACAACGCCAGCGTTCTTTGAGAAGTTTGTCTAATTGAATCCAAGTTTGCGGTGCGGCTGGGTCAGAATGAAGGATTTGGTGGTCGAGAATGAATCCTTCATTGTCCTTGCCTGTCCCAAGAAACGTCACTTCTAGCCTGTCATCTTGAACGTCAATACCTGCCGTAATCACTAAGACTTCTGAAGGCGCTGGTGCTTTGTAGACTTCTCGCCTGTTGTACAAACCATGCTCGTCTATGGTTTCGCCTTGGTCTTCCCATGTTTCCGCAAGATAAACATTTGTCCAAACCTTCAACCGCTCTGGGTCACTCTTGACTTCCAGAAATCGCGTCACCGCATCAACCAGACTGACCCAAGGCGAGTATAAACCGGATAAGTGATAGCCTTTGGTCTTACGGTGTGGGTACTTCTCGCGCCACTCGCCTGACTGTAAACTGGCTAATCGCTCGCCTTCTGTCCAGGACTTTTGGCACTGCTCGCATTCGTAGTGAGCAGTTTCCGGTTCGTTGTGTTGCCACCGGACGTTTGACCAAACCAACCGCTGAAATTCCTGGCAATGTGGACAAGGCACAAAAAAGAAGGATTGGCGCGAATCGTCAAAAGCCTTTTCAATGCGGCTTACGCCTTTCAGTGTTGGGGTACTGGTCAGAAGAATTCTGCGAGAGTGGGCAAAGGTGACGGTTCTTTGAATCGCCAGGTCTACTGGATCGCCTTCGATTCCTGCCGAATGTTCAAATCGGTCAATCTCATCTGCGACTAAAAGACGAATGGCTTTTGAAGCCAAAGCCGTTGCAGTGGTGGCTGGTGCAAGCGTGAGTCGTCCGCCTACAAAACTTCTATGCAGCAAGGTGTTCTGCTTGTCACCTCGCTTTGGGTCTTCAATGATTCCGTTGAAGCAATCGGCATTGGCAAACAACGGTTGCAATCGGTCTTTTGCAAACTGCTTGGCAAATTCGATATTTGGTAAGAGTAGCAGGATTGGGCAAGGATCAGAGGCAACGTGATAGCCCAGCAAAGACAAGCAAGCCTCGGTCTTTCCGGTCTGCGAGGCAAACATCAAAACAACGGTGTTGGTTCCGTCATCAAAGGCTCTGAGCGGTTCGCGCAGGTAAGGCGTTCGGGCTAGCGAGTAATAACCAGCTTCAGCCGCTGATTCGTGCGTCAGCTTCCGGTTCGTTTCCGCCCAGGTCGGAATGTCCTGCTGAACTGCTGGCTTCCAATTCAGCAAGCTGCTCTGCAATCGCGCTACTAACGCCCATTGTCCTGAGTCTTGCGGTAATATCTGTTGATGCAATTTCGGATTGGATTCGATTGATTCCATCAGTGAGTATTTTTTCAACTATTCGGTATTCGGATTGACCAAGCAACAACGGTGAAAGTCTGGTTGGCATGGCCTGAAGTTGTGACTGCACCGATTCGAGAATGTTGACCAGAAGCTCAGTCGCAAAAGAAATGTCAACCACTTGGCCTTTGGCAAGTTTAAGCTTCAATTCCATTGTTTCAGCGTCAGCCTTCCATCGTCGAAGCTTTGCGTCATCAAGGCTGATTCCGCCAGCAGAATATTTCTCGGCTCGTTGCTTTAAAAACCGGATATATCCGCGCACTGATTTCTGAGTGTCCCACTTTCCATGCTCAACCTTGACTAGCCAGCCTTCTTTGTGCAACTGATTCAGTCGCTGAGTAGTCAAATCAAGGTAGTACGCTAGCGTTTGGCTGCTGCAAGTGTTCAAGGTCTTGGCTGCTCTGTTAATCGGTTGTGAAAGAAAATCAAAATGATTTCATGAGGATAAAGATTTAATTCGTGGTCAGAAATACC